>Ga0209257_1003310_pt1 | contig 14013 bp, 10 predicted proteins | sample AraplaCvi_mCL_r2_FD_184277 | JGI IMG/M metagenome (GOLD analysis project Ga0209257, IMG submission 184277) | Arabidopsis root microbial communities from North Carolina, USA - plate scrape MF_Cvi_mCL_r2 (SPAdes) (version 2) | ecosystem: Host-associated > Plants > Roots > Endosphere | place: USA...
GCGAAGCTGTTGTCGTCGCTGAGATCGCTTTCCAGCACCTGCTTCATGAACGCCTTGGCGTAGATCATGTCCTCCAGGCCGTGCGCCTGCATCGCGTAGGAATAGAGCCGGTAGTTGCCAAGAAACTCATCGACCGTTTTGATCTTGCCGATGTTCTCCTGGTAGTACTTCGTATCGTTGACCACCATCGTCTGCCCGGCAATCGTCTTCAGGCTTTTCTGCATGTCGCGATTGACGAGATCGAAGGTGAGATAGGTCGATACCATGGAAGGGCCCCACGAGTCGGAATGATGCTCCCGCAATCATCGCAGTTTAGCCTTGCCCGGGGCTTTTCTGCAAGTTCCGGCCGCACGCCCAAGATGTCCCGCGCCTGCACAGAAACGCGCCGATTCACCTTCCGGAAACCCAAAACCGAGCCCTTTTGCTAACCATCCAGGCAGGCAAGGCTTCTTTAACCGCTATTTTTAAGCAGTCTCGAACATGGCCGCCCTATGCTTTGGCTATCAGAGGACAAAAGTCCCGTGGAGAAACCGGCAACGGCTCTCAGGTAAAACAAGGGTAGCATATCGATGACCAATACCGTTCTGAAGCCCGTCTGGGCAGGGTCGACATTCAGGCTCGATCCGTCTCGTTTCCCGCAGCAGGTTACCTATGCGCTGCGCGAGACCTCAGGAGATGTCACCATCACCATCGACGAACGCGGCGCCGTGCTGCGTAAGATCCTTCCCGCAAGCGGCCTGCCGCTCTCCTTCGCCCTGCCCGCCCGCGCCTTCAAGGGTGTCGCAGCCCGTGCCATCGACCATGGCGACGGCGAAGTGACGGTCACGCTCGAACTTCACCACGACGACCCGGATCTGTGCATTCCGCTGCTCGTCGCCCACGATCTCTGCGACATCGCCGCCGACTGGCGGAGCTGGTCGGACGCCTTCCGCATTCCGATGCTGATGGTGGAAGCCGACGGCATCGCCCGGCCGCTGGAAAACCATCTCGGCGACGTGCGCACCAACAGCGTCAGGCAGCGCCGCCGCCATTCCTATTTCGCGGCCCGTCGTCCGCGCTTCCTGGTCCGCCGCACAACCGGCACCCTGGGCGTGACGATGAAGATCGAAGGCAAGGAGATTATCGCGCGCCGCTAGGGCTTTGCTTGTCCCTTTGCCCCGCCTCTCGCGATATCATGGGAGGGAGCCCGATCCTCAGCCGGTCGGGCTTTTTCCATTAAACGGCGAGCGACAGAACGAGGCCGGCAAACAGGATCGCGCCGACGCGGTTGTTGGACTTGAAAAGCCGCAGGCACTGGTCGGCATTGTCGATATCGAGGACCAGAACCTGCCAGCCGAACATCAGCGCTGCGGCGAGAAGGCCGATATAGGCCAGAAACCCGACGCCTGCCGATCCGAAAGCCAGCAGCAGGAAGATCAGCGTCAGGCCGTAAAGGCCGATCAGCCAGGGCTTGGTATTGTCGCCGAACAGACGCGCGGTCGAACGGACCCCGATCAGTTCGTCATCCTCCTTGTCCTGGTGGGCGTAGATCGTGTCGTATCCGATCGTCCAGGCGATAGCCGCCAGGTAGAGCCAGAGGGCGGCAAGCGAGAGGCTGCCGAACGTGGCGGCCCAGCCCATCAGCGCACCCCAGGAAAAGGCAAGGCCGAGGAAAAATTGCGGCCAGTCGGTGAAACGCTTGGCGAAGGGATAGATCGCCACCACTGCCAGCGACAGGATGCCGAGCAGGATCGTAAAGGCGTTGAACTGGACGAGGACGAGCAGGCCGACCAGCGCCTGCACGGCGATGAAGACCTTCGCCTCGAAGCGGGATACGCGCCCGGACGGCAGCGGCCGCGAACGGGTGCGCGCCACTTCCATGTCGATATCGTGGTCGATCAGATCGTTATAGGTGCAGCCGGCGCCGCGCATGGCGACCGACCCTAAGAAAAACAGCAGGAGATGGAAAAGCAGGAGGCCGAGGGAAAACCCGCCATGATCCCTGGCGGCATTCGCCGCCAGCGCGGCCGACCAGAAGCAGGGCCACATCAGCAGCTGCCAGCCGATCGGCCGGTCCCACCGTGCGAGCTGCGCATAGGGCCAGGCCGGCCGAGGCAGGACGCGATAGACCCAGTTGTCGGATGGAGCGTCGGCCACGCGGCCGCTGAAATCGTCGGCGTTCGTCATGGCCGGTTCTAGCGCCGGCCGAACGCTGCGGTCAAGCGGACGCGTTGTCGCCTTCCGGCCTGATCAGGGCCGCGAACCTGGGAACCGCCGCGCCACGCGGCGATACGGACAAATCCGCGTCTCAGGGCGTGGAAGAGCCGCGCCTCCCGTCGTGAGCACGCCCACGTCTCAGCGTGGAAGACCACGCCTTAGGGCAGCGAGAAGCCGAACTTGTAGCTCGCCGAAACGCCGAACATCAGCTGGTTTTTCGAACCGCGCTCGCGCACCAGGCTGCTGTCGGCGACATCGCCGGTCAGCCGCTTGTATTCGGCGAACGAGGAGAGTTCGAGCTGTTCGGTCGCCTTCCAGGTCAGCGCGGCGCCGACGCCGACCGAATGCAGCCCGCCGCCCGGGTCGTAGGCGGAGAGGCCAGACGCCGCCGACTGGTCCGGCGTGACCTTGTAATAGGCATCGTTGTAACCGTTGCTGGCCCAGGTCGCGCGCGGGCCGCCGGACAATCTGAGGTCCGGCTGGAGATCGGTGAAAGCGTCGACCGAAACGTCGGCGACGACGCCGTCGTGGCTACGGATGCCCTGGCGGATTTCGGCGCGGGCGCGGATCCAGTCGGTCGGATAGATATCGATGAAGCCGCCGAGTTCGCCGCCGAGCTTCACCTTCTTCAGGCCCTTCAGGTCGTCGGACGTGTCGCCGTCGCGCGGCATGATCAGCTTGGCCGCGACGCCGGCGCGGACCGAACCCTGGTCGATCACCGCGAAGGAGGCGCTGTCGTTGCGCGAGGAGAAGCGGGCCTGCTTGCTGTTCTGGCGGCCGAGCGAGATGATCGGCGAAAACTGCAGGCTGCGGCCGTTGTCGCCTTCGAATTTCGGCGCGACGAAACCGGCGCCGCCGAGCGTCAGGTACCAGTCGCCGGACCAGAACCCGTCCTGGGCATTGGCGCTGCCGGAAGAAACAATCGAAAATGCGGAAATGAAAAGAGCAGCCCGGAGAGGCAAGGACATGGCAGCGGATCCCGAAAACGCAAAACAGAACAGAGATCCCGAGGGGGATTTCTGTCCTATTATCGCATTTCCGTTGCCAGCTTGTTAACCACGCGAAAGATCAGACGGCGACCTTGTCGAGCGGGATGCGGCTCTGTTCGAAGGCTCTCAGTTCCGCCTCGCGCTCGTAGATATAGTCGCGATTGTCCGGAACGGCCGTGCGCTTCTTGACGATCTGCATCTGGAAGATGAAGAAGCTTTCATGCGTGAAGGCCATTTCGGAGCCGGCAAGATAGAATTCCCACATCCGCACGAACCGCTCGTCGTAAAGCGCTATCGCCTTGTCCTTGTTGGCGATGAAACGCTCGCGCCAGTGGCGCAGCGTGTGGGCGTAGTGCATCGGCAGGATCTCGATGTCTGACACCAGCAGCCCCGCCTTCTCGATCGACGGCATCACTTCCGAGATCGCCGGGATATAGCCGCCCGGGAAAATGTATTTCTCGATCCACGGGTTGTTGATCAGCGCCGGATAGGGCTGGCCGATCGAATGCAGCACCATGACGCCGTCATCGGCGAGCACGTCGTTCACCTTGCCGAAGAATTTTGGATAATTCAGCCGGCCGACATGCTCGAACATGCCGACCGAAACGATGCGGTCGAAACGCTTGTCCGGAGGTAGGTAATAATAGTCCTGCAGCTCGAAGCGGACGCTATTGGCGAGCCCGCGCTTGGCGGCGCGTTGGCTTGAAATCTTGAGCTGCTGGGTCGAGAGCGTGATGCCGGTGACGTCGACGCCGGAGGATTCCGACAGATACATGGCCATGCCGCCCCAGCCGGAGCCGATCTCCAGCGCCTTCTGGCCGGGTTCGGCCAGCAGCTTGGCGACGATATGGCGCTTCTTGGCGATCTGGGCCTCGTCGAGCGAAATGCCCGGCGGGTTGAAATAGGCGCAGGAATATTGCCAGTCCTCGTCGAGGAAGAGCGAGAACAGCTTTTCGTCGAGATCGTAATGATGGGCGACGTTGCGCCGATTGTGGTTGATCGGCACGCGGTTGCGGAACTGGGAAACCAGGATGCGGGCGATACCGCGCCAGATCATGCCGAAGGTCAGGCCTTCGCTGAGGGTGTTGTCCTTGATCAGCGCCAGGAACTCGTAGATGTCGCCTTCCTCGATGAGAATGCGGCCATCCATGTAAAGTTCGCCGAGCTTGAGGGGCGGATCCGCGACCAGTTCGCGCTCCGCGGCTTCGTCGGCAAACCGTATCGAAACGGTGCGGCCACCGCCGCCACCATAACGCTGCTCGCCTCCCGAGCCGCGTACGGTCAAAGTTCCGGTCTTTATGATTTTGTTGAGAAGACTATGAAGGGACGAGGCCACGGACCCACCTCCAGGATACTAAGGATGCCTTACTAATCCAAAATCTAGTCGCTTTTGAGCGACTTTCAAGCACATTGCCGCCTTGAAAATGACATAAAAAAACAGGCCGTCAAATCCTTAAGAGACGGCCTGCACCCTGTGATTGAGATTTTGCGAACGACCGCAAAAATCACTTACGTTTTAAAGCTTCCGCGAGTGCCGCACCGAAAGCACCCTGAGATGAGGGTTTTTCAGTTTTCATCATTTTCGGATTGGCCGGCCTGGTGTCGCGATCCGGGCCGCGGGGAGCAGGCGCCGCCTCGCCGCCATCCTTGCGCATGGTCAGCGCTATCCTCTTGCGCTTCACATCGACCTCGACGACGCGGACTTTGACCACGTCGCCGGCCTTCACCACTTCATGCGGGTCCTTGACGAAGCGGTCGGCGAGCTGGGAAACGTGGACCAGCCCGTCCTGGTGGACGCCGATATCGACGAAAGCGCCGAAGGCGGCGACGTTGGTGACGGTGCCTTCCAGCAGCATGCCGGGCTTCAGGTCGGTGATCTCATCGATGCCTTCGGCGAAGGTGGCGGTCTTGAAGCTCGGGCGCGGGTCGCGGCCCGGCTTTTCCAGCTCGGCGATGATGTCCTTGACGGTCGGCAGGCCGAAGGTCTCGTCGATGAACCGCTTCGGGTCGAGCGCCTTGAGCGCCGCGCTATCGCCCATCAGCGAGCGCAGGTCGCGGCCGCAGGCGGCGACGATCTTCTTGGCGACGCCGTAGGCTTCCGGATGGACGGCGGAGGCATCGAGCGGCTCCTTGCCGTTCGGGATGCGCAGGAAGCCGGCCGCCTGTTCGAAGGTACGGTTGCCGAGGCGCGCGACCTTCAGCAGGTCCCTGCGGCTCGAAAAAGCCCCGTTCTGGTCGCGATGAGCGACGATCGCCTCGGCGATCGAGCGGCTGAGGCCGGAGACGCGGGCGAGCAGCGGCGCAGACGCCATGTTGAGATCGACGCCGACGGCGTTCACCGCGTCTTCCACAACCGCGTCCAGCGAGCGGGAGAGTTTTCCCTGATCGACATCGTGCTGATACTGGCCGACGCCGATCGATTTCGGCTCGATCTTGACCAATTCCGCCAGCGGATCCTGCAGGCGGCGCGCGATGGAGACGGCGCCACGCAGCGAGACGTCCAGCTGCGGGAACTCGGCGGCGGCGGTTTCCGATGCCGAATAGACCGAAGCGCCGGCTTCCGAGACGATGACCTTGGTCGGCTTAACACCCGAGGCGGACGCCGGCAGGTTCGCCAGCATGTCGGCCACCAGCTTTTCCGTCTCGCGGCTACCGGTGCCGTTGCCGATGGCGATCAGCTCGACGCCATGCTTGCGGATCAGCGCGGCGAGTTCGGCCTGGGTTCCGCGGATGTCGTTCTTCGGCGGGAACGGATAGACGGTGGTGGTTTCCAGGAGCTTGCCGGTGGCATCGACGATCGCGACCTTGACGCCGGTGCGGATGCCCGGATCGAGGCCCATCGTGGCGCGCGAACCGGCAGGCGCGGCCAAGAGCAGGTCCTTGAGGTTGCGCGCGAAGACGTGGATCGCCTCCTCCTCGGCGCGCTCGCGCAGCTCCCGCATCAGGTCGAGCGACAGCGATACGGAAAGTTTCACCCGCCAGGTCCAGCCGGCGGCTTCCAGCAGCCAGCGGTCGGCCGCACCCCGATCCCGAATATCGAAGGCAAGCGCGATGATCCGCTGGGCAGGCTTGACCGGCGACGGATCGTCCTGGTCGACTTCGATGGTCAGCGTCAGGAATTCCTCGTTCCAGCCACGCAGCATGGCGAGCGCGCGGTGGCCGGGGGCCGTCGACCAGCGTTCGGAATGATCGAAATAGTCGGAGAACTTCGCGCCGGCCTCCTGCTTGCCATCGACCACCCTGGCCTTCAGCGTCGCGCCTGTCCGCATGTGTTGGCGCAGCTTGCCGAGCAGGTCGGCATTTTCGGAGAAGGTCTCGGCGACGATATCGCGGGCGCCTTCGAGCGCCACCTTCACGTCGGCGACCTCGTCCTTGATATAGGCTTCGGCGAGCTTTGCCGGATCGGCGCCGCGGTCGGCCCAGATCGCTTCCGCCAAGGGGCCGAGGCCGCGTTCACGGGCGATCTCGGCACGGGTGCGGCGCTTGGGCTTATAGGGAAGATAGAGGTCTTCGAGTTCGGCCTTGGTCGTCGCCCTGCCGATCTTTGCGGCAAGCTCGTCGGTCATCTTGCCCTGCGAATTGATCGAATCGACGATGGTCGAGCGGCGCGCTTCGAGCTCGCGCAGATAGACCAGGCGTTCCGACAGGTTGCGCAGCTGCGTATCATCGAGCCCGCCGGTCACTTCCTTGCGGTAGCGGGCGATGAACGGCACGGTCGCGCCTTCGTCGATCAGCCCGATCGCGGCGGCGGCCTGTTCGGGACGGGCATTGATTTCCGCGGCAATCGCGGCGGCAAGGAAACGGAGATCGGCGGCCATGGGCGTCCTCGTTCAAATGGGAGGCGCGACCATAGTCGAAGTTTGTGGCAAGGCAACGTGGCGAATGCCGGTTCCACAATTTGCTTGGCGCCGGATGAACCGAAACGGGACAGGGAGTGACGGGTCGCTAACCAAGGCCCTGTGGAAAAGAAACGACACTCTCTCACCTCCGCCGAGAGGCCATTAAAAGCAGCCCGCCGCATGATGCGGCCGAACGGAGGGAATCATGCCCAAGAAAGCCGCCAGAATCCTGGCATTTGACACGGCGGTTGCCAGCGAAGAGCTTGAGGCCGCCATTTCCTATCTGGAGCAGAAACTGGACAGCGCATCCATGCGCAACGAACCGGTACCATTCCTGGCGTACCGAAACAGGATGATCTTCCGCACCACGCTGGACATCCGACACGGGACGAAAAACCGGCACGGCGAGTCCTGACCTCTTTCGAACGCCTTGCCTCCCATCGAAGCGCCATGAAGGCGGCAAGATGGGAGGCCACCTGAGCCTTGGCCCTTGACCTTTGCCTCCCCTCCCCTTAACCGCCGCGCAAGGCCATGGTTTTCAGCGCAGGCGAGGGCAGGACATGAAGGTTCTCTTGATCGGTTCGGGTGGACGCGAGCATGCGCTCGCCTGGAAACTCGCCCAGTCCCCGAAACTTGGCAAGCTTTATGCCGCACCCGGCAATCCCGGGATTGACGATCACGCCGAACTCGTGCCGCTCGATATCGACGACCATGCCGCCGTCGCCACCTTCTGCCTCGAAAAGGCGATCGATCTCGTCGTCGTGGGGCCGGAAGCGCCGCTCGTCGCCGGTCTTGCGGACCGTCTCCGGGCCAGCGGGATCGCAACCTTCGGCCCTTCGGCCGCCGCAGCCCAGCTCGAGGGCTCCAAGGGTTTCACCAAGGATCTTTGCGCCCGCTACGAGATTCCGACCGGCGCCTATCGCCGCTTCACCGATGCGGCCGAAGCCAAGGCTTATGTGCGCGAACAGGGCGCGCCGATCGTCGTGAAGGCGGACGGGCTTGCCGCCGGCAAGGGTGTCACTGTCGCCATGCAGCTCGACGAGGCGATTGCCGCGATCGACGACTGTTTCGACGGCGCCTTCGGCTCGGCCGGCGCGGAAGTGGTTGTGGAGGCCTATCTCGACGGCGAGGAAGCGAGCTTCTTCTGCCTGTCCGACGGCCGGACGGCGCTGGCGCTCGCCACCGCCCAGGACCACAAGCGGGTCGGCGACGGCGATACCGGACCGAATACCGGCGGCATGGGCGCCTATTCGCCTGCCCCGGTCATGACGCCCGACATGGTCGCGCGCACCATGAAGGAGATCATCGAGCCGACGATCCGCGGCATGGCTGAAAGCGGGCATCCGTTCACCGGCGTGTTCTTCGCAGGCCTGATGATCACGGCCAAGGGTCCGGAGCTGATCGAATACAATGTCCGTTTCGGCGATCCGGAATGCCAGGTGCTGATGATGCGGCTGAAAAGCGACCTGCTCGACCTTCTCCACGCGGCCGCGACCGAGACGCTCGACCAGGTCTCCGCAGAATGGAGCGACGACGTGGCGCTGACCGTGGTCATGGCTTCCAAGGGTTATCCGGGCGCCTATGACAAGAACACGCCGATCGCCCATCTGCCTGAGAGCGCCGACGGCGAGAAGATCTTCCACGCCGGTACGGCGCTCAAGGATGGCGCACTCGTGGCAACCGGCGGCCGCGTGCTGAACGCCACGGCAACCGCAAGGACCGTCGCAGACGCTCAGGCCCGTGCCTACGGGCTGGTCGATCGGGTTGAATGGGAAAACGGCTTCTGCCGCCGCGATATCGGCTGGCAGGCGGTGGCGCGCGAAAGGAATTGAGTGCCGAAAGCGCCGGTTCATTCAAAATTTACTGAATCTCCAGACGGGATCGAAACGAAGCCGCGGTAATGATCGGGGACCTCAAGAAGGATTCCCGGTATGCGTCTCGTTCTGGCTACAGCTCTGGTGTTGGTAAGCGGTTCCGCTTTCGCGTCGTCGATCACGGTGATCAACAGCACGCATCCATCGGGCGCCAGCATCCTTACCAAGAGCTGCGCAGGATGCCCGGCCGCCGCAGCGCCGAAATCGGACGAAGCGACCTACAAGGTTCCCGAGCTGCCGGCCGGCACCCAGAAGACGGAAATCATCGAGATCAACGGCGAGAAGAAGCTGGCGCGTACCGAAGCCTGGCTCGGCGGCTCTCCGGTGATCCATGTCAGCAAGGTGCCGACATGGATGGCCGATGAAGAGGCCGTTGCCGAACTTCACCCGACCACCAACGGCTCGACCGAGACGCAGATCGCCACCGCCGAGGCCTCCGACGACGGTATCGACATCGACGCCACGACCAGCGCGGTCAAGACCATCCGCGAGGCGGAGGTCGGAATGACGGAAGCTTCCCTCGCGAAGCCGCTGGCGCTCGACACGTTCGAGCTTCGCACCAAGCAGTTCTAGATTTAGAATATCATTATATTTACATAGCAAAAAGTGCCCCGCCGGCGCTCTTTCACGGCATGCGCGTAAATTGCGCATTGCCAAATCAAACTTGCCTAAAATATTCGCTTTGATCTCTGTCAAGGCCGCCATAATTAAATTTTTATTCAAATATTCGAGATCACTCTCCCATCACAGTGCGATGGAAGCACGTGACCGGCGCAGGAAGCGCTCCCCCAAAAACCTCGTCCCGCTCCGGCTCCTCCGGGAGAATTCGGCTGCCTGAAAGTGAGTCGAAATATGAAGAACCTCAAAATCTCCCACCAGCTATTAGCCATGGTGGCGGTGCTGATGGTGGCTTTCGCTGCCGTCACCTACTATCAGGTCCGCGCTTCGATCGCCTCGATCTATGCCGAGCGATACGAGATGCTGCGCACCCAAGTCGAGTCCGGCATCTCCATTCTGCAGTCCTATTACGACCGGGAAAAATCGGGAGAGCTGAAGCGCGAGGACGCACAGAAATTGGCCTACGCGGCCGTGGCCGGGATCAAGTATGAGCCGGCCGGCTACATATTCGGCCTGAACTACGATACGGTCACGCAATTCCACTACAATCCAAAGCTGATCGGCGTGAACCAGAAGGGCCAGCCGGACAAGATGGGCAACCTGTTCCGCGAGGAGCTGGTCGCGAAGGGTCGTGCCGGCGGCGGCGTCACCACCTATTACTGGGAAAAGCCCGGCATGCCTGCCGATCAGGTTTTCCAGAAGGCTGCCTATTCCCGCGCCTTCGAGCCGTGGCAGATCATTGTCGCGACCGGCGTTTACACCGACGACCTCGACGTGAAGATCAACAAGACGATCATGGAAGTGGTCGGCATCGGTTTCATCGCCTTCCTGCTTGCGCTCGGTGTCGCCTTCATCGTCATCCGCAACATTACCAAGCCGCTCGCCGCCGTGCACACCGCCCTGCAGGCCGTGGCTGACGAAGACGTCAAAACCCAGATCCCGCATACGGACATGTCGAACGAAGTGGGCATGATGGCGAAGGCGACCCAGGCGTTGCAGGAGAAGATCCGCGAACGCCATGCCATGGCCGAACGCGAAGAGAAGCAGAAGGCGGAGCTCGACCGCGAGCGCCAGCAGAACATCGACATGCAGCAGCAGGAAGCTGCGTTGCAGACCCGCGTCGTCTCCACCATCGGCGAAGCGCTGGAATCACTCGCCCATGGCGATCTCACCGTCCGCTGCGCCGATCTCGGCTCGCGTTACGACACCTTGCGCCACAACTTCAACGAGGCGCTCGCCCATCTCGAGGCGGCGATGGGCAAGGTGAACGCCAAGGGGATCGATATCGGCGGCTCCAAGGAAGAGATCCGCCGTGCCTCGAACGAGCTCTCCCAGCGCACCGAACGCCAGGCCGCCAACCTCGAAGAAACGTCCGCGGCACTCGACGAACTTGCCGTCGCCGTTCGCCAGACCGCCGAAGGCGCACACGAGGCAGCCCAGCGCGTGACCTCGGTCAGCGCGGAGGCCAACCGCTCCGACCAGATCGTCGCCCAGGCGATCGATGCGATGGGTGGCATCGAGCATTCGTCGGAAGAGATCTCCAAGATCATCGGCGTGATCGACGACATCGCCTTCCAGACCAACCTTCTTGCCCTCAACGCCGGTGTCGAAGCCGCCCGCGCCGGTGAATCCGGCAAGGGTTTCGCGGTCGTCGCCCAGGAAGTCCGCGAACTCGCCCAGCGCTCCGCAGCGGCCGCCAAGGAGATCAAGGACCAGATTTCCCGCTCGTCCGGCCAGGTGCAGAACGGCGTGCGCCTCGTCGGCGAGGCCGGCGAAGCATTGAAGCGGATTTCCGACCAGGTGAAGGCGGCGAGCGACATCGTCGGCAAGATCGCCCATTCGGCCTCCGAGCAGGATACGACGCTGCGCTCGATCTCGTCTTCGCTCAACCAGCTCGACGCCGCGACCCAGCACAATGCCGCCATGGCCGAAGAGACAACCGCATCGGCCGAGGCGCTTGCCGCCGATACCGACGAGCTGCTCAACCTCATCAGCAGCTTCCGGATCAATGCCGGCCAGGACATCGGCCACAATGCCGGTACCGGAAACCTCAACCGCATGGCGCAGAAGATGCGCCGCGCCAGCTGACCAAAATTAGTCGCAGGACAGAAAGCCGCCGGGTCGAAAGGTTCGGCGGCTTTTTCTATATTGGCGATCGAATATCATAATATTAGATAATACGAGTATATATTCCTGAAATCATCAATATGGTTCCTGAATCTCTTTAAGCCGGCATATTCAGTTATTCTATCTTTGCTTTATTTATCCCAACCCTGAATGCACAACTAAACATGGAAACAACTTCATAGTGTTTCCAGGCATCGAATATTATTCCCTCAAATTCGCTATTGTTAAATTTTTATTCAAATATCCCGTCATATTCTCATGAATGTGCAATGCAGCACGACTTCCTGCGCAGGATGCGCCTCTCCACTCAGAAATCACCCTTCCCGGTCGCTCAAGGCGAGCTCAATCACCTATGGAACGAATATGAAAAACCTGAGGATTTCAAAGCAGCTCGTCCTGCTGGTTCTGGCCCTGATCGGCGGCTTCGCCGTCGTGACCTATTTCGAACTCCGGGCCTCGACGCAGGCTATCTATGCCGAGCGGTATGGAATGTTGCGGACCCAGGTGGAGTCCGGCATCGGCATCCTCAAGAAGTTTCAGCAGCGTGAGGCAGCCGGCGAGCTGACGCGCGCGGAAGCCCAGAAGCAGGCATTCGCCGCAGTCTCCGCCATGAGCTTCCAGCCTGACGGTTATCTTTTCTCCTATGACTACGACGTGAAGATGCTGATGCATCCCGATGCGAAGAAGATTGGAGAAAACGGCAAGGGCAAGCCCGATTCCGCCGGGAAACTGTTCCGCGACGAAATGGTCTCCGTCGGCAGGTCCGGCGGCGGCATTGTCGATTACATGAGCACGAGCAAGCCCGGCCAGCCCGATGGGGACTTTTCGAAGAGCTCCTATGCAAAGGCATTCGAACCCTGGCAGATGGTTCTTGCGACCGGCGTCTATACCGATGACCTGCAGGCCCAGATCCGCGGGATGGTGCTGGACGCAATCATGATCGGCGCGGTCGCTTTGATCATCGCGCTTGCCGGCGCCTATGTGGTGATCCGCGGGATTACCAAGCCGCTTGCCTCCGTGCATGGCGCGCTGGAAGCCGTCGCCGACGAAAATGTCACGATCGCCATCCCGCACACGGACATGTCGAACGAAGTGGGCATGATGGCGAAGGCCACCCAGGCGCTGCAGGAAAAAATCCGCGAACGCCATGCCATGGCCGCGCGCCAGGAGGACCAGCGCCAGGAGCTCGACCGCGAGCGCCAGCAGAACGCCGACATGCAGCAGCAGGAAGCCGCAAGCCAGACCCGCGTCGTCTCCACCATCGGCGAAGCGCTGGAATCCCTCGCCCATGGCGATCTCACCGTCCGCTGCGCCGATCTCGGCCCGCGCTACGAAACCTTGCGTCACAACTTCAACGATGCGCTTACGCATCTCGAAGCGGCGATGGCCAAGGTCAATTCCAAGGGGATCGATATTGGCGGCTCGAAGGAAGAGATCCGCCGTGCCTCGAACGAGCTCTCCCAGCGCACCGAACGCCAGGCAGCGAACCTGGAGGAAACATCGGCTGCCATCGACGAACTCGCCGTCACCGTCCGCCAGACCGCCGAAGGCGCCCATGACGCGGCCCAGCGCGTAAGTTCCGTCAGCAACGAAGCGAGCCGCTCCGACCAGATCGTCGCCCAGGCGATCGAGGCTATGGGTGGCATCGAGCATTCGTCGGAAGAGATCTCCAAGATCATCGGCGTGATCGACGACATCGCCTTCCAGACCAACCTTCTTGCCCTCAACGCCGGTGTCGAAGCCGCCCGCGCCGGTGAATCCGGCAAGGGTTTCGCGGTCGTCGCCCAGGAAGTCCGCGAACTCGCCCAGCGCTCCGCAGCGGCCGCCAAGGAGATCAAGGACCAGATTTCCCGCTCGTCCGGCCAGGTGCAGAACGGCGTGCGCCTCGTCGGCGAGGCCGGCGAAGCATTGAAGCGGATTTCCGACCAGGTGAAGGCGGCGAGCGACATCGTCGGCAAGATCGCCCATTCGGCCTCCGAGCAGGATACGACGCTGCGCTCGATCTCGTCTTCGCTCAACCAGCTCGACGCCGCGACCCAGCACAATGCCGCCATGGCCGAAGAGACAACCGCATCGGCCGAGGCGCTTGCTGCCGATACCGACGAATTGCTGAACCTGATCAGCAGCTTCCGCATCAGCAACATGGGCAACGAGAGCCGCAATCTCAACCGCATGGCGCAGAAGATGCGCCGCGCCAGCTGACCAAAGTTAGTCGGGGGACGGGGAACCGCCGGATCGAAAGATCCGGCGGTTTTTTTGTTTGCCTCAGCCCGAGATCTTCGAGAAGTCCGCGACGGTCGCGGTCGCTTCGCGGATGGCCTTCAGGAGGGCCAGGCGGTTGGCGCGGATCGCGGTGTCCTCGTCATTGAC
>Ga0209257_1003311_pt1 | contig 13996 bp, 11 predicted proteins | sample AraplaCvi_mCL_r2_FD_184277 | JGI IMG/M metagenome (GOLD analysis project Ga0209257, IMG submission 184277) | Arabidopsis root microbial communities from North Carolina, USA - plate scrape MF_Cvi_mCL_r2 (SPAdes) (version 2) | ecosystem: Host-associated > Plants > Roots > Endosphere | place: USA...
TGCGGATGGTCCGCGCCTGGTCGGCGATCGAGCGGGTGATCGCCTGCCGGATCCACCAGGTGGCGTAGGTCGAGAACTTGTAGCCGCGGCGGTACTCGAACTTATCGACCGCCTTCATCAGGCCGATATTGCCTTCCTGGATGAGATCGAGGAACTGCAGGCCGCGGTTGGTGTACTTCTTCGCGATCGAGATCACCAGGCGCAGGTTGGCCTCGACCATCTCCTTCTTGGCGCGCGCGGCTTCGCGCTCGCCCTTCTGGACCACGTTCACGATGCGGCGGAAGTCGCCGATCGGCAGGTTCACCTGCTCGGCGATCTCGGCGATGTTGCCGCGGATGTTCTTCGCCTCGTCCTTGTGGTCGGCGGCGAGATTCTTCCAGCCCTTGGAGGTCAGACGGCCGACCTTGGCGAGCCACTTCGGATCGAGTTCAGCGCCGTAATAGCGCTGCAGGAACTCCTCGCGCTTGACGCCCGCCTTCTGCACCAGGCGCAGCAGCTGGCCTTCCAGGCCGATGAGCTTCCGGTTGAGGTCGTACATCTCCTCGACCAGGAACTCGATGCGGAAGTTGTTGAGCTTTACCGCACGCATCAACTCGACCATCTCGAGCTTCTGCTTCTCGTAGGCCTTCTCGCTGCGCGGGTTCAGTTCCTCGCCGGCGCGAATGGTCTCCAGGCGCTTCACCTGGACCTTCTCGAGCTTCTTGTGGAGCGCTGCGATCTTGTCGAAGGTGTCCATCACCTGCGGCAGCAGCGTCTGCTCCATGGCCGCCAGCGAGAGATTGGCTTCCTCGCCTTCCTCGGCGCCTTCGCCTTCGGGCTTCGGCTCGCCCTCGGCGCCCTCTTCGGCCTCCTCGGCTTCTTCCTCTTCTTCCGCGAAGTTCGCGCCCGGTCCTTCGAGCGAGGTGCCTTCCGGCAGGTTGCCGCCCATGGTGGCGTCGAGGTCGATGATGTCGCGCAGCAGCAGCGCGCCGGCCTTCAGCTTCTCGCGCCATTCGACGATCGACTTGTGGGTGAGCGGGCTCTCGCCGATCCCGCCGATCATCATGTCGCGGCCGGCCTCGATGCGCTTGGCGATCGCGATCTCGCCCTCGCGGGACAGGAGCTCGACCGAGCCCATCTCGCGCAAGTACATACGGACGGGGTCGTCGGTGCGGCCGACATCGGCATCGTCGAGATTGCCGACGGCGCGGGATTCCTCCTGCTCGCCGTCCGCGGCGGGCTGGGCCTCGCCTTCGCCTTCTTCTTGCTCTTCGTTATCGACGACGTTGATGCCCATGTCGTTCAACTGGGCATAGAGGTCTTCGATCTGATCGTTGGTCTGCCCGGGGGGCAGGCTGGCATTGAGCTCGTCGGCGGTGATGTAGCCGCGCTCCTTGCCTTTCGCGAGCATCTTCTTGAAGGCCGCCGAAAGGCCGTCCATCAACGGGCCATCCTGGGCCTCGTCCTTGGATTTCACCGGTTCCGGCTTGGCCTGCGGTTTTACTGCCATCTAATCCACCTATCGCATTCGCTCGTTTGCACGCGCGCGTACTTCCCAATCAATGGGTCCAAATCAATGGGGTCGCGCGTCGCGCCTTGGCCAATCCGCCTGACTTAGGTTCCCGTGAGCCATCCCGGAGGGAACATCCCGATCCAGATCCTGGGTCGGCCTGCGCCGCCCAGAAGTTCGATCCGCAGTTCGATTCGCCCAAAGCCTTGTTGGACGCAGCCCAACGCTGCCGTCGCGGGTGCAATCGCCTAACCCTTCATGCACCTCGTCGCGCTCCCGCAGCACGCCCATCACGTGCAAAAGCCCCTCCTCGGCCTGGGCCAACCCCGGCCGCCGGAAGGGTTTCTCTTGCTGCTGCCGGTCCGCGCACAGGCCACAGAGGGGGCGGAAAGCCTTAGGTCCCTCAAATGGTTCTGCAATGCGCCTGAATCAAGGCGCTGCGGACGGGCCGGCTGGTCTATAATGCCGGCCTCGGCCTTGTCAAGCAGACCGGCCGGAAACCCCTGTGCCGCAAGGCTTTTATCCACAGATTCGCCCACAAGACCCCATTTCAGGCATGCCGGAGGCGCGGCGCAGCCGGCGACATGGTTAACGGCAGCCCCAGAGGCCGGTTCCGCCGCCCGGCCGGTTCCGCCCGCTGTTGAGGATAGCAAATCCCCAGCCGTTTTCCCACGTGGGCCAGCCTATCCGGTTGTGAGTCCAGGCCGTTCCGCCTAATGGGCGCCGCGCGCGGAAGGCGTCTCGGAGACCGGATCGAGGTCGCGCCGCCGGCTTTCCGCCTCCAGCAGCAGGTCGCGCAGGGTCTCGAAACGCCGCCAGTTGTCCTCGCTCGGGTCTTCCGCCCAGGCCTTGCCGGCGCTGTCCCGCTCGGTCCGCAGGTCGTGCTCGTGCAGGATGCCGAGGACATGCAGCAGCCCCGCCTCCGCCGCGGCCTGCTCGGCAATGGGCAAGGTGAAGCGCAGTGCATGGGTGCGGAAGGACAGGGTCTCGAGATAGGGGCCGAAGCCTTCCTGCACCAGCTGGCTCCAGAGCCCGGCGCTGGTCAGGTCCGGCACCTCGATCGCGATCCGCACCAGCCGGTTGCGGAACCGCACGAGATCCGGGTCGCCGATCTCCAGCGACTTCACCGTCTCGATGTATTTGTGCAGCAGATCGGGGTGGTGGATGACGGTCGCGAGGAAGGCTTCGACCGGCTGCCGCCGCACCGAATGCAGCCCCTGCTGCAGCGCCTCGCCGCCCCATTCCTTGTAGAACTGCGGCAGGAAGCGCCAATCGAAGAACGAGTAGGTGCGCCCGTCGGCGCCCGTCCTGCCGGCGTCGTCGAAGCTTGCGCGCTGCCGGCGCTGATTGGGTGCGAGACGCGCGCCGCCGACCTCGCCGCCGCTGATCTGCTGCAGCATGCCGTGGAAATGGCTGCGATATTCCTCACGCACCGATTTGTCGGCGATCAGGTTGGTGAGGTGGTTGATATCGGCGCGAAAACCGGCGCGGCGTTCCGGCGTGTCGAGCAGCCGTTCCTTCCTGAGGATCGTCCACAAGATTCCGGAGAGCGGCGTCTTCTTGGCTTCGAGATAGGCACGGAACTCGCCCGCCGAATGTTTCTTCAGGAAAGAATCGGGATCCTCTTTCGTCCCGCTCTCTTCGTTCACCAGGTTGATGAAGTTGAGCGAGAGGCCGGGCTTCAGGATCGGCAGCACGCGCTCGGCGACCTTGGCCGCCGCCTTCTGCCCCGCTTCGTCGCCGTCGAAGCAGAGGATCGGCTCCGGCGCCAGGCGCCAGAGCACCTCGATCTGCTCCTCGGTCAAGGCCGTGCCGAGCGGCGCCACCACCTGCGGGAATCCCGCCTGGGCGAGCGCGATCACATCCATATAGCCTTCGACGACGATCACCTCGGCTGTGTCGCGCGCGGCCTTCTGGGCGAAGTTCATGTTGTAGAGCTGCCGGCCCTTGGAGAAGAGCGGCGTCTCCGGCGAGTTCAGATACTTCGGCTTCTCGTCGCCGAGCACGCGGCCGCCGAAGGCGACGATCCGACCCTTGGTATCGGCGATCGGGAAGATGACCCGGTTGCGGAACCGGTCATAGCTCGGCCCGCCATCCTCCGGCTTGATCAGCATGCCGGCTTCGATCGCCAGCGCTTCCGGGATGTTCAGCTTGGCGAGATGGTTCTTCAGCGCGACGCGGCTGTCCGGCGCGAAGCCTAAGCGAAAGCGCTGGATGGTTTCGGCCGTCAGCCCGCGGCGCTGGAAATAGCCGGCACCCGGACTGCCGGCGAGCTGCGCCTGGAAATAGGCGCAGGAGGCTTCCATGACCGTGCCGAGGCTCGCCTGGCGCTCGGAACGCTCGCGCTCCTGGGGCGTGTCCTTCGGCACGTCGAGGCCCGCTTCGCCCGCCAGCCGCTCGACTGCATCGCGGAAGTCAAGACCGTCGGTCTGCATGACGAAGGTGATGGCATCGCCATGGGCGCCGCAGCCGAAGCAATGGTAATGCGGCTCGTCGTCGTCATAGACGTGGAAGCTGGGACTCTTCTCGTTGTGGAAGGGGCACAAGCCCGTCGCCTGCTTGCCGCGGCGGCTGAGGCGCACCTTCTTGCCCACCAGGTCGAAGATCGACAGGCGGCGGCGCAGCTCATCCAGAAAGGCCGGCGAAAAGGCCACAAGAAACTCCAGCGACAAAGAGCGCGGCCGTGCGGCCCCGCTTCCGCGCTGACGCTAAAACAAACTTAGTCGTTTAGGAATTCCCGAGTCGGACGAATCAGCGAGAAGCCAAGTTATACAGAGACTTATCCCCAAATTCCTCTGCCGAGACGTGCCCGAGTCGCTTACCCGCCGAGCTTCGCTTTCAGCGCCGGACCGACCTTGCTGAAATCCATGCGGCCGGCGTATTCGGCTTTCAGCGCCGCCATCACCTTGCCCATGTCCTTGATGCTGGTGGCGCCGGCATCGGCGATCGCCTTAGCGATCGCGGCATCCTGCTCCGCCTCGGAGAGCTTCTTCGGCATGTAGCGTTCGATCAGGTCGATCTCGGCCTGCTCTTTGTCGACCAGTTCCTGGCGGCCGCCCTGCTTGTAGAGCTCGATCGATTCCTGACGCTGCCGCACCATCTTCTGCAGCATGTCGATGATCGCGGCATCGTCGATCTGAGCAGCCGGACGCGCGGCGATGTCGCGGTCCTTCAGGGTGGACTGGATCATGCGGAGCGTCGAAACCGTCGCCGGGTCGCGCGATTTCATCGCGGTCTTGAGATCTTCGTTGAAACGCTCGCGCAGCATGGCGATCTGAAACCCTGTTCATGCGGGAAAGCGTTGAACCTAAAGGATTCGCGCGCCCCTGACAATTGCGCAGCCTGCATACAAGCCATTGATTTAACGGCGGTTTCATCCGGAGCGACCGCTTGACGCTCTGGGTTTGAGCGCTTAGAACCCGGCAACCTCAGGAGGACACTGCCATGGGCGCCGCGCCCAACCCCACGCCCGCTGGCTCGCTCGACGAGACCCCGAAGCCGACCGCCGTTCTCGTGCTGGCCGATGGGACCGTCATCCGAGGCCGAGGCCTGGGCGCGGAAGGCAAGGCGGTCGGCGAAGTCTGCTTCAACACCGCGATGACCGGCTATCAGGAGATCATGACCGATCCCTCCTATGCCGGGCAGATCATCACCTTCACCTTCCCGCATATCGGCAATACCGGCGCCAATCCGGAAGACATCGAGACCGTGACTCCGGCGGCGCGCGGCGCGGTGCTGGCGAGCGACATCACCGAGCCCTCGAACTGGCGCGCGGCGCAGCATTTCGATGCCTGGCTGAAATCCTACGGGCTGCCGGCGATCGCCGGCATCGACACCCGGGCGCTCACCCGGCGGATCCGTGACGGCGGCGCACCGAACGGTGTCATCGCGCATTCGAAAGACGGCGTGTTCGACGTCCCCGCCCTCGTCGCCGAGGCCAAGGCCTGGCCGGGCCTCGACGGAATGGATCTCGCGAAGGATGTCACCTGCCGCCAGACCTATCATTGGGACGAATCGCTGTGGAAGCTGGGCGAGGGCTACGGCAAGCAGACCCAGCCGAAGCTCAAGGTCGTCGCGATCGACTATGGCGCCAAGCGCAACATCCTGCGCTGCCTCGCCAGCGCCGGCTTCGACGTGACCGTGGTCCCCGCGACCGCGAGCGCCGAGGACGTGCTGCAGCACAAGCCGGACGGCGTCTTTCTCTCCAACGGCCCCGGCGATCCGGCCGCGACCGGCACCTATGCCGTCCCTGTCATTCAAGAGCTGATGAAGCAGGAGCTGCCGATCTTCGGCATCTGCCTCGGCCATCAGATGCTGGCTCTGGCCTTGGGCGGCAAGACCCGCAAGATGGCCCGCGGCCATCGCGGCGCCAACCACCCGGTGAAGGACCTCGCGACCGGGCGGGTCGAGATCACCAGCCAGAACCACGGCTTCGAGGTGATGGCGGAGAGCCTGCCCAAGACCGTCGCCGTCACCCATGTCTCGCTGTTCGACGGCACCAACGAAGGCATCGAGGTTTCGGGCAAGCCGATCTTCTCGGTCCAATACCACCCCGAAGCCTCCCCCGGCCCGCAAGACAGCCACTACCTCTTCCAACGCTTCGTCGAAAAGATCGAGGCGAAGCGGAAATAGAGTCCCCTGTGAAAATAGAGTCCCTTCCCCTACGAGGTCCCTACAAGGTCCCTACAAGGGAGAGGGTGCGAACCACCGCACTTGCTTTAGAACAAAAAGTGAACTATGCTTCCCACTGGAATCTGTGGAAAGTGAGCCATGGAAGTCGACCGGCAGCCGAAGCGACACTTTCGCTGCAGTCGCTTTCGCCTGCAGATTCGGTATAGCGCCAAGCGCTCATCGTCGACACGCGCATGGCTGTTGAGAGCATTGGAGATCAGGCCGCGTTTCTAGAGCCGCGGATTTCGCGGGAGCGCAAAGATCGATCGCGGTGTCAACCCCTACAGGACACCGACAAAATCGAAAATTCCCCAGGGGAGCGGACCGCGCTACTCCGGCTCCGGCAGGGGCGCCGCACGGTTCCGGAGCGCCGGGACGATCAGCACCAGCGCGAGAGAGGTCAGGACCAGGCCGAGCGAGAGAACTTCGGAGAGTCCGATCGTCTCCCCCTTCAGGAGCGCCGCGGCGATGACGCTGACCACTGGGATCGCCAGCGTGCCGATGGCGGCGACCGCGGCGGGATAGATCGCAACGATGCGGAACCAGGCCCAATGGCAGAAGATCATCGGCACGATGGCCGAATAGGCGACCGAGATCCAGGCGATATGACTCACCGGACGCGGGTCGAAATCGATGTCGATGAGGGCCCAGCCGATGAAGACCGGAATGCCGCCGACCAGCATCTGCCAGCCCGCGAGGGTCGCGGTCGGCACGGTGAAGCGATAGCGCTTTAGGGCAACTGTGCCAAAGGCCCAGAAGGCGGCGGCGAGCAGCATCAGCAGGGGACCGAACGGATGCGCCACGATCTCGCTCCAGATCGGCACCAGCAGGATGGCGAGCGCCACGATGCCGGAGACGAGCGCCATCGCGATCAGGCCGGTCATCTTCTGCCGGAGCCACAGCACCGAGATGACGGCAGCGAAGAGCGGCATCGTATAGGCGAGGATGGTGCCGCGGCTCGCCGGCACATATTGCAGGCCCCAGGCGGAGAAGATGTGCCAGCCGGTGATGTTGCCGATCGCGGCGATCACGAGCGGCCGCCATTCCGCGCGCGGCACCTTGAGGCTCAAGCCCACGGCCTTGGCGATGCCGAGCAGGCCGAACCCGCCGGTCAGCAGGCAGATGGTGCGGAAGGTCCAGATCGGAACCTCCGCCACGGAGTATTTGATGGTGACGAAATTCAAGCCCCAGAACAGCGTGATCCCCGCCAGCAGCCAGGGCCCGCTGCGATCCTCAGCGGCGCTCGCAGTTTGGGGACTCACAAGCCCGACCGTTCTTTCCGTCCGGGAAGCGCGGCCAGGATCTTGTTGCGCTCGTCAGGCGTCGAGATGATCCAGTCGCGAATCTCGTCGATCGTGCGCAGGCAACCCACGCAATAGCCGGTCATGGGATCCATTTGGCAGACGCTGACGCAAGGCGACGGCGGGCCGCTCGCCAGCATCATGCGGCGCTCGGCGCGGCGGCGCTGGCGCTCCGCCTGGCGTTCGGCCTCGAAATCGCGCAGCAGCGGCTTCGGCGACTCCTCGGTCATTTCCGCCTACGGAGAGTGTGGTTTTTGTAGTGCTTCATGCCCGAGGCTCTTATCATGACGCCGGGTGCCTTGCCAAATTCTGGGCCAAATCGGGAGCGCCGCTTGCCGGCCAATGCGACTCACCTGCTCGGACGCCTGCGGCTCGCCACCGGCCTCGTGCTCTTCTTCTATGTCCTCACGCACAACTTGAACCATGCGCTCGGCCTAATCTCGCTCGCCGCGATGGATGCGGGCCGCATTCCGTTTCTCGCCTTCTGGCGCTTCCCGCCGATCGAGATCCTGTTCCTGATCTCGCTGCTCACGCATTTCTCGCTGGGGATGCGCGCGCTCTACCACCGGCACAGCTTGCGGATGCCGTTCTGGGAAGGCGCGCAGCTCACCCTCGGCCTCTCGATCCCGCCGCTCTTGACCCTGCATTTCCTCGGCACCGCCGTCGCGCACCGCGTCTTCGGCCTGGATGATGCTTACGAGGAGACCGTGCTCGCCCTCGCATCGAGTCCGATGCTGGTCACGGTGCAGACTACGGCGGTGCTGGTCACCTGGATCCACGGCTGCATCGGCCTCGGCTTCTGGCTGCGCCTGAAGCCCTGGTACGCGAAGGCGCGCACGGCGCTCTACACCGCGGCACTGCTCATTCCGGTCCTGGCCCTGCTCGGCTTCTCGCAGGCGGCGCGCGAGGTGATGGCACTTGCCCGGCAGCCCGGCTGGTTTCACGACATGGCAATCCGGCGGCACCTCCCGGGCCGCGACGCGGTCGCGCAACTCTACGTCTGGCTCGAATACGCGCTGGTCGGCTATGCGCTGATCGTGCTCGGCGTGCTGGCCGGACGCTATCTGCGCGATTGGCTGATCCGGCACCGCGCGATCCGCGTCGCCTATCCCGACGGACGCACGGTCAGCATCCAGCCGGGCGGCACGATCCTGGAAGCGAGCCGCATCGGCAATATCCCGCATGCCGCGGTCTGCGGCGGACGCGGCCGCTGCTCCACCTGCCGGGTCCGCGTTCTCGCCGGCGACGCCTCGCTGCCGCCGCCGAGCATCGAAGAGTTGCGGGTGCTGGCGCGCGTGGGCGCTGCACCCGGAACACGCCTCGCCTGCCAGGCGCGGCCGCAAGGCTATGTGAAAGTCGTGCCGCTGCTGGCGCCGACCGCAACCACGCGCGAGGCCCAGGCGCGCGACGATTTCCATTCCGGCAAGGAGCGCGAGATCGCGGTGCTGTTCGCCGACATCCGCGGCTTCACCCATTTCTCCGAGCAGCGCCTGCCCTATGACGTGGTCTTTCTCTTGAACCGCTATTTCCGCGCCATGGGCGAAGCGGTGATCGCCGCCGGAGGGCATCTCGACAAGTTCATCGGCGACGGCGTGATGGCTTTGTTCGGGGTCGACGGCAAGCCCGGCAATGCCGCCGCCCAGGCGCTCGATGCGGCCAGGCGCATGTCGATCAACCTCGCCGAGATGAATGCAAGCTTCGGCGAAGAATTGAAGGCCCCGCTCAAGATCGGCATCGGCGTGCACTACGGTCCGGCGATCGTCGGCGAGATGGGCTTCGGCAGCATCCACACCCTCACCGCCGTCGGAGACACGGTGAACACGGCGAGCCGGCTGGAGACCGCGACCAAGGAGCTCGATTGCCAGCTCGTCGTGTCACAGTCGCTGCTGGACGCGGCACAGATTTCCGGCGAGGTCGGCAAAATCCATGAAATCGAGCTGCGCGGGCGCACCGCCACGCTTCACGTTTGCGCGATCAAGAATGCAGCGGCGTTGGAGTTTTGAGCGTTGTCGCAGCGTGACGGCGCGCACGCCCCGCCGCCTTGCCGGTGCCGTGCCGCCGCCATAGTCTTGCCCGGATCGGTCGGCATCGTCATAACCGTGCGACATCACGGGGAATCGGAGGCAGTATGATCCCGACATCGTCTAAGAAGCTATCGAACGCTGGGCGCGCAGCTCTGCTCGCGGCGACGTTCATTGCCACACCCGCGCTCGCCGAGGAGGTTTCCGTCGGCACCGACGCGCAGACCGGCATTGCGGTCACCATCTACAATTCCGACCTCGCGCTGATCCGCGACCAGCGCAAGGTCGATCTCAAATCCGGCGAGAACGAGCTCGCTTTCGTCGACGTGTCGGCGCAGATCCGGCCGGAGACCGCGCTGCTGACCGCGCAGGGCGGTGGCCTCGCCGTCACCGAGCAGAACTTCGACTTCGACCTGCTGACGCCGCAGAAGCTGCTCGAGAAATCGGTCGGCAACATGATCCGCGTGATCCGCACCAACCCAACCACCGGCGCCGACACCTCGGAAGACGCCAAGGTGCTCTCGGTCGCCGACGGCATGGTTGTCTTGCAGATCGGCGACCGGATCGAGACCGCGGTGCCGGGCCGCCTGGTCTTCAGCGCCGTGCCGCCGAACCTGCGCGCGCGCCCGACTCTCGTGACCAAGGCGCTGAGCGAGAAGGCCGGGCCGACCACCGTCGCGCTCTCCTATCTCTCGCGCGGCCTCTCCTGGCAGGCGGATTACGTCGCCTCGCTCTCGGCCGACGAGAAGACCATCGACTTGAACGGCCTCGTCACCCTCACCAACCAGAGCGGCGTCACCTATAAGGACGCGAAGCTGCAATTGGTCGCCGGCCAGGTGAACCAGGTGCAGGACTTCATGCGCCGCGACATGGCGGTGCAGGAGATGGCGGCGGCCGTTCCCGCCGCGCCGAAGATGGTGCAGGAGCAGGCCTTCGAATACCACCTCTATCGGCTCGACACGCCGGTCACCATTCAGCAGAACCAGACCAAGCAGGTGGCGCTGATGTCGGCGAGCGGCGTCCCCGTCACCAAGCAGTACTTGATCAGCGATGCGGCGAATGTCTGGGGCCGCTACTCGACCAGCTTCGGCGAGGCCGAGCGGGTGAATGCGACGGTGAAGCTGAAGTTCATCAACGACGAGAAGTCGCATGCCGGCGTGCCGCTGCCCAAAGGCGTGGTGCGCGTCTATAAGGCCGACAGCCAGGGCGACGCCGTCTTCGTCGGCGAGGATTCGATCGATCACACGCCGAAGAACGAAGACGTCAACCTGACGCTCGGCCAGGCCTTCGACATCACGGCCCGCGCGAAGCAGACCGATTTCGAGCAGGTGAGCGACCGGGTCTACGAGAACGAGTACGAAGTCGAGATCAAGAACGCGAAGGCCGAGAAGGTCACCGTCGATCTGCGCGAGCAGGTGCCCGGCGACTGGAAGATGATCAAGGAAAGCCAGGAGCACAAGAAGCTCGACGCCCACACCGCCGGCTGGCTGGTCGAGGTGCCTGCGAACGGCAGCACCAAGCTCACCTACCGCGTGCGGATGCAGTTCTAATATTTCTGGTCAGCGCCGCTCGAAGGGATTGAACACCTTCGAGCGGAAGACCTTGAAGTCGCTGACATTGCGCGTGACGACAGTGAGGTTGTGCTGCATCGCCGTGGCGGCGATCATGGCATCCATGACGAGCGTATCCGACTTATGATGCGTCAGTTTCGCCCACAAGCGAAACGCTGCAACGTCCATCGGAATGATGTTGTAAGTCCCCGCGACTTCCTCGAGCCAAGCCTCTATCTCCTCGGCCTTCGATGGATCCTGATCGCGCGTTATCTCGGTGCCGGCCTGCAGCTCGCCAATCGTAACCGCTGAAAGATGGAGATCGTGATCGGCAACTCCCCCGAGCCAGGCAACCAGCCCGCCGTGAGGTTTCGGGCGGCGCAGTTCTGAAACGATGTTTGTGTCGAGGAGATACACGGCTAATCGAGCGGTTCAGGCGTTCGGCGCTTGTACTGACTGCGCTTCGGGATGGAAAACTCCATCCTCGCCTCATCGCTCAACAGGAGGTCTTTCAGAGTACGACGACCGCTTTGCAAACGCTGCCAGTCCTTGACCGGGACCAAGACTGCAGCTTCGGCACCGCGCTTCGTGACGACCTGAGGACCTTCTCTGAGGCACGTCTCCAGCAATTCGCTGAAGCGGGCTTTCGCATCTTGGACCGGCCATTGCTTCATGAGCGCCCTCCCATATGACTAGTCATATAACTAGTCAGAACGTCAGAATCAAGAGCCTTTCCGACCCCAAGCCGCCACGACCCGATGCGGCACCTGCATCGGGTCTTGCGGGAAATCTCGGGCGAGCATCGCCGCATGCTCCGCATCGAACGCGGCGACCGTTTCCGCGCCGAGGCTGGCGCTGACCCCGGCCGAGGCGCGGATCCGCCCGCGCCAGGCCTCGTGGCTGTAGGGGATGTCGTAATCGACCGAGAAGCTCTCGCGCGCCTCGAACCCGGCGGCGGCCAGATCGTGCAGGAACGCGCCGGCTGCGATCTGCAGGTTGCCCTTGTCCCAGGCGCGATTGTACTTCTCGATCAGCCGCTCGCTCGAGCGCACGACGTTGTCGCCGAGCGGGAGCCAGGCGAGCATGCCGATCACCATCGCGCCGCCGGGCGAGAGCAGGCGCATCGCCTCCCGCGTGGTCGCCACGCCATCCACCCAGAACCAGCAGGTGCCCGCCGTGATCAGATCGAATGAGTCGTCGGGCAAGCCGGTCGCTTCGGCCTTCGCCTGCACGTAGTCGATCGAGACACCGGCCGCGGCGTCGAGCGCTTTCGCCTGCGCCATCATCTGCGGTGCGATGTCGAGCCCGGTGGCGATGCCGCCCCGCAAGGCGAAGCCCCGCGCCAGGGTGCCGGTCCCGGTCGCGAGATCGAGCACGCGCATGCCCCTGCGGAAGAGACCGGCCGATTCGATCCGGTCGAAGAACCAGTCGGGGAAGCCGGCACGATGCTTGGCGTAGTCACCGGCCGCGTGATTCCAGTCGGTCTTGAGATTCGGCGCGTCCGTCATGCGGCCATTTTGCTTCTGGACAGCCCGAATGCAAGCCGGGCAAGGTGCCCCGCATGACGCGACGCAATTCTTCCCCGGAAATCGCCATCGTCGGCGGCGGCCTGGTCGGCATGACCTTGGCCGCGGCGACGTCGGGGGCAGGCATCGCGACCACGCTGATCGAGGCCGAGCCGCTGCCGGCCATGTCCGAGGCGACGTTCGACGGCCGCTCCTCCGCAATCGCCTATGGCTCGCAGCAGGTGCTGGCCGGCGTGGGCGCCTGGGACTTCATGGCGGCCGATGCTGCGCCGATCCGCGAGATCCGCGTCTCCGACGGCGGCTGGCGCTCCAGCCTCGCGAAGGCGCATGAGAGTCCATTCTTCGTGCACTACCGTCACAGCGACCTGCCGGAAGGTGCAATCGCCGCGGGTGCGCAGCCGCCCTTCGGCTGGATCGTCGAGAATCGCGCGATCCGCCGCGCATTGCTGAAGCGGCTTGCCGATGCGCCGAACCTCACGCATATCGCACCGGCCCGTGTCGCCGAAGTCGCGTTTCAAAGCGGCGCTGCCGCCTTGCGCCTGCAGGACGGGCGCGAGATCCAGGCGCGGCTGGTGATCGCCGCCGACGGACGCGGATCGAACGTGCGGCGCTTCGCCGGGATCGGCTTCAAGGAGTTCGGTTACAACCAGACCGCCATCGTCTGCACCGTGGCCCATGAGCGCGACCATCGCGGCGTCGCACATGAGAATTTCCTGCCCGCCGGCCCCTTCGCCATGCTCCCCATGACCGATGCCGAAGGCGTGCACCGCTCCTCCATCGTCTGGACCGAGGATCCGCGGATCGTCCCTTGGCTTCTTAGTCTCGATGACGAGAGCCTCGGTGCCGAGATCGCGCGCCGCTTCGGCACGACGCTCGGCAAGCTCCGGCCGATCGGGCCGCGCTTCTCCTATCCGATGCGGCTGCAGCTGGCGGATGCCTATGCCCGGGACGGCGCGGTGCTGGTTGGCGACGCGGCCCATGCGATCCACCCGGTCGCCGGCCAGGGCTTCAATCTCGGCGTCCGCGATGTGGCGGCACTGGCCGAGGCTCTGGTCGATGGCCACAGGCTCGGGCTCGATCTCGGCAGCCTCACGGTGCTGGAGAACTATGCGCGCTGGCGTCGCTTCGACAATTTGCTGCTGACCGGATTCACCGATGGGCTGGTGCGGCTCTTCTCCAACGACCTGCCGCCGCTGCGGCTTGCCCGCGATCTCGGCTTCTTCGCCTTCAACCTCACCAAGCCGCTGAAGCGCATGGCGATGCGCCATGCCATGGGTGTCGTCGGCGATCTGCCACGCCTGGTGCGCGGGTTGCCGCTCTAGGGCTCGCGCTTCAGCCCGCGCTCTTCCAGCGCTTTCACATAGCCGGCAAAAATCTCGTCGGCATGCTTGCCGAGGCCGTAGAGATAGCGCCAGGTGTAGATGCCGGTGTCGTGCAG
>Ga0209257_1003317_pt1 | contig 13939 bp, 11 predicted proteins | sample AraplaCvi_mCL_r2_FD_184277 | JGI IMG/M metagenome (GOLD analysis project Ga0209257, IMG submission 184277) | Arabidopsis root microbial communities from North Carolina, USA - plate scrape MF_Cvi_mCL_r2 (SPAdes) (version 2) | ecosystem: Host-associated > Plants > Roots > Endosphere | place: USA...
CGTCGTACGCGGTGCAGAACACCACCGCCGGGCGAGGATCGAACGCAGCCAGGTGGCGCGCGGCTTCCAGGCCGTCGATGCCGGGCATCGCGATGTCCAGCAGCACCAGGTCCGGGCGATGTTCGGCGCAGGCGTGCAGCGCGTGCTGGCCGTCGGCCGCCTCGGCGACGACCTCGACCCCGCGCTGCTCGGCCAGCAACCCCCGCAGGCGCTCGCGAGCCAGCGGTTCGTCATCGGCGATCACTACCCTCATCGGCGCCTCCATCCCCCAGGCCGGCACAGCCGTATGGGGGGAGGATAGCCCCGGGCGGGGCCGGCTACCAATCGTCGGCCGGACCTAGCCGGCAAAGCGCCGGGAAAGCCAGTCGCCCAGGTCGCCGATCTCCTCGGCGCAAACCTGGTGGGCCATCGGGTAATCGTGCCATTCCAGCTCGAAACCCATCGCCTTCATGGCTTGAGAACTGCGCAAGCCAATGGCCGCCGGGACCACCGGGTCGAACTGCCCGTGCGCCATGAACAAGGGCTGCGATGTCGCCGCGGCCTGCAGCGCGGCGGCGGCCTGCGAAGGCGCTTCGGGCAGATAGGTCGACAAACCGGCCAGGCCGGCGAGTGGGACGCGCCGGCGCAGGCCCGCGGCCAGCGTGATCGCGCCGCCCTGCGAGAAACCGACCAGCACGATGCGTTCGGCCGGAATGCCGCGTTCGTTCTCGCGCGCGATCAACGCCTCGACCTGCGCGACCGACTCGGCGACACCCGCTTCGTCCGCGCGATTCTTCCCCGCGTCGGTATGCAGCGCGTCGAAGTCGAAATGCACGATGTCGTACCACGCGCGCATGCGCATGCCGTTGTTGATCGTCACCGGTCGCACGGGCGCGTGCGGGAAGACGAAGCGCAGCGCCGGCCAGTCGCGGCGCACGAGTTCGGGGACGATCGGCGCGAAATCGTGGCCATCGGCGCCCAGGCCGTGCAGCCAGAGCACGGTCCACGTCGGCGACGGGCCGGTTTCGAATTCGACGGTTTCCAGCAGCGGGGCAATGGTATTCATGCCCGCATTGTCGCCGCTGTGCGACGGCGCGCCAATCAGCCCCTGGGATCGTTCTTGGGATCGGGCGGCAGCTGGAACGTCAGTGTGCGCGTCGTGCTCACGCGCCGCGCTGTCGGCTCGAACTGCCAGCGCGCGGCGGCGGCGAGCGCGGCCTGCTCGAAGAGGCCTTCCGGTTGCGCCGACACGGTGCGCACGTCGGTGACGCTGCCATCGGGCTGGATGGTGAAGGCGACCTGCACGCGCCCCTCGATGCGGCGGTTGCGCGCAGCCAGCGGGTAACGCGGGGCGGCGTCGCGGATCAGGCGCGGCAAGGCAGGCGGCGCAGGCTCGGTGCGTGCGACGGGTGCAGGCGGCGCGGGTTCCTTCGGCACTGCGGGCTCGGGCGCAGGCGGCGTGGCGACGCTCGCAACCGGCGGCGGCGCAGGCAACGACGCGCTCGGCGGCGCGCTCCGTGCGAGCGACGACGATGGCGCTGGCGTCGGCGCAATCGTCGGCGCAACCGGCCGCGCCGCTTCGGCGATGCGAGCGCCTTCATCGCGATCGGCGCGCTCCTGCGCCACGCGCAGCGATTCCCGAAGGCGCGGCAACGCGGGCGCATTCGATTCCATCCGCGCGAGCAGCCCGATCAGTCGCCGTGCTTCGTCGAGCTGCTGCTGCGCGAGCGCCTGTTCGGTGGCGATCAGCACGTACGGCTGCAATTCCGCCAGCGCCGCGGCGACGCCCGGGTCGGCCTCGCGTTCGCGCAATGCGAGGTAGTACTCGACCGCGTTGTCGCCGGCGGGCGTGTGCAGGCGCTGTTCGCGCAACGCGACTTCGGCACGCACACGCAGCGGCTGCGCGTCCATCTGCCCGAGCACGGGTTCGGGAAGCGCCGCTTCCGCGCTGGCCGCAACGGGAGCGTCCTGCCCCACGGGCGCCCGCGTGCCCTCGCATGCGGCCAGCGCCAACATCAGCAAACCCGCACCCGCCAGACCCGCCCACCGCATCGCGCATCCCCCTTCGAAGCCGGCACAGGCTAGGCAGTGCATGTGACGGCAATGCGGCAATGCGCCGGTCGCGGGGACGGCGGGCGATGCGCAATTGTGTATCGCCACGTCCGGCACGTACCCTTCGACAGATGCTTCGCCTGCGCGCCCTCGTGATCGTCCAGTGCCTGATGCTCGGCCTCCTGCTGGCCGGGCTGGCGATCAAGCCTGCGCTGGCGGCCAGCGAGGAACTGCACGACCTGGTGGCGCACGCGTCGCAGTCCTACGGCGGCAACGCGCACGACGTTTCGCCCGGTGACGACGACAAGCGCGGCGAGCAGCCGCACGACGACGGCCATTTCCACCTGACCCACTGCTGCAGCCACCAGGCCGCCGTGCCGGTCGGCATGTATTTCGAATTGCGCGTGCCGCACGACGCCTCGCCGCTGGAACGCGAGCGCATTGCCTTCGCACCGGCGCCGTACACCGCACCGTTCCGTCCTCCGATCGCGGCCTGACGTCTCCGCCGGCCCGCGCCGGCGTTCCGTCCGCCCTTTCATCGGAGACATTTCATGTCCGTTCGACCCGCGGCTTTTGCCGCGCTGGTCGTCGCGCTCGTTGCGGCCATGCCCGCACGCGCCGACGACCGCCTCACGCTGGACGATGCATTCGCACGCGTCGCCAGCGCTCATCCCGATCTTCGCCTGTACGTTCCGCGCACGCAGGCCGCGCAGGCCGAACGCGACGAGGCCGCGCAACGCCCGGCCTTCACCGCCGGCGTCACGCTGGAAAACGCCTTCGGCACCGGCGATTACGCCGCCCTCGATTCGGCCGAAGCGACCCTGACGCTCGCGTCCGTGCTGGAACGCGGCGGCAAGCGCGAAGCCCGCATGGCGCTCGCACAGAGCCGCATCGATTCGCTCGCCGTGCTGCGCGAAACCACGCGCCTGGATCTGCTGGCCGATACCGCGCGCCGATACCTCGCCGTCGTCGCCGCGCAGCGCAGCGCCGACATCGCCCGCGCCGACATCGAGCAACGCCGTCGTGCCGTGAACGCCGCGCGGGAGCGCATGAACGCCGGCGGCGCGCCGGAGTCGGTCGTGCTCACCGCGCAGGCGGCACTGGCAAAGTCCGAGCTGGACCTGCGCCGCGCCGAACAGGCAGCCGTCGCGGCGAAGCAGCACCTCGCGGCGCTGTGGGGCGAACGCGAGCCGCGGTTCGAGCTGGCCGCAAGCGACCCGCTGGCATTGCCCGCCATCGCCGATTTCGATGTACTCGCCGGCGAACTGCAGCGGACGCCGGAACTGCGCGCCTTCGCAGACCGTCGGCGCATCGCCGAAGCGCGCCTGCGGCTGGCCGAAACGCAACGCAGCGCCGACGTCGACTGGCAGGTCGGTGCGCGTTGGCTCAATGCGGGCGACGACGTCGCACTCATCGCAAGCGCGTCGATCCCGTTTGGCGCGTCGCGTCGCGCGCAGCCAGGCATTCGCGCCGCGCAGGCCGAGCTTTCGGCGACGGATGTCGAACGCGAGTCGCAGGACCTGTCGCTGTACTCGACGCTGGTCGAAGCGCACGGCCGTTATCGCGTCGCGCAGCTGGAAGCGCTGCGTCTGGGCGACGACGTGCTGCCGCGGCTGGCCCGCGCCGAAGCCGCGGCCGAACGCGCCTGGCGCGCCGGCGCCACGACGTACCTGGAATGGTCGCAATTGCAATCCGAGCGCACCGCGATGCGACGCCAGCAACTCGACGCTGCCCTCGACGCGCAGCGCGCCCTCATCGAAATCCAGCGACTCACCGGCGAAGCCCTCGTGCAGAAGGCCGACCCGCAAACGGGAGTTTCACCGTGAAGATCCGACTGACTGCTGCACTCATCGCGCTGGCACTGGCCGGCTGCGGAAACTCCGGCACCACCGGCGAAGCCGGCCACGATCACGCAGAAGGCGCGCACGCCGACGCCGAAGCGCGCGGCGAGCACGGTGGACGCTTGTTGAAGCAGGACGACATCACGGTCGAACTCGCCATCGCCGAAGACGGTACGCCTCCGAAGTACGAAGCCTGGTTGTATCGCGATGGCAAACCGCTGCCCGCGAAGGCCGGCGAAGTCGACGTCGCACTCACGCGCCTGGGCGACATGCGCGAGGCGCATGCGCTGCGCGTGCGCAATGACGGTCGCTTGATGGCCGACACCATCGTCGGCGAGCCGCATTCGTTCGACGTCGCCGTGACCGCGCGCATCGACGGACGCACGTTGCGCTGGACCTTTCCCAGTTACGAAGGCCGCACTGTCATCGCCGCCGACGTCGCACGACAGTCGGGCATCCGCCTCGCGAAGGCGGGGCCGGGCGTGATCGCCGACGAACACGAAGTGCAGGGCCTGCTGACGCCCGTGGAAGGACGCGTCGCGAGCGCGATGGCGCGCTTCCCGGGCCCGATCCGCACGTTGCGCGCCAACGTCGGCGACGCGGTTCGCGCGGGCCAGCCGCTGGCCACCATCGAAAGCAACATGAGCCTGACGACGTACACGGTCACCGCCCCGATCTCCGGCGTCGTGCTGTCGCGCAACGCCGCCCTGGGTGCAGTGGCAGGCGAAGGCGCGCCGCTGTTCGAGATCGCCGACCTGTCGAAGCTGTGGGTGGACCTGCACGTGTTCGGCGCCGATGCGACGCACCTGCGTGCCGGCGTGCCGGTCACGGTCACGCGCATGACCGACGGCGTGCAGGCGCAGACGACACTGGAGCGCGTGCTGCCCGGCACCGCCACCGCGAGCCAGAGCACCGTCGCGCGCGCGACGCTCGACAACGCCGACGGCCTGTGGCGCCCGGGTTCGGCCGTGAGCGCGAAGGTGACCGTCGCACGCGAGCCGGTCGCGATGGTGGTGCCGTTGAGCGCGCTGCAGACGTTCCGCGACTGGGACGTTGCCTTCGTCCGCGTCGGCTACACCTACGAGGTGCGACCGCTCGAACTGGGCCGCCGCGACGCCACGCAGGTCGAAGTGCTCTCGGGACTTCGTGCGGGCGATGCGGTCGTCGTCGAACAGAGCTACCTGGTGAAGGCGGACATCGAGAAGTCGGGGGCGTCGCATGACCACTGACCACGCCGGCATGCTCGAACGGATCATCCGGTTCGCGATCCGCCACCGCTGGCTGATGATGGCGCTCACCGCGGCGTTGATCGCGGTAGGCGTGTGGAGTTTCCAGCGGCTGCCCATCGACGCCACGCCCGACATCACCAACGTGCAGGTGCAGATCAACACCGAAGCGCCGGGCTATTCGCCGCTCGAGTCCGAGCAGCGCGTCACCTACCCCATCGAAACCGCGCTGGCCGGGCTGCCGAACCTCGACTACACACGCTCGCTGTCGCGCTACGGCCTGTCGCAGGTGACCGTGGTGTTCAAGGACGGCACCGACCTGTTCTTCGCGCGACAGCAGGTGGCCGAACGACTGCAGCAGGTGAAATCGCAATTGCCCACGGGACTGGAGCCGGAACTCGGCCCCATCGCCACCGGGCTGGGCGAGATCTTCATGTACACCGTCGAGGCCGATCCCGCCGCGCGCAAGCGCGACGGAACGCCGTGGACGTCGACCGACCTGCGCACGCTGCAGGACTGGGTCGTGCGCCCGCAGCTGCGCAATACGCCGGGCGTGACCGAAGTGAACACCATCGGCGGTTATGCGCGGCAGGTGCACATCACGCCCGATCCGGCGCGACTGGTCGCCCTCGGCTTCGGCCTGCGCGACGTGGTCGCGGCGGTGGCGGCGAACAACCGCAACGTCGGCGCGGGCTACATCGAACGCAACGGCCAGCAGTTCCTCGTGCGCGTACCCGGACAGGTCGCCGACCTGGATGCGATCCGCGACATCGTGCTCGACCGCCGCGACGGCGTGCCGATCCGCGTCCGCGACGTGGCGCAGGTCGACGAAGGCCCCGAACTGCGCAACGGCGCGGCGACTCAGGATGGACGCGAAGTCGTGCTCGGCACGGTGTTCATGCTGGTCGGCGCGAACAGCCGCGACGTCGCGCAGGCCGCGGCGGCGAAAGTGCAGGCCGCCAATGCGAGCCTTCCCGCGGGCGTCAAGGCGCACGCCGTCTACGACCGCACCGCGCTGGTGGACCGCACCATCGCCACGGTCACGAAGAACCTCGTCGAAGGCGCGCTTCTGGTCGTGGTGGTGTTGTTCCTGCTGCTGGGCAACCTGCGTGCCGCGATGATCACCGCGGCGGTGATCCCGCTGTCGATGCTGTTCACGATGACCGGCATGGTGCGCGGCGGCGTGTCAGGCAACCTGATGAGCCTGGGCGCGCTCGACTTCGGCCTGATCGTCGACGGCGCGGTCATCATCGTGGAGAACTGCCTGCGCCGCTTCGGCGAAGCGCAGCACGCACTGGCGCGCGAACTCACCGACGAGGAACGGTTCGACCTCACCGCGTCGGCGACGGCGGAAGTGATCCGCCCCAGCCTGTTCGGACTGGGCATCATCACCGCGGTGTACCTGCCGATCTTCGCCCTCACCGGCATCGAGGGAAAGATGTTCCACCCGATGGCGATCACGGTGGTGCTGGCGTTGACCGGCGCGATGCTGCTGTCGCTGACCTTCGTCCCGGCGTCGATCGCACTGTGCCTGCGCGGCCGCGTGTCGGAGAAGGAAAGCCGCGCCATTGCATGGGCGCAACGCAGGTACCGGCCGGCGTTGGCGTGGTCGCTGTCGCATCGCGCGGTGGTGGTGGGCGCCGCAGTGGCGTTGCTCGCGGCCTGCGCGCTGCTGGTCACGCGACTGGGCACGGAGTTCATTCCCGGCCTGGACGAAGGCGACGTCACCGTCCACGCATTGCGCATTCCCGGCACGAGCCTGAGCCAGGCGGTGACGATGCAGACGCAGCTGGAAGCCAGCTTCCGCACGTTGCCGGAAGTGCAGCGCGTCTTCAGCAAGATCGGCACGGCGGAGATCGCGAACGATCCCATGCCGCCGTCGGTCACCGATACGTACGTGATGCTCAAGCCACGCGACGACTGGCCCGATCCGCGCAAGCCGAAGGCGCAAGTGCTCGCCGAACTCGAAGCCGTCGCGCAGCGCTTGCCCGGCAACAACTACGAGTTCACGCAGCCCATCCAGATGCGCATGAACGAGCTGATTTCCGGCGTACGCGCGGATGTCGCGGTGAAGGTGTACGGCGACGATCTCGACACGCTCGTGCGCGTCGCGCGCGACGTGGAAGCGGTCATGAAGGCGGTGCCGGGCGCGGCCGACGTGAAGAGCGAACAGGCGACCGGCCTGCCGCTGCTTTCGATCGCCCCCGATCGCCGCGCCCTCGCCGGCTATGGCCTCAATCCCGGCGACGTGCAGGACACCGTGGCCACCGCGATCGGGGGCGAAGTGGCCGGGCAGTTGTTCGAGGGCGATCGCCGGTTCGACATCGTCGTGCGCCTGCCCGAAGCCCTGCGCTCCGATCCCGCGCGACTGGCCGACCTGCCGATTCCGCTGCGCGATGACGCCAACGCCGACGAATCCAGCCGCGACGCGACGTGGGCGTCGGGTGCGCCGCGCACGGTACCGCTGCGCGAAGTGGCGAAGATCGAAACCGTGCTCGGCCCGAACCAGGTCAATCGCGAGGACGGAAAGCGTCGCGTGGTGGTCACCGCCAACGTGCGCGGGCGCGACCTGGGCGGCTTCGTCGACGAACTGCAGCAACGCCTGCAGCGCGAGGTGACGCTGCCGTCCGGCTACTGGCTCGGCTACGGCGGCACGTTCGAGCAGCTGATCTCGGCCAGCCAGCGCCTCGCGGTGGTGGTGCCGGTGACGCTGGTGGTGATCCTCGCGCTGCTGTTCTGGGCGTTCGGTTCGGCGAAGGATGCGGCGCTGGTGTTCAGTGGAGTGCCGCTGGCCCTCACCGGCGGCGTCATCGCGCTCGCCCTGCGCGGGATTCCGTTGTCGATCTCCGCCGGCGTCGGCTTCATTGCCTTGTCGGGTGTCGCGGTGCTCAACGGGCTGGTGCTGGTGAGCTTCATCCGGCGCCTGCGCGAGGATGGGGCACCTTTGCACGAGGCCATCGTCGAAGGTGCGCTGGGGCGGCTTCGCCCGGTGCTGATGACGGCGCTCGTGGCATCGCTGGGCTTCGTGCCGATGGCGCTGAACGTCGGCGCGGGTTCGGAAGTGCAGCGGCCGCTGGCGACGGTGGTGATAGGCGGCATTGTCTCCTCGACGCTGCTCACGCTGCTGGTGTTGCCGGCGTTGTACGCATGGGCGCATCAACGCAGCGCGAGGTAATCATGTAGCCCGGGTTCGCGGAGCGCACCCGGGTTCTTGCGCGTGCATCAACCGCGCGCCGGTGCCTCCGGGCACGGCGCGCCGGCGTCCATCCAGGTGCGGAACGCGCGGACGAACTCGTCGTGCGGTACCGGTACCGGCACGCGATTTCCACCCGGCGCCCAGCCCCACAGCACCAGCTTGTCTTCGGCGACATGCTTGAACATCGCCTCCATGTCGCGATCGCCGTTGCGCTTGCGGTCCTGGATCATCGAACACAGCTCGTGCGCGGGGACGCCGATCCACGCCATCTTCTGGTCCGGAGGTGGAAGCGCCCAGTGCGGCGCGCCCGGCGGTGCATTGGGGCCGTAACTCGCGGGCAGGTTCGCTTCGCCGTGGCATGCCGCGCATGGAAGACCCGCCGCGCCTTCGCCTTTCGGCCCGCGCACGACGTTCATCATGTGCGGCGTCTGCGCATCGAACTGCAGAGGCGCATCACCCGGGATGTGGCAGTTGCTGCAACGCGGATGCTGGAAGACCTTCTCGACGGTCGCGAACGCGGCAAGGCCCTGCGCCTGCTGTTCGGGATCGGCTTTCGGCTTGCAGGCCGCCAGCAGCAGGACCAACGCGACGAATGAAACGAAGTGGAAAACCCGCATGGCGTTCTCCTCAGGCGGCCTGGACGGGCAGGCGCAACGGCAGTTCGCGCAGACGCTGCCCGGTAAGCGCGAAGATCGCGTTGGCAACTGCCGGCGCGATAGGCGGCGTGCCGGGCTCGCCGGCGCCGCCCATCTTTTCGGTGCTCGGCACGATGTGCACGTCGATCTGCGGCATCTCATCCATGCGCAGCACGCGGTAGTCGTGGAAGTTCGACTCCTGCACGCGCCCGTCCTTGAAGTTCAGCGCGCTGTGCAACGCCGCGCCCAGGCCGAACGCGATGCCCGATTCCATCTGCGCGCGTACGCCTTCGGGATTGACCGCGATACCGCAGTCGATCGCGCACACCACGCGATGCACGCGCACCGGGTGGCGCAGGCCGGGGTTGGGGTCGATGGAGATTTCCGCCACCTGCGCGATGAAACTTCCGAAGGATTCGTGCACGGCGACGCCGCGCGCGCGCCCCTGCGCCAACGGCGAACCCCAGCCGGATTTCTCGGCGGCGAGGTTCAGCGCGGCCAGATGGCGCGGGTGCTTGCCGAGCAGCGCGCGCCGGTATTCGACCGGATCCTGCTTCGCCGCGTGCGCGAGTTCGTCGATGAGGCTTTCCATCACGAAGCCGTTGTAGCTGTGCCCCACCGAGCGCCACCACAGCACGGGAATGCCCGTGCGCGGCGAATGCAGTTCGACGCGATGGTCGGCAAGGTCGACGATGTACGGCGAATCGACCACGCCCTCGACTGAAGTTCCATCGATGCCGCCCTTCACCATCGCGGCCTCGAAGGGCGATCCGATGAGGATCGACTGCCCCACCAGCACGTGATGCCATGCGACTGGCTTTCCGGCGTCGTCCAGTGCGACGCGCGCCTGCTGCACGTACATGGGCCGGTAGTAGCCGCCGCGGATATCGTCCTCGCGCGTCCAGACGGTTTTCACCGGCTTTCCAGCGGCCTTGGCGACTTCGACGGCTTCGCTGACGAAGTCCGACGTCGGCGTCGCGCGGCGGCCGAACGCACCACCGAGGAAGGTCGTGTGGATGTGCACGTTCTCCGGCGCGATGCCGAGGATCTTCGCCGCGACCTGCTGGTCCAGTGTCTGGAACTGCGTGCCGGTCCAGATGTCGCACACGCCGTTGTCGAACTTCACGGTGGCGTTGAGCGGTTCCATCGGCGCGTGCGCGAGATACGGCACGTGGTACTCGGCTTCCAGCGTGTGCGTGGCCTTCGACAGTGCCGCCTTTGCATCGCCCGCCTGCTTGGCGAGCGCGCCGTCGGTGAGCGCAAGCGTGCGGAACTGTTCGCGCAGCGCGGCCGTGTCGAGCGCGGTGTTCGGGCCGGCGTCCCATTCGATCTTCAATGCATCGCGGCCGAGCTTCGCCGCCCAGTAGTGATCGGCAATCACGGCGACGCCGCTGGGCACCTGCACGACGTTGCGGACGCCGGGCACCGCTTTCGCCGCGGCCGCGTCGAACGACTTCACCGACCCGCCGAACACGGGCGCACGCGCGACCACCGCGGTGAGCAGGCCATCGAACTGCACGTCCATGCCGAACTGCGCGCGGCCGGTGATCTTCTCGGGCGTGTCCAGGCGCTTGGTCGGATGGCCGATGAGCTTCCAGTCCTTCGGGTCCTTCAGCGCGACCTGCTCCGGTGCTTTCAACGTGGCCGCCTGCACGGCGAGTTCGCCGTAACGCGCGCGCTGGTCGCCGGCGATGGCCGTGCCGTTCTCGGTGCGCACCTGAGCGGCCGGCACGTTGAACTTCTGCGCGGCAGCGGCGACGAGCAGCGCGCGCGCGGTGGCGCCCGCCTGGCGGTAACGGTCGAATTCGGACCAGGTCGTCGTGGAACCGCCGGTCATCTGCATGCCGAACGCGGTGTGCGCGAACGGCGGCGCCGCAGGTGCGTGTTCGACTCGGATGCGCGTCCAGTCGGCGTCGAGTTCCTCCGCGACCAGCATCGCCAGCGTCGTCCAGATGCCCTGCCCCATTTCCGAATGCGCGAGGAGCACGGTGACGCTGTCGTCGGGCGCGATGCGCAGGTAGGCGTTGGGTTGCAGGCCCGCGGAGACGGCGGCCGCGGCTTCAGGCGCGGCGATGGCGAAGCGCTTCGCTCCGGGGATGACGAAGGCGACGACGAGGCCGGCGCCCATGGTGGCGGTGGCCTTGAGGAAAGTGCGGCGGGATGGGTTCAGTCGTGCGTTCATCACAGGCTCCGCGCTGCTGTTTCCTTCTCCCTGCAGGAGAAGATGCCCGAAGGGCGGATGAGGGGGAACGCAGCGGGAAAGCTCTGAACCCGCAGTGCTTCGATGCACGGGTTGTTCAACTTTGCTGCTCCGTTGCCCCTCACCCCAACCCCTCTCCCGATGGGAGGGGGCTCACATCGTGGGATCAGGTGCTCACCTTGCCGTTCAACTCCGCCGCGCGATGCACCGCCGCACGAATGCGCTGGTACGTCCCACAGCGACAGATGTTCCCGGACAGGGCCTGGTCGATGTCCGCATCGTTCGGCGCGGGCACCTTCGCCAGCAGCGCGGCGGCGGACATGATCTGGCCCGACTGGCAGTAACCGCACTGCACGACGTCCAGTTCGGTCCATGCGCGCTGCACCGGATGCATGCCGTCCTTCGACAGGCCTTCGATGGTGGTGATCGCGTGGCCTTCGACCGTGGACACCGGCGTGACGCAGGCACGGCGCGGGGCGCCGTCCACGTGCACGGTGCAGGCGCCGCATTGCGCGATGCCGCAGCCGAACTTGGTGCCGGTGAGATGGAGCAGGTCGCGCAACACCCACAGCAGGGGCATGTCGGGCGGCGCGTCGACGTCGTGCTCGGTGCCGTTCACTTGCAGCTTCATGCCAATCCCTCGCGGCGGCTGGGGCGACCAGATCCCACCTTCGGCTGGAGCGGCGGAACGGACCGCTACAGTAGACCCCGGCCGTCGCCGGGATCGCTAGCCCGTTCGTCGCCGATCCTTGCCCGATCCTCCAGCGCCACGTCACTGCACGTCGCCGCTCCCGTACCCTGCCGATCACGCTCCCGCGTCGGCGCTCCGCAGATCCTTTCCCGCATGGACCTTTCGCGCATCCCCGCTGGCGTTGCCGCCTTCGTTCCCGCTGCGTTGCCGGCGGGCGGCGCGCGCGCCGTGCTCGACGCCTCCGTCGACGCATTGCGACGCGACATTCCGGCCACGCTCGCCCTCGTTCTGGAAACCAGCGGGTCGACCTACGTGCGCGCCGGCGCGATGGCGTTGTTCGACGGCGACGGCGCACAGGTCGGCTGGCTGAGCGGCGGTTGCCTGGAACCGGAGATCGCGCAGCGCGCCGATGAAGCCGCGCGGGAGATGCGGATCGGGTTCATGGAGATCGACACGCGCTTCGACGAAGACCTGCTGTCGGGTTCGGCCGTCGGATGTCGCGGTCGACTTCGCATCGCGCTGATTCCGCTGGTGCCGCTGGACGACTGGCCTTCGCTCGTGGCGGCCTGGCGCGGGGGCGAAGCGCTGCGCATGGGCGTGGCACTGGACGGCACGCTCGAGCTCGCTTGCGGTACGCATTCGATCGCGCACCGCCTTCCCGCGCAGGCGCCTGCGTGGCCCGACGCGCAATCGCGCTGGTCAACGACCGTGCCGTCGGCACCGTCGGCGGTCGTGTTCGGCGCGGGGCCCGAAACACCGTTCGTGCTGCCGCTGCTGCGTGCGCTGGGCGCCACGACGACGCTGGTCGAGCGCCGGCCGCGCTGGAGTCCCGCCGGCGCGCTGGCCGACCACGCGCTCGAACTCACGCCGACGCAGGCGCTTTCCGGGCCGATGCGCCGGCACGAAGTCGCGCTGGTGATGCACCACAACTTCGAACTCGACCGCGAGGCGCTGCAGGCGCTGGCGACATCGCCTATTGGTTTCGTCGGCCTGCTTGGACCCGTGCGTCGTCGCGACGACCTGTTCCGCGTGTTGCCCGCCGATGCGCGCGAGGCGCTGCTGCCGCGCCTGCATTCGCCGGTCGGCCTGCACCTTGGCGGCAGCGGTCCGGAAGCGATCGCGCTGAGCATTGCCGCACAGCTGCAACGCCACCTGCACGGCACACCGGCATGAAGCACACGGCCATCGTCCTCGCAGCGGGCGGCAGCACGCGGCTGGGACGCCCGAAGCAGCTGCTCACGCGCGACGGCGAAGCGCTGGTGCATCGCGCGGTTCGGCTGGCAGCGGCGACGCGTCCGGCGCGGCTGGTCGTCGTCACTGGCGCACACGCGCACGAGGTGGCGGCGGCGTTGCAGGTGATCGCGGTGGATACTCGAATGGAGCTCGTCGCCAATCCCGAATGGGCGATAGGCCTGTCCACGAGCCTCGCCGCCGCGGCGAACGCGCTGCATGACGTCGATGCGCCCGCGCTGATCCTGGTGTGCGATCAACCCGCGTTGCAGGAACGCCACCTGCGTGCGTTGCTCGACGGCGCCGCGCATTCGGCTTCCGGTTGCGCGGCCACGCGACATGGCGACCGCCCAGGCGTGCCGGCGGTGGTCAGCGCGGAATTGCTGCGCGGCGCAACCGATTTGCGCGGCGACGTGGGCCTGGGCGCGCGCCTGAGCGCGATGGACGGCGTGTGGATACTGGACGCGCAGGAGCTGGCGCTGGACCTGGATACGCCGGCCGACGTCGCGCTGGCGGTGTCGCAAGGCTTGCTGGACGAAGACGGGTAGCAGCAAGCCCGCACCTGGAACGAATAAAGGCAGGAACCAGTGGCGGAAGAGGCATCGCCTTCTCCCACCGCTCGTTCCTGCCCTTACCCGTTGTTACAGGTATGTCGTCACTGCATCAACAGGATGCGGCGGCTTGCGCGCGCCGCATCCCGCGCGGTCATCAGGCCGCGGCGTCCTTCAGCTTCTTCAGCGGACGGACCTTGACCTTCACCGTAGCCGGCTTGGCAGCGAACCACTGCTCTTCCTTGGTGAACGGGTTGATGCCCTTGCGCTTCGGCTTGGCCGCAACGCTGACGGCGGTGATCTTCAGCAGACCCGGCAGGGTGAACGCACCAGCGCCC
>Ga0209257_1003320_pt1 | contig 13928 bp, 9 predicted proteins | sample AraplaCvi_mCL_r2_FD_184277 | JGI IMG/M metagenome (GOLD analysis project Ga0209257, IMG submission 184277) | Arabidopsis root microbial communities from North Carolina, USA - plate scrape MF_Cvi_mCL_r2 (SPAdes) (version 2) | ecosystem: Host-associated > Plants > Roots > Endosphere | place: USA...
GTAGAGCATCACCGCGCCAGGAAACATCGCCTGCGGGTTGGTCAGCCAGCGGTCGAGATTGGCCTCGTCCCACACAACGCCCTTGGCGCCGGCCCGAAAGCCGGGCGAATAGTTGAAGCCCGGCAAGGCACCGGCCGCACGGCCGAAAACGCCGACCAGGCTCGGCCCTTGCCGCGGCGCGGCCGGGCTTGCCAGAGAATGACAGGTGGTGCAGGCCTTCTGCACCAGCTTTGCTCCGGTCGCGACATCGTCCGCCCCGGCCGCTTGGGTAAGGCCGAGCAGCAGGCCGGCGCTGAAGACTGCGGCGCCGAGCAGACGTGCGTGCATGTGCGACTCCCTCACTGATGACCGATTGCAGTCTAGGGTTGGCCGGCGGGGGGCAGGTAGTAATCGGCTAACACAGGTTTCGACCGGGCTTGACCCGGCGATATCGAGGCGCGTACGGAAAGTGGCCTCATTCGGGCCAGCAATCGGAGCACGGGACAGATGACCATCGGCGTCGGCGGCAAGACGGCGGAGGAAGCGCTCGCTTCCCTTTCCAACATGACGGCGGGCCTGCAGCCGATCGGCGAGGGCGAGTACCGGGCGCGCATTGCCAAGGCCCAGGCGCTGATGCGGGGGCGCGACATCGCCGCGATCTATCTCCATGCCGGATCGAGCCTGCTCTATTTCACCGGCATGCGCTGGCATCCGTCCGAGCGCATGGTCGGCGCCGTGCTGCCGGCCGAAGGCGAGATCGAGTTCCTGGCGCCGCAATTCGAAGAGGGCACGGTCCACGACTATATGGTCGTACCCGGCAAGGTGCGCTGCTGGGAGGAGCATGAGAGCCCGACGCAGCTCTTCATCTCGATGCTGGACCGGATGTGCCCGGGCGACACCACGGCGCGGGTGGGCATCGACGAGAGCACGCCGTTCTTCCTGTTCGACAAGATCCGCGTGCTCGGCAACCGCTATGACTTCTTCGACGCATCGGAGATCACGCGCACCTGCCGCATGCAGAAGTCCGAGGCCGAGCTGGCACTCATGCAGCGCGCGAAGGACATGACCTTGAAAGTACAGCAGGCCGCGGCTTCGATCCTGCGTGCCGGCATCAGCACCACCGAGGTCGAGAGCTTCATCGAGCAGGCGCATCGCAAGGTCGGGGCACCCGGCTCGACCTTCTGCATCGTGCTGTTCGGGCCGGCGACCGCGTTTCCGCACGGCGTCAAGGATCCGCAGATCCTGAAAGACGGCGACTTCGTGCTGATCGACACCGGCTGCCGGGTGCACAATTATCTCTCCGACATCACCCGCACCTATGTCTTCGGCGCGCCGACCGACGAGCAGCGCCGCTATTGGCAGATCGAGAAGGATGCGCAGATCGCCGCCTTCAAGGCCGCGAAGCTCGGCGTTCCGTGCGGCGACGTCGATCGCGCTGCGCGCAAGAGCCTGGTCGCCAACGGAATGAGCGAGGGCTACAAGCTGCCCGGCCTGCCGCACCGCACCGGCCATGGCATCGGCCTCGACGGGCACGAGGGTCCCTATCTGGTCCTGAACGACGACACACCGCTCGATGTCGGCATGTGCTTCTCCAACGAGCCGATGATCTGCATCCCGGGCAAGTTCGGCATCCGGCTCGAGGATCATTTCTACATGACGAAAGAGGGCGCCAAGTGGTTCACCGAACCCTCGCCGTCCTGCGACGATCCGTTCGGGCTGGGGAGATAGCAGACTGAGCTGCACCCCCGCTTTCGCATTTCTGTAGGTGTCCTGTAGGGGTTGACATCGCGGGCGATCTCTGCACGCCCGCAAAATCCGCGGTCTTAGAAACTGCGCAGCAGATCCAAGACACTGTAAAGGTCGGGGACACTGTAAAGGTCGGGTCGAGTGCCGACGGCATTCACGATTTCAAACAGCACAGCGATCATAGCACAATCGGCGCGGCGTGTCCTCCGCTACGTCGCATGCATGAATTCAAGAATATGCAGTGGGGTCCTGCAATGGCGCTATGAATTCAGGTCCGGATCCAAAACCCGCGCCAGCCGACGGTTGGCGGAGATCGCGATCTCCAGGGTGAGAACGCGGCGGCGGTTGCCGTTGAGCTTGCCCTGCGGCGCGGGGCGGACGATCTCGCCGCCATGGGCGTCGGCGACGATGAGGCCGCAATCGACGGGAATGAGGTCGCGCGGGAAGTCGGGCTCGACGGCGAAGAAGAAGCGGTCGCAGAACTCGAGGTATTCCGGCCATTTCCGGTCCGACTGAAAATCGGCGCGGCCGGACTTCACCTCGACGATCACGATCTCGCCGGAGGTGTGGAGCGCGATCACATCGGCCCGGCGGCGGGCCTTGAGCGGAAATTCATGCAGCGACGCGAAGCCCAGACCGTCGAGCAGGCGGGTGACGCCACGGCAGATCCGCTGCGCGGCCATGGGCAGTTCGCAGGGCGTTTCCGGTGCGGAGAGTTGTGGGATCATCTGCAGCATGGCTCCAAGCTTCCCGCCTCCTCGCCATCTTGTCCAGTGCGCCTTGTCCAGCCATCGCGATGCCGCTATGACCAAAGCATGCCGGAGGGGGAGACAGAAGTGATCGTCGCGGCGCCGCGGAAGCCCGGGCGGCTGCGGCGTGCCTTGCGTTTCCTTATGCGCGCGATCGGGCTCTTCCTGCTGGTCACCGTCATGTGGACGGCGCTCTATGCCTGGCTGCCGGTGCCCCTGACGCCGCTGATGGTGATCCGCCTGGTTGAGGGCTACGGCTTCAAGAAGAACTGGGTCTCCTACGAGGAGATCTCGCCCAATCTGCCGCGTGCCGCGATCGCCGCCGAGGATTCCGGTTATTGCGCGCATTACGGCTTCGAATGGGAGGCGATCGAGAACGCCTGGAACCGGAACCAGAAATCGCGCCGCATCCGCGGCGGCAGCACGATCAGCAACCAGACCGCCAAGAACGCCTTTCTCTGGCCGGATCGGACCTATATCCGCAAGGCGGTCGAATATTACTTCACCGGCCTGATCGAGCTGATGTGGGGGAAGAAGCGGATCCTCGAAGTCTATCTCAACGTCGTCGAGTTCGGTCCGGGCGTCTACGGCGCCGAGGCGGCGGCGCAGACCTATTTCAAGAAGCCGGCCAGCCAGCTTTCCCGGCGCGAGGCCGCCCTCTTGGTGGCGGTGCTGCCCTCGCCGCTGAAGTGGTCGGTCACCAAGCCCGGACCCTATGTCCAGTCCCGCACCGGCACGATCATGGCGCGGATGATGGATATCCCGGATCCGAAGACCGATCCCTGCGGTTTTAAGGGTTAAGCCCGAATTTGGGACTCCATTCCCGAAGCGGAACGCGCAACAGCCCAAAGACGCGATAGAGCGCTGTAAATTAAGTCGAATCTGATCGATCTGGGCGCACCGGCCGCACCCCGAATAAACCAATTCTTCAAGGATTGAGCCGCAGGTTAGCGCTTGCAGTTGAAACTATGCCTGAGGCCGGAGTGGCCGGAAGCCCTACGGAAGCCGCATCGCAGCCCGTCCATATGACCGCCGCCATCCTGGCGGTGGCGGCGGCTTCTGCCTGCGCGGCCCTCGCGGTCTGGCTCGGCCATACCTGGATTGCCATTCTGGCGATCGCCGCCGCGGCAGTTCTGGCCGTGGTCTTCATCAACCGCGAGCACCGCGACCGGGCGCGCGCCGCAGCGGTCGAGCTCGACCGGCAGTCCACCATGCTGCGCCAGGCGCATCGGATCGCCCAGCTCTGCTACTGGCAATGGCGCCCGCACGGCAGCCGCCGCATGGAAGAATCCGACGGCGACTACGTCTATACCGACGACACCGCGGAGCTGTTCGGGCATGACGCCGAGACCATGGCTGCGGCCGGTGGCGACTATTGGGAGCTGATCGCCCATCCCGACGATCGCGCCGTCAGCCGAGCGCGCTTCCTGCAGTTCCTGCGCGACGACGTGCCGTCCCATGTCCAGGAATACCGCATCAACCATCCCAAGCGCGGCGAACGCTATATCCGCGAATCCGCGGAGAAGTCATTCGACGCAACGGGCCGCCTGATCGGCATCGCCGGCACCCTGCAGGACGTGACCGATGCGAGACGGACCCAACAAGCTCTCCGCGAAGGCGAGGCCAAGCTGCGCCGCGGCTTCCGCATGGCCAAGCTCGGCCATTGGAGCTTCGAGCCCAACCGCCTGCGCGCCGACGGCAGCACCGGCGTCTATACCTATTCGGACCAGGTGAAGCAGATCTACGGAGTCGACGTCGATCAGCTCGACATCGGCACCGACTTCTACGGCCGCTATATCCATCCCGACGACCGCGACAAGCTGCGTGCGCTCAACGACACCTTTCTGACCGACGACCGCCCGAGCTACACCCACGAATACCGTTTCCTGAAGCCCGACGGAAAGATCGTCTATATCCACGAGAGCGCCGAGAAGATCCGCGACGAAGCCAATCGCGTGGTGCAGATCGTCGGCACGATCCAGGACGTGACCGACCAGCGGGTGGCCGACAGCGCGCTGCGCGAGAGCGAGGCCAAGCTGAAGCTCGGCTATCGGATCGCCAAGATGGGCCACTGGTCGTTCGACCCGAACAGCCGATCCTTCGACGCGTCGACGCAGCCCTATACATGGTCCGAAGAGGCGGCCGAGATATTCGGCGCCAGCACCGCCGAGATGAACCAGTCGGGCGGCACCTTCTACGAGCGCTTCGTCCACCACGACGACCGCGACGACCTGAAGAAGCTGGATCATGATTTCCTGACCAGCGACGTCCCGAGCTATGTGCAGGAATACCGCGTCGTCCTGCCCGACGGCACGATCCGCTTCGTCCTGGAAAGTGCCGAAAAGCGCCTGGACGAAGCCGGCCGCCTGGTCCAGGTCAACGGCATCGTCCAGGACGTGACCGGTCTGCGCCGCTCCGCACTCGCGATGCGCCGGGTCGAGCGCCAGATGCGCCGGGCCTATCGCCTGGCCAAGCTCGGCTACTGGTACTGGGAGAGCCCGGACGCACAGCGCCAGGACGTCGACCACAGCCAGCTTTCCGACGAGATCTGCGAGATCTTCGGCGCCGACCGCCACGAGTTGCACTGGGACGACGGCAAGGCCTTCTGCGAGCACTTCGTCCATCCCGACGACCGCGAGATGGTGTTGCAGGTCTTCAAGGACTTCGACAATGGCCAGGTCGACAATTATACGATGAACTATCGGGTCACGCATCCGTCCGGCGAGATCCGTTACGTGCGCTCGGTCTCGGAACGGATCCGCGACGAGCACGGCCGGCCGCTCTACGGCATCGGCATCATCCAGGACCTGACCGAGGTGAAGACCGCCGAAGCGACGCTGAAGCGATCCGAATACCAGCTGCGCCGCGCGCAACGGGTTGCCAAGCTCTATTGCTGGCACACCGAGGAGGAGCAGGGTGCACGCCGCATCGTGTTCGACCACGAGTTTTATACCGAGATCCTGCAGCGCGTCCCCTCACCGCCGATCTCCGGCCTGGTCGATTTCATCGAGCGCTTCGTCCATCCCGACGACCGGCTGCGCCTGCTGCCGATCGCCAACGCCTTTGCCCACGAGGAAATCGATTCCTATTCGCTGGAGTACCGGATGCTGCGCCCGGACGGCAGCACGATCTACATCCGCTCGGCCGGCGAGCGGATGCGCGACGTGGACGGCAACACGGTGCAACTGTTCGGTGCGTTGCAGGACGTGACCGACCTGAAGCAGCACGAGCAGGAACTGATCGAGGCGAAGAACGAGGCCGAGCTCGCCAACCGATCGAAGAGCGAGTTCTTGACCAATATGAGCCACGAGCTCCGCACGCCGCTCAACGCCATCATAGGCTTCTCCCAGGTGATCCGCGACCAGCTGTTCGGCTCTGACCAGACGCGCTATGTCGATTACGCCCGCGACATCCACGAGAGCGGCCTGCTGCTCCTGGAGCTGATCAACGACATCCTCGATGTCTCCAAGCTCGAGGCCGGCAAGCATGTCCTCTACGAAGAGGAGCTCAGCATCGGCGACGTGGTCAACGTCTGCATGAACATCCTGAAGTCGCGGGCCGCCGAAGGTGCGGTCAAGATTACCGCCGCGGGCTTCGAGGCGCTGCCGCGGGTCTGGGCTGAGGAGCGCGGGATGAAGCAGGTCCTGCTGAACCTCCTCTCCAATGCGGTCAAGTTTACCCCGCGCAACGGCGCGGTCCGGATCGAGGGCGGGCTGACCAAGAACGGCGAAATCGCGATCGCCGTGATCGATACCGGTATCGGCATCGCACCCGACGTGCTGCCGCATCTCTTCCGCCCGTTCCGCCAGGGCGACAACTCGATCAGCCGGCAGTTCGGCGGCAGCGGCCTCGGCCTCGCCATCTCGCACCGCCTGGTCGAGCTGCATAAAGGTCGGATCGAAGTGGCGAGCGAGCCCGGCAAGGGCACGACCGTCACCATCACCCTGCCGGCCGAACGCGTCATTCCCGACCTCAACACCCTTCCGGAACCGGAAAGCGAAGAGGCCAAGGCGGAAGCCAAGATCGCCAGCTGATCCCGGGCTTGGAGTCTCGGACTCTAAGCGCCGGTCAGCACGTCCTCGCCCACCGTAATCGCATCGTTGGTCTTCAAGGTCGCCACCGTCAGCTCGAAGCCGTTGGCAGCGTTGCCGTCGGCATCGACCGCGACATCGACCGTCGCGCCATGGTCGATGATCGAGATGCGGCCGGCGCGATCCGCGCCGCTGACGCCCAGCGAGTCCATCAATCCGTCGAGATCGAGCACGTCATGGCCGCCGGCCGCATCGCCGTCGAAACTGCTGATGACGTCATGGCCGTCGAGGACGCTGTTGTAGGCGAACGTAACCCCCGAACCGCCGGTCAGGGCGTCGTCGCCGGCACCGCCGTTGACCGTCACCACGAGCCCATCCGCCAGCTTCGAAGCGTCGATCTGATCGTCGCCGCCGAACCCGTTGATCACCAGATGGTCCTGCCCGGCCTCGCCATGGCTGACGGCGACCGTGGCGGCGATCCCGGAGACGGTGACGACACCGTTATCCTCGCTGAGCGCGATCGTATCCTTCGCCGCGCTGCCATCGACGATGACCGTGTCCGCGGCGCCGTCGCCGGCACCGGCATTGCCGGAGAGATCGATCGCCACGTGATTGACATCGGTTCCGGCGAGGTTGTGGACGGTGATCGTGTCGGTGCCGCCCAAGGCACGGAATTCGATCCGCTCGACCTCGTCCAGGTCCATGAAGATATTGGCGACGTTGCGGAAGAACTGGGCGTGGTCGCCGATCGCGGAGATATCGATGGTCTCGGCGATGTTGGCGCCGTTGAAGGCCAATGTATCGGTGTCGGCGCCGCCGAAGACCGTGTCGTTGCCGTCGCCGGGATTCCAGAAGAAGCGGTCGTCGCCCGCGCCGAGCCGCGCGACATCGCTGCCGTTGCCGCCGAAGACCAGGTCGTTGCCGGCGCTGCCGATCAGCGTATCGCTGCCGATCCCGCCGTTGAGCGTGAGCCCGACCGCGCCGGCGACGAGTTTGCTCGCGTCGAGCGTGTCGTCTCCTTGGCCGCCGTTGATGGTCAGCGAGTCGTCGTGGCCGAAGTGATCGATGCTGACCTCGGCCGGCAGGCCGGAGACGACAATCCGGCTGATACCGCCAGCGATCTTCACCACATCGTTGCCCACGGTGCCCTGCATGGAGATGGTGTCGGCGTCGTTCCCCACCGGGGCGGCGAGATCGATCGCGACCCTGGTAATCCCGGTCCCGGCGAGGTCGCCGACGGTGATGGAATCGGCGCCGACGCCGGTGCGCAGGGTGATCTGCTCGACCTCGCTGAGGCCGATCTGGATCGCGCCGACGTCGCGGCTGAGCGTGGCGCCGCCCGAAAGATTGGCCGCAATGGTGAAGGATTCGGTGGCGGCGCTGCCGTTCATGATGAAGGTGTCGGTATCGGCACCGCCGTTGACCGTGTCGCTGCCGCCGCCGGGGTTCCAGATGACGGTGTCGTTGCCGTCATCGCCGTTCAGGATGTTGGCCCCGGCGTTGCCGATGATCGTGTCGTTACCGCTGCCGCCCAGGATCTTCAGGCTCATGCCCAGGGCGAGACCCGAGGCATCGATCCGGTCGTCGCCACCGAGCCCGTTGATGACCAGCGCATCCATCGCCTCGGCATTGCTCAAGGTCAGCTTTTCCGGGAGCCCAGAGACCGTGATCACGTTGTCGACCGATTGCGTCACCTTGATCGTGTTGGCGGCATTGCTGCCATCGACGGAGACCGTGTCGGCCGCACCATCGCCACCGCCGACGTTGCCGCCGAGATCGATGGCGATTTCCTTGACGTCGGTCTGGCTCAGATCGTGGATCACAATGTTGTCGGTGCCGCCGAGTGCGCGGAACTCGATGCGCTCGACCTCGTCGATATCGAGGAGGATACTGGCGACATTGCGCGAGAACTGGGCATGGTCGCCGAGGCTGAAGATCTCGATGTTCTCGGCAATGTTGGCGCCGTTGAAGGCCAGGGTGTCGGAGCCGGTGCCGCCGAAAATCGTGTCGTCGCCGTCACCGGGATTCCAGAAGAAGCGGTCGTTCCCGGCGCCGCCGCTCATCGTGTCGACGCCGTTCCCGCCGAAAATCAGGTCGTTGCCGGCGCCACCGATCAGCGTGTCGTTGCCGATGCCGCCGTTGAGCGTGAGGCTGACCAGCCCGGCCCCGAGCTTGCTCGCGTCGATCGTGTCCTGCCCTTGGCCGCCATTCAGGGTCAGGACATCGGCCCGGCCGGCGTGATCGAGGGTGATCTCGGCCTGAAGGCCGGCGATGACGATCTTGCTGTCGGCCGCGGTGACGGTGACGGTGTCGTCTCCCGCCGAGCCCTGGACCGAGATCGTGTCGTTGTCGGCGCTGGCGGGGGTGCCGGGCGCCAGCAGGGCGACCGAGACCTTGGTGATCCCGGTACCGGTAAGATCGCCGATCGTCACGGAATCGGCGCCGGCATCGGTGCGCAGAGCAATCTGCTCGACTGCGCTGACGTTGACCGCATCGAGGTTGCGCGACACGACGGCATCCGCACCATTCGCCACGATCGAGAAGGCTTCGGCCGTGGCATCGCCTTTCATGAAGAACGTGTCGAAATCGGCGCCGCCATCGACCGTGTCGTTCCCGCCGCCCGGGAACCAGGCGATGATGTCGTCGCCATCCTCGCCATTGAGCTGATTGGCGCCCGCGCCGCCGATCAGGGTGTCGTTGCCGGCACCGCCGGAGAGCCTGAGGTCGATCCCCGAGATCGCGGAGCCGTCGATCAAGTCGTCGCCGCCGAGGCCGTGGATCGTGAGCACATCGGTGCTCTCCGCATTCCGCAGGGTGAGTGTTTCAGGCAAGCCGGTCACGGTCAGGGTGTGGTCCGCGACCGACTGGGATAGCCGGATCGTGTTGGCCGCGTTGCTGCCCTCGGCGGTGACGCTGTCGATTGCCCCGTCGCCGCCGCCGGTGCCGGAACCGAGATCGATGTCGACCGCCTTGATATCGGTCCCGCTGAGGTCGTGGACCTTGACGTCGTCGGCGCCGCCCAAGGCGCGAAACTCGATGCGCTCGACGTCGTTGAGGTCCATCACGACGCTGGCGACATTGCGGAAGAATCGCGCATGGTCGCCATTGGCCGCGATGTCGATGCCCTCGCCGATATTGGCGCCATTGAACTGCAACGTATCGGTGCCGGTGCCGCCGTCGACGGTGTCGCTGCCGTCGCCCGGATTCCAGATGAAGCGGTCGGCCCCGGCGCCCATGAACGCGACGTCGTTGCCGCGCAATCCGCGAATCTCGTCCGCGTCCCGGGTGCCGAAGAGGGTTTCGGGATCGTTGGTGCCGGTGATGATCGCCATGGAATGAGCTCCGCTTTGATGCCGGCGAAAGCCGGCGGTTGCCGCGCATATCTCCACAGCGCTGATCGCAGGATGTTTGGAGTTCCTCAAGTGACGTTGATCACAAAACGGAACTGGTGGCTCATTGCGTCTGGTTCACACATTATTCGCCAATGTTGTCTTTTTGTTCCAGGTCTGGCAGAAGAGCAAACCAAAGGAGGCGGGGATGCTGAGGAAGATCGTGTCCGGCGGCCAGACCGGGGTCGATCGCGCGGCACTCGATTTTGCGATCCGGCACGGGATTCCCCATGGCGGCTATTGTCCCAAGGGCCGCCGCTCGGAAAATGGGCCGATTGCCGAGATGTACCGGTTGACCGAATGCGCTTCGCCCGAATACGCGATGCGCACCGCGCTCAATATCGCCCATTCCGACGGCACCTTGATCCTGACCCGAGGCCGCCCCGAAGGCGGAACGCAACGCACGGTCTTTCTCTGCCGCGAATACGGAAAGCCGGCACTGGTCATCGATCTCCAGCGCAGGCTCAAGACCGCCGACTTCGCGGACTGGCTCCGCGCGCATGCGATCGAGACGCTGAACATCGCCGGGCCGCGCGAGAGCAAGCAGTCCGGCATCGGCCACGCGGCACGCCACGCTTTGGAGACGTTGTTCGCTGCGATCGACTGAATCGGAGTCCTGACGCAGCGGTGAACGGCAGGGGCCATGCCCTGCCGCCACCCGCGTGTGCGTCCTCGGCTTTTCGGCGGGGGTCGTTAACCCAGCTGCCTTGACAAGATCGGGGTCGAAAGCGGCAATAGGTGCGACCGAGTCTCCTGTTGAGACTTACGCAATCGAAGAGGCCTCTACCCCATGTCGACGGATCGGATTGCCGGCTTTGGACGTCGTACTTTCTTGCGGATGACGACCGCGCTCTCAGCCGCGATCGGCCTGCCCGGCCTGGCGCTGGCGGCGGAATCGGTCGGCGCCGTGACCAAGCTGCGCGGCCAGGCCCGGGTCGCCCGCAACGGCGGGAACGTGATGCTGGCCGAAGGCACCGCGATCGAAGCCGGCGACGGCGTGGTGACCGGACCGGATGCGCGGCTCAAGATCCAGTTCAAGGACGGCTCGATCCTGACACTCGGGGAGAACTCGAAGCTCAACATCGACAAGGCGAAGTTCGACGGCACGAAGCGCGACATCGCCGCGACGCTGCTTGACGGCGTGGTGCGCGCCGCCGTGGCCAAGGCCGGCGAGGGCTCGAACTTCCAGGTGAACTCGTCGCTGGTCACCAGCGCCGCCCGCGGCACCGAATGGATCATGTCGATCAAGGACCACACCACCTCGCTCTTGGTGCTGGAGGGCAAGGTCAATGCCAAGGGCATCGGCGAGACGCTGTCCGATCTGCCGAATGCCCCGATCGCCAAGGGCGTCGATCTCGGCGTGAAGCAGGGCCTGGCCGTCGGCGAACCCGCCCGCGCCCTCGGCATGGACCCCAAGGACATGGGGAAAGTGATCAACTGGAAGTCCGAGAAGATCGACAAGCTGGTCTCGGCGACCGAGTTCTGATTCGACCGCGGGTTCCGTCATCCGGCCGGCGGCACTCGGCCGGTCCGTTCTCCAAGCGATTTGATGAAGCGCTACGGCTTCTTCGCACTCGGCTGCCTGCTGGTGGTCATCGGCTTCATCGGGGTCTTCCTGCCCCTGTTGCCGACGACGCCCTTCCTGATCCTTGCCGCCGGGTGTTTCGCCCATTCTTCGCCGCGGCTGGAGAACTGGCTGCTAAACCACGCACAGTTCGGCCCGGTGCTGCGGGACTGGCGCGCGACCGGCGCGATCCCGCGCAAGGCCAAGGCCCTCGCCTGCATCGGCATGGCGCTCGGCTTTGCGCTGTTCTGGTGGAGCAGCCGGCCGAGCCGGCCGCTCGCCGCGGGCCTCGCCGCCGTCATGATCGCCGTCGCCGCCTTCGTGCTGTCGCGCCCGTCCGCCGCTGAATGATCCCGAATCGGCAAACCGGAGCCGGTTTCGGGCGTTAAGCTTTTGCACACGGCGCGTGAGCGATAATACCCTATCTCTAGTGGCTGCCGGCTTTCGCACCCGCGGAATGTTGATTATTCAGCTTTCTTTAAGCCTAAATTCCCCTGATGAATCAAAACTATAGCGCTGAATCTTCGCGTATTGGTTTGACATTAACGAGATTAGGACTGTACCGTATCCAAATGTGAGGCGATTCACGCCTGCCGAAATCGGGGGCGGGAGTGCGCCAATGTGGGGCGGGGATGGCGTTGGAACCCCTCAGTGCCGAGCAGCTGATGACCCTGGCGCGACAGAAGTCGGACCAGGCGCGCGAACAGCTGTTCGAAGCGATGCGCGACGTCTTCCTTGAGCGGAACACCGTGCTCACGCTGCAGGAGCGCGCGCTCATCACCGACATCCTGGAAAAGCTCATTCGCGAAGTCTCGCGCGAGATCCGGCGTAAGCTGGCGGTGAAGCTCGCCGATGCGCCGGGCACGCCGCGCGAAGTCGCGGTGCTGCTCGCCAATGACGAGATCGACATCGCGAGCCCGCTGCTCATCGGGAGCAAGGTGCTGGAGGACGCGGACCTCATCGAGATCGTGCGCAACCGCTCGACCCAGCATCTGCTGGCGATCGCCATGCGCCGCGATCTCTCCACGGCAGTGGCGGATGCGCTGGTCGAATCCGGCGAAAAGGACGTGATCCGCACCCTCTTGGAGAACCAGGACGCACATATCTCGCGCGCCACCATGGCGTATCTGGTCGAGCAGTCGAAGGCGGTGGACGAGTTCCAGGAGCCGCTGGTCAAGCGCCGCGATCTCCCGCCCGAGCTCGCACGCCGCATGTGCCTCTGGGTCTCGGCCGCGATCCGCCAGTCCCTGGTCGAGCGCTTCGACATCGACATCGATACGCTCGACGACAGCCTGGAGCCGATCGCCCGCGAGGAAGCCGAGCGGGTGCTCGAGCCCGATCCGGATGCCGCCGGCGCACTGGCGCAAGCGCTGGGTGAAGGCCGCAAGCTGACGCCGCGCCTGCTGATGCAGACCTTGCGCCGCGGCGAGGTGCCGTTGTTCGAGGCGATGCTGGCCGAGATGGCGGATCTTCGCCCCGCCCTCATCCGCCGCCTCTGCTACGAGCCGGGCGGACAGGGCCTGGCGGTGGTCGCGCGCGGCACCGGCCTCTCCCGCGAGGAGTTCGCCAGCATCTATCTCCTGACCCGCAAGGCCCGGCCCGGCGGCGCTTCGATGGACCCGGCCGATCTCGGCCGCGCCCTGGAATTTTTCGACCGCATCAACCACGGCAATGCCGCGACCGTCATCGGCCGCTGGCGCCGCGATCCCGACTACCTCTACGCCATCAGAAGCGTGGAAGAGCAACAAGGACGACAGCGCGCATGAAGCCCAATCCGTTCGTCATCTCGCCCGCGCCGAAGAAGGCCGCGGGGCCCCGGCCGGAGCTGCTGCAGCAGGCCTTCGCCAAGGAGATGCTGGAGTTCGGCCCCGCGGTGTTCCAGGCCGATCCCCGCGGCGAGATCACCTGGAGCAATGCGGCCTTCCGCAAGATCACGGAAACCAAGGCAGGCGGAAAGCAGATCGGCCAGGTCCTGCCGCTGAAGGACATCGCCGAAGAGATCGACGTCAAGCGCCAGCCGATGTTCCGCGAGGACACCATTGCCAGCGGTGCCGTGCTGCGCTCGCGCATCGTGCCGCTGTTCGACGAGCGCGGCCAGCTCGCCGGCTTCGGCGGGCTGCTCAACCTCTCGACCGAGACCGCCGAGCGTGCCGACGAGAGTCCGATCGTGGTCGAGCGCCACATGGATTTCATCCGCCTCTCCTCCGACTGGATGTGGGAAACCGACGCCGGCTTCAACCTGCAGATGGTCACCCACCGGGTGAACAACGTGCTGGGCTTCTCGCCGCATGAGCTGATCGGCCGGAACCTCATGTCGATGGTGAGCTCCGAGCCGCTGCGGCAAGCCTTGCGCCGGCGCCTGGAGCGGCTCTCGCCGTTCCGCGACCAGCCGTTCGACGCCGATGACAGCAGCGGCCGCCGCAAGCTCTTCCTGATGAGCGCGGCACCGGTCTTCGACAAGAGCGACGGC
>Ga0209257_1003328_pt1 | contig 13912 bp, 9 predicted proteins | sample AraplaCvi_mCL_r2_FD_184277 | JGI IMG/M metagenome (GOLD analysis project Ga0209257, IMG submission 184277) | Arabidopsis root microbial communities from North Carolina, USA - plate scrape MF_Cvi_mCL_r2 (SPAdes) (version 2) | ecosystem: Host-associated > Plants > Roots > Endosphere | place: USA...
GCGCACAAGGCGGATCAAGACATCGTCACAATTCGCCTGTGAGGCGAATCTGCGTAGGCTTCAAACTCCGGTCGGACGCATTCTCAGGCGGCCGGCCCAGGAGGCCCGCATGAGCGAGACGGTCTCTCACCGCGTCCGAGTCCTCGTCGGCCCCTCGGGCCGCATGACCCGCTCCCGGCCCCTTCCCATCGGATATGGCCTGCTGATCGCCGCGCTGCTGTCGATCGGCCTGTGGGTCGGCCTCGGCGTCGCGATGATGCGTCTCCTGTTCTAGACGACAGCCGCCTGTCCGGCCGCCGCCGACCGTGACCGCGGTGTGCGATTCCTCACGAAAGCACAGTGCCGCCCTGCACCGATGAAGGGGGCCGGCCGATGGAACCTGCCGACGGGGCGCGAACGGTTTCGCGCGGCAGACCGGTCGGGAGAACGGAAATGATCTGGAGAGCGAAGGATGGAGGGCCGGTGGAGATCCGCGTGGCCCTGGACAACCAGGGGCTGGGCTGGTTCGGACTGGCCGCCAGAACCGCTGCGGGCGGGCAAACCGACCTCAAGCGTACCGATCACGACGATGCGGATGGCGACGCCAGTTTCCTGGTGACGCCCTCCGCCGACCTCACCTTCCGCCTCCAGGTGCTGGGCGGCTACGTCGCGGCCGCGGGCTCGACGGCGTGGATCAAGGTTCTCCAGGGAGGTCGCGTCCTGGAGTGTCGCGACTCGGCGGGAAAGACGCTGAACAAGTCCGGCAGCACCTACGTGCCCGTCCAACTCGGCGCCGTCGCGCAGGCCAAGACGAGCCGCTTCAACTTCGAGGTCTGGTCGTGAGCCGGGCCGTTCTAGGCGTCGCCGTTGCCGCCGTCGCGTGGGCGGGAAGCACCGCCTGGGCCGCGGAGAAGGCGGGCGGGGAGAGCCCCATCACCATCCTCGAGCGCAAAGCCAAGCACTCGATCTTCAGTTTCGACTACGGACCGCCCACCTCGCCGGCCATGACGCTGCTTGGCCTGACGCCGGACAAGACGCCGCCGTCCACCAGTCTGACGAAGTTCGTGGTCAGCGCGCCCAGCCTGTTCTCCAAGGAAGCGGGCCAGAGCATCGCATTCGACGGAGCGCCAGCCGCGCTGTTCGAGCGTCGGAGCGAGAGCAGCTTCGTGAACTACGCCAGCCGCGGGTGGGCCTACCGGCTTGGCTACCGGACCCGCATCGGCGCGGCGGGCCTGAATGGCGACGACGGGGGAGGTGACGCCAGCAAGCAGATCCGGTCGCGGATCGCCTTCGGACTCAGCGCCTCGCTGCTCGACCAGTCGGATCCATTGATGACGGGGCCGAAGGGGCGTCCGCTTCTTCTGGGCTGTCTGAACAACCTTACCGAAAGCGTCCAGGCGGTGCTTGCGCCCAGGCAGGACTTCTCCGACGAGGAACTGGCCCTGGCCCAGAAGCGCCGGGGATACGAGCGCGCCTGGGATCTCATCAATGAGGAGACGATCCCCAGCGGGGATACGGCCGCCGACCGCGCGGCGCGCTATCAGAAGGCGCGGGAATACCTGGCTCCGTTTCTGCCGGCCGCCGTCGCGCCGGAGGCCGGAGCACCAACGCCGGCCCAGGTCACTCCGCCGCCGACGCTCGAAGAGCGACGGGCGGCCGTCGAGGCCAGGATTGCGGCCCTGCGCACCGCAGGCGCCGTCTCCGCCACCGACACGGCCGACATCCTCGCCGAGATCCTCAAGCTCTCGGAAAAGCCGCGGCGCGAGACGGCCGCCCCGGCGATCGCCAGCGGCCCCCGGCTGACCGACCGGGAGGTGTACGCCAAGGTGAAGCGCGAGATCGCCTACCTGGTCAGCGGCGAGGGGATCGCCGCGGAGCAGGCGCGCTTCAATGCGGCTCAGAACGAGCTCGACGACCAGGCCCTCGCCAAGGTCAACCTCGACAAGCACATCGCCAACTGCGCCATAGCGGCCAGCCGCCAGGCGCGCTTCAGCCCTGACCTGGACGTCGGTGCAGGAACGCTCTGGCGCGGGAAGCCGGGCAAGATCGACGACCTGCACGACGGAGGACAGGTGGTGTGGGCGGCGTACAAGCACCCCTTCGGCGTTCGCTTCCCGCAGCCTGATGCGGATGGCGTCTACGACAAGAATGTCGACGCCCAGGTGCCGACCAGCGCCTGGATGGTCGCCGGATCCGTGCGCTACGGCCGCGGCGAGTACCTGGCGACGGGCGACACGGCCTTCCCGGAGATGCGCGCGGACACCCTGGACGCCTGGGTCGGCCTGGAGCGCCTGTCCGAGAGCTTCCGTTTCGCGGCGCGCTACGGCTGGGTCGATGTCGACGCACGGACGGCGGCGGCCAAGCCCTTCGAGAAGAACGGCGAGCGCTACCTGCTGTCGGCGCAGATGAGGCTCGGCGACCGCGACAGCGGCTTCTGGCTCGGGGCGTCCTACGGCAACGGCTACGGCACCGTCGATACGCTCAAGTCCACGACGGCGCTGATCACGCTCAGCTTCACGCCGCCGGCGCCGGCCGGGATCGCCAACGCGAAGTAGGGGGAGTGGGGGACGGAGCAGGGTCGCCGGGCGGTCTCTAGCCGCCCGGCGATCTCGTGCGCGGCTAAGCCCGCGCCGCCTCCAGGCGAGCGATGAGGGTCGCGTCGCCTTCGTAGACTTTCGCGATCCGGTCGAAGCCTGCCTCGCCCTTCATGAGACCGGCATAGCGGAGAAAGTTGGTCCGCATGATCGGCTCCACATAGTCGTCGCCGAAGGCCCTCTTGATGAAGTCGCGTACGCGCTTGCTGTAGACGCCGGCGTTCTTGACCTGGGCCAGCATCACCCAGTCGGTGCCGAACACCAGGTGATCCTTGATCGCAGTCAAGCCCGCCCGCTCGAGCGCCTGGAAGTTTCGCAGCGCCGTCTCCTCGCCGTCCTCCGTCAGAGCCTCGCTGAAGAAGCTCATGTCGGCGAAGATTGGCTTTCCCGGATTCTTCTGGATGTAGCTGGCGAGCCAGTACTCCCAGGTGTTCTCGAACGGCGCCGGTTCATCCCGGGCCTGGCAGCGCTTCCCGAGCGCCGCCACACGACCCGGCGCATTCGGGTCGGCCGACCAATAGTTGAAGCCGCCGAAATGCGCGAGCATGACCGGCGGCGCGTTGCTGCGGTCGAAGACGGGCTTCCAGTAGAACGGGTCGGCGAGTTCGCCGGTGTCGCAGTTCGCGCCGACGCTGTTGCCTCCATGGGCCATGATGGGAGCGCCGAGCTTCCGGCACAGGACGAAAAGCCTGTCCATCGCGTCGTCGAGCGCCTTCCCCAGCTCGCGGCTGCGCGCGGCGTTGTCGCCAGTGGTCCGGCCGAAGACGTCTTTCAGCACGGCCTTGGGGAAGGGGTGCTCATCAGGCCCACGCTTGGCGTTCGTCGCCGCCCGGAAGCCCATCGGAGGATACACCTTCACGCCGATGAACCCCTGGTTCAGGAGGGCGTCCCTCACGACGGCGAGCGGTTCCGCGTCGCAGGCGGTCTTGATCTGCCCCGGGCCCGAGCCGAAACGACCGCGTTCGTACTCGACCTGGCGCAGCGGACAGAACGCCACATAGCCATGTACCGCCGGCCCGCCGGGTCGCCGTGCGATTTCCCGCCAGACCTGGGCCTGCTGCGCGAAGGTGGAACCCGCCGCCGGATCGTCGCGCAGCCAGCGGCCGAAGTCGACCATCGCCGGGACCATCAGCTGTGGGTTCTGACCCGCCCCCTGCCGATGCAGCCGGGTCAGTTCGTCCACCAGGCAATGGCGGAAGCCCTTCAGCTGCTTCACAAATTCGATCAGCCCGGGCAGGTAGATGCCGCCGAGCCCGCTCGCGGCGTCCGCCAGCCGCACGGGCGCTTCGGCGGCGAGGGCGCGCCGCACGATCTCCCGCCGCGCCTCGGTCGAAAGCTTCGCGACCTCTCCGGCGGCGAGCGCGCTCACCTCCCCGCCGGCGGACTCGACGATGAGCGCGCGCACGGCGTCCTCCGCCGCGCGCTGCTCCTTGCTGGCCGGTCCGCGCAGATAGGACTTCCCGCCCAGGAACGCCGTCATCCTCTCGACGATCTCGTCCGTGACAGCCCGGTCGTCCTGGGGCTCTGCGGCTTCGCCCGGGGCTGCTCGAACCGGCCGCCCCTGGAGCAGCGCCAGCTCGTTCGCGGCGGTTGGCGCGGAGCCCGCGCCGGCCAGGGCCAGCACCACCTGCATCACCCGATCGACGAAGTCGGGGTCCTCGGGGCGCAGGGCGCGCAGGTTCGCTTGCTCCGGATAGTGCTTGGCCACGACGTAGCTCAGGAAGCGGACGATGGAGAGGTCCTTGGCGTTGAACAGGTGGCAATGGCCGTCGATCAACGCCGTATCCATCTGGCGCGTGGGCGGCGCTGGAAGCGGACAGCACTTTGGCGTCGTGCCGCAGCCCGCCACCCCAAGCGCCCCGCTGGCGACCAGGAACGCGCGCCGCGTATCGTCGGGCGCGCCGCCGGCGGGCTCGCGCCCGTCATGCCGTGTGATCGTCATGCTTCCACCCCCAGGTTGAATGTTAGGCGCCGCCCGCAGCGAGAACAAGGTTGTCGCGCAGGGGCGGGCACGCGCGGTGCGCGAGACCGAGGATGGGCGGCCGGCGGAGGGGGCCGCGTGTGGGGCGCCACGGCGTGGATGTGACTTTCCGCACCGGATCTGCGTGGGCCGCGCCACCATGGCGGAGCAGCGACGGCGCCAGTCTGGCCAGACCGCAATCGATGCGGTCACCACGAAAGGACCAGCACAATGTCGACCACCGACGCGCTCGCATTGACCGCCGCAGACCTCGACGCGGCCCTTCCCGCCGACATCAAGGTCCTGGATCCCAAAGCCCTCTGCCAGACCTATCAGAAGATCAAGCCGATCCTGCGGAAGGCCCTGCCGTTCATCGAGTTGCTGCCCTGGGGAGCGCCGGTGGCGAAGGCGATCCGCACCCTGATGCTCATCGCCGACAAGTTCTGCCCGGCCTGACCTCTTGCGGCGCCCGCGAAAGGCGCTGGCGCCGCACTCTCGCGGAACGAGCGTCACCACTTGGCGCCACCTTCCGCGAGCTTCACATTGGCTCCCGGGTACGTGGGAAGGGTGGGGTATGACAGCGCAGAAGCAAGTGTCTGCGCCGGCTGCGGGGCCGCGCAAGCGGCTGGCGTTCGCCGGCTCGAAATCGGTCGGCCAAGTATCCGAGATCGCGGTCCTTTCGCCGATCCGAAGGGGCTGTCCGCCGGGCGAGCGGCGAACCTACGAGGAGCGCCTGAAGCAGGTCGTCGGTAGCATCGCCGCGCGCCACGAACAGGGCCTGCCGACCGAGCTGTCGCGCGTCCCGACGATCCACTTCGGCCGCATCATGGTCATCCGGCCGGAACAGTACCTGGTCGGATCACGCGTGGACGGCGTCACCTACCACAAGGCGCATGTGCTCGCCGGGACCACGCCCGTACCGCCCCTCGAAGCGGTGCCCGTCCAGATCGACGACTTCGAGGTGGTCCATTCGACGGTCTCGAACGACGAGCCCAAGGCGGAGTTCCGTTCCTTCGTGCTCACCCTGGTGGAGTTCGACGGCGACCTGAAGGTCTACATGCGCGACATCGCCAAGCATCTGGCGCGCGATTTCGACACCGTGTTCGAGAATTGCGACAACTATCCCGGCACCGCGGCCTTCGATCCGTTCTGGGCGTGGATCCAGCGCTATCAGGTCAGCACCGACCTCTTCTACGCGCCCTACGCGAACCTATCGGTTGCACGGCTGAAGGCGCTCGAGGCGTTCAGGCGTCGCTTCGACGCGTTCGTGGCGCGCGTGCGCACACCGCAGGGCGCCCGGGTTGGGAACATGGACGACCTGTTCGACGACTTCCTCCGCGAGAACGCTCAGCACCCGGAAGGCTTCCCGAGCCCCGGCGGCGTCTTCGCCCCGAACGAATGCGAAGGCGAGGCCTGACATGCGCGACCTGACCGCCGATCCAGGCCCCGCCGGCAACATCCAGGCGCACCTGCTGCGCGCGACGAAGTTCAAGAACCGCCCCCGTGACTGGTCCCTGTTCTTCTTCTTCCGCATCATGGCGGAGGCGGAGATGAAGCTCACCTCGGCCCGTCTGATCGCCAGCGACGGCGAGGCGTGGTCGCGCGTGAAGCTCGATCTCGAGCAGCCAGCACTGATGAGCGCGAGCGTGACGGGCCAGGACGGCCGGGATCCGACGACGGGCGGCGGGCCGGCCGCGGCGTTCCGGGCCTGGCTGAAAGTCCTGGCGTCCGCGAACCGGGGCGCCCTGGTGGCCAGCACACGGTCGTTCGTCGGCGACCCGGACGGGACCGCGTTCGAAACCGGCAAGGCGATCCTGCGGCCGGAGATCGACCTGGTGCTGAACGCGCTGCCGAAAGCGCCGCGAAGTCTCTTCGCCGCGCCGGCTTTCGACCTGCGCACGGCGTTCGCCCGCGTGTTCTCCGCCCTGGAGGAGCAAGCCACCTATCTTCACGTGCTGGAATCGCTCGGCGCGCATCTGCAGTCGGAGGCCGCCGAGCAGGAACCGCTGCCGATGGTCGTCCTCTACGAGGTCCTCCGCCAGGCGGCGCCGGCGTTCGTGGCGCCGGCCGCCGCCGCTGACGGTGAACGGTCGGGCATGGTCCGCGGGGAGACGGCGCCCCTCGCCCTGGGCGAGGGCGCCGACTACGACGGCACGCCGGTGACGCTGGCCTTCACCTACCCGGGCCTGTCCACGCTCGAACTCGATCCCACGACCCTGGCATCCTTCCCGGAGGTGTTCCGGCAAGGAATGGCGGCCCGCGCCGCGCGGCTCCACGACGTGGGCGACAGCGCACCGGAGTTCTGGGAGGGCGAGTTGGGCCTCCCCAGCGTCCACGGCTACTTCACGGGCGGGTTCGACAGGCCGCGCCCGGTGAGGGAGGCGTTCTGGCGGGCGCTGCGCCAGGATATTCGCGCGTTCAACGATCCCGCCTCGGAGCGCGGCGAGGCCCTGCGCTTCTGGGTCGGGCTGGTGTTCCGTGCGCTGGGCATGGAGATCGTCCAGATCGAACTCGGCCAGGATCCGTACGAGGTCTGGCTCGACAAGGCCTGGCCGCTGCCGAACCGGGTGGAGCATTTCGGGTTTCGCGATGGACTGAGCCAGCCCTTCGTCGACATGAAGCTGGGCGCCCCTGGACCCGGCGGGGCCACACCGTCCCGCAACGGGACCTGGACCCCCGTCGCCCCTGGCGAGATCTTCCTTCACGACAAGGACGAGGGCGGACAGACCCATGCTTCGCCCGCCCATCCTATCCTGCGGGACAGCTCGACCTACCTCGTCTTCCGCAAGCTCGAACAAGACGTGCAGGGGCTGCGCGACTTTCTGGACGAGCAGCGCCCGGGCGACGAGAGCGCCCAGGCGACGCTCGGCGCCCAGTTCGTCGGCCGCTGGAAGAGCGGAACGCCGCTGTTGGTCGCGCCGCGCACCGACCGGAACCTGGGCTCGGAGGCCGCGCTCAACGACTTCCGATACCGCGCAGACGATCCGACGGGTCGGAAATGCCCGCTCGGCGCCCACATCCGGCGCGCCAATCCTCGCGACATCGGAGGGCGCGGCGACGTCCGCCACCACCGCATCCTACGGCGCGGCATGAGCTACGGCGGTCCGTTGCTGTCCGAAGAGACGCCCGACCTGGAGCCGCGGGGGCTGCTGTTCATCGCCGCCAACGCGCGCATCGACCTGCAGTTCGAGGTGATCCAGTCCGACTGGCTGAACAGCGGCGAATTCCTGGGGCAGGCGGGCCTCGGGCGCTGCCCGCTCACCGGCGCGCACAGCGGCGGGCCGGAGGACACGTTCCAGGAACCCCAGGGCCTCGCACCGGTCCGGGGCTTGCCCAGCTTCATCACCAACCGGGGCGGTGACTATTTCTTCGCGCCCGGCATCGAGGCCATCCGCGGGCTGGGCCGCGGCGATCCGTTCTCGCCTCCGGAAGGCGAGGTGCCGTTCGACGGCCATAGCATGGCGGATCCGGCGACCCCCTCGCTCTTCTCCATGGGGCGTATCGGTGAGTTGGGCGGGATGATCTTCGGGGGAACGAACGCCGTCAGGGTTCGCCACAAGAACGCGTCGACCGAAGTCGTTGCATTCGTCGGCCGCTGGGCGGACGTCGCCGAGGTGCTCAGGAACGATCCCGCACCGCACGGTAAGTGCCCGGCGTTCTCCGTAGCGCCCTATGCCGAGGCCTCGAGCATCATGACGCGTGGCGACCTGATGCTGATCGCGACCGAAGACGACGGCGGTGCGGGAGGAGACGCCCGCAAGCGCATGATGGGCTCGTTGAATCTGGCGTGGCGGGCGCTCGACGCGGCGAGCGGCGGGAAGCTGGACGACAGGGTTCGCCAGGCAGCGACAGACCGGCTGACTGCGGCGCTCCGCCGTGTCGGGCCGATGCGACGGGTCGATCTGATCGACGATCTCGCGGCCCAGGCGGCCTACGGCGTGCTCGTCGAGATCTTCGGAACCGAAGGCCCGGACTATCTGACCGAGCTCGCCGGCGCGCTGCCGTTCGCCAGGCAGCACCTCGGCGACCTGCCGCGAGACTGGCTGGCGGCGCTGAAAGGCGAGGCCCCCGCCGATCCCGGGATGACCTCGATGCAGATCTGGTCGGTCCTGATGGTCTCGGACCTCATCGGCAACCTCCAGAACCTAGCCCCGCTGCATGCGCTCTCGCGGCAGGCGGCCTCGGAAATGCTGGCCCACATCGATCGCCGGCTGGCCGAGGCCATGGCCGCCTTCAGCGCGCCGCCGCGCGCGCCCAGAACCCTCGTGGAGGCCTTCATCTTCAATCACGCCACCGGCGCGACGGCGTCGCTCTATCCCGGTGACCTCGCGAAACTCTACGCCAAGGAGGTGTCGCTCATCCTCCTGGAGATCATCGGGTCAACGCTGGCGGTGATCCCGCTGACCTTCGCCTCGGTGATGCAGACCCTGCTGGCGCTCCGCATCGACCTGACCCAGCTGTTGCCGAAGGTCGGCGACGCCGGCGTGCGACGGCTGATCTACGAGGCCGAAAGGCTCAACCCCAACATCGCAGCGCGGGTGCGACGCTGTCAGGCCAGCACCAAGGTCGGGAAGAGCACGGTCGAAGAGGACGACTTCGTGGCCGCGCTCGTCGCGCTGGCGAACCGCGACGAAGATGCGTTCCCCCAGGCGCATCGGTTTTCGCTGGCCGGCGTCGGGGTTCCCGAGTTGAACGATGGACCGCCGCGCGACCCTTCCAAATACCTGCTCTTCGGGGTCGCGGGCAGCCACAAGGATTGCTGGGGCCGCAACCTCGTCGCCATGCCCGTTCTCGAAGAGTGCCTTTGGGCCGCCGGACGCCTGCGCTGGCTCCGTCAGGTCGCCGGGCCGGGAGGCGCGCCGCGCAAGCTGGCGGGTCTCGTGACCGTCGGGCTACCCGGGCGCTTCACGGGCCTCCAACCGCCGCTGAAGCCGTGACATCGCGCGACGCCCAGGCGACCACCCCGTACGTCCGGCAGAGCTCGGCCTGTTCCCGAAGGTCCGACGCCGCGCGGCGATCGGCTGGACCGGACTCCGCGGCAAGCCGGGCGCGGACACCCAGCGCCTCGATCAGCATCGGCGGGCTGTGGATGCGGCGCGCCAGGGCGATCGCGTTCGAGACCTCCTCGAGGCCGCGCTGGATATCACCGGCCCTGGCCAGCGCCTCACCGTAGCCGACGCGAAGGGTGAAGATCTCCAGCTGGCCGGTCCGCCTGTCGAGGCCGCCGCGCAGGCAGTCTTCCACGATCTGCACCGCTTCGTCCGCCCGGCCGATGCGGGCCAGCGCGGTCGCGATCCGGCCCGCCAGGTGCGCCTTGATGGCGTCGTAGCCGTCGCGGTCGCAGATCTCGCGCGCGGCGGCAAAGCAGGCCGCCGCCTCGGCGTATCGTTCGAGGAGGGTCAATGTCCGGCCCAGGGCGTTGCGCGCCAACACCTCGCCGTATGGATCGCCCTCCCGCGTGGCGAGGGCCAGGGCCTCGTCGGCGATCCGGAGGCCCTCGTCATACGAGCCGACGTCCACGACGAACCAGCTGAGAAAGGCGAGGGCGGTCGCGCGGGGCATGCCCGGCGCGCCCAGGCGCGCGGTCGCGAGGTCGCCGGTCAGCATGGCGCAGAGCCGTCGCTCCTCCTCCGTGGCGCGCGCGACCCGCCCCATGTCCCGCAGGATATTGGTCAGCATGATGGTGTTGGAGAAGATCAGCGCCGGCGACCCGAGGCTCCGGGCGATCTCCAGCCCTTCCTCGGTCGCGCTCACCCCTTCCTCGTAGCGTCCCTCGAACCAGCAGACCATGCCCAGCTGGGAGAGCGCGCTGCAGATCAGCTCGGATCGGCCAGAGGCGCGAACATGCGCCATCACGCGGGGCAGGTGGCGGTTCAGTTTCTCGAATTCGCCCAGCTGCACCAGCGACGCGAACGCCATGAGCACGAAATCGACGTACCTCTGCTCCGCCGGCTCGCCCAGCCGCTCAGCCACATCCACGGCGCGGTCGAAGATCGTGTTCAGCGATGCGGCAGCCGAGCTGCGCCGGGCTTCCAGCGCCGCAGCCCAGAGGCTGTTGAGCGCGGCGGCTAGGTCGCCGGCCCCTTCGGCGTGGAAGGCGAGCTGCTCGTGGTGGCCGTCCAGTTCCGGATTCAGCGCGCGAATGGCGTAGGCCGCCCGGCGGTGGAGTTCACGTCGGCCTTCGCGCGGAATCGTCTCCGCACAGGCCTCGGCGATGATCTGGTGCCGCATATGCGTCGTCCGCTCGGCGGGCGGATGGACGAAGGCGAAACGCTCCAGCTCGGCGAAGGCGGCGTGCAGGTCCTCGCGCCGCGCGCCCATCACGGCGGCCACCAGCTCCAGATCGACGTGCTCGCCGAGCAGGCTCAACGCCTGGGCCAACGCCTTGGCCTTCGGGGACAGCCGCTGCAGGCGCGCATGGATCACAGACCCGACGCTCGGGGGCAGGGTCTGGAGCGCCGCGTGGTCGCCGCCTGCCACCGAACGCACCAGCTCTTCCAGCACAAAGGGCACGCCGTCCGCACGGTCCACTATCCTGGCCAAGGCGGGGCCCGACGGCAGGTCCTCGGGCCAGAGCTGTCGGGCAAGCAAGGCCATCGCATCGTGGGGAAGGGGTTCGAGCGGGATCACCGCTTCGACGATCTCCTGGGCGTCCTCGCGCGCTTCCGGCCGCCCGGTGGCGAGGAGGAGGAGCGGCGCCTCCGCGGCCTCCCGCGCCGCCAACTGCAGGAACTGCCGGCTCTCCGCATCGAGCAGATGCAGGTCTTCGACCAACAGCATCGTCGGACGATCGCAGGCGAGGCGGGTGAAGAGCCTCGCGAGGGCCCGGGCCAGTTGCGTCTGGGTGAGCTTCACCCCCTTGTCCCGCGCCCGGCGGCCGATCAGCATGGCTTCGAGCGTTTCGGCCTCGGCCAGGTCGAAGTCCTGGTCCTGCAAAACGACCGCCAGCGGCTGCTGGTCGAGCAGTTCACGCATCACCGCGCGAGCGGCGGCGAAGGGCGTCGAGCGCTTGTAGGCGTCGCCGAAAAAGATCAGCACCCGGGTTCCCGCCGCCTGCGCCTCGCCGACGACCGCCGCGGCCAGGCGACTCTTGCCGATCCCCGCTTCACCGATCAGCGCGACGGCGTTCGCCCGGGCGCCGGCCTGCGGCAGGCTGCGGCGCAGCAGGGCCAGTTCCTCCCGCCGGGCGACCAGCGGCGAGCCGTAGCGTTGCGCGAACGCACTCTCGTTCAGTCGCTCCGGCCGGGCGTCCAGGACGAAGGCCTCGGTCGCCGTCTCGCCCAGGAGGAGCTTGGCGCCACAGGGCGTAAGACGGACCTGGGAGCGGCACAGGCGCGCCGCCTGGCTGGTCACCAGCACGCTGCCGGGCGCCGCCGCCTGCTGCAGTTTGGCGGCCAGGTGGACCGTGGCGCCGACCGTGTTGAAACGGGACCGGTCACCGCGCCGGAAGCGGCGCACCGCCGCCAGGCCGGAGTGCACTCCGACCCGGAACTGGGCCGCTCGCCCGTCCGGCCCGGTCGGCCCGGGGCCGTGCTGGATGTCCCAACCCGCCGTGCAGGCGCGGTCCGCATGATCCTCGAAGGCGAGGGGCCAGCCGAAGGCCGCGATGCCGCCATCGCCTTCGTAGCTGACGAGGCGCCCGCCCGAGCGTTCGATCGCCAGCCGCAGATGGCCGAAGACGCCATCGAAGAAGGCCTGGGCGTCCTCGGGATCGGCGCCCGCGATGTGGCGGGTCGAACCGGCGACGTCGACGGCAAGAACGGTGATGATCCGGCGTTCCGAGCCCTCGACGCCAGCCGCCCCCCTCACCACCATCCGTGGTCCTCGACGGGCGTGCGCAGCCGTGTCCGGACCTCGCGCTCCAGGCGGTCCAGATCCAGAAAGGCCAGCCGCCGGCGGCCGCTTCTCAGGATGTCGCGCGCCTCCAGGTCGTTGAGTTCGCGCGTGACGGCCTCCCGGTGGGTCCCGATCCGGTTGGCCAGTTCGGCATGGGTCGGCGCCGGGTCGATCTCGCTGCCATGGGCCCTGGCGATTCGAATGAGTTCGCAGTGGAGCCGGGCCTGCACGTTGAGCGCGCTCAACTCGAAGACCCGGTCCGTGAGGCTGCGCACCTGGTTGGTGAGGCGACGCAGAAGCCAGTCGGCCGCGGCTGGACAGGTCGCCAGGATCTCGCGGAACAGGTCCTGGCCGATCGCGAGCAGCCTCGCATCCGTGGCGGCGATGATCCCAACGGACCGCGCCTCGCCGTCCAGCGCCGACAATTCACCGAACAGCTGCCCCTCGGAGAGCTCGCGCAGCGAGACCTCCCGACCGTCGGCGGCATACAGCACCGCCTGCAACTGGCCTTCCTGGACCAGGAAGGCGTCGGTCGATCCTTCCCCGCGCGCCAGCACGGCCTGGCCCTTGCGCGCCCGCACGACGCGGGCCTCCGCGAGCAGGCGTCGACGCGCCTCCTGGTCGAGAACGTCGAGGAAGCTGCCCCGCCCGGTTTCCCGCATGATCCTGCCCCCACCCCGGGCGGGATTAGACATCGCGCTCCTCGAGAGTGCAACCAAGGGGCGATCCAGATCCCGTCCGATCGCGGCGCGAGCCGCGAACTCCAGTCTCTGTGGGAAATATCACCGCCCCGCCGTGCCCTCTCGGGCGGACGACGGGGAGGGGCCCGCGGACCATGCGTGACGGCCACGCGCCGCAACGCAACTGCCTGGGACGAGGGACCGCCATGCCGAAACATCTGCTGTTTGCCGCCGCCTCGGCGTCGATCCTCATCGCCTCGCCCGCCCTCGCGGCGAGCGACAACTTCGACAGCGTGCTGCACGCCATCAGCGATGCGAACGCCCAGTCCTACGTGACCCTCATCAAGGGCAAGTACCGTGGCAGCCACGACGGCACGAAGCTGACGCTCGAGGTGCCGTCGGACATGTCGTCCAAGCTCAAGTTCGACATCCGCAAGCGGTCGATCCGTTCCGCCGAATGGAGCTTCGACAAGCCGATCACCGTCACTGTCGAGACCGGCGGCCGCTGCGTCCGGCTCGTGATCCGGCGGTTGCGCTACGATGAAGGCGGCGTGCCGATCGCTGCAGCCAGCGACACCACCATGACCCCGTTGCCGGGCGGCGGCTGCAACGACTCGGAAGCCATGCTGGGCCTAGCCGACGTCCTCAGCCTCAACCAGGATCCCAACGACTTCTTCCGCGGCATGGTGTTCAGCGCGATGGGCGGCATCGCCCGCTGCGTCGACGCCGCCTGCGCCGCGACCGCGGCCGGGACGCCCGTGCGCTCGGTCAAGTTCTTCGGCTCGACCGGGTCGGACGGCCAGGACCTGCCGGCCTTCGCCGTGGCCCTGCGCGAGGGCAGCACCCTGGTCCTGCCGGCGCAG
>Ga0209257_1003331_pt1 | contig 13905 bp, 11 predicted proteins | sample AraplaCvi_mCL_r2_FD_184277 | JGI IMG/M metagenome (GOLD analysis project Ga0209257, IMG submission 184277) | Arabidopsis root microbial communities from North Carolina, USA - plate scrape MF_Cvi_mCL_r2 (SPAdes) (version 2) | ecosystem: Host-associated > Plants > Roots > Endosphere | place: USA...
ATGGACGGGCGAGGGCGGGGTCGCTTCTACGGGTGGACACCCGTGCAGCTTGAAGCAGTGGCTTTGGTGCCCGACGTCGCGACTGCAAACGACTCAGCAAGCACTGAACCACAGATCAAGATCCGACGTCTGTCCCTCTCCGAGGCGATACTCCTGATCGCATTCCGGCGGACCCTGGCGTTCCTGCAAATTATCAGACTGGTCCTCGCGGGTAACCGAAAGGGAGCCGAGTTTCGTTTTGTCCGGCAATGCGATGCGCTTTCCGCCCCCGCCTATGGCGCTTGGGTCGAAGCCCAAGCGCTGGCGGAGGCAGGCGAGACGGGAGATGATGCGCAGGGGTGGCCGCGAAGACCGAAGATCTTCGTCTCGATAGAAGGCATCGATGCGACCGCTGTCGTGGAGACGAGGCAGTCACTCGAAACCCAGACATGGCGAGACTTTCAGGAAGCGTCCGCAGCAGAGATCGACCAGTTGCTCGAGCGAGGCGAGGCGGGCGACGACCACTTATGGCTACGGCTTCCGGCGGGAATGCGCGTCGCCCCAAGAGCCTTGGAGCGACTGGCGCGCCCGTTTGCATTCTCCACCGACGTCGCGGTCGTGTACTGCGACGAAGATCAGATCGATACCCGCGGCGCGCGTGTTGCCCCCTTCTTCAAGCCAGCCTGGAATGAGCCACTCGTCCGCTCGGGATGGCTTCCCCTGGAGGGCGCCCTTCTTCGCTTGGCCAGCATCCCCGATGGCGTCTCTCTGCAAAGCGCATCCACCGCCGAAATTGTCCTCGCGATGGCTCAGGTACCGTCCGGAACGATTATGCATCTGCCGAGAGTTCTGTTGCATCGAGGACCATCGTGCCGTCGGCGCGACCGTCGCGAGACGATTATTCAGCCCAAACGGGAACGCCCGGCAGTCAGTGTCATCATTCCGACGCGTGACGGGGCCGACTTGCTTGAGGCCTGTCTGAAAGGTCTCTTCGAGAACACAGCCCCGGCGGATCTTGACGTCATTGTCATCGATAATGATAGCGCCGAACCAGCCACGCTGGCGTTGTTCTCGCGGTATGAGCAATCAGGACTCATCCGTCGGATACCTCTTCCCGGAGCTTTCAACTTCTCTCGCGCCTGCAATGTCGGCGTCGACGCCGCCCGGCATGACCTCATTCTCTTGTTGAACAATGATGTTGAACCAATTGATTGCCAGTGGCTCGAGTGCTTGGCAGGTGAGCTTGATGATCCAGCGGTCGGCGCCGCCGGAAATTTGCTTTTGTTTCCCGATGGCTTCGTTCAGCACGGGGGCGTAACGCTCGGTGCGGGTACAGTCGCGCGACACAGCTTTCACTTTCTTGACCCGAAGGACGGCGGCGACATGGGGCTTCTCCGGCAACGGCGCGACATGTCGGCTGTCACTGCGGCATGTTTGCTGACGCGCAAGCACCTGTGGCACCGCCTTGGCGGAATGGATGAACAAAAACTGACGGTCGCCTTCAATGATGTGGACTTCTGCCTGAAGTTACGGGCAGCGGGCTTCCGTATTGTCTGGACGCCGGAGGCGGCGATGTTGCATAGAGAGAGCGTTTCGCGTGGAGCCGACGACACGCCGCAGAAGCTTCAGCGATTTGCGGGGGAGGAGCGAGCCATGCATGAGCGCTGGAGCGATACGTTGAAAACCGATCCATACTACAATCCGAACCTCTCGCTCATCGCCGAAGAATTCGTTCTCGAAGCGCGTCCGCGAGATCTCGCGCCGAGGTCAAGGGCTTGAGCAGCGCGCGCGAACGGCTGGCCCGCTGGATCGAGCGGCGGCTGCCTCAGCCGCGGCTGCGGGAGGGTGCTACCGGCCATCCGAGACGGCCGGTGAAGCGGATCATCGTGTTCGGGCGGATACCGAACCCCACCTTCGATTACTACCTCGCAGCCCGCCTTGAGGCGCCCGATATGCCGCCGTATGAGGTTGCGGATATCCGCGGCCGCGAAATGCTGACCCTGGCTGCTGATGGGGCCTTCGTCATCATTTGCCGCTACGCATCACCTTCCGTCCTGCGCTGGCTTGAGGGGAATGCCGAGCGCCTCTCCGGGGTGGGGCTGTTCCTCGACGACGACATCCCTGCTGTCGTGACAGGGAAGGATGCGGATTTTTTCTATCGGCTATTCCTCTGGTACCGTGCTCTTTGGCCACTTGGCCGCCTCAACCGGCATCTCGATATTGTCTGGGCTTCGACGCCGCACCTTGCATCTCGGTTGACGCAAGCGAAGGCGGCGGTTTTGCCGCCGGCTCCGCCGAAGGCGCTTTGGGCAAGCGGGCAGGGCGATGTCGACGCGCGCGGTCGGATGAAGGATGAGGTTCTGATTGGCTATCACGCTACAGGCGTTCATCTGGAGGAGCATCGATTCCTCCGGCCGATTATTGCGGAGGTTTTGCGTGAACGCCCGCAAGTTCGATTTGAGGTGTTCGCTGATCGACGTGCGAGAGCAATCTGGCGGGGCCTCGATCGCGTTGAAATCCGTGAGCCGATGCCGTGGGTTGGGTATCTAGCCGACGCGAACGCCGGGCGAATCGACATCATGCTGGTTCCGTTGGCGCCATCTCACGTAAATGACAGTCGCGCACCGACAAAACGCATTGACGTGGCGAGATACCGGGCTGCGGGCGTTTTCTCTGCGGGCACAGCGTATGGCCACGCTTCCAGTGGCGCCGAGCTGCGGCCCGCCTATGATCCAACCAGTTGGCGCGAAGTCATCTTTCAACTCGTCGATGATCTTGAAGGGCGCAGCAATGCTGCAAATGCGACGCTTATGGCCGTCTTGCAAATGACCTTGGCAGCCGATACGGGATTTGATGCTCTTAGGGCCCGATAAGAAACCGGGTCAACCATTCGGGTTGACCGCGGCTCCGAATATTAGAACAGCGGATCTTTTCCGAATGACTTCAAAGGTATTGTTGCTTCGACCCAAACGATTTGGGGACGGCCGCGGATGGTTCTCGGAAGTTTACAATGAGAAAACCTTCTCCACATACGGCATCAGTGACCGGTTCGTTCAGGACAATCATTCGCTTTCGGTTCCTGTTGGAACCTTGAGGGGGTTGCATTTCCAGACCGCGCCTTACGAGCAAGCCAAGCTTGTTCGCTGCATCCGTGGGAAGATCTTCGATGTCGCTGTCGACATTCGCCGTGGTTCACCGTGTTTCGGGCAGTGGGTGGGCGCTGAATTATCGGCGGAAAACGGTCACCAACTTTATGTCCCCGTTGGCTTTGCCCATGGCTTCGTGACGCTCGAACCCTCGACCGAAGTGACCTACAAGGTGTCCAATCTTTACTCTCCAGAGAATGATGGCGGCATCCTTTGGAATGATCCACAGATTGGGATCGATTGGCCTCTACCTGGCGGGATTGACCCCATATTGAGCCCCAAGGATGGGCTTCAGCCGCTGTTGGGTGACTTTGACAGTCCCTTCGCCTACGACGGGGTGCCGCTCGAACTGGTCGAAGTGCAGATTTGAGAAGGACTAGCTATGCGAATTCTTGTTACCGGCGGTGCTGGCTTCATTGGCTCGGCGCTGGTTCGGCACCTCATCCAAAACACCGACCACGAGGTGCTGAACTTCGACAAATTGACTTATGCCGGGTCGTTAACCTCACTGGCTTCCATCGCTTCTTCACCGAAATATCGCTTCAAGCAAGGCGATGTCTGCGACGAAGGCGCGGTGGTTGCGGCTATCGCTGATTTTCAGCCGGATGTGATTACCCACCTGGCCGCAGAATCGCATGTCGATCGATCGATCGATGGTCCGAGCGCCTTCATACAGACGAATGTGGTCGGTACTTACACAATGCTGGCGGCAGCAGTTGACTACTGGCGCAAGCTTCCAGCCGATCGTGCTCGGAATTTCCGCTTCCATCATATCTCGACGGACGAGGTTTTCGGTTCGCTCGGCGAGACCGGATATTTCACTGAAACGACACCTTACGATCCCCGTTCCCCCTATTCGGCTTCGAAGGCGGGCTCGGATCATCTCGTCTCCGCCTGGGGACACACATTTGGCCTGCCGATCCTTATCACCAATTGCTCGAATAACTATGGGCCCTACCATTTCCCTGAAAAGCTCATCCCGCTGATGATTGTGAAGGCCGTCGCCGGCGACCCGCTTCCTGTCTATGGCAACGGTACGAACGTTCGTGATTGGCTTTATGTGGAAGACCATGTGCGCGCTTTGCAATGCGTGTTTGAAAAAGGAGCTCCTGGCCAGACTTACAATGTCGGCGGAAGCTCGGAACGACGGAACATCGATGTGGTGAACACCGTCTGCCAGATCCTGGATCGTCTGCAGCCGCGTGCGGATGGGAAAAATTACGCCAGGCAGATTACCTACGTCGCCGATCGCCCCGGTCACGACCAAAGATATGCAATCGATGCAGCGAAGATAGGCAACCAGCTTGGCTGGACGCCCGTTGAAACTTTCGAAAGCGGGATTGAGAAGACCGTCGCCTGGTACTTGAGCAACCGAGAATGGTGGTCAGAAATCGTTGAGCGAAACCACGCTGCCCAACGGCGAGGTTTGGGGGTATGAAACTGCGGCGCATTCTGATCACGGGGGGCACTGGGCAGGTAGGGACCGAGCTGCTCCAGTGTCAATGGCCTAGCGATATTAAACTCGTAGCGCCAAGCCGGCGTGAGCTCGATCTGAGTAATTGCGATCAAATTGAGCAATACATCGCGGAAGGCGAATTTTCCGCCGTTGTTAATTCAGGCGCCTACACTGCCGTGGATCGAGCCGAAAACGAGATACTCGCCGCCTGGAGAACCAACGCATTAGCGCCCGCAGCCATTGCTGCGGCGACCAAGGCGTGCGGCATTCCCATTGTTCACGTATCGACCGACTACGTGTTTGATGGGGCAAAAGGGGCGCCTTATGCTGAAGAAGATTGTGTTGCCCCTCTCGGAGTCTACGGTGCCTCCAAGGAAGCGGGCGAGCAGGCGGTTCGGACCGCGAATCCCCGTCACGTTATCCTTCGCACGGCATGGGTCTTCAGTCCGCACGGGTCCAACTTTGTTAAGACGATGCTGCGACTGGGCAAAGAAAGGCCGTTAATTCGGGTTGTCAATGATCAGCGGGGTTGCCCAACAGCAGCGGTCGACATCGCGGAAGCTTTGTCCACGATCGCTCTCCGCTTGATCGAGGACAAGGGTTCGCCGGTCGGCACCTACAATTTTGTCAATGCTGGCGATGCAACTTGGTATGAGTTCGCGTGCGAAATATTTGAGCAACGAAGAAGTGCGCGCTATCCAATCCCGAAAATAGAGTCGATTGAGACGCACGAATATCCAACACTCGCGCAGCGCCCGGCGAATTCCTTGCTTGCAACTGACAAGTGGAGCCGGGACTTTGGTTGGAAACCTCGTCACTGGCGCATGGCGTTGCATGAAGTGCTCGCCTCAATGCAGGATTGATTCCAAAGAAGAGGTGTATTTTATATGAAGGGTATTATTCTCGCGGGCGGATCAGGTACACGTCTGCACCCAGCGACCCTCGCGATCAATAAACAGCTAATTCCTGTTTATGACAAGCCTATGATATACTATCCTCTGTCTGTATTAATGCAGGCAGGAATTAGAGATATACTAATTATTTCGTCGCCTGACCATCTAGGCAGTTACGAGCGCCTTTTCGGCGACGGGTCTGGTCTTGGGTTGCGAATGAGTTACGCGGTTCAACCTAAGCCTGAAGGTCTCGCACAGGCATTCACGATCGGCGAAGAGTTTATCGGGACGGACAATGTAGCTCTGGTATTAGGTGATAATATATTCTTCGGGGCGGGACTAGCTGAGTTGCTCGATAAGGCTTCAAGCAGAGCTTCCGGCGCAACAGTGTTTGCATACGAGGTCGAGGATCCTGAGCGCTACGGGGTTGTTGAGTTGGGAGCGGAGGGGCAAGCGCTCAGTTTAGAGGAAAAGCCAGCGAAGCCGCGGTCTCGATTTGCTGTAACAGGCTTATATTTTTACGACAATCAGGTCGTCTCCCACGCAAAATCTTTGCGGCCGTCCGCCCGTGGAGAGTATGAAATCACCGATTTAAATCGCATTTATATGGAACAAGGCAATCTCTTCGTAGAGAAAATGGCGCGAGGTTATGCATGGCTCGACACCGGGACCCACGACAGTCTGCTGGAGGCCGCTGAATTCGTCCGAGTTATTCAGCATCGGCAAGGCACCAACATCGCCTGCATTGAAGAAGTCGCCTATTTGAGCGGCTTTATCACCAAGGAAGAACTGATACAGTTTGGCAAGCAGTACTCAAGTACCTCGTACGGGAGATATCTCTTACGGATTGCGGGAGAGGCGTGAGGTTGGCCAAATGCCTCGTCATACATCGCCGTGCGTCTGCGCGCCGCCTAGACAAATGCGTGGGGTGCTTGTTAAGGCTTGGGCATTCCTAGTTTTACAATGGACCGAGTGCTTCCGGGCCGGACGAAAAGCCGCCCGCTATCAGGCTGGCGGTGATAGGTTGTTCGAGGTGGCAACGCGTTCCAACATAAGATGCTGCAGCAATACTATCGTCTTCATATCTACAATCTCACCGGAGGAGATCATTTGAAACGCCACTTGAAACGGCAGTTCCAACACTTCGATATCTTCTCCTTCATCAGGTAGTCCGCCGCCTTCCTGTATCTCTGTGCCGTCGTAAGTTCCAATAAATAGACTAAGCACCTCAGTCACTGCGGCTGGTAACCCGTACGCTGATGTAATCAATCGAATGTCCTTCACCACAACGCCGGCTTCTTCGAGAGCCTCTTTCCTCGCGCAAGTTGCCGGATCGTCCCCATCTAGCACACCGGCGCATACCTCCACGAGAAACGGATTGCCGCCATTCACCATGGCTGGCGGCCGAAACTGTCGCACGAGGATGACCATGTCCCTCAGTGGATCATGCAGCAATATCGCGGCAGCGTGCCCGCGGTCGTAAACTTCTCGCGTTATCTCCGTGAGTTCGCCGGAGAGCTTTGAAAATTGGAACGTATATTGGGTTAACGTTCCCCAAGCTTTCGCCACTACCTCGGAGGACAGTATTCTCGTAGTTCGCATGCAACTCTCCCATACCGGAACACTTGTGAATTATTGATGCCAGCAGATCGGAACGAAAACCCGCGTCGCGCACTGACAAAATAATGCACACATTCCGTAGTCGAATGTTGGATTGCGTCAGCTGGCGCATGCTGCAATGCGGAGCATTCATGGGCGAGTCAAGTCCTCACAGGTCATTAAGGTTGGTGGTGCGCTTGGCCGTTGACCCGGCGCCAGATAGTCGACGCATGCGGTGTCTTGCGAAGGGCCGCCGTTTCTCCTAAATGGCTCGATATTTAATGGCCAAAACTAATTTTAATTGGGGTGAAGAATGAAATTTGGAACTAGTGGTTTGCGCGGTCTGGTTGCGGACCTGATGGGGCGAACTACCTCGATTTACGCCGAAGCCTTTGCCAGACACCTTCTCGAAATCGGTGCCGCGAGACCTGGCGACCGCGTTCTCGTAGGGCGTGATTTCCGTGCCTCAAGCCCTGAGATTGCTGCCTCTGCAATGGGCGCGTTAGAACGTACCGGCTTGAATCCTGTGGATTGTGGGGCGATACCAACACCGGCACTGGCCCTTTACGGTTTGAAGCTAGGATGTGCTTCGTTGATGGTCACCGGATCGCACATCCCTGATGATCGTAATGGAATAAAATTCTATCGACCAGACGGCGAGATCGACAAGCGGGACGAAATGAGGATCAGTGCAATCGCTGCTGATATCGACCGCTATCCCGTAAACTTAGCGCCTGGCCTTGGACCGAACAATTCGGGAGAGGCGGAGACCTTGTTTCTTGCCCGGAACAAGCATCTCTTGCCCCCCTCAGCCTTGTCTGGCCTTAGAATCGGCGTCTACCAGCACTCGACTGTCGCAGGCGACCTCCTGGTCGAGGTTCTGAAACACTATGGAGCCGAGGTTGTGGCACTTGGGCGCTCCACGCATTTCATACCTGTCGATACCGAAGCCGTTTCTGAGGAAACTGTTGCCTTGCTTAAGGAATGGGCCAAGGAGCACAGCCTCAACGCAATAGTTTCGGCGGACGGCGATGGTGATCGCCCTCTCGTGGCCACAGAAACCGGGGAGCCAGTGCGGGGCGATTTGCTTGGAATAGTCACCGCGGAATTCCTTGGTGCGAAGACCGTTGTAACTCCGGTCACTTCAAACTCAGGAATCGAGGAGGCTGGCGACTATAGTGTCATTCGGACCAAAGTTGGCTCGCCCTTTGTGATCGCTGGAATGCTCGAAGCTTTGCAAAACGGCAAGGCCGGGGTTATGGGTTTTGAGGCGAATGGGGGACTGCTGGTCGGCTCCAGGTTTGAGCTTGGTGGGAGAGTGATTGACGCGCTACCGACGCGGGACAGTTTCCTGCCTATTCTCGCAATTCTCTTCCTTTCGGCCGCGAAGAACGTTTCGCTATCAAACATTAGCAAGAGTTTTGGACTGCCATTTGCTGCTTCAGGGCGACTTGAGGCCTTCCCAGTTGAGGCGAGCGCAGCGCTGATGACGCAACTTCGTCTTTCGAGCGACAACCTTAGCGTTTTTCTCAGGTCGGTAGGTGATGTCAGCTGCACGAGTGATGTCGATGGGCTGAGGGTCACATTCCGCGATGATCGCGTCGTACACTTTCGTCCGTCTGGGAATGCGCCAGAGATGCGATGCTACGTTGAAGCTAATTGCGAACATTCAGCGGCGGAACTCCTTAATCAAAGCCTAGCGCTCATCCGCGAGTGGGCTCGCGGAACGGAAACTAGTCATAGTCCGGAGAGTGCCGAACCAGTTCGTAGTGTAGACCCCGCGAAGGAGAAAAAAGAATTGAATTCGGCCGGCAAAATTATTCCAGTGATCATGGCGGGCGGCAAAGGTACTCGCCTTTGGCCGTTGTCGCGCGCAAGTGCGCCGAAGCAGTTCATTCAGTTCGTGGGCGATCGGACGCTATTTCAGGCAACTCTTGCGCGTGTAGCTGATCAGGAAATCTATGGGCCACCGCTCGTAATCACGAACGAGGATTTCCGGTTCCTCGCTGCTGAACAAGCCCGTGAACTTGGCATCAAACTTGGTGGGATTTTGCTGGAGCCGATAGCACGCAACACGGCTGCCGCTGTTGCTGTTGCGTCTGCCTTGGTTTCAGACCGTTACGGAGAAGATACCGTCCTCCAGGTCTTGGCCTCCGACCATGACATCGTTGCCGATCAAGGTTATTTCGATGCCATCCAGCTAGCGCATCAAACTGCGCTTTCTGGCAAACTCGTCACGTTCGGAATCAAGCCTACGGAGCCGGCGACGGGTTACGGCTATATCGAGATCGGCGAGCGACTTTCAACGGACGCTTGCAAGGTGAAACGGTTCGTCGAGAAGCCGGCGCGGCAGGATGCACAGAGGATGCTCGACCAAGGCGGCTTCGTCTGGAATTCCGGCATTTTCGTGTTTAAGGCAAGCCAGATGCTCAGCGAAATGGCAATGTTTGCTCCAGACGTCGAAAAGGCCTCTCGCACCGCACTTTCTTTAGCTACAAGTGATCTTGACTTTATCCGCTTAGACTCAGAGGCGTTCGCGGCGAGCCCGGATATTTCAGTAGATTATGCAATTATGGAGAAAACTGCTGATGCCGCAGTCGTGATTTCCGCCATTGCATGGAGCGATCTAGGTAGCTGGGATGCCGTCTGGAAGCTTGGTGATCGCGATGAATCAGGAAACGTCGTTCTGGGCAATGCGACGGTACTGAATACCGCGAATTCTCTTGTTATGTCGAACACCAGCCATTTGGCAGTACTCGGTCTTGAGGGTGTTGCCGTAATTGCAAGTGAAGACGCCGTGTACGTTGGCCGACTCGACGACAGCCAGCATGTAGGCAAAATCGTCAAGCACCTCGCTTCAGCGAAAATGACGGTAGCATTAACGGAAACGCATCCAACTTCATACCGCCCTTGGGGCGGCTATACCTCAGTGCTCAACGGAGATCGTTTCCAGGTGAAACGCCTTTTTGTAAGTCCTGGTAAACAGCTTTCGCTACAAAAACACCACCACCGTTCGGAGCACTGGGTGTGTGTGAAAGGAACTGCGGAAGTGACAGTAGGCGATAAGGTGAAAATGGTGTCCGAGAACGAGTCGGTTTACATTCCGCAGGGTGAAGTTCACCGGCTCGCGAACCCTGGCAAAATTATGTTGGAGATGATTGAGGTGCAGACAGGTTCATATCTCGGTGAGGATGACATTGTTCGCATCGCTGATGAGTTTGGTCGGGGATGATTCTAGGCGTCGGATGCCCTTCTCCCGTAGCAGGGCGTCCACGATTTTTGTATGTTCATCCGAATGGCAAAATCACTGGTACCAAAGCGCACCAGATTTCGCGGTCACGTCGATACTATTTCCGACGGGTACATGTTTGGTTGGCTTTTTGATGCTATGCACCCGACATGTAGCGTAGTTTTTGAGCTATTTGTTAATGGCGCTTACCGTGGGCAGTGGACATGTGCCTATTTTCGGCCCGACCTAATGGCGGGAAACCTTGGCAACGGCGTGCACGGGTTCAAGGTGCCTTTAGGAAGAGTTACTGCGGACAGCATCTATAGTTTAGAACTATTTCTTCCGTCCGCGGGGGGCGCGTGGTTCGCCGCCCGTGACGGTCAACTGCGTCCTTTGAAGGGGGCGGGCGCTACCCGCGCGCTACGCCTGAAGCGATTTCGAGATAGGTTGATACGAAGTGCGGCGGATACGCCATCTACGACTGATCGGCCAGACGCCTCATGGGCTATCGGGGTGTTGTCACAATGTGACGTCTACCGCGCTGAACGCCGAAGTGACTTGCAGTCGTCCGATTTCGCAGAGTTCCTGAGAAGGCTAAAGGGCCTGCGTGGAAGCGATGTCGAGTTCTATAGTTGGTATGTCAACGACTATATATACAAACTCGATCCGCGGTATATTCCACTATCCGAAGAGGAGAAGAAGTTTGTCAAGGCTTTGATCGAAAGCACCCGGTCGGAGTTCGACTCCCCTCCGTTCTCAATATACCTCAGGCTTCTTCGTTGGAAATCCTATCGGGGGCTTAGAGAAGCTTACAAACATTACTGGTGGAGTGCGGAAGGCGGTCGCCAACTGAACCTGGACCTCTCGATTCCGCGGCCGAACGAAAGCCAAGTGCTGCAGGAATTTGTTCGCTACGGCGTCGGAAGATCGTTTCCACTAACCTACTTCATGGCGATTTTTGCGTTCCGCAACCGTTTGGTAAACCCAATTGCGATGCTCTTTCCATTCGGTCGACGGCAAGTCTACGAGTGGTGCTACCACTACGGGTACCAGAATTCCCACATTCGGCGGCACATCGAACATGTATTAGCAACATGTCCCTCTGAGGCTCGATCGCGACTTGAAGCTAAGTCGTTCCCTTACTACCGTGCGGCTAGCAACCAACGCCAGGAGATTGAAAAATCCATCGCTCCTCCGGTTTCCAGTTCGCGGGGACTGTTGGCGAATAAGTCAGACGTCAGCCTCCAGTTCATCGGTCCGTTTGATAAACTGCTAGGCCTCGGCGAGAGTAGTCGTCGACTTATGGAAGCTATTCGCGTTGTAGATAGAAACTGCACTTTTGTTTGCTATAACGATGGAATTCAAAGCGCTTCAGTGGAAGGCGAATATAATTATGATTTGCGCAAGTCAGATATAAACATAATTCACTTGAATATTGAGCAGATACCTGAGTTCTTTTTGAAGAATGGTAATTTGCTGAAGGACTCGTATAATATTGTGTTCCCATATTGGGAGTTAAGCAAAATTTCTAGCCTGCACCTGCTTGGGCTGAGGTTGGTCGATGAAGTATGGTCAGCATCCACTTTTATCAATTCAGTCGTCCAAGGCAAAGATCTGCCAGTAACAACAATTGGGGTGCCGGCGTCAATTCTAGGCGACGTATGCGTAGATTCGGGCACACGATCGGACAAATTTACATTTCTCACCACATTCGACGCGTATTCGTGGCCTCAGCGAAAGAATGCCCTAGGAGTTGTAGAAGCCTTCCTGGCTGCTTTTAGTAGCGACATTGCGGTTCGTCTAATTGTGAAGACGCAGAATGCCAACGACGTTCATAGCATTCACCAAAAACGAGCATGGGAATCTCTGAAAGCGCGGTGCGGTGAGGACGACCGGATTGAGGTTATAAACGAGACCTACAGCCCTTCTCAGCAGCGTGATTTGATCCGCTCTAGCGATTGTCTGGTTTCTCTCCATCGAGCGGAGGGCTTGGGTATCGATATACTCGACGCGTTGGCAAGTGGAATTCCAGTCATTGCTACTGCGTATTCAGGCAATATGGATCTTTGTGCGCCGAATAATACCTGGCTGGTAGACTATGATCTGATCCCTGTCAGAGAAGACGAGTATGTGTTCGTAGAAAACAATCAACTATGGGCAGACCCTAAAAGTGACTCTGCCATCCAGGCGATGAGGGGTGTGTTCTACGGGCGTCAGGAACGATACGAAAAGAGTTGGGCTGGCATTGCAGATGCTCACCGATTGCGGTCGCGAGACGCTATTGCGCAAAAAATTAGGCAGCGGCTAGCACTCATCAGCAGCTCGAAAAGCAGCTAGTACCACTGCACAGAGGTTATGACTCTTTGGCGGTTGGGTTTGGATAGGCTTTGGCGAGTTTGACGCGGGCTTGCTCGGTAGAGAACATCCATTTGATGCGAGCGCCGCTTGCGTTGCGTCGGCGTTCCCAGGCTTCGACCTCGGCAACGAGGCGGACGCGGCTTTCGATGCGGCGGTCGAGGCATTGGCCGCGCAGGACGCCGATTTCGATCTCGACCATGTTGAGCCAGCTGGCGTGCTTGGGGGTGTAGTGGAATTCCAGCCGCCTGAGAATGCGGCGCGCCTCCTCGGCCGGCAGGGCCTGGTAGAGCGCGGCGGGTGTGTGGGTCGACAGATTGTCGAGCACCACGCGGATGTAGGGTATCCATCCGGTCAGGGCCGCGGGTAGCAGAATGCCTCCGGCGCTTAGTCGTACCGACACGTGCCGGAGGTAACGCCGACATCTCAATTGAATTCAGTAGACGGGACAATGTTCGTTGATGACTTCGTAGCCAGGCCCGAGTTCGCGTCTGATGTCTTCAACAAGCTGGTCAACTGCTTCGGCAAATCTGACATCTTCCGCTTTGGACCATGGGCTCGGTCCCGCAGGATTGTTCCAATCCAATGCTGTATCATGCCACACTGCCATGCCATGCAATCGCTGTCGGATTTCATTTGGCAAAGACAGCTTGTCTTCAATAGGCCCGACGTCAAAGCGTTGATGAGCAGCGTCATTGGCGCACCAAAGAACTCCACCGCCCCATTCAAAGAACAGTTTAATTTTAGGAACTTCGCTCACAGGGAGAACCTCGTTGTGTTTGCTGGGAAGCCAACGCTTCGCATCTATCGGCGAACGCCGCAGGTCAGGCAGCCTGACCCTGGAGGGGCATTACTGGCCGCCAATTCCACGGGAGCAGGTCCTCGAGCCTGATGATCGGCGTGTCGGCGATGCGGGCGAGAACGTCGGCAAGCCAGGCTTGCGGATCGATGTCATTGAGCTTGGCGCTCATGATCAGCGTCGCCATAAAGGCGGCGCGATCGGCACCACGATCGGAACCGGCGAAGAGCCATGACTTGCGCCCGAGGGCAAAGCCACGCAGCGCCCGTTCGGCGGCGTTGTTGGTCAAGCATATGCGGCCATCACCGAGGAAGGATGTGAAGCCGTCCCAGCGCTTGAGCATGTAGTCGATCGGCTCGGCAACCGGAGAGCTGCGCGACAGCTTCGCCCGCTCGGTGCGCAGCCATTCCTTGAGCGCATCGACGATCGACTGGCTTTCCTGCCGGCGG
>Ga0209257_1003332_pt1 | contig 13900 bp, 13 predicted proteins | sample AraplaCvi_mCL_r2_FD_184277 | JGI IMG/M metagenome (GOLD analysis project Ga0209257, IMG submission 184277) | Arabidopsis root microbial communities from North Carolina, USA - plate scrape MF_Cvi_mCL_r2 (SPAdes) (version 2) | ecosystem: Host-associated > Plants > Roots > Endosphere | place: USA...
GGATCAGGCCCTGGTAGGCCGAGTTGCGGTATTCACCGAGCATGCCACGCATTTCGCCGGCCATGCGGATGCTTTCCATCCGGTTGCCGGCCAGTTCGGTGGTCACGTTGTTGAGGGAGTGCAGGCCGCGATAGGCGACCACGCCCTGCAGCAGCATCACCAGCAGGATTACACCGAAAGTCAGCATCAACTTCGGCATCAGTTTGAGGTTGTTGATCCATTGCATGGTGGTGCACTCTCCGGTGGCAGACGCGTCCGGGCGTGGCGCCCGGTTGCAGCGGCCACGCCGGCCTGGGCCGGCGTGGCAGGGCGTGTGGCGATTACTTGATGTTGGCGAGCTTCAGGCCGGCCGGCGAGCTGACTTCGATTTCAGCGCGCGAAGCGTCGCGGGCGATCTTGCCGATCACGCAGACGGTCTTGCCTTCCAGGGTTTCCAGCGGGAAGCTGAACTTGCCGCGGTTCTCACCGGCGATGCGGGCCGAGAAGGTGTGGCGCGGGAAGGCGCCGCCCATGTACAGGAAGGTCGGCTGGCCTTCGGAACCTTCGGCGTAACGGGCCTTTTCGACCTTGCCGCAGACCATGCCATCCTTGCCAACGGCGCGCGCGGCCAGCTCCGGCGGGATCATTTCAGCCGACTGGGCGAAAGCGGACGAGGCGGACGAGGCGAGGACAGCGACCGAAAGCAGAGCAAGCAGGGACTTCATCGGGAGATTCTCCGGGGGATATGGATAAGTGGTCCGGGGCGTGGCGGGGCCGCGCGTCCGGTTCCTGAATCCAGCTATCGGCCAGTTGCGACACAACTTAAGGACTTTGTTGAACGAAAGTCGTTCCGGTCTGTCGCAGCGGCCGGATCAGGCGGCGGCGTCTTCGACAACGGCCGGCTGGCCCATGTCGGCGCTGTCGAGCAGGGTTTCGATATCGAGCAGGATCAGCATGCGATCGTCCTGGGTGCCGATGCCGGAGATGAAGCGGGTATCGACGGCGGCGCCGAACTCGGGGGTGGGGCGGATCTGGTCGGCATTGAGCGGGATCACGTCGGAGACGCTGTCCACGACGATGCCGACCACGCGGTTGTCGACGTTGAGGACGATCATGACGGTGAAGGCGTCGTAGCGTGCTTCGTCCAGGCGCAGCTTGAGGCGCAGGTCGATGACGGGAACGATGGTGCCGCGCAGGTTGATCACGCCCTTGATGTAATCGGGGGCATCGGGCACGCGGGTGACGGAGTCGTAGCCGCGGATTTCCTGCACCTTGAGGATGTCCACGCCGTAGTGCTCGGCGCCGAGGGTGAAGCTGAGGTACTCGCCACCGCTGCTGGCGGCGTTGGGGTTGCTGTCGTTCATGGAAGGAATCCTGGGTAGGGCGTGGCGGTCGGAAAACCGGGGCGTCACGCTGGATATCGGCCTGGGATGCCGCGACTTTAGAGGCACAAGGCCAACAGCAACAGCAGCAACAGCGTCGGGTCTGTGGGCTTCCCTGGCTTGGGCTGGCGGGGGTGGGTTTGACGCCGTGTCGGTGCGCCAGCAAAAAGCGGTAGGTACCGACCGTTGGTCGGTACCGCTTTTGCCTTCAATGGGGCGCCGGCCCGTAGCCGCGACGAACCTGCCGCCGCTTTCAGCTCTCGCCGTTCTTGCGGGCGCTGCGCTGGCGGTCGATGCGGAAGATGTAACGCTGGATGGCGCTGTCGCCGCCGCGCGGGAGGCCATCGAAACGCATGCCGATGCGCTTCATTTCCACGCCGCTGGGGAGCTTGACCGCCAGCTGGTTGCAGACGATCAGCGAGATCTGCAGCGGGCCGCTTTCGGGCATGTCCAGGCGGGCGTCGTAGCGCTTCTGGATGCTGAAGACGTTGCAGTCCACCGGCACGGTCACGGCCAGGCCGCCGCCGCTGATGTCCACCACGCGCAGGTGCAGGGCTTCGCTGCGGTCCTCGTTGATCGGGAACAGCAGGTGCGGGGAGTCGGTGAACGGGGTTTCCAGCCGATAGAGTTCGCGGCGCTGCAGGTGCACCAGCTCGGTGGGGAAGGGTACGCGGAAGGCGACGTGGCGGTGGCCGCCAGTGCGTTCCAGGTGGTCCAGCCGGAAGCGGACCATGACACGGTCCAGCTGCGCGAAGCAGAGCAGGTGGCCGGCGTCTTCGGCGGCGCGGTTGGCCGGCTCTGACGGGCTGCCATCGAGCAGCAGCCAGTCGTCGTCTTCGTCCAGTTCCAGGATCGCGGTCGGGAAGGACTGATCGCGACCGCCCAGGTGCGCGTTGATCAGCGAGCGCTGGTCGATCAGCGCCTGCAGCAGCTGGCGGATCTGCCGGGGGTTGCGGACCAGGTAACGATCGTCCGTGCCGTCGTCATGGGCGGCATGGGATGCGTCATGGGGGTCAAGGCTGCCTTCGGACATGGACTCTGCTGCGTTGGGCGGGTACGGATATCGTGCGATATCAGGTCTCTGTCCGTTTATCGGCAGCAGTTCACAATAATGTAGGGCCAATGTGTGTAGCGGTACGTTCGGCCAAAAAGCACCACCCCGCCGCAGCGGGGTGGTGTCAGGGGCGTCCGCTGGCGACGATCAGAACTCCTGCCAGTCGCCTTCGTTGGCCAGTACGGGTTCGCGCACCGCCGCGCGGCGGACCGGCGCGGCCGGGGCACGCGGGCGGGCCGGGGCGGCGTGGCGCGCGGCCGGTGCAGCGGCGACGACCGGGGCCGCCTGGCCCTCGAGCTTGAACAGCGACACCGCATCGGTGAGGTGGCCGGCCTGTTCTTCCATGGAGCGGGCGGCGGCCGTGGCTTCTTCAACCAGCGCCGCGTTCTGCTGGGTGGTTTCGTCCATCTGCATCACAGTCTGGTTGACCTGCTCGATGCCGGCCGACTGTTCCTGCGAGGCGGCCGAGATCTCGGCCATGATGTCCGTCACGCGCTGCACCGAGGCCACGATCTCACCCATGGTGGCACCGGCCTGATTGACCAGGGCCGAGCCTTCGGCGACCTTGCCGACCGACTCGTCGATCAGGCCCTTGATTTCCTTGGCCGCGCTGGCCGAGCGCTGGGCCAGGGTGCGCACTTCGGAGGCGACCACGGCGAAGCCGCGGCCCTGCTCGCCGGCACGCGCCGCTTCGACGGCCGCGTTCAGTGCCAGGATGTTGGTCTGGAACGCGATGCCGTCGATGACGGTGATGATGTCGGCGATGCGGCGCGAGGAGGCGTCGATCTCGTGCATGGTGCTGACCACCTTGCCGACCACTTCGCCGCCCTGCGAGGCCACCGAGTGCGCGCCGATGGCGAGCTGGTTGGCCTGGCGCGCGTGTTCGGCGTTCTGGCGCACGGTGGAGGTCAGTTCCTCCATCGAGGCGGCGGTTTCTTCCAGATTGGCGGCCTGCTGCTCGGTACGGCGCGACAGGTCGTTGTTGCCCGAGGCGATCTCGCCGGCGGCGGTGCTGATGCTGCCCGAGGCGTGCTGGATGCGGCTGACGATCTGGGTCAGCTGGGCCACGGTGGTGTTGGCATCGTCGCGCATGCTGGCGAACACGCCGTGGAACTGGCCCTGCATGCGTGCGGTGAGGTCGCCGTTGGCGATGGCCTGCAGCAGGTGGGACAGCTGTGACAGGTTGCCGTCGGCCACTTCCATCATGGTGTTGAGGTGCTCGATCATGACCCGGAAGTCGTGGTCGAAGCGCAGCGCATCGCCGCGCTGGCTGAAGTCGCCGGCGGCCGCAGCCTGGGCCAGGGTCTGGATCTGGGTGTTGATCGCCAGCAGGCTGGCCTTCGCTGCGTCCATCGATTCGTGCAGGATCGCGCGGGTGCCCGGCAGGCGGCGCGCGTTCTGCGACAGGTCGCCGGCCGCGTACTGGTTGAGCACGGTGATGGCGTCCTTGATCGAATCCAGGTGCTCGAAGATCACGGTGTTCACGCCCACGGCCAGCTGGCCGTACACGCCCGGGAAGTCTTCCGGAATGCGGTGACTGATGTCCGGGCCGGCGTGCATTTCCACCATCTGCTGGGTTTCGCTGGAGTAGCGGCGCAGCATCAGGGTCATGTCGCGGGTGGCCGCCAGCATACGGCCGGCTTCGTCGGCGGTAGTGCTGGAGGCGATGTTCACCGTCAGGTCGCCACGGGCGACCGCCTGGATGGCCTGCATGGCCTGGCGGATCGGCCGGGTCACCGCGCGCGAGATCACCACGCCCATCGCCACGGCGAGCAGCGACAGCAGCACGATGCTGGTGATGATGGCCACCACGCTGCTGCGGTGGGTGGCGTTGGCTTCAGCGATCTTCGCCTGCATCAGGCCGCTGCTGAAGGCGCCAAGCTCCTTGAGGTCGTCGAACATCTTGCGGCGCGCCGGGCGCGACTTCTCATCGGAGATCTGCTGGGCCAGTACGCCATCGGCGGCGGCGACGGCCGCGCGCATCTCGGCGTTGGCGGCGAAGTAGGCCTCGAGGTCGGCGGCAACCTTGCTGTAGAGGCCCTTCTCCTTCTCGCCGGCCGGCAGGGCGGCGTAGGCGCCCAGCTCCTCACGCACGGTCTTGGCGGTGGCATCCATGCGCTTGTTGTAGTCGGCGACCTTGTCCGGCTGGTCCAGCATGCTCAACTGGGCCAGTTCAAAGGTGCGGAATTCGCCCAGCTGCGCCCGGACTTCGCCCAGGTGCTGCACGGACGGGATGTCGTTGCTCGCCATCGCGGCGAGTTCGGCGTTGACGCTGTTGAGGCGCACCAGGGCAAACACGCCCAGCGCGATCGTCATCAGGGTGGTGAGGGCAAACCCGACCGCGAGCTTGCGGCTGATGGGCAGATCATGGAACCACTTCATGCGGGAAACTCCGGGCAGGGCAGGGGCGCACAGCCGTGGGAACGCTGGGCGGAAGGGCAAGGGGCGAAGGCGGCGAAGCGGTAGGGCGTCAGGCTGGCGATGAATGTGTCATCGCTATTGCGGATAACGGCGGCGCGGGGCGGTTTCTTGAGTGCGCGATGTCACATTTTTTCGCGGTCCACGCAGTAGCGCGGGTTGCGGTCGATGGTTGCGAAAGCAAGCAATGCCAAAGGTTTCGCCGTGCGGTGGCGAATGGCCCGTCGATACGCGGCCGTATCGGTGTCGACCGACATCACGCTTTTCCATCAAACGTTCATGGCATCGGAACGAAGAGCATCCGGCCAACGGCCGGGGCTACCGCTTCTGGTTGATTGATCATGATCTGGATGGGCCCGTAACAATTCGTAGCCCCGGCCGTTGGCCGGACACCGCGCGCAGCGCGGCCCAAGCGTCCGGAGCCCACGTCCGAACGGTTGCCGTCATCGGTCCAACGTTTAGAGCAAACCGAAGCCACCCATCAGGCGTCCAGAACGAAAAAACGCCCCCGTCATCAGACGGGGGCGTTTCGAGCGGGCAGACCCAGGGACGCTTACGCCGCCTGCGGCACCCGCAGCGAGCGCACCAGGCCACCGATATCCACGATCAGCGCAACGCGGCCGTCGCCGAGAATGGTCGCACCGGACACACCGCTGATACGCCGGTAGTTGTTCTCGATGTTCTTGACCACCACCTGCTGCTGGCCGACCAGTTCGTCCACTTCCAGCGCGATCTTCTGGCCATCGCCTTCCACCACCACCACCAGCGAATCATCGGTGGTGCGGCGGCCGAAGCCGTAATACTCGCTCAGCGACAGGATCGGCAGGTACTCGCCACGCACGCGCAGCACACGGCCTTCGCCGGCCATCGAACGCACGTCTTCCGGCTGCGGCTGCAGCGCTTCGAGCACGTACGCCAGCGGCAGGATCACGGTTTCGCCCGCCACCGCCACGGTCATGCCGTCGAGGATGGCCAAGGTGAGCGGCAGGCGGATCAGCACGCGGGTGCCATTGCCGGCCCTGCTTTCCAGCTGCACTTCGCCACCCAGCGCCTGGATGTTGCGGCGGACCACGTCCATGCCCACGCCACGACCAGACAGATCCGTGACGGCATCGGCGGTGGAGAAGCCGGGCTGGAAGATCAGGTCCCAGACCTGCGCATCGGTGGGGTTGTCCGGCACGGCCAGGCCGCGTTCGAGCGCCTTGGCCAGGATCTTGTCGCGGTTCAGGCCACGGCCGTCATCGCTGACTTCGATGACGATGTGACCGCCCTGGTGTGATGCCGCCAGGGTAATGGTGCCGGTTTCGTCCTTGCCGGCGTCGCGGCGGACGTCGGGCATTTCCAGGCCGTGGTCGATCGAGTTGCGCACCAGGTGCACCAGCGGATCGGCGATCTTTTCGATCAGGCCCTTGTCCAGCTCGGTGCCTTCGCCAATGGTGCGCAGGCGCACGTGCTTGCCCAGGCGCGAGGAGAGGTCGCGGACCAGGCGCGGGAAGCGGCGGAACACCGCGTCCACCGGCAGCATGCGCACGCCGATCACCGCTTCCTGCAGGTCGCGGGTGTTGCGTTCCAGCAGGTCCAGGCCGGCGAACAGCTGCTCGGCATGCACCGGGTCCAGGGCGTGCGAGACCTGCTTGAGCATGGCCTGGGTGATGACGAGTTCGCCGACCAGGTTGATCAGCGCATCGACCTTTTCCACGGCGACGCGGATGGAGGTTTCCGCTTCGCTGGTGGCAGCCGGTGCGGCCGCGGCTGCGGCGGCAGGCGCTGCCGGGGCGGCCACGGTGGCGGTAGGCGCGGCGGCGGCCGGGGCGCTGGTGGCCAGGCTCGGCGGTGCGGCCGGACGGATGTCCAGTTCGCAGTCGTCCACGACCCAGGCGAAGGTGTCTTCGATCTTGCTGCGCGGCACCTTGCCGACCAGGCCCAGGTCCCATGCCAGGTGGGCTTCGAGCGGGTCGAGCTGGTCGAAGCCAGGCAGGCGTTCCAGTCGCGCGGCGACCTGCAGCGAGCCCAGGTGTTCCAGTTCGCGGATGATGCGCAGCGGATCGTTGCCGCTCATGAACAGCGATGGCGCCGGCACGAAACCGATCTGCCACGCTTCAGGGGTGTCATCGACCTTGGCGGCAACCGGCGCGGCGGCGCTCGGCGCCTGGCCGGACAGCACCGCTTCCAGGCGTGCCTTGACCGCGGCCACCGCCTGCGGGTCGGCCGGCTGGCCGTGTTCGGCTTCGCGCAGCAGGGCGCGCAGCACGTCCACCGACGACAGCATGGCATCCACGGCCGCCGCTTCCAGCGCGCGCTTGCCGGCGCGCAGTTCGTCCAGCAGCGTTTCCAGTACGTGGGTCAGCGCGGCGATGGCGTCGAAGCCGAAGGTGCCGGCGCCGCCCTTGATGGAGTGCGCGGCGCGGAACACCGAGTTGATGATTTCCGGATCCTGCTGGCCCGATTCCAGTGCCAGCAGGCCCGCTTCCATCGCGTCCAGGCCCTCGCGGCTTTCCTCGAAGAAGGTGGCGTGGAAGCGTTGCAGGTCCATGCTCATGGGCGTTCGGGTCCGGTTACCAAAGGGGGAGGGGAAGGCGGGTGGGGATCAGCCCAGGACTTTCTGGACGGTCGCGACCAGCTGTTCCGGGTTGAACGGCTTGACCAGCCAGCCGGTTGCACCGGCAGCCTTGCCTTCGGACTTCTTGTCGGCGGCCGATTCGGTGGTGAGCATCAGCATCGGGGTGAACTTGTAGTCCGGCAGCTGGCGCAGTTCGCGGATCAGCGAGATGCCGTCCATGTTCGGCATGTTCACGTCGGTCACCACCGCGTTGAAGCGCTGGCCCTTGGCCCGGCCCAGGGCGACGGCGCCGTCTTCGGCTTCCTCGACGGAAAAGCCGGCCGAGGTGAGGGCGAAGGAAACCATCTGGCGCATTGACGCCGAATCGTCCACCACCAAGATACGTGCGCTCATGCCGCGTTCTCCACAGATTTCAGGTTGTCATGGGTTGCGTCCAGGCCCAGGGCCTGGGTGACACCGAGCAGGCGCGCGGCATCGCGGAAGGTGGCCGTGCAGCCGTCGAACGCGGTCGGGTGGCCAGCCAGGCGGCGGGCCTCGACGAACGCGCACAGGACCTGCACCGACGCGGTATGGATACGGCCCACCTGGCTGGCATCCAGCGTCAGGTCGCCGCCCTGGTCCACCAAGGGGGCCAGGCGTGTTTTGAGCTCGGTGCTGGTCTCGATTCCGAGATCATCACCCAGGGCCACAGTGCTCATCGTTGCTCCGGACAAACGGTTCCGAGGTCTATAACGGCGTATTTCTGGAAACCTTTAGGGGAGGTCCGGCCACGCTGGATCAATTCAACAGCTGCGTGGCATCCAGCAGGATCATCGGCTGGGCGGTGACCCGGGCCACGCCGCGGAACAGGTCGTTGGAGATCTGGCAGATCCGCGCCGTATCGGGCGGTTCGATCTGCGAATCGGTGAGGTTGGCCACGTCTTCCACGGCCGATACGCGCAGGCCCATGGTCTCGCCGTCCTCTTCCAGCACCACGATGCGGGTGTTGGCGTCGTCGCTGGCGGGACCGGTGCCCAGGTGGATGCCCAGGTCCATCACCGGCACCACCTGGCCGCGCAGGTTCATGATGCCCAGCATCGCCGACGGGGTGCCGCGCAGCGGCAGCAGCGGTACCGGCAGCACCACCTCCTGCACCTTCAGCAGTTCCAGCGCGTAGGCCTGGGGGCCGCAGCGCAGGCGCAGCCAGCGCGAGGTGCGCTCGGCGGCGCGGCGATCGCCGCGGGGGCTGGAGGCCGGGTTGCGGGCCTGGGCCTGCAGCTCCTGCCAGCTGCTGGGGCGGCCGGAGGGGGCGGAAACGGGAGCGGGTGCCACCGGGCGCGGTGCTGCCACGGGTGGGGGCGGCGGCGGTGCAGTGCGGGCGACCGGTGCCGGGACAGCGGCCGGGACCGGTGCGCGCACGGGCGCCGCCACGGCCACCGGCACAGTGTCGTGGAGCGCTTCCGCTGGCAGATCGTCCCAACTGGGGCGCGAGGCGTCCGGCGTCGCGGCCACCTCGACCGGGCCCAGGGCCGGGTCGTTGAGCAGTTCATCCAGCAGGGCAAGATGGGCCGGCGCACCCGGCGAGGTGGGCGTATCAAACGCCGCCGCCGGAGCAGCAGCCTCCACCACGGGACCCAGTGCCGGGTCGTTCATCAGTTCGTCCAGCAACGCCATGGCGGCCGGTGCGCCCGGTGAGGTCGGGGTATCGAAGGCGGGTGCGCCGTTGGCATCTTCCGCGTCGGCGATCGCCACGGCGGTCACCGGCACGGCATCGCCGAGCAGTTCCTCGAGATAGTCGTCGAGTACGCCGGTGCTGTTCATGCCGCGCGCTCCATCTGCAGCGCGTCGTCGGCCAGGATCCATTCCAGCGCACGCCGGTACGCGGCCAGGCCACGGCCCGGGTACTCGTCGGAGGTCGCCGGCACGGTCAGGCTGGCGGCGTTGCAGATGCGCGTGTCCACCGGAATGGCGTCTTCCCACACGCGGTGGCCGTGGCGGTCCTGCATCTGCTTGACGGTTTCGTTGCCGGCGCGGGTGCGGCGGTCGAACAGGGTCGGCAGGATCGACATCGGCAGCGGGCGGCGGCGCGAACGCTCGACCATCTCGCCGGTCCGCACCATGCCATCCAGGCCGTGCAGGGCCAGTGGCTCGGCCTGGGTCGGAATGATCAGGCGGTCGGCCGCGGCAAGCGCGTTGATCATCAGCAGGCCCAGCGTGGGCGCGCAGTCGAGCAGGATGTAGTCGTGCTGCCCCTGGTGGCGGGCCATCGCGTGCTGCAGGGCCAGGCCCAGGCCGGGCTGGTTGGCGCTGCGCCGTTCGAGCGTAGCCAGCGCGGCCTGCGCGCAGATGAAGTCCAGGCCGGGCACCTGGCTGTGGTGGGCCAGGCTGCCCAGTTCGGCCGGCGGGGTGCCGAACAGCTCCAGTACGCCGGCCGGCGGCGGATCCAGCGGCACGCCGAAAGCGCGGGTCAGCGAGGAGTGCGGATCGAGGTCGATCAGCAGCACGCGGTGGCCCAGGGCGGCCAGGCCGCGGCCGAGCGCGAGGGTGGTGGTGGTCTTGCCCACGCCGCCCTTCTGGTTGGCGATTGCCCAGATACGCATCGGCTTACTCCTTCATTGCAGGGGGAACGGCGGCGCCAACGCGGCTGCCGGCCGGCACCGGTGGCAGCTGCACCGGGGCGAGGGGGGAAACAGGGGAGGGCGTGGCCGGGGCCGGCGCGGTGCCGGTTTCGGCGGTGAGCTGCGGGCCCAGCGGGTCCGTGCCCTGCGCGGTGTCGGCCAGGATGATGACCATCACCCGGCGGTTGCGGTTGCGGCCCTGCGCGCTGGTGTTGTCTTCGCGCGGGCGGAACTGGCCATAGCCGACCATCGCCAGCCGCGCCGGCTGCACGCCCTGGTCGGCGAACAGGTGCACCACGCTGGCCGCACGCGCGGCCGACAGTTCCCAGTTGGACGGGAACAATGCGGTGGCGATCGGCACATCATCGGTGTGGCCTTCCACGCGCACGCCGTTGGGCGCGTCGTGCAACACCTGGGCCAGCGAAGACAGGGTGTCGCGTGCGTGCACGTCGAGCGTGGCCGAGCCGGTGGTGAACAGGATGTCGCTGTTGATCTCCACTTCGATCCACAGCTCGGTGCGGCGCACGGTGATCATGCCGCGGTCGATCAGCGGGGCCAGCGTGGCGGTGAGGCGGTCGGCGATGCTGTTGAGCTGGCGCTCTGCGGCCTGCAGCTGTTGCTGGTTGTGCACCGACACCGGCATGCGCATCTGCGAGGCCATCGCCGGGAGCAGGGTGGGGTCGTTGCTGGGCGACGGTGCCGACGGGCCAACGCGGTTGCCCGCCTTGATCACCGAGGGGCTGTCCCAGCCGCCGCCCTGCACCTGCTGGTTGCCGACCTGCACCGGGTTGATGGTGCGCGGCGCGCCACCGAAGGCGGTGGTCAGGGCGTCGGCCATGACCCGGTACTTGCCTTCGTTGAGCGAGGAGATTGCGTACATGACCACGAAGAAGGCAAGCAGCAGCGTCATGAGGTCAGCGTAGGGAATCGCCCAGGCCTCATGGTTGGCATGCTCTTCGTGGGCTTTGCGGCGGGCCATGTCAGTGCAGGAACCCCGACAGGTTGGTCTCGATGTTGCGCGGGTTCTCGCCCTGGGCAATCGAGATCAGGCCTTCGATGATCATTTCGCGGTCGCGGCTGTTGTGGTGGATCACGCTCTTGAGCTTGGCCGACACCGGCAGGAACAACAGGTTGGCCGAGGCGATGCCGTAGATGGTGGCGGTAAACGCAGCGGCGATGCCGTGGCCGAGCTTGCTCGGGTCGGCCAGGTTCTTCATCACCGCGATCAGGCCGAGCACGGCGCCGATGATGCCCAGCGTGGGCGCGTAGATGCCCATGCCTTCGAACACCTTGGAGGCGGCCAGGTCCTGGCTTTCCTGGCTGCCCAGTTCGATTTCCATCATGTGCCGGATGGTTTCCGGCTCCACGCCGTCCACCAGCAGCTGCAGGCCCTTGCGCAGGAACGGGTCGTCCTGGGCGTCGACCTGGGCTTCCAGGCCGAGCAGGCCTTGGCGGCGGGCGATGTTGCTCCATTCCACGATCTGGCGGATCAGCTCGGCACGGTCGCTGGCTGGCGGGCGCACGACCCAGCGCACGATCTTGAAGGCGTGCTTGAACACAGCGGGCGAGGTGTGCAGCAGGATGGCGGCCAGCGTGCCGACGATGACGATCACGAAGGCGGCAGGGGACCACAGCGACGCCAGCCCGGCACCCTTGAGGATGCTGCCGCCGACCAGCGAGGCCAGGGCGAGGAAAAGTCCAATGAGGCTGAGTCTGTCCATTTGTCCGATATCGGCTTGCTTGGGGGGGACTTGAGTTGTGGGGCTATCGGCGGTTCAGCCACGCATGGCGTGGCTCTACGCGTTGGGGGCACCCGTCGATGCGGTGGCCCTGGATCAATCGTGCGGGGTGCGCAGGCCGTCCACGTCGAGGATCAGCGACATGCGGCCGTCGCCGATCAGGGTGGCGCCGGCGTAGCCGCGCAGGCCGCGCAGGGCCTTGGGCAGCGGCTTGATCACTACTTCCTCGCGGCCACGCACCTGGTCCACCACCAGCCCGAAGCGGGCTTCGCCGGCCTGCAGCACCACGATGGTGAGCAGGGGCGAGGGCGCCGGATCCACATCCAGCCAGTGGCGCAGGTCCACCAGCGGAAGGGTGTGGGTCCGGCGGTCGAGCACGGCGCGGCCGTCGAACCAGCCCAGCGAGGTGTTCGGCGCGTGCAGCACTTCCATCACGCGTGCCAGCGGCAGTGCGTAGACGTCCTCGCCGGCCTGCACCAGCAGGGTCGGCAGGATCGCCAGGGTGAGCGGCACGCGGATCATGAAGCGGCTGCCACGGCCCAGTTCGGACTGGATCTGGATCTGGCCGCTGAGCTCGCGGATGCGCGACTGCACCACGTCCATGCCGACGCCACGACCGGAGATATCGGTGACTTCCTGCTTGGTCGAGAAACCGGGCAGGAACACCAGGTGCAGGCATTCCTCGCTGGTCAGGCGGGCGGCGGCTTCGGGATCGATCAGGCCCTTTTCGCGGGCCTTGGCGCGCAGGCGCTCGGGGTCGATGCCGGCGCCGTCGTCCTGCACTTCAATGCTGACGTAGTCGCCTTCCTGCTGCGCGGACAGGCGTACGTTGCCGCTGCGGGTCTTGCCCTGGGCTTCGCGCAGCTCGGGCATTTCAATGCCGTGGTCGATCGCGTTGCGCACCAGGTGCACCAGCGGGTCGGCCAGGGCTTCGACCAGGTTGCGGTCCAGTTCGGTTTCCGCACCGATCAGTTCCAGCTCCACTTCCTTCTTCAGGTTGCGGGCCACGTCGCGGGCGACCTTGGGGAAGCGTGAGAACACCTTGCCCACCGGCTGCATGCGGGTGCGCATCACCGCCGACTGCAGGCGCGCGGTGGCGATATCCAGCGTGGACACGGCGCGGTCCAGTTCTTCGTCGTGCAGGCGTGCACGCAGGGTCTTGAGCCGGTTGCGCGACAGCACCAGTTCGCCGATCAGGTTGACGATGGCATCCAGGCGCTTGGTATCCACGCGCACGGTGTGTTCGGCTTCGGCCACCGGCTTGTTGGCGGCCGGCTTGGCCGGGGCCGGGGCGGCGACCGGGCGCGGCGCGACGGCCGGGGCGGGTGCCGCTGCGGCCACGCTCTGCGCGCCGGGAGCGGCGCCGCCATGCAGCTGGTCGAGCAGGGCTTCGAATTCGTCTTCGCCGATCAGGCCATCGTCTTTCTTTTTCGCCACGGCAGTGGGAGCCGCGCCGCCGTGCAGGGTATCCAGCAGGGCTTCGAACTCATCGTCGGTGATCAGGTCGCCGCTGGAGGCGGTTGCCGTCGCGACCGGTGCCGGCGTGGCCGGTCCGTTGACGTCGAACTGCGCGATCAGTTCCGGCGGGGCATAGCCCGGCTCGGTGCCGGCGGCCACCGAATCCAGCATCGACTGCAGGTAATCCAGCGATTGCTGGCCGGCGTCGAAGTGGTGGGCCTGCAGCACGGCATGGCCTGAGCGAGCCATGCCAAGGGTTTCTTCGGCGGCGTGGCACAGCTCGACCATGGCCTGGATGCCCAGGAAGCCGGCACCGCCCTTGAGCGTGTGGAAACCGCGGAACACCGCGTTGAGCTGGTCGCTGTCCTGGGGCGACTGCTCCAGCGACACCAGCTGTTCGCCGAGGCGATCCAGGATCTCCTGGGCCTCGAGGATGAAGTCTGCAGCAATGTCGTCTGGAACAGCACTCATGGTTTCAAAGCCCCAAATCGGAAAGCAGGTCGTCGGCGTCGACCTGTGACACCTGATGGCGGTCCAGGCCGCTCACGGCCGGACCGGCCAGGCCGTTGTCGCGCTTGTGGGCGCTGTCGTCCGGCGGCGGCAGGCCGAGCGCGCCGAAGCCTTCGTGCACGCGGCGCACGATGCCCACCACGCGGCGGATGATCTGCCCGGTGAGATCCTGGTAGCTCTGGGTGAGCGCGATCTCGGTGAGG
>Ga0209257_1003337_pt1 | contig 13890 bp, 10 predicted proteins | sample AraplaCvi_mCL_r2_FD_184277 | JGI IMG/M metagenome (GOLD analysis project Ga0209257, IMG submission 184277) | Arabidopsis root microbial communities from North Carolina, USA - plate scrape MF_Cvi_mCL_r2 (SPAdes) (version 2) | ecosystem: Host-associated > Plants > Roots > Endosphere | place: USA...
GTTCGCGTACGGGTACGCATGCGGAAAAGGGCATCGCGGTGGTCGTCGAAGCCGACGGCCAGCGACTGTCGCTGGAAGTGGATGAACTGCTCGGCCAGCAGCAGGTGGTGGTGAAGAACCTGGAAGCGAACTACCGCCGCGTGCAGGGCATTTCCGGCGCGACGATCCTGGGCGACGGCCGCGTCGCGCTGATCGTCGATGTCGGCGGGCTGCTGCAAGCGCAGCGGATGGCGCAGGCCGCGTAATGAACAACCCCCTCCCCTGCGAATGCAGGGGAGGGTTGGGGAGGGGTGAAGTGGCGACCGCAGAGCTCGGCGCTGCGCGCCTCGTATCCCCTCCCAACCTCCCCCTGCATGCAGGGGGAGGAGACAAAACAGCGAAAACACCCGAGCGAGATCGCCATGAACCACGACATCACCGCCACCATCGAATCAGCCGACGAGTACCTCACCTTCGCCCTGGGCGAGGAGGAATACGGCGTCGAGATCCTGAAAGTGCAGGAAATCCGCGGCTACGACACCGTCACCCGCCTGCCCGACGCGCCGGACTACATCAAGGGCGTGATCAACCTGCGCGGCACCATCGTGCCGGTCATCGACATGCGCCTGAAGTTCCGCCTCGCCAAGGCCGAATACAACGCGCTGACGGTGATGATCGTGCTCAACGTCGCCGACCGCGTCGTCGGCATGGTGGTGGACAGCGTGTCCGACGTGATCCGCCTGGAAGCCGAACAGATCCGTCCGGTTCCGGAAATCGGCGCGACGATCGACCGCCAGTTCATCACCGGCATCGGCACGCAGGGCGAGCGCATGCTGATCCTGCTGGAAATCGAACGCCTGATGACCAGCGCCGAGATGGGCCTGGTGGCACACGCGAACGCCGCCTGACCTGTCCACGCTTCACGCGTCATCGCTTCATCGATTCGTCGTCTCTCTCTCGCTCCACCGTACTGCCCGCAGCACCGCTACACGCCGTACCGAAAACAAAAACAACGCCAAAAAGCACGCCAGGCGGAGCGCATCCGCCAAGCCAGCCGCGTTGTAGTCGCACCCAAGGTCCGCCGCCCCCACGGGCGATCTTTCGTGAGTCCACAAATCAACGCATTACCCGGCGCCATGCGGATGCATGGCGCGTTCGATTTGTTTCACAAGGACAAAGAGGATCACATGATCATTGCTGGGAACCGGCCCTTCGTGGCCGATGGTCGTTCGTCCGCTTCCGCCGCGCCGTCGTTCGTGCATCGGCTGGCTTCCCTCGTTTCGCCCCGGCGCGCGCCCTCGCCCGCCGACACGACGCGCATCGCCGACATGGAAGGCCGCATCAAGGCCCTCGACCGTGTCCAGGCCGTCATCGAGTTCAACCTCGACGGCACGATCCTCACAGCCAACGACAACTTCCTGCGTACGCTGGGTTATCGGCTTGACGAGATCCAGGGCCGCCACCACTCGATGTTCGTCGAACGCGAACAGGCGCAGGGCGATGAGTACCGCGCGTTCTGGGCGAAGCTCGCACACGGCGAATTCGACGCCGGCCAGTATCGCCGCATAGGCAAGGACGGACGCGAGATCTGGATCCAGGCGTCCTACAACCCCGTCTTCGATGACAACGGTCGCGCGCGCAAGGTCGTGAAGTTCGCCACCGACATCACCGCGCAGAAAATGGAAGCGGCGGATTTCGCCGGGCAGCTGGCGGCGATCAGCAAGTCGCAGGCGGTGATCGAGTTCGATCTTTCCGGGCGCATCCTGTCTGCGAACGCAAACTTCCTCGCCGTGACGGGCTACTCGCTGGACGAAGTGCGCGGCCAGCATCATTCGATGTTCGCCGAGGACACCTACCGCAACGGCGCGCAGTACCGCGACTTCTGGACCAAGCTCGGGCGCGGCGAGTACGACGCCGGCGTGTATCGGCGCCTGGGCAAGGGCGGGCGCGAAGTCTGGATCCAGGCGTCGTACAACCCGATATTCGACATGAACGGAAAGCCGTTCAAGGTGGTGAAGTACGCCACCGACATCACCGCGCAAGTTCGCGACTCGCAGGCCTTGCAGCGTGCGGTCGCGCAGACGCATGAAGTCGTCGGCGCCGCGAAGGACGGCGACCTCACGCGGCGCATCGACACCGCCGACAAGACGGGCTCGATCGCCGAACTGTGCGGCGGTATCAACTCGCTGGTCGATGCGATGGCCGGCATCATCGGCCAGATCAAGGTCGCCGCCGACACCATCGGCGAAGGCGCGCGCGAGATCGCCGCGGGCAACAGCGACCTGTCCCAGCGCACCGAATCGCAGGCGGCGTCGCTGGAGGAAACCGCGTCGTCGATGGACGAGATCACCAGCACCGTGCGCCACACGGCCGACAACGCGCGACAGGCGAACCTGCTCGCGATCGAGGCCAGCACGATTGCATCGCGCGGTGGCGATGCGGTGCATGGCGTGGTCGACACCATGGCCCAGATCAGCGCTTCGTCGAAGAAGATCGCCGACATCATCGGCGTGATCGACGGCATCGCGTTCCAGACGAACATCCTGGCGTTGAATGCGGCGGTCGAAGCGGCGCGCGCGGGCGAACAGGGCCGCGGATTCGCGGTGGTCGCCAGCGAAGTGCGTTCGCTGGCACAGCGTTCGGCGAATGCGGCCAAGGAGATCAAGCACCTGATCGGCGATTCGGTGGAATGCGTCGGCGCCGGCATGCGGCTGGTGCAGGGCGCGGGGCGGACGATGGACGAGATCGTCGGCAGCGTGAAGCGCGTGGCCGACCTGATCGGCGACATCAGCGCGGCCACGCTGCAGCAGAGCGCGGGCATCGAGCAGATCAACCAGGCCATCGCGCACATGGACGAAAGCACGCAGCAGAACGCCGCGCTCGTCGAGGAAGCCTCCGCCGCCGCGCGCAGCATGGAGGAGCAGGCCGGCGATCTGATGCAGACGGTGGCGGCGTTCCGTTTGACTTCGCACGCGCCAACGCGGTTGAGGGCGGCGAACGATTGAGTCGGCTGCTTCCTGCCATCGTTCCCGCGTAGGCGGGAATCCATCGCTCCGATGGGCCCCTCTCACTCCGGCGGGAGAGCGGCTACACCGAACGCTGGGACCCAGGCCAGTAACGTGTGGGCACGCCGATTGAGGTGAACAGAATCACCGTCATTCCAGCGAAAGCTGGAATGACGAAGATCTTGTTCGCCGGGACGGCGCAACTCGATTCGCCCAGTCATGTAAATGAACAGGCGATTCGTGAAATTTCCGTTTCAGACGCATGACACGCAGCCGTTATCGCGGATGCTCCGCCGAACATGCATCGCGCGGTCGGGGTTCAGTCCGCGCCTGCGATGGCGCGTCCTTCGCACCATCTCAGGAATCACCATGCGTTTCCGTCCCAGCGTCCTGGCACTCGCCATGGCCTCTCTTCTCCCCTTCTCCGCTTTCGCACAGGACGCGCAGTCCGATGAAGGCATGTTCTCCTTCAGCGGCTACGGCACCCTCGGCGTCGTGCACAACAGCGAAGACCGCGCCGACTTCGTGCCGACGCAGGGCCCGGCCGGTGCGGGTTACACGCACGCATGGTCGACCACGCCCGATACGCGCCTGGCCGCGCAGATCGATGCGCGCTTCACCGAGAACTTCTCGGCCGTCGTGCAGGTGATCAGCGAGTACGACTACGAAGGCTCCTACAAGCCGCAGGTCGAGCTGGCGCACGTCAAGTACGCATTCACACCGGCGCTGCAGGTGCGCGCGGGCCGCTTCACTGCGCCGATCTTCATGCTGTCGGAATACCGCAAGGTCGGCTACGCCATGCCGTGGGTCCGCCCGCCGGTGGAGGTGTACGACCTCGCGGTGAGCCTGGACGGCGCCGACGCGACCTACAAGTTCAACCTCGGCGACGTCGCCCTGTCGGTGCAGCTGGCCGCCGGCGACGCCGATGAAGGCACGTTCGAAGTGAACGACGCACGCACGCTCGCGCTGCGCGCCGAGTTCGGCAGCTCCACGCTGTTCGGCAGCTACAGCCAGACCAAGATCGACGCGCCGACCACGCCGCTGCTTGCGCTCTACCAGGGCCCGCTGGCGGCGCTGGGCGCGCAGTACGCGGTCGACGGCGACGACCTGGAGTTCACCTCCTTCGGCTACGCGTTCGATCCGGGTTCGTGGTTCCTGCGTGGTGAAGTCACCCGCATCACCGGCGAGGACAACCTGCTGGCGAAGAACACCAACGCCTACGTCAGCGGCGGCATCCGCACCGGCGCGTTCACGCCGTACATGACGCTGGCGCAAGTGCACCTGGACAGCGACACGAGCATCGGCGCGCGCGATCCGATCGGCGTCATCAACGCCGGCCTGTCGACCACCAACGCCAACCAGAAGAGCATCACCCTCGGCACGCGCTGGGACTTCCACGAGAACCTCGCGCTGAAGGCCGAATACGCGCACGTCGACGTTCCGGCCGGTTCCACCGGCGGCCTCGTCAACCGCCAGCCGGGTTTCGTCACGGGTCAGGACTATGACCTGCTGTCGATCTCCCTCGATTTCGTGTTCTGACGGAGACCGACGATGACTGTCCGCAATCTGGTAATCGCCGCCGCCGGCCTGCTGCTCGCCGGCGCCGCCACCTTCGCCCACGCAGGTGTCGTGGTCGTGGTGTCGGCGAAGAGCGAAGTGAAGTCGCTCACGCAGGCGCAGGTCTCGCAGCTGTTCCTCAACAAGGCCGTCGCGTTCCCTGGCGGCGGCGCCGCCACGCCGGTGGACCTGCCTGAAGGCGCGGCACGCGCCGAGTTCTACACCAAGGTGACCGGCAAGGATGCCGCGCAGCTGAAGGCCTACTGGGCGCAGCTGACGTTCACCGGCAAGGCGCAGCGTCCGAAGCAGCTGGGAAGCGGCGCCGATGTCCGCAAGTTCGTCGCCGGCTCGCCTTCGGCCATCGGCTATCTCGATGCCGCCGATGTCGACGACAGCGTCCGCGTCGTGCTCAAGCCGTAAGCGCTGACGATCCAACCCTGTTCCACGCCACCCGCAACGTCCGGCGCCACGCGCGCTGGGCGTTCGCCCCATGAAGGCAGTCCCATGCAACTCCTGTCGCGCGTTCCCCTCTTCTGGAAAGTCCTGGCACCGGCCATCCTGTCGCTGCTGTGCCTGCTGGCCTACCTGCTGACGTCGTCCGTCGTGACCCAGCGCAACAACGCCGAGGTCATCAGCATCCGCGACGAGCAGTTCCCGCGCCTGGAGGCGATGACCGAAAACGTCGCCGCGCTCGACAAGCTCATCAACACGCTCAACACCGCCGCCGCGTCCGCTGACGCCGACACGCTCGCCGGTGCGGGCGAAGTCGCGCAGCAGATCCGCGCGCGCTACCAGAAGCTGGCGAAGCTCACGCCGCGCGATGCCGCGCTGTCGCGCCTGTCGTCTGACTTCGAGACCTATTACACATCCGCCCACGGCGTCGCGAAGGTCTTCGTCGATGGCGGCGAAGTGAACCCCGATGACGTGCAGGCAATGTCCACCGCGCTCGCCACCTATCGCGATCACCTGAACGCCGAGCGCGATGCCGCCAACCAGCGTTTCACCGCGACCGTGGGCGATTCGGTCACCGCGTCCAACCGTGCGCTGGTGTTCGGCATCGTCGCCGGCGTGTTCGCGCTGCTCGCCGCGCTGGGCGTCGGCATCGTGCTGGCGCGTGCGATTTCCGCCGCACTGGGCCGCGCGATGACGGTCGCCAACCACGTCGCCGCCGGCCGCCTGGACGACGCGATCGTCGTCGAAGGCAACGACGAGAACGCGCGCCTGATGAAGGCGATGAAACACATGCAGTCCGAACTGCGCGCCTTCGTCGACGCGCAGCAGCAGATGGCCGTGCAGCATCGCGAAGGCCAGATCGACCATCGCATGCCGACCGAACGCTTCGCCGGCATCTACGGCGACATGGCGCATGCGATCAATGAACTCGTCGCCACGCACATCGACGTCAACCAGCGCGTGGTCGATGTCGTCGGCACCTACGCACGCGGCGACCTCTCGGTCGACATCGAGCGCCTGCCCGGCCAGGGCGCGCGCATCACCGAAGCGGTGGATTCGGTCAAGCACGGCATGCAGTCGATCAATGCGCAGATCAAGCTGCTCGTGGACGCCGCGGTGGCAGGCGACTTCAGCCGCCGTGGCGACGCCGCGCGCTTCGAGTTCGTCTACCGCGACGTCATCGATTCACTGAATCGCCTGATGGCGACGTCCGAGCAGGGCCTGAACGAAGTCGGTTCGCTGCTGGCCGCCGTCGCCGATGGCGATCTCGGCCGTCGCGTCGACATCGCATTGCCAGGCCAGTTCGGTCGCCTCGCCGCCGATGCCAACCACACCGTCGGCCAGCTTGCGCAGGTCGTCGGCCGCATCCGCGAAGGCGCCGACACCATCAACAGCGCCGCGTCGGAAATCGCCGCCGGCAACAGCGACCTGTCGAACCGCACCGAGTCGCAGGCCGCGTCGCTGGAAGAAACCGCTTCGTCGATCGAGGAACTCACCAGCACGGTCCGCCAGAACGCCGACAACGCGCGCCAGGCCAACGCGCTTGCGATCACCGCATCGCAGGTCGCCACGCGCGGCGGCGACGTCGTGCACGAAGTCGTCGCCACCATGGCGCAGATCAGCGCGTCGTCGTCGAAGATCGCCGACATCATCGGCGTGATCGACGGCATCGCGTTCCAGACGAATATCCTGGCGTTGAACGCGGCCGTGGAAGCGGCACGCGCGGGCGAACAGGGCCGCGGTTTCGCGGTCGTCGCCAGCGAAGTGCGCTCGCTGGCGCAGCGTTCGGCCAATGCGGCCAAGGAGATCAAGCATCTCATCGGCGATTCGGTGGAACGCGTTGGCACCGGCACGCGCCTGGTCGAGAGCGCGGGCCGCACGATGGACGAGATCGTCGGCAGCGTGAAGCGCGTGGGCGACATCATCGCGGACATCACCGCGGCCTCGCAGGAGCAGTCCGCGGGTATCGAGCAGGTCAACCAGGCGATCGCGCAGATGGACGAAAGCACGCAGCAGAACGCCGCGCTGGTCGAGCAGGCCTCCGCCGCCGCGCGCAGCATGGAAGAACAGGCGGGCGAGCTGATGCAGACGGTGGCGGCATTCCGCCTTACATCGCATGAGCCGCAGTACCTTCGGGCTGCGAACGACTGATACCGGTTGCTGTCATTCCCGCGAAGGCGGGCTCGCGCTTCACTTCGGCGAAGCCGAACATCCAGCCGTGAGTACGTCGCGCCTTCCGTCGGGCGTGACGCGTCGGACACATGGATCCCCGCCTTCGCGGGGATGACGGTCTTTGAAGCAAGAACGCTCAGCCGACCAGAACAAGACGCAGATCCCACTTGGCGCATTCAGCGAGATTCCCGGGAGAACACGGCGATTCCGGTCTGCACCAAATCCACACGCCGCCGATAACACAAGCAAGACGCGCTCCCGCGTCGAGTGCCTTCCGGTGTCGCATGCCCACTCTCTCCCGCTTCTCCTCCCTTTCCCTGCGTGCAAAGTTCGCGTGGATGATCGCCACGCTTTCCCTCGGCCTGGTCGTGCTGACCGGCATCGCGGTTGAACGCAACTACCACGGCCTGATCGCCGACGAACGCGCGCGCCTCAACACGCGCGTCGGCGCCGCGCTCGCGCTGGTGCAGCGCTACGCCGACCTCGCGCAGGCCGGCAAGCTGCCCGAAGATGTCGCGCAGCGTGAAGCACTTAAGGTGTTGTCCACGCTACGCAGCAAGGACGGCACCGACTACATCTGGGTCAACGACGAGCATCCGCGCATGCTGATGCACCCGCACCAGAAGCAGCTCGACGGCAAGGACCTCACCGATTACGTGAGCCCCGACGGCAAGCACATCTTCGTCGAGATGGCGAAGGTCGCGCGCGCCGGGGGCGGCTTCGTCGACTACCAGTGGGCGAAGCCGGGCGTGGAAGGACCGGTGGAGAAGATCTCCTACGTCGACCACCTGCCGCGCTGGGGCTGGGTGATCGGCAGCGGCGAGTACACCGACGACATCGCCGCGCGCGCATGGCGCTTCGCGGGCACGCTGATGATCGCCGCGTCGATCGCACTGCTCGCGGTGATCGCGTTGTGCCTGCTCATCGCGCGCAACATCGCCGCGTCGGTACGAGGCGCCACACAGGCCGCGCAGGCGATGGCCGATGGCAGGTTCGACCTGGTCATCCATACCGAACAGCGCGACGAGATCGGCCAGCTCCAGCAAGCGCTGGAACGAATGTGCCGCCGGCTGGAGGACTACTCCTTCGCGCAGGGCGAAATGGCGCGTCGCCATGATGAAGGGCAGATCAGCTTCCGCATCGACGAATCCGCCTTCCCCGGCGCGTACGGCACGATGGTGCGCGAAACCAACGGCCTGGTCGCATCGCACATTGATTCGATCCAGCGCGCGTTGCGGAAATGGAGCGCTACGCCGTCGGTGACCTGTCTCAGGACATGGACCGCCTGCCCGGCGAGAAGGCCGTACTGACGCAGACGATGGATTCGGTGAAGGTGAACCTTCGCGCGATCAACGGCGAGATCCATCGCCTGGCCGCTGCGGCGGCGGACGGCGACTTCACCGCGCGTGGCGATGCGGGCCGATTCGACCACGATTTCCGCACGATGGTCGACACGCTCAATCGCCTCATGGCGACGTCCGACGAGAACCTGTCCGCGCTTTCCGCGTTGCTGCGCGGCCTTGCACGCGGTGACCTGGAAACGCGCATGCGCGGCGATTTCCACGGCGTGTTCGCACGCATGAGCAATGATGCGAACGAAACCGTCGATCGTCTCGCGCAGATCGTCGGCGGCATCCGCGAAGGCTCCGACGCGATCGGGAGTGCGTCCGCGGAGATCGCCGCGGGCAACGACGATCTGTCGCGGCGCACCGAATCGCAGGCGGCGTCGCTGGAAGAAACCGCTTCGTCGATGGAGGAACTGACGTCCACCGTGCGCCAGAACGCCGACAGCGCGCGGCAGGCGAACGAACTTGCGCGCGACGCGGCGCACGTCGCGGCCGAAGGCGGCGCGCTGGTCGGTCGCGTCGTGCACACGATGAGCGCGATCAGCGAGTCGTCCAGCCGCATCGGCGACATCATCGGCGTGATCGACGGCATCGCGTTCCAGACCAACATCCTCGCTTTGAACGCAGCGGTGGAAGCCGCACGCGCCGGCGAACAGGGCCGCGGTTTCGCGGTCGTCGCCGGCGAGGTGCGCTCGCTCGCGCAGCGTTCGGCGAACGCGGCCAAGGAGATCAAGCAGCTCATCACCGACTCGGTGGTCGAAGTGCAGCAAGGCACGCAGCTGGTGGACCAGGCGGGACGCACGATGCAGGGCATCGTCGCCAGCGTGCGCAAGGTCAGCGACATCATCGCCGACATCTCGGCGGCATCGAACGAGCAGACCGCGGGCATCGAGCAGGTCAACGGCGCGATCACGCAGATGGACGAAGGTACGCAGCAGAACGCGGCGCTGGTCGAACAGGCGTCTGCTGCCGCGCGCAGCCTGGAACAGCAGGCCGCGCAGCTGGTGGAGACGGTGGCGGTGTTCAGGCTGGGGCGTTCCACGTCGGGCGTGGCCGCCGTGGTGAGTGAAGTGCCGCCGGTACGCGTCGCGCGGAGACGATAGAGGTTCAGCCCCTCTCCCTTCGGGAGAGCGGTTGGGGCGAGGGGCAACGAAGCGATGGCGGCGAACTGCCCAGCGGTGCAACGCTGCGCTGTTGCTTCACCGCCTGACATCGCAAAAGCGGAATGAGTTCCGGTGTTCGCTGGAATGACGGTGAAGGTGGCTCGCCGATACTCGAATGCCCGCAACGGACGGGGCCGGGTCCCGGCCTGCGCCGGGATGGCGGTGAAGTGGGACGCACGGACACGCTAAGCTCCCCCGTCGCGGCACGATGCCGCATCAGGGGGAACACATGCACAACCGCAACACCGCCTTGCTCGCGCGACGCGCCATCGCCACCACCCTGCTCGCCGTCGCCTTCGCCACGACGGCGCACGCAGGCAGCGAAACGAAGTCGCTTCCGCCCGAGGCGCAGGAGGCGGTCCAGGGCATCGCCCAGGGTCTGCTGCAGGTGCACGACAACGACGTCGAGCTGTCCTGCGACAAGGCCGTCGAGAACGCACGCTACGGCCTGGAGACGATGCTGGAAGTCGGCCAGAAGAACGCCGACGGCGGCTACATCGACCGCGCCGATTTCGAGGCGAAGGCGGTCAAGCTTCGCGAAGCTCTCGCCGAAGTCACGCCGCAGGATTGCGCCGGCGCAACCGGCGAGAAGCAGGCGTTCTACCGTTGCATGTCCAGCGACTACAACCACGTCGCCGCGTGCGCATCGGCGCATCGCTTCTGAACCGTTCGCGGCGGCCCCGCGCCGCCGCTACTCCATCACGATCACCACCTTGCCGCGCGCGCGTCCGCTTTCGACATAGCGGACCGCGTCGGCGATCTCGCGCAGCCGATAGCGCCGGTCGACCACCGGCGTGACGCGACCGCTTTCCATCAGGCCGCGCAGGACGTTCATGTCCTTCTGGTCAAGCTCGGCCAGCAGCATGCCCATGTGCTGGTCGACGAACCACGACGTCACCATCGCGCCCACGGGCTTGAGCATCGGGCCGATCCAGTGTCCGTCGTCCGGTCCACCGCCACCGATCAGCACGTAACGCCCATCGGGAACCAGCACGCGGCGGTTCTCGGACAGCGTGTGGTTGCCGACGTTGTCCAGGATCACGTCGAAGCGCGGCGCACCGAGTGTGTAATCGTCCCGTTTGTAGTCGACCGTCTCCTGCGCGCCCAGCGCGCGCACCAGGTCGACGTTGCGCGTGCTCGATACGCCGGTGACATGCGCGTCCATCGTGCGCGCGATCTGCACTGCGAACGTCCCCACGCCGCCGGACGCGCCGTTGATCAGCACGCGGTCGCCGGCCTTCACGCGGCCGCCGTCGCGCAGCCCCTGCAGCGCCGTCGTCGCCGCAATCGCGACACCGCCCGCCTGTTCGAACGTCAGCGCCGCGGGCTTGAGTGCGATCGCGCGATCCTGCTTCACCGTGACGTATTCGGCGAAGGCACCGGTGCGCCCGCCGAAGACCGCATCGCCGGGCTTGAAGCGCGTGACGCGACGCCCCACGGCCATCACCGTGCCGGCGAAATCCACGCCCATGCGGATTTCCTTCGGCCGGCGCAGGCCCGTGCCCAGGCGCATCAGGTAGGGCGTGCCGCGCAGGTAGTGCCAGTCCAGCGGGTTCACCGCGGCCGCGCGCACTTTCACCAGCACTTCGTCGTCGGCGGGCACGGGCTTTTCGATGTCGACGATTTCCAGCCGCTCGGCGGTGCCGTAGTCGCAGCGGATGACCGCCTTCATCGGATCGCGAGGCGCGGCGGGCGGGTCGGCGTAGCAGCTGTTGGTGGAGGTGAACCAGCCGATCGCGAACGCGGCGGCCGCGCCGACGATGACGACGCCGGCCGTCCATGCGAACAGGCGCTTGAGCTTCATCGCGGCGTCTCCCCGGGAAAGGCCGCGAGACGCGGCCACTGTCCTAAACGTTCGGCGCCGGCTGCAGCGGCCGTTCAAGCCCCTCTCCCACCGGGAGAGGGGTTGGGGTGAGGGGCAACGGAGCGATGACGGAGAACTGCCCGCGCAGTGCAATCCTGCGCTGTTGCTTCCCGTCAGGTGCGGTCCATCGCAGCAGAAGAAATGGATTCCAGCTTCCGCTGGAATGACGGAGAGGTGGTTCACCGTGACGAGAGTTCCCAAGCGTCACATGCCTGGATCCCGACCTTCGCCGGGATGACGACTTCACTTCTCCGGATGAGGACTTCACTTTTCCGGAAGCGGCCCTCGGCAACATGCATCCGAGCCCTTCCGCCAAAAGAAGAAGACGCGCCGTCTCCGGCGCGTCTTCTTCCTGCAACCACGGTGGCGGCGATCGCTTACAGCGAGAAGTCCAGGCGCACCTTGCCCTTGCCGCCGCCCGGAGCAAACTCCCACTGCTTCACGGCACGCACGGCCGACTGCTCGAACACGCGGGCCGGCTTGGCGTTGACGACCGAGACGCTGGCGACCTTGCCGCCTTCGTCCACGGTGAATTCGACTTCGACGAAGCCCTGCGTGCCAGCACGGGCGGCTTCGGCGGGGTACTGCGGCTCGACGCGCTTGGTCGGCTTCAGGTCGGCCGAGGCCGGGGCGGCGAAGGACAGGGCCAGCACGGCAAGGCCGGCGGCGGTAAGAAGGGAACGGCGCATGGGATGGCTCCTTGGGGATGGTGTCGGGCGACAAGGGGGTCATCGGCCGGGTTTCGTGAATCTTTAGTCCCTTGTTCCGGGCCGCAGCCGCGTCGATCAATTCACCGCTGCCACCCATGGCCAGACGCATGGGATTGCCTAACGCACTGCCCGGCTTTCCATGGCCGGGCGTTCGGCAGGCCACGCGGCGGCGGCGCGTAAGGCAACGTCTTCGTAGATGTGGCTGCTGCCATCCATGGCGTCACCTTGTCGCTTCGGATCGCCCGGCCCGGCCATCCATGGCCGGGCGTTCGACAGGCCACGCGGCAGTGCCGCGTGGCCTGCCTCTCCCTAAAGTTTCCCCGGGCCGCGCCGATGCAACGGGTGTCGACCCGAAAGGGTCCGTTCCGCACGAGAGGATCCATGTCCACGCTTGCTCACTCCCGGCCGTCCGTCACGGTGATGGACCGCTTCCTGGCCCCGGCCACCCGCCTGATGTCGCAGCTGCGCTTCAACCAGAAGGCGGTGGTCATCGGTGCCGCCTTCATGCTCACCTGCGGCGTACTGGCCGGCATCCTGGTCGTGCGCTCCAACGCCGAAGTGACCGCTGCGACCAAGCAGCGCGACGCCGTCGTCGGACTGGGCCACCTGCACCGCGCCATGCTCGCGATCCAGCAGCACGAGCTGCAGGTCGTGCGCAAGTTCGCGAAGGACGAGGTCTCCGACCAGGCGCTGCAGGAGTCGGCCACGGTGGTGAGCCGCGAGCTCGATGCCCTCACCGCCTGGCAGGCGCGCAGCCTGCCCGAATCCACCCTGCCGACCGCGCTGAAGGATGCGCGCACCGCGTGGGACAAGGCCAACGGCGAGCACGGCGATTCCGCCGCCGCCGCGAACGACCACGCCGCCGCCGTGCGCAAGCTCGGTGAAGTACACGGCCTGATCGCCGACGCAACCGGCCTCGCGCAGGCACAGAACGCCGCCGTGCTCTACATGGGCCGCGCCGCCACCGTGTGGGTGCCCACGCTCGCCGAATACACCCAGCAGCAGAGCGCCACCGCACTGCGCGTGCTGGGCGACGGCGCCATCTGGGTCGACGACCGCACCGGCCTGGCCGTCTCGCGCAACATGCAGGACTACGTGCGCACGCGTTCGGAAATCGAGATCAAGGACGCCGAGGAAGAAATGGCGGAGCTGGGCGCCAGCATGGGTACGCCGTTCAAGAAGGCGCTCGATGCGGTCGCCAAGCAGAACGCCGACATCCAGAAGCACATCCTCGACGCCGAAACGCCGGTGCTGCCGGTGAAGATCATGGCCGCGCGCACCGAGGCCACGCGCCTTGCGCTGGCGTCGGCGCTGTCGGCGGCGAGCACCTCGCTCAACCACGCCGCTTCGACCGAGATCGCCCGCCTGCAGCAGCGCACCGCGCTGACGCTGGGCATCTGCATCCTGATCCTGGCGATCGCCACGTACATGTTCCTTGGCTTCATCCGCAGCACGCGCGCCGCGCTGAAGGAAGTGCAGGACGCGTCCGACCTGCTCGCCCGCGGCGAGTTCCCGGAATCGGTCCGCGTGGACAGCCGCGACGAAGTGCGTGACATTGCGCGCGGACTGGAACGCGCCATCAACACGCTGCGCAACTTCGCCGGCGCGCAGCGCGACCTGTTCGACGCGCACCAGGCCGGC
>Ga0209257_1003338_pt1 | contig 13887 bp, 9 predicted proteins | sample AraplaCvi_mCL_r2_FD_184277 | JGI IMG/M metagenome (GOLD analysis project Ga0209257, IMG submission 184277) | Arabidopsis root microbial communities from North Carolina, USA - plate scrape MF_Cvi_mCL_r2 (SPAdes) (version 2) | ecosystem: Host-associated > Plants > Roots > Endosphere | place: USA...
AGCTGCGCGCCGAACGCGCTGCGCTGCTGGGCTATTCCTCGCACGCTGCCTACCAGCTGGAAGACCAGACTGCGCACGACACCGACGCCGTCAACAAGCTGCTGGGCGAACTGTCCAAGCCTGCCGTCAACAACGCGCGCAAGGAATCGGCCGACATCCAGGCCGTGATCGATGCGGAAAAGGGCGGCTTCGCCAACGCGGCGCAGGACTGGGCCTTCTATACCGACAAGGTGCGCCAGGCCCGCTACGCCTTCGACCAGAACCAGCTCAAGCCATACTTCGAACTCGATAACGTGCTGCAGAACGGCGTGTTCTACGCCGCGACCAAGGTGTACGGCATCACCTTCAAGGAACGCAAGGACCTGCCGGTGTACCAGCAAGACGTGCGCGTGTTCGACGTTTTCGACGCCGACGGCAAGCAGCTGGCGATTTTCCTGGGCGACTTCTACGCACGCAGCAACAAGCGTGGCGGCGCCTGGATGAATGCCTATGTGTCGCAATCGAAACTGATGGGCACCAAGCCAGTCGTGGCCAACCACCTGAACATTCCGAAACCAGCGGCCGGCGAACCGACCCTGCTGACCTATGACGAAGCGCGCACCCTGTTCCACGAATTCGGTCACGCGCTGCATGGCATGTTCTCCGATGTGAAATACCCGCGCTTTGCCGGCACCCGCGTGCCGCGCGACTTCGTGGAATTCCCTTCGCAGGTCAACGAGATGTGGATGACCTGGCCGGAAATCCTGAACAACTATGCCAAGCACTACCAGACCGGCGCCCCAATGCCGAAGGAACTGCTGGACAAAGTGCAGGCTTCGGCCAAGTTCAACGAAGGCTTCCGTACCACTGAATATCTGGCCGCTTCGATCCTGGACCAGCGCTGGCATCAGCTGCCGGCCGACAAGATTCCGACCGACGTGCTGGGCTTCGAATCGTCGGTGCTGAAAGATGCAGGTGTTGACTTCGCACCGGTGCCGCCACGCTATCGCACCACCTACTTCTCGCACGTGTTTGCGGGCGGCTACTCGGCGGGCTACTACGGCTACCTGTGGTCGGAGAAGCTGGACGCCGACACGGTTGAATGGTTCACCGAGAATGGCGGCATGCAGCGCAAGAACGGCGACCATTTCCGCAAGGCCCTGCTGTCCAAGGGCGGCACGATGGATGCGATGCAGATGTACCGCGAGTTCCGCGGCCGCGATGCGAAGATCGATCCGCTGCTGGAACGCCGCGGCTTGAAGGCCAACTAACTAACTTTCCGGGGTCAGGTTCTGACATGCGACACGCGCAGCGTGTTGCGTGTTGGGCCCTGACACCGCTGACTCTTTACCCGTCCATGGTAGACAGCTTTAAGCTAATGCCATGGACGACATCGAATTCGTAAGCAGCCTCGAAGCCTGCACGCTCCCGCCGGAGCATTTCAATCACGCCGGCCATGTGCGGCTGGCGTGCCACTACCTCGCACAGCATTCGCTCGAAGAGGCTATCGTGCGCACTTGCGCCGCGATCCGCAGCTATGCCGCTCACCTTGGCGCTGCGGACAAGTACCATGCCACCATCACCGTCGCGCTCGTGCGATTGCTGCACGCGCATGGACCGGCTGCGCTGGCTGATGCACGCGGCTTGCTGGCGCTGCACTACAGTTCCGCACTGCTCGCGGCGCCCGCATCGCGCGCTGCGTTCATCCCGCCAGACTTGGCGCCGTTGCCGTGACCACGCTTACAATCGGCCAGCTCGCCCGCCGTTGCGGCATCTCGCGCAGCACGCTGCTTTACTATGAAAAACAAGGCTTGCTGGCACCTGCTCGCAGCGCCGCAGGCTACCGCCGCTACCGCGAAGCCGACGTCGCCCGTGCCGAACAAATCCGCGCCTGGCGCGCGACAGGAATGGACATCCCCGCAATTGCCGCCCTGCTGCGCGACGCTTCACACGCCGGCCCCGTCGAGCGCCGCCTGCAGGAAATCGCCGCCGAGATGGCACGGCTGCGTGAACAACAGGATGTGCTGCTGCGCGTGCTCGGCAAGGCATCTTCAGCAGGCATCGACAAGGTGGGCTGGACCGCCCTCCTGCGCGCCGCCGGCCTTGACGATGCCGCGATGGAACGCTGGCATGCACTGTTCGAGCAGCAAGCCCCGCAAGCGCACGAGACTTTCCTGCGCTCGCTCGGGCTCAGCGCACCCGAAATTGAGCACATCCGTAGCTGGTCAAAGCGGATGGGTGTATAAAGAGGGATAGCCACTTCACCGGGGAAAGGGATCATGGACACCAAGCTGAAGGAGACTCTGCGCCAATTGCACGCCACGCTGGCCCAACACGGCCCGGTCGATGAGGAATTGCAAAGCCTGTTGCGCCAGCTCGATGGCGACATCAAGGTGATCCTCGACCAGCCGCCGGAGCCGGAAGGCGGCACCTCCACCTACGGCCTGGCCGAACGTACCCAGGAAATCACCGCCAAATTTGCTGCCAAACACCCGGCATTGGAGCCTACCTTGCGCGAACTGACGCGAATTCTGGGGAATATGGGAATATAAAATCAATCCGGTCAGGTCCACTGACCAAAAATAAAGGCGGGCCGCAGCCCGCCTTCGGAATAGAACCCGGGGTTTTACCGGCTGTCCGGCCGGCCCCCGGGAGGCTAGCCTTATGGGAAGGCCAGCATGGGCGGTTCTTCACCGCCAAAGTTGAAGTCAGGATGACGTTTGGCGATCATTTCCTCGATCTCCTTCATGCGCCGCACTGGCACGTCTACCATCATCAAAACCTGACCTTGTTCGATACGCTCTGAATACTGCTCCAGCTTCTTGTTGGGAATGGCCGCCGCATTCATGCCGCTCGCCCAGCCGCCGAACAGTGCGCCGCCCAGCGTGACCAGCAAAATGGTCATGGTGCGCAAGGTCAGCCCTTCGGGTGGGAAAACGACCAGGAAGATGCCGGCACACAGCCCCACAATCCCGCCAATGGCAATCCCCAGCTTGGCGCCGTGGATCAGGTCCGTTCTTAGCAGGAAATTGCAATCTGGCATGTCGTCGGGCAGGGTGCCCTCTTTTGCCATGAAGTGGATATGCCGTTCTTCGATGCGTGCCAGCAGCAGTTCGTCCAGTTCTGCGCGGGCGGCTTTTACATTGGGAAGCATGTAGTACAGTCTGCGTCGCATGATTACACTCCATGGAAGACGTTGTATACCCGTTATAGCAAAAATGTCACGATGTTCAATGTGTATTTAGCCAAAACGGCTTGCTGGAACGTCACAAGTTACTGAAACTTAAAGGTTTTTTGCGCGCCGAAGCGGGCGCTAACCGGTGATTTCCGGTACAATGCCGGGATGAATCCCCCAGCCAATCTTTTCGCGACCGTCGCCAAGCGGTCCGCGCGCGCTTCTGCTGCGCCTTTCCTTCCCATGTCCCGCGCCGAAATGGACGCCCTGGGCTGGGACCAGTGCGACGTCATCCTGGTGACCGGCGACGCCTATATCGACCACCCAAGCTTTGGCATGGCCCTGGTCGGCCGCCTGCTGGAAGCGCAAGGCTACCGCGTGGGCATCATCGCCCAGCCGGACTGGCACAATGTGGAATCGTTCCGCGCACTGGGCAAGCCGCGCCTGTACTACGGCATCACCGCCGGCAATATGGACTCGATGGTCAACCGCTACACGGCCGACCGCAAGATCCGCTCCGACGATGCCTACACCCCGAACGCGGAACCGAACAAGCGCCCTGACCGCGCCGTCACCGTGTACGCCCAAAAGGCGCGCGAAGCCTTCCCCGGCACGCCGATCATCATCGGCTCCATCGAAGCCTCGCTGCGCCGCATCGCGCACTACGACTACTGGTCGGACAAGGTGCGCAAGTCGGTGCTGACCGAATCGAAGGCCGACCTGCTGATCTTCGGTAACGCCGAACGCGCGCTGGTCGACCTGACCCGCCGCCTGGACATGGGCGAGAAGATCAAGGAGATCAAGGACCTGCGCGGCACTGCCTTCCTGGTCCCGCACGGCTGGCTGCCATCCGACGAATGGGCGGTGCACAACTCGAACCGCGTCGACGTGCCGGGCCGCGTCGACCCGCATCCCGATCCTTACGCCATGGCGAAGGAAGACAAGAAGGAATGCGCCACCGAGAACGCCGCGCCGGAACCGGTGGTCAAGCCGGTCATCATCATGACCCGCGAAGAGCGCCTGGCCGCCGCCAAGGAAAAGCACAACAAGACCGTGGTGCGCCTGCCATCGTACGAGGTGGTGAAGGAAGATCCGGTGATGTATGCCCACGCATCGCGCGTGTTCCACCTCGAATCCAATCCGGGCAATGCGCGGGCGCTGGTGCAGCAGCACGGCGACCGCGACGTGTGGATGAACCCTCCGCCGCTGCCGCTGGCCATGGACGAAATGGACGGCGTGTACGACATGGAGTACTCGCGCGCCCCGCACCCAAGCTATGGCAACGCCAACATCCCGGCGTGGGAAATGATCCGCTTCTCGGTCAACATCATGCGCGGCTGCTTCGGCGGCTGTACCTTCTGCTCGATCACCGAGCACGAAGGCCGCATCATCCAGAGCCGCTCCGAGCCTTCCATCCTGCGCGAGATCGAACATATCCGCGACAAGACCAAGGGCTTCACCGGCATCATCTCCGACCTGGGCGGCCCGACCGCGAACATGTATCGCCTGTCCTGCAAGGAAAAGGAGATCGAAGAGACCTGCCGCCGCTTGTCCTGCGTCTATCCGTCGATCTGCGTCAACCTGGGCACCGACCATAGCAAGCTGATCCAGCTGTATCGCAAGGCGCGCGAGATCAAGGGCGTGAAGAAGATCCTGATCCAGTCCGGCCTGCGCTACGACCTGGCCGTGCGTTCGCCTGAATATGTGAAAGAGCTGGTGACCCACCACGTGGGCGGCCTGCTGAAGATCGCGCCGGAGCACACCGAAACCAATGTGCTGAGCAAGATGATGAAGCCGGGCATCGGCGCCTATGACGAATTCAAGGCGATGTTCGAGAAGTTCTCGCTGGAAGCCGGCAAGAAGCAGTACCTGATCCCTTACTTCATCGCCGCCCACCCGGGCACGACGGACGAGGACATGCTGAACCTGGCCCTGTGGCTGAAGAAGAACAACTTCCGCCTGGACCAGGTGCAGACCTTCATGCCGACCCCGATGGCGATGGCATCGGCCATGTACCACTCGCGCAAGAACCCGCTGCACAAGGTGACCGAGACTTCGGAAAACGTGGAAACCCCGCGCACGTTGAAGCAGCGCCAGGCGCACAAGGCCTTCCTGCGCTACTACGATCCGAAGAACTGGCCGATCCTGCGCGAGACCCTGCGCCGCATGGGCCGTGGCGACCTGATCGGCGACGGCGAACGCCACCTGATCCCGCCATACCGCGTCGGCGAAGAGAACTTCAAGGCCTCGTCCGGCAAGCGCGCGATGCCGATGCTGGCTCCGGGCCAGCAGAAGCGCGGCGCCGGCCTGCCTCCACCGGCCCACGTCGGCCGCGGCGGCAAGCCGAATGCCCTGACCGGTTCGATGACGGCCCGCGCCACGGTGGAAACCAAGGCCCGTCCATCCATCCTCGACACTATCAAAGTCAAACCCAAGGCCGCCCCGGCCAAGACTGGCGGCCGCCCGGGCCGTAAGTAATACGCTAACGTGCTATCGCCTGCTGCAATTCCATAGGACTTTGCAGCAGGAATGCCACACTTCGGCGCGCCGCGTGCGGCGAAGCGGATACAATCGGCTTGTAGACTCTGCCAACTTTGTATCCGGACGATAACGTGCCCCAATTCCTGGCTGGCCTGTTCATATTTCTGTTGCTGTCGACACCTGCTCCCTGGGTCCAGGCGCAGGAACGCGTCACGCTGCAACTGAAGCACAGCCACCAGTTCCAGTTCGCCGGCTATTACGCCGCGCTGGAAAAGGGCTATTACCGCGATGCCGGCCTGGACGTGCAAATCCTCGAAGGCAGCGACGGCAACGAGCCTGAGCGCGCCGTGCTCGATGGCCGCGCCCAGTACGGGGTTGGCAGCAGCAGCCTGCTGCTGGCGCGCATGTCCGGCAAGCCGCTGGTGGTGCTGGCCGTGGTATTCCAGCATTCCCCCTATGCCCTGGCGATGCGCCAGACCGGCCCGGCGCCGGATATCCGCAGCATCGTCGGCAAGCGCGTGATGATCGGGTCCCTGACCGATGAACTGACCCAGGCCGACGAAGTCATGGCCTACCTGAAAAAGGAAGGCATCGACACCAGCCAGCTGGTGCGGGTCGAGCACAGCTTCAACCCGGACGACCTGGTCAAGGGAAAGGTCGACGCCATGTCGATCTTCGTCAGCAACGAGCCCGATTACCTCGACCGGCTGGGTTTCCCATACGATATTTACAGCCCGCGCGCCGCCGGCATCGACTTCTACGGCGACAACCTGTTCACCAGCGAAGCGGAAATCAAGAACCACCCGGACCGCGTGCGTGCGTTCCGCGCCGCCAGCATGCGCGGCTGGCAGTACGCGATGAGCCACCAGGAAGAAGTCGTCGACCTGATCCTCAATAAGTACTCGCGCCAGCATGACCGCATGCACCTGCTGTACGAAGCGCGCCAGATGGTGCCGCTGGTGCAGCCGGTGCTGGTGGAAATCGGCTACATGAACCCGGACCGCTGGCAGCACATCGCCGACATCTATACGGACCTCGGCATGCTGCCGAAAGGGGCCACCTGGACCGGGTTCCTGTACAACACCGACCCCGGTTCCGACCTGACCTGGCTGTACCGCGTGCTGGGCGTGGCTGCCGGTTTGCTGGTGCTGGGCGCCGTGATCCACTTTTCCCTGCTCACGCGCGAACGTACCCGTGCCGAGGAAACCATCCGCAAAGGCGAGCAGCGCTTCCGCACCATGTTTGAAGCAGCGCCGATGGGTATTGCGCTGATCGATTCAAGCGGCGGCCAGTTCCGCGACGTCAACCAGCGCTTCGCGGAAATCGCCGGCCGCTCGGCGCAGGAAATGCGCCACAGCCGCTGGCTCGAAATCTGCCACCCGGACGACGTGGCGCCGGAGCAGGAGAAAATGGCGCAGCTGGCGTCGCAGCAGATCACCGGCTTCAAGATGGAGACGCGCCTGGTGCGTCCCGACGGCCGCATCGTGTGGGTGGAAGCATCGATCAACGCGGTCGAGACGGAGAGCCAGCCACACCACCTGTGCATGATCGAAGACATCACCGAGAAAAAGGAAACCGAAGCGCTGATCTGGCAGCAGGCCAACTTCGACACGCTGACGCAGCTGCCGAACCGGCGCATGTTCCTCGACCGACTGCAGCACGATATCCTGAAATCGCGCCGCGACGGCACCCGCATCGCGATCCTGTTCATCGACCTTGACCACTTCAAGGAAGTTAACGACACGCTGGGCCACCACCAGGGTGACGTGCTGCTGGTGGAAGCGGCGCGCCGCATCGGCGCCTGTGTGCGCCAGTCGGATACCGTGTCGCGCCTGGGCGGCGACGAATTCACCGTGATCCTGCCAGAGTTGTCGGAAGTGGACCGGGTGGAAGACATCGCCCAGCACATCATCGACAGCCTGCGCATGCCGTTCCAGCTCGGGCAGGAACAAGCCTTCGTTTCAGCTTCGATCGGCATCACAATCTACCCGGACGATGCCGGCAACATGGAAGATTTGCTGAAGCACGCCGACCAGGCAATGTACGCCGCCAAAGGCGCGGGTCGCAACCGTTTCAGCTATTTCACCCCGGCCTTGCAGGTTGCAGCGCTGAACCGCATGCGCCTGACCAACGACCTGCGCGGCGCCTTGAAAGGCAACCAGCTCAAGCTGTACTTCCAGCCCATCGTGCATCTACAAACCGGCAAGATCCACAAGGCCGAAGCGCTGATCCGCTGGGAGCATCCGCAGCGCGGCATGGTCAGCCCCCTGGAGTTCATCCCGCTGGCCGAATCGAGCGGCCTGATCGTCGACATTGGTGAATGGGTGTTCCGCGAGTCGGCGCAGTGGGTCAAGCGCTGGCGTGAAGAAGTGCACCCCGGCTTCCAGGTCAGCCTGAACCAGTCGCCGATGGAATTCCAGCGCGAACGCGCCACCTACGCCGACTGGCTGGCCTACCTGCAGCAGCTCGGTGTGCCGGGTGAAAGCATCGTGGTGGAAATCACGGAAGGCTTGCTGCTGGACGCCAACACCAGCGTCACCGACAAGCTGCTGCAATTGCGCGATGCCGGCATCCAGGTCGCGTTGGACGATTTCGGCACCGGCTACTCCTCGCTGTCCTACCTGAAGAAGTTCGACATCGACTACCTGAAGATCGACCGCAGCTTTACCCGCAACCTCGCGCCGGATTCAAGCGACATGGCCTTGTCCGACGCGATCATCGTGATGGCGCACAAGCTTGGCCTGAACGTGATTGCCGAAGGCGTGGAAACCATCGAGCAGCGCGACCTGCTGGCCGGCGCCGGCTGCGACTACGGCCAGGGCTACCTGTTCGCCCGCCCTCTCCCCGCCGCCGACTTCGACGTGATGCTGCACCAGCAAACCACTACCGACGCCCCCACGCCGCAAGCCACTGCCGCATAAAACCGTGCTAGACTAGCGCCGTTTTTCCTTCCTTGAATGCGCTGCTGCAAGAGAGGACGTCTACCGCGAACATCGCGGGTTCTCATTACGTCCGTAGCAGCCATGAACAATTACACTCGAATTCAACGGGCCTTTGCCCGTTCCGGCATCGTCGTCAATTATCGCGATGGTGTGTATCAAATCCATAATGAAAAGGCCCAGGCGCACATCCTTTTGCCGGCCAGCCTTCCATTGGAAGAAAAAGCCGTGCGCCAGTTGCTTGAATTCGCCTCTGTGCGAAGTCACGACGATGAGCGCGGCGTTTGCAAGGCTTGCGCCACGCCCGACTTTCACCCCGGTTCGATTGCACCGGTGGGTAGCGTCGTTGCGACCGACAGCGATTTCGTTATTCCGGCCGCAATCGGAACCGACATCAACTGCGGAATGCGCCTCCTCACCACAGGGCATACGCTGCAGCAGCTCGAACCGCACAAGGACCGGTTGATACAGCGGCTGACGCGCAGCCTGCTCGACAACGGTCGTGACGTGCCGGCGAGCACCGCAGCATTCCGCGCCCTGTTTGACCTTGGTCCTGAAGCCTTCCTGCGCGAGATTCCCCGCCAGGGACTGTGGAGCGAAATGGATCACGGTCGCCTGCAGGATGAACTGACACGCTGCGTTGGGCTGCACAGCTTTGGCGGCTCCGCAAGGCATGCGCCGGAGGCTTTCACCGGCCGCCGTCACGCGATATTCCGGGATCCGAATCTTGGAACGCCTGGCGGAGGCAACCACTTCGTCGAATTGCAGGTTGTAGAGGAAGTGCTGGACCGTCATGCGGCGTATCGCGCCGGTCTCAAAGTTGGCGACGTAGTTGCGATGATTCATAGCGGCTCGCGCGATCTCGGATTCTTCGTAGGCCAGGCATGGATGGACCGGGCCCGGGCCGAATGGCCTGCCGGCGTGCGGCATCCTGAAAGCAGTCTGTATGGCTTATCGGGGCCGCTGGCATCGGAATATCTTGAGGCAATGGGCGTGGCAGCGCGCTATGCCTGGGCCAACCGCCTGGTGCTGGCGGAGCTGGTCCGCAAGGACCTGGAAGCAACGGTCGGTGCATCCGCCTCGCGGCTGGTTGTTGATGTGCCGCACAATGTCGTCCTGGCCGAACAGGGAATGAATATCCACCGCAAAGGCGCGACGCCAGCACATGATGGCCAGTTTGCGTTGATTCCCGGTTCCATGGGCGACAGCTCTTTCCTTGCCACGGGCCTGGGCCATGCCGACTGGTTATGGTCGTGCAGCCACGGTGCGGGGCGGCGCCTGCGCAGACAGGAAACGCGCGCCTTGCGCCCAACCGACGCGGAAGGCGAGCCGTCGTGGCAGTGCGTAACCCTGCGCGAAGAACGTCGCATCGAAGAAGCACCGAGCGCCTACAAGCCAATCGGTCCGGTGATTTCCGCGCAGGAGCAGGCCGGCCTGATCCAGGCGGTGGCCCGGTTCCGTCCCTGGGTCACGTTCAAAGCATGACGTTTGGGAAGTTCTTGACCCAGGTCAAAGTCAGGCGGCCATGCGAAAACCTATAGTTACTTCCGAACCAACCAAGGAGTAACGAAATGGGAAAAGAAAAACAGGTGTATATGGTCGGCGCCGGCATCGGTAACCTGGCGGCGGCCGCTTTCATGATCCGTGACGGAAAAATGCGCGGTGACCAGATTCATATTTATGAATCGCTTGGTGTTGCGGGTGGCAGCCTGGATGGCGCGGGCAACGCGAAGGACGGTTACCGCCTGCGCGGCGGCCGCATGCTGACGACCGATAACTACGAATGCACCTGGAACCTGTTCGCGTCGATCCCATCGCTGGCCCACCCTGGACAGTCGGTGCTCGACGAGACGCTGGCATTCAACGAACTGCATAAGTCGCACTCGCAGGCGCGCCTGGTCGACCGCAACCGCCACAAGGTGGACGTGACTTCGATGGGCTTCAGCCTGCGCGACCGGATGGAGCTGCTCAAACTGCACGAAGCCGATGAATCGGCTCTCGGGAACTCACCCATCACCGATCACCTGTCGCCGCCATTTTTCGAAACGCCGTTCTGGTACATGTGGGCCACTACCTTCGCCTTCCAACCTTGGCACAGTGCGGTGGAATTCAAGCGCTACCTGCATCGCTTCATGAAGGAGTTCTCGCGCATCGAAACACTGGCCGGCGTCAAGCGCACCGCGTACAACCAGTACGACTCGCTGGTCCGTCCATTACAGGCATGGCTGGCGCAGCAGGGCGTGCGCATAGAAACCGGCTGTACCGTCACCGACATCAAGCTGGAAGACGGCAAGGACGAACTGGTGGTGCATGCGATCGAGCTCGAACGCGACGGACAGCGCGAACTGCTACCGATTGTGCCTGACGACCTGGTGTTCTTCCAGAACGGATCGATGACGGACGCTTCCAGCTTCGGCAGCATGGACTCGGCGCCGCCGCGCCTTGACCGCCACCAGAGCGGCGGCTGGAAGCTGTGGGAGCGCCTGGCGGAAGGCCGGCCGGAGCTTGGCAACCCTGCTGCGTTTAACCGCAATATCCAGCAATCGTGGTGGGAATCGTTCACGGTCACGCTGCATGACTCCATCTTCTTCGACCAGATGCAGGCCTTCAGCGGCAACGTCGCTGGTACTGGCGGCCTGGTGACCTTCAAGGACTCCAACTGGCTGATGTCCGTCGTGCTGGCCCACCAGCCGCACTTCGCCGATCAACCGGCCAACGTAAAAGTCTTCTGGGGCTACGCCTTGCATCCGGACCGCATTGGGAACTTCGTCGCCAAGCCGATGGCCGACTGCAACGGCGAGGATATTTTGCGCGAACTGGCGGGACACCTGAACTTCGAACCTGAAGTCTTCGCCCAAGCGAACTGCATTCCATGCCGCATGCCCTACATCACCAGCATGTTCATGCCACGCCATTACAGCGACCGGCCGTTGCCCGTGCCGATCGGCTCGCGCAACCTGGCCCTGGTCAGCCAATTTGTCGAGGTGCCGGATGATGTGGTGTTTACGGTGGAATACTCCGTTCGCGCGGCTCAAATGGCCGTGTACCAGCTTTTCGGCATTGAACGCGAAATCCCGCCGATCAAGCGTCACGACAAGACGCTGGAAGTGATGCTGGCCGCGCTGGTCAAGGCAGCCTGACAAAAACAAGCGGGTGACGGAAGAGGAATTCTTGACCTGGCTCAAGGATTTTTTAGTCGCGCCCGCGCAAGATGCCGGCTATGAATCTCGCAAACTCCCTTTTGCACGCGCTGGCTGATCACGGCGCGCGTGAAGTCTTTGGTATCCCCGGAGACTTCGTCCTTGCCTTCTTCGAACAAGTTGAGAAATCTGGCGTCCTGCCCCTCTACACGCTGAGCCACGAGCCGGGTGTAGGCTTTGCAGCAGATGGGGCGGCACGCTATCACGGGCGCATAAGCGTGGCGGCGGTGACCTATGGTGCGGGGGCACTCAATATGGTCAACGCCGTCGCGGGCGCTTACGCTGAAAAGGTGCCGATGGTGGTGATCTCCGGTGCGCCCGGCACCAACGAGCGCCGCAACGGCTTCCTGCTGCACCACCAGGTCAAGCACCTGGATTCGCAAATGGCGATCTTCCGAGAAATTACCTGCGACCAGTGCGTGCTGGACGACCCGCAGCGTGCACCGGAAGACATCGCGCGCGTGCTGCGCAGCGCAATCACCCATTCGCGCCCGGTCTACATCGAGCTGCCGCGCGACATGGTGCACGCACCGTGTGCACGCGTTCACGCCTTGCCGGCTCCTGGCCATGATGCGGATGCCCTGGCAGCCTGCGTGGAAGAAGTGCTGGCCCGCCTGGAGCGCGCGGCACGGCCGGTGCTGATGGTCGACATCGAAATCCGCCGCTTTGGCCTGGAGGGCAAGGTCGCGCAGCTGGCCGCCAAGCTGCAGGTTCCGGTGGTGACCTGTTTCATGGGGCGCGGCCTGCTGGCCAGCGAGCCGGAGGCACCGCTGCTTGGCACTTATCTCGGCGTTGCCGGTGCGCCGGAAGTCACCGAAGCCGTGGAAGGCTCGGACGCGCTGTTGATGCTGGGCGTGATCCTGTCCGACACCAACTTCGGCGTGCAGCGCGAACGCATCGACCTGCGCAAGTGCATGCTGGCGCTGGATGGCGACGTCACCCTCGGTTACCACACCTACCACGACATCCCGCTGGAAGCACTGGTGGACGGCCTGCTGGCCCATGCCAAGCCCTTGCGCGCCGATGCTGCCCTGCGCGGCGAACGCACAGCCTATCCGTGCGACCTGCCTGCGGACGACAGCGTCCTGGTGCCGCGCGACGTGGCGAGCGCCATCAACGACATGATGCGCAAGCACGGCCGCATGACCATCGCCTCCGACATTGGCGACTGCCTGTTCACCGCGCTGGATATCGAGAATACCGACCTGCTGGCGCCCGGCTATTACGCCACCATGGGTTACGGCGTGCCGGCTGCCTTCGGCCTGCAGGCAGCAGGCGGCGAGCGCCCGCTAGTGCTGGTCGGCGACGGCGCATTCCAGATGACGGGCTGGGAGCTGGGCAACTGCCAGCGATACGGCCTGGACCCGATCGTGGTCATCTTCAACAACTGCAGCTGGGAGATGCTGCGTGCCTTCCAGCCGCAGTCCGGATTCTGCGACCTGAGCGACTGGCGCTTTGCCGACATGGCGCAAGCGCTGGGTGGCGACGGCTATCGCGTCACCATGCGCGCCGAGCTGGTGGCGGCACTGGAAAGCGCCGTGCAACAACGCGGCCGCTTCCAGCTGGTGGAAGTCATGCTGCCGCGCGGCGGCCAGTCCGACACCCTGGCCCGTTTCGTCAACGGCGTGCGCCGCCTGCAGGGAGCCAAAGCATGATCGAACTCGTTTGTCCCGCCGGCAGCCTGCCGGCATTGAAAGCTGCTGTCGACAATGGCGCCGACAGCGTTTACCTCGGGTTCCGCGACGCCACCAACGCCCGCAATTTCGCCGGCCTGAATTTCGACGAAGCCGCGATTGCGGAAGGCATCCGCTATGCCCACCAGCGCGGCCGCAAAGTCCTGCTGGCGCTGAACACCTATCCGCAAGCAGCCAACTGGCAGCTGTGGCGCGAAGCAGTCGACCGTGCCGCCGGCGCCGGCATTGACGCCATCATCCTGGCCGACCCTGGCCTGATGGAGTACGCCCGCAACAAGCACCCTGGCCTGCGGCTGCACCTGTCCGTGCAGGGTTCCGCCACCAACTACGAGGCGATCAACTTCTACCACGAACAGTTCGGCATCTCGCGCGCGGTGCTGCCGCGCGTGCTGTCGATGCAGCAGGTTGAACACCTGATC
>Ga0209257_1003342_pt1 | contig 13875 bp, 18 predicted proteins | sample AraplaCvi_mCL_r2_FD_184277 | JGI IMG/M metagenome (GOLD analysis project Ga0209257, IMG submission 184277) | Arabidopsis root microbial communities from North Carolina, USA - plate scrape MF_Cvi_mCL_r2 (SPAdes) (version 2) | ecosystem: Host-associated > Plants > Roots > Endosphere | place: USA...
ATGGGGATCAGGAAGACGAGCAACGGGATCACCACGGCGCCGGTCAGCGCCTCGATCCAGTGGAAGCTCATCGCCGCCCAGGCGGTGGGCGGACGGCTGGCGTGATGGACGGCATGGGCGAGGCGGAACAGCGCCGGGCGGTGCATCAGCCGGTGCGTCCAGTAGAACCAGGCATCGTGCGCGAGCAGGTAGAGCAGCACCGAGACGGGCCAATACCAGAGCGGCCAGGCATGGATGTCGGCATAGATCCGGGTCCAGCCGCGATTGGCCCAGCCCCAGGCGATCACGCCCGCGGGAACGCCATAGACCGCCGCCGATGCCAGGCTCCAGCCGATCTCGCGGCGGATCTGTGCGCCCAGTCCGGCATAGAGGCCGGGATGGCGGAGCCGCGTCGCCAGCGCGAATCCGCCGGAGGCGGCGAGATAGCGCAGCCCGACGATCAGCGTCATCGCGAGCGCCGAAAGGAGGATGGCGAGCAGCATGCCGGGCTTTGTAGGCCCCGGGCGGGGAAAGGGGAACGGCGGGGCCGGCACGCGCCGCGCATCCCGGTTTCGACCACGCACAAATCCTCCGTTGACTCTTAAATCTACATATGTTGTTTTGTGGCATGGTTCGGAACCGACAACCGTCGAAGCAGATGCGCCTCCTTCTCGAGGCGCTGACCGTGCGGCGCCAGGAATGGCGGCATGGCTATGATCTGATGAAGGAGACCGGCCTTTCGTCCGGGACGCTCTATCCCCTGCTGATGCGGATGACCGATCAGGGGCTCGTCGAGGCGGAGTGGCGCGAGCCGGCGCAGCCGGGGCGACCTGCCCGCCACGCCTATCGATTGACCGCCGCCGGCCTGGCGCTCGCGCTGCAGGTGCCGGCCGGGCGTGAAGCGCCTCCCGCCAAGGTATCGCCCGCATGAAGGCGGCAATATCGCGCGCGGTGATGGCCCTGGCAGCCTGCTGCATGGACGACAGCCGCCGCCAATGGTCCGCGGCGATGCAGGCGGAATTCGAGACGGCGGCAGAGGAAGGAAGGCCGCTGCGGTTCGCGGCGGGCTGCCTCGCCGCGGCCTGGCGCGAGATGCTGACGCGATCGCAGGGGCGCTTCGTCCTTACCAATTATGCGCTGGCGCTCGGCCTGATGATCCCGATGGCCGCGCTTCAGTTCGGATGCGCGCTGTTCGGGCTGCCCTATCTCTATCCGGGCCGGCACGGGCTCTCCGGCGCGCTGCTGGAGGGCGGCGCGCACGAACTGCTCCTGCGCGGCGTCTACCAGGCCGCGATACCCTCGCTCGCGCTCCTCCAGCTGTTGATCGGCCTCGGCCATCTCCGCATCGCCTGGGTGATGCTGGAGCGCGACTGGACCCGGGTCACGCGCCTGGGAACGCTCACCCTGGCCGCTGCGGTCACGCTGATCGTCTTCATGGGCGTGCTGTTTCTCGACGCCAGCCAGGCGCTGCAGCAGGGAGCTGTGCTGGCGATCGAGCTGGCGACGGTCTCGGTGGTGGCGCGCTGGCACGCGCAGCTGTTCGCCGGGGTGGTGACCGAACAGGGATAGTATTCCGGCCCTCGTTTGCCGGAACTTCGGGAGCGCCGCCCCGGAGCTGGAGGCCGTGCGCCTCCAAGCGGCGCCGCGACTCGAATCGTCGTGTTCAACGCCGAGCCCCTGGCTCGAAAAAAGGAGACGTCACATGCCGTACCCGCATCCGCGCTTCAGAGCATGGTTCCTTCCCATCGCCGCCGCGGCCGCGCTGCTCGCCGGCGGGCCCGCGCTCGCGCAACCGGGGGATGCCGGTCGTGGCGACTCTCCCATGGCGGCCGAACGATCGCCCTTTCTGGGCGAATGGGAGCTGGACTTGACGCGGATGCCCGACAGCTATGGCCCGCCGCCGAAGCGGGTGACCTATGTCTTCGAAGATGTCGGCTCGGGCCAGTGGCGGACGAGGATCGACATCACCGCGCCGGACGACAGCGTCAGGCACATGGCGGTCCGGTATCGGCGCGACGGCAAGATGGTGCCGGGCGAAGGCGATACGGCGGAGGCCGACAGCGCCGCGATCAACGCGCCGGCGCCCAATGTGCTCGTCATGAGCCTGTCGAAGAACAAGGTGCTGGGATCGGTGCGCGTCTATGCCATTTCGGCCGACGGCAGCGAGATGACCGAATCCGCCGCCAATGTGGACGCCAGTGGCGCACCTTTCGTGCGCAACTTCCACTTCAAGCGGCTTCGCTGAACGAGGGGCTTCCGGCTGATGCGCCATCGGCGGCTCGACGCGGCGCGCGCAAGGGGAGACGGAGGAGGTGAGGGGAGGGTTTTCCTCACCTCCTCCGCCGGGGAAGAAGCGCCTCCAATGTGGGACGAGACGCTCCCTCCGGGCCGTATCAGGCGAAGACGGCGCGCGTGGCGCGGCGGCGCAGCGCGGCGCCGGCGAGGCCGAAGCCGCCGATCATCAGCGCCCAGCTCGTCGGCTCGGGCACGCCGGTCGGGGACTCGAGACCCGCGGTGAACTTCAGGTCGTCGATCGCGAGGCCCTGGTCCGACTGGGGGGCGTCGAGATCGGTCCAGCGGAACGCGAAGCTGCCGCCGTCGAGGATCGACAGGCCGGAGATGATCGCCGAGATCTCGGTGCGGTTCGCAGCGAGGTTGCCGTTGAGCGCGGTGCCGGCCGAGCTGCCGCCGTTCAGGATGCTGGCGAAGTCGAGCAGGCTGAACGCGGTCCAGTCGCCATTGGTCAGTGAGGTCGCGTTGGTCGAATATTCGAAGGTCAGCTTGTCGGCGGCGGTGTTCGACAGGCGCCACTGCTCGCCGAAATAGTCGAGCGAGAGCGACTCGATCGTGCCGCCGAGATTGTTGGTGAAGAAGGCGCCGAACACGAGCGGCGTAGCCGTGCCCGAGGTCAGCGTGCCGAGCGCGCGATCGCTGCTGCCGGCGCTGCCGAAGCTGTAGCTGTTGCCCTGATTGGAGCTGCCGGTGCCGGCCGCATAGAGATTGTCCTTGCCGACGGTGCTGCTGCCCTGCTCGGCGAGCGCCCAGCCGGCCGGAAGCGCGCCGCTGGTGCCGCTGGTGGCGAGGCCGTCGAAATTCTGGCTGTAGGTCGCGCTGCCGAGCGAGACCGGCGTGACCTGGGCGACGGCCGGAGCGGAGACGAGCATGAGGGTGGCGCCGGCCAGCAGGCGGCGCGCAAAAATACGCGATTTCATGAAGTTGTAACCCCTTTTACCTGAACTGCCGGGTGGCAACAGCGCCGTTAGGGGCCGAGTGTGCAACTCTTGTGACAATTGACCGGATTTTAACGATTGGCGCGCCGCCGCCGTTTATCTGTCCCTTTGCGGGACGCTGCCGATCAGCGCCGACGCGTCCTTGGCGAGCGCGACCAGCGCCTCGCGCGGCTCGCCGGCACGGGCGCGGACGCTGAGCGAATGGACCATCGAGGCGAGGATCCGCGCATGGGCGCGCGGCGCGGGGCTTCCCGCCTGGCGCAGCAGCAGTTCGATCTTCTCGTCCTCGACCGCCAGGAAGCCGGCCAACGCGATCCGGATATCGGGATCGGTCACCGCCTCGGTCGCCGCCGTGTTGATCGCGATGCATCCCGAGGGGCCGGTCTCGCCGGTCAGATAGCCCTCGATCGTGCCGATGAAGAGCGCCTTCAGCATCTTCTCCATCGGATAGTCGGCGGCGATCAGCGCATCGAAGCGCCGCTCGACGCTCGCCTTCACCCGCGCGAGCGCCGCCAGATAGAGCGCCTTCTTGTCGCCGAAGGCGGCATAGAGGCTGGGGCGGTTGACCCCCGTCGCCTCGGCCAGATCGTCCAGCGAGGTCGCGGCGAAGCCGTGCGTGCGGAAGCGCTCGAGCGCGGCGGCGAGCACCGCCGCCTCGTCGAACTTGCGCGGGCGGCCGCGCGGGCGTGGCGGCGCATCGGCGATCTTTTTTGTACTGGTTCGCATGAAATTCCTTGACTGACTCATTTTTGTGCGAGATCGTATAAAAATCAAGACGGGAGGTTTGCCGTGAAACTCTATTTCCGCCCCTTCGCCTGCTCGCTTGCCGCGCGGATCGCGCTGGACGAGGCCGGGCTCGATGCCGAATTCGTCGCCGTGCCCGCCGATGGCCGGTTGCCCGACGGACGGCATTTCAGCGCGGTGAGCCCGATGGGCTATGTGCCCGCGATCGAGACCCGGGCCGGCTTCACGCTGACCGAGGGGCCGGCGGTGCTGACCTATATCGCCGAACTGGCGCCCGAAGGCGCACTGTCGTTCACCGGCTTCTCCGACGCCCATTACCAGATGCTCGCCTGGCTCAACTTCATCTCTACCGAACTGCACAAGGCGGTGTTCACGCCGCTGCTCGGCAAGAGCGCGGGAGAGGCGGAGCGCGCGGCGGCGCTCGGACGCGTGGCCAGGCCGTTCGGCGTGCTCGAGCGCCGCCTGGAAGGGCGCGCCTTCCTCCAGGACCGGTTCACTGTGGCCGATGCCTATCTGCTCGCCGTGCTCAACTGGTGCGAGACCGCCGGCGTGGCGATCGCCGACTGGCCGGCGCTGACCGGCTATCGCGAGCGGCTGCGCGCGCGGCCCTCGGTCGCGCGGGCGATGGCGGAGGAATGGCCGCTGCTAAAGGCGGCATGAATCGCGGCCGATCCGCGGCTTTGTTCTGATTCGGGACATCATTCCCGCGTCATCGACGGGCACGCGCCGCCGGCAAAGGATGCGGAAATATTTCCGCGCCGCCTTCGATATCGTTGCGAAAGCGTATCAAACGCGTTTTTCTGCGCGTTCGTGCATGTCTTGTATGCCGCGCTCCGGAAACAATTCCGGTCCCCTCAGCTTTGGATGCAGTTGCGAACGGAACGGTTAACAAGCCGTTGACTCCGCCGCCGGCCGACGAGAGCATGTTACTCCAAGCGTTTGACATCAAAAGGGGACAAATGATGAAGACACTGCTTGCTGCACTTGCGCTGACCGCGGTCGCTTCGCCCGCTCTGGCGCAGACCTATACCAATCCGAACACGATCACGGTCGTCGATGGCGGCGAAACCACCAGCGATATCAATGTGACCGGCAGCCTGGGCAACGTCACCGGCATGACGCTGTCGCTGAACGGCCTGAGCCACACCTATCCGGACGATCTCGTGATCGGCGTGCTGAACCAGAGCCTGGGGCTGGGCTTCGTGTTCTTCAGCGGCGCCGGCGGCAGCACCGACATCTCGAACGTCAATCTGACCTTCAGCGACGCGGCAAGCAGCCTGCTGCCGGAATCGTTCGTGGGCGGTGCGATCACTTCGGGCACCTATCTGCCGTCGAACTACGGGCAGTATGAGTTCACCTTCTTCGACAATGCCACCGCGTTCGCGGACTTCAGCGGGTTCAGCGCCAACGGCACCTGGACGCTCTATGTCGACGACGTGTTCCCGGCCGACGGCGGCACGATCATCAACGGCTGGACGCTGAACTTCACCACCGACGTCAGCGCGGTTCCCGAGCCGGCGGCCTGGGGCATGATGATCGGCGGCTTCGGCCTGGCCGGCATGGCGATGCGTCGCCGCAAGGTCAGGATCGCCTACGCCGCCTGATTTCTCCCGGAAGGGTCGCAAGGAAGCGGGCCGGGCGGCGACGTCCGGCCCGTTTTCATTGCGTTAGGACCGGCAGCGCCCAGTCGATCGGCTTCTGGCCATGGCTTTCGAGGAATGCGTTGGCCTTGGAGAAATGGCGGCAGCCGAAAAAACCCGAATGCGCCGAGAGCGGCGAGGGGTGCGGCGCCTTCAGCACCAGGTGGCGGCCGCCGCGATCGATCGAATCGACGAACGCGGCCTTCTTCTGGGCATGGCTGCCCCAGAGCAGGAATACCACCGGCTCGGCCTTGGCATTGACCAGGCGGATCACCGCATCGGTGAACCGCTCCCAGCCGCGGCCCTGGTGCGAGGCCGCCATGCTCATCTGGACGGTCAACACCGCGTTCAGCAGCAGCACGCCCTGTTCGGCCCAATGCTCGAGAAAGCCGTGGCGCGCCGGCGGGATGCCGAGATCGGCCTCCATCTCCTTGTAGATGTTGACCAGGCTCGGCGGGGTGCGGACGCCGGGGCGTACCGAGAAGCACAACCCGTGCGCCTGCCCTTCGCCATGATAGGGATCCTGGCCGAGGATCACGACGCGGACATTCTCCAGCGGCGTCAGGTCGAGCGCGCGGAACCATTCGCCGCCCGCCGGGAAGATCCGCTTGCCGGCGGCCTTCTCGGCAACGAGATATTCGCGGAGCGCGGCCATGTACGGCGCGGCGAACTCTTGCGCGAGCGGCGCGAGCCAGCTCGGGTGCAGCTTGACGTCTCCCATGCGCCTGCTCTCGGAAAGCCGCGCGCCGCTGTCAATCGCGCGACGGGCAATCGCGGCGCAGCGGGCAGCCTGCACAGGCTGGCGCCTCGGCATGGCAGGCCGCTTGGCCGAGGCGCTTGGAGGCGATGTGGAAGGCGAGAAAGTCGTCGCCGTTCCAGTGCGGCATCGCGGCGGTCACCGCCTCGCTCGCGGTGCGTGCCTCGGCTGCGGGGCCGACAAAGCCGAGCCGGCGGAGCACGCGCAGCACATGGCTGTCGACGATGAAAACCGGCCGGCCCAGCGTGCTCGCATTGAGCGTCGCGGCCGCGACCTTGCGCCCGACGCCCGGCAGCCGTTCGAGCCAGGCGAGCGCGTCGTCGAGTGGGACGGTGCCCAGGAAATCGAGCGCGAAATCGGGATGCTCGCGTCCGATCCGCCGAAGCGCCGCCGCCAGCCATCGCGCCTTGGAATCGGCGAAGGTGACCTCGGCGATCGTCGCCTCGATCAGCGGGAGCGGCGCGATGGCGATGCCGCGCGCCGAGCCGAAGCGGTCACGGAGCCGGTGATAGGCGGCGAGCGATACCGGATCGCGCGTGCGCCCGCTGATCAGCGACTTGATCAGCTGCCCCACCGGCGTGCGCCGCCGGGCGGGCAGGACAGTCCCAAGCGCGGCCAGCCCGTCACGCCAATGCTCGAGTTCGCTGCGTCCGAAGAAGCCGAGCTGCATGGCCGACGACTAGAACATATAGGGAACGATTGTCAATCCGCAGCAATCCGCGCCAGCGTCGCGGGATCGCGCGCGCCGCCATAGAAGGCGTCGAGACAGGCGCCGAACAGCGCCTTGGCCTCGCCCTGCGCCACCGCCTCGAACAAGGTCATCGACGATCGGAACTTGACCGCATCGATCCCGCCCAGGATCGCCTCGGCCGAGAGCCCGGCATGGCCGCACATCGCCCGGGCCGCCTCCTTCAGCCGAGAGCCGAGGCCGGGATGGGCCAGATAGGCACGTGCCTCGTCGCGGTCGCGGATCGCGTAGCGCATCGCCATCGCGCTGTGCCCGAGCCCGGCGATCTGCGGGAAGACGAACCACATCCAGTGGCTGGTCTTGCGCCCCGCCTTCAGCTCGGCAAGCGCCCGCGCATAGACGTCGCGCTGCGCCGCCTCGAACCGTTCCAGCCCCTCCATTTTCGCTCTCCACCCGAACCCAAGTCGTGCGTGCCGCGTTGGCCGCGGATGATCGAACGCATATCGGCGCCAATGGAAGCAAAGCTGGTCGACGAACTGCCCGAAGACGAAGGCTGGCAGTTCGAGCCCAAATGGGACGGCTTCCGCTGCCTGGCCTTCAAGCAGGCCGGCGAGGTGGCGCTGCAGTCCAAGTCGGGCAAGCCGCTGGCACGCTATTTCCCCGAAATCGCCGCCGCCATCGCCGCGCTGCCGGTCGCGCGGGTGACCCTGGACGGCGAGCTGCTGATCCCGGTCGGCGACGGCCTGTCGTTCGAGGCGCTGCAGATGCGCCTCCACCCCGCCGCGAGCCGGGTGCGCAGGCTCGCCGCCGAGACGCCGGCGCGGCTGATGCTGTTCGATTGCCTCTGGTCGGGTGGGCCGATCGCCGATCGCCCGCTGGCCGAGCGGCGCGAGGCACTGGAGGCGTTCCACGCCGCCCATCGCGCGCCGGCGCTGCGCCTCTCTCCGTTCACGCTCGATCGCACGGTGGCGCAGCGCTGGCTCGAAGCGGCCGGCGGTGCGCTTGACGGCGTCGTCGCGAAGCGCCGCGACGAGCCCTATCGCCCGGGCGAACGCGCGATGCTCAAGATCAAGCGGCTGCGCACCGCGGATTGCGTAGTCGGCGGCTTCCGCTATGCGACCGGCAAGCGCGAGGTGGGATCGCTGCTGCTCGGGCTCTACGACGATGCCGGCCTGCTCGATCATGTCGGCTTCACCTCGGCCATCCCCGCGGCGGACCGGCCCGCACTGACCCGGCGGCTGGAGGCGCTGGTCGAGCCGCCCGGCTTCACTGGCGATGCGCCGGGCGGCCCCAGCCGTTGGTCGGACGGGCGCTCGGCGCAGTGGCAGCCGCTCCGTCCCGAGCTGGTCGCCGAGGTCCGCTATGACCAGGTGACCGGCCACCGCTTCCGGCACGGCACCGGCTTCTTGCGCTGGCGGCCGGACAAGGCGCCGCGCCAGTGCACGATGGAGCAGCTGGGCGGCGAGGCGCGGCCCGCGATCGTCGCGGCGGCGCTGGCCGAGGCTGGCGGGTGATGGCAAAAGGCGGCAGGACCAGCAGGGAGAAGCCGCGCATGACCGTCACCGGAAGCTGCCATTGCGGCGCGATCGCCTATACGCTCGACGAGGAGGCGCCGACCGCAGCGCTGGCGTGCAACTGCTCGATCTGCCGGCGCAAGGGCGGGCTGCTGCATTTCACCACGCCCGAGAAGTTCGACCTGCACAGCGGCCGCGACGCGATCACCGTCTACACCTTCAACAGCCACAATATCCGCCACCAGTTCTGCAAGACCTGCGGCTGCGCGCCGTTCAGCGAGGGGACTGGTCCGGGCGGCCAGGCGATGGTCGCGATCAACCTGCGCTGCGCCGACGGCGTGGACCTGGAAGGGCTCACGATCCGGAACTTCGACGGGGCGAGCCTCTAGCATGCACGTCACCCATGACCGCGCGGCCGGCCCGGCGGAGACGATCGCCTTCGACCAGTTCCTCGCCGTCGACATCCGCGTCGGCACGATCGTCGAGGCGCTGCCCTATCCCGAGGCGCGCAAGCCGGCCTATAAGCTGCTGATCGATTTCGGGCCGGCGATCGGCCGCAAGCGCTCCTCGGCGCAGATCACCGAGCATTACGCGCTGGAAGAGCTGCCCGGCCGCCAGGTCGCGGCGGTGGTCAACTTCCCGCCGCGCCAGATCGGCAAGTTCATGTCCGAGGTGCTGACCCTCGGCTTCCCCGATGCCGAGGGCAAGGTGGTGCTGTTCCACCCGAGCGTTCCCGTGCCCGATGGCGGCCGCTTGTTCTGAGGCGCCGCGCATTATAGCCTGCCCCCAACGATAAGGGGGAGAGGGCGATGAAAAGGGCGTGGCTGGTGGCGCTGGGCGCCGCCTTGCTCGCGGCGGTACCTGCCGCGGCGCAGAGCGATATCTCGAAGCAGATCATCAACGTGCCGTCGCCGGCGGCCTTCAGCATCTACGGCCTCCCCGAAAAGCCCAAGGTCCGGAAGGATGCGGGCGTCCAGGGCGGCCAGGCGCTGCGCGTCGTCGTGCCGGGAAAAGGTGCCACGCCCTATGCGATCGGCCTGTCGGCGCCGGTCACCAAGGCGGTGAAGAAGGGCGACAAGCTGGTCCTCGCCTTCTGGGCGCGGTTCGATCAGGCGGAAGGGGCGCACGTCACTATCGCCAATGCCGCGGTCCAGCTCGCCGCGGCGCCGTACAGCGCCGCATTCGGCAAGCCGGTCGATATTGGCCCCGACTGGAAGATGTACAGCGTGGAGGGCGTGGCCGACCGCGACTATGCGGCGGGCGAGCTCGCCATCGCGATGCACCTCGCGACGGGCAAGCAGGTGATCGACCTGGGGCCGATCTTCCTGCTGGATCTGAACCTGTAGGCTGGGCCGGACTGATGATCGCCCCCAATCAAAGGGGAGGGCTAGAAAGCATCGCCGCTGCTCCGCCTACCCCCGCACGGCGGTCAGCAGATAGTTCAGTGCCTCGTTGCCGCTGGTGACGAAACCGCGCGCCGGCGAGAAGGACAGGCCGCGCCGGTCGATCACCTTGAGCCCCGCGCCCGCCAGCAGCGCCTCCAGCTCGTCGGGGGTCAGGAAGCGGTCCCAGTCGTGCGTGCCCCTGGGGATCGCGCCCAGCCCCTCGCCCAACTCGATCATCGCGAGGTGCGAGAGCAGGGTGCGGTTGGGGGTGGAGAGGATCATCAGCCCGCCCTCGGCCAGCGCGCCCGCGAGGCCGGCGACGAACGCGGCGGGATCGCTGACATGCTCGATCACCTCCATCGAGGTGACGAGGTCGAAGCTGCGGCCGGCAAGATCCTCGATCCCGCCGGCGACATAGTCGATCGCCAGCCCTGCCGCCGTGGCATGCGCGCGCGCCGCGCCGATATTCTCGGGCGCCGCGTCGATGGCGGTCACCGCCGCGCCCATCCGCGCCAGCGGCTCGGCGAGCAGCCCGGCGCCGCAGCCGACATCGATCGCGGACTGGCCCTTGAGCGGCGTGAAATCGGCCGGGTCGCCGCCCCAATGCGCGTCGACGCGTTCGCGGATATAAGCGAGCCGTGCCGGGTTGAGCCGGTGGAGCATCGCGGACGATCCCTTGGGATCCCACCAGTCCGCCGCGAGCCGGCCGAAATGCTCAGCTTCACGCGGGTCAATAGTTGCTTTGGTTGCCTTCGCCATGGCGCGCTCCTATCAGGCACCCCCGTTTCCCCCAAGAGCAGGATGGCAAGCAACCAGCATGGCACGGATCGTGATGAAGTTCGGCGGCACCTCCATGGCCGGGATCGAGCGCATCCGGAGCGTCGCCGCGCGCGTCAAACGCGAGTGGGAGGCGGGCAACCAGGTCGCGGTCGTCGTCTCGGCGATGGCGGGCGAGACCGACCGGCTGGTCGGCTTCTGCCGGGAGGCCTCGTCGCTCTACGATCCCAAGGAATATGACGTCGTCGTCTCGGCCGGCGAGCAGATCACCAGCGGGCTGCTGGCGATCGCTCTCCAGGCGATCGGCGTGCCGGCGCGCAGCTGGATGGGCTGGCAGCTGCCGATCCGCACTTCGGACGGCCATGCCTCCGCCCGCATCGCCGATATCGACACCGAGTCGCTCAACGCCAGCCTGGCGGCGGGCGAGGTGGCGGTGATCCCGGGTTTCCAGGGCGTCGCCGCCGGCGAGCGCGTCACCACGCTGGGCCGTGGCGGATCGGATACTTCGGCGGTGGCGATGGCGGCGGCGATGAAGGCCGATCGCTGCGACATCTATACCGACGTGGATGGCGTCTACACGACCGATCCGCGGATCGTCCCCAGGGCGCGCAAGCTCAAGCGCGTGACCTATGAGGAAATGCTCGAGCTCGCCAGCGTCGGGGCCAAGGTGCTCCAGACGCGCTCGGTGGGGCTCGCCATGAAGGAAGGCGTCCGCGTCCAGGTGCTCTCCTCGTTCGTCGACGCCGATGGCGCGAGCGAGCCGGGCACGCTGATCGTGGGCGAAGAGGAGATCGACGACATGGAACGCCAGCTCATCACCGGCATCGCGCACGACAAGAACGAAGCCAAGATCACCTTGACCGACGTGCCGGATCGTCCCGGCGCGGTCGCCTCGATCTTCACCCCGCTGGCCGAGGCCAACATCAATGTCGACATGATCGTCCAGAACGTCGCGCATTCGACCGGGTCGACCGACGTGACCTTCACCGCCCCCCAGGCCGAGCTCGCCCGCGTGCTCGACGTGCTGGAGAAGGCCAAGGACATGATCGGCTATGACAAGCTGATCCACGATACGCGCGTCGCCAAGATCTCGGTGGTCGGCGTGGGCATGCGCAGCCATGCCGGCGTCGCCGCGTCGATGTTCAAGACGCTGGGCGATCGCGGCATCAACGTCCAGGCGATCACCACCTCCGAGATCAAGGTCTCGGTGCTGATCCACGAGGACGAGACCGAACTCGCCGTCCGCGTGCTCCACACCGCCTATGGGCTGGACGCCGAGGAAGCGGCCTGAAATCCAGTCTCGTTACGCGCGACTACCGGTATTCATCCAGACACATGCCGAACGGACCCGGCATATTGTCCTTCGGCGGCGGGCATCGCTTGAGCGAAGGCCCGAACAGTTTGACGGCGCGGCGCTTCATCGCCTCGATGCCGGCGATATAATCGTCATGGGCTCGCGCGAACTCCGCGGCATAGGCCTCGCGTTGCCCGGGTTCGATACGCGGGCATACCTCCATTATCCCCGCCAGCGCCTGGCGTATGTCCGACCATAAGGCCGGCTCCGCCAGCCGCTTGCCGTAGAGAAGGTAGCGCGTGGCGCTCAGGCAGCCATGCCCCTCGGTATCGATCTCCAGCTTGCCGCCGTCGTCGATGATCTCGACCATCATGTCGCCGGTCTTCGACCGCCACCGCAGGTGAAGCTTGGTCCAGGCGGTCGCGACATGCATGATCGGCGGCTCGCCGGGGTCGGGCGTTCGGGTTTCCTGGACCAGCGTGAAGGCGCCGAAGCCGGTTTCCCGCACGACGGTCTCGGCGGGCGCGGCCGAGCAGCAGATCGTAACGGTCGCCGCTAGCGCGATGAGATGTTTGCCCCGCATCGCCGCAAGCTGCATTCGCCGGCGTAAATTCGCAACATCGCAGGTTTGGAGCGCGCCGCCTCGCCAAGATCCAGGGCGGGCGCTCAGCCCGGCTCGCGGAACAGGCTCGCCGAAGGCAGCACCTCGGCGGCGCCCGAATGGCGCGTCACCGCATAGGTAAAGCCCGGCAGCAGCGCATAGGCGCCGAGCCGGCCATCCTGGCCGAGCGCGAGGAAGCCGACCTGCATCCCCTTGATCGCGTCGCCGCGCAGCCGGGCGATGTGCTTCACCGCTTCCTCGCACGCCGCCTGGGGAGAGAGGCCCGCGCGCATCGAGGCGACCACGCGCGCGGTGCCGGCGATGCGGGTCACTTCCTCGCCCACGCCCGTCGACGCGGCGGCACCGACCCCTTTTTCCAGGAACAGGCCGCACCCGGCCTGGGGCGAATCGCCCACGCGCCCGCGCATCTTGAATGCCATGCCGGAGGTGGTGCAGGCCGCCGCCATCCGCCCGTCGAGCCCGCGCGCCATGATGCCGATCGTGTCGTGGTTGAGCTTCGATCCCGGCGGGCCGGGGAGGCGGTTCTCGATATTGGCGACCGGCTGATAGTGCGCGGTCTTCAGCCAGTCGCGCCAGGCCTTCTCGGCCTCCGGGGTGAGGAGCTTGGTGCGCTGCATCCCTTGGTCGAGCGCGAAGCGGGTCGCGCCTTCGCCCACCAGCAAGGTGTGCGGGGTCTTCTCCATCACCAGGCGCGCGACCGAGATGGCGTGGACCACATCCTCGAGCGCGGCGACCGCGCCGACGCCGCCGTCCTCGTCCATGATGATCGCGTCGAGCGTGACATGGCCGTCGCGATCGGGATAGCCGCCATAGCCGACCGAATGGTTGGTGGGATCGGCCTCCGGCACCTTGGCGCCGGCCTCGACCGCGTCGAGCGCGCTGCCGCCGGCCTTGAACGCCGCGAGCGCGGCGGCATTGGCCGCCTTGCCGAAGTCCCAGGTCGAGAGGACGGCGATCGGATCGGCGGCGTCCGCCGCCCGGGCCGTGCCGGCCGCGAGCAGCGTCGTGGCGCCCAGTCCGATGGCGCCGCGCCGCGAAATACCCTCGGTCATGCTGGTCTCCCTGGTTCGTCGATGGCGGCGCGCAACCTGCGCACGATCCTCTGGTCGGTCCGGCGGCGCGGTCCGGTCGCGAAGCCGAGCCGCAGCGTGGCGGCATCGGGATCGGGCCCGGGGCGGCTGGCCGAACCGTGTATCTCGCGCACGCCGGTGCGCGCGAGGATCTCGGCGGCATTCTCCGGCCTGA
>Ga0209257_1003345_pt1 | contig 13871 bp, 8 predicted proteins | sample AraplaCvi_mCL_r2_FD_184277 | JGI IMG/M metagenome (GOLD analysis project Ga0209257, IMG submission 184277) | Arabidopsis root microbial communities from North Carolina, USA - plate scrape MF_Cvi_mCL_r2 (SPAdes) (version 2) | ecosystem: Host-associated > Plants > Roots > Endosphere | place: USA...
CGCCAGCCGGGAAGCCGCACCCAGGGCGAATAGGGATCGCCCGCTTGCGTGACCGCATCGCACTCGCCGGCGCGCAAGACGGCGAGTGCCGCGAGGGCGAGGGCGTTGACCGGCAGCGGCTGCGCTTCCGGGAGCAATTCGGCGCGGTGGCGGTCGATGAAACCGGTATCGACCTTCCCTGCCGCGAAGTCCTTCTGGCGCAGAATCGCCTGGAGGAAATCGAGATTGGTGGCGAGCCCGCCGACCTCGGTGGCCGCGAGCGCGCGGCGCAGGCGGGCGACGGCTTCGGCGCGATCGGCGCCATGGGCGATGATCTTGGCAATCATCGGGTCGTAGTGGATCGAGACCGCGTCGCCGGCGCGGATGCCGGAATCGATCCGCGCCTCTTCGGGGAAGCGCAGGTGATGCAGGGTCCCGGTCTGGGGCAGGAAATCCCGCGCGGGATCCTCGGCATAGAGACGGACCTCCATGGCGTGGCCATGGATCGCGAGCTGATCTTGCGTCTTCGGCAGCTTCTCGCCGCGGGCGATTCTGATTTGCCACTCGACCAGATCGAGGCCGGTGATCGCTTCGGTGACCGGATGCTCGACCTGAAGCCGCGTGTTCATCTCCATGAAGTAGAAGTTCTCGCCTTCCGCAATGAACTCGACCGTGCCGGCACCGACATAGCCGACCGCCTTGCCGGCTTCGACGGCGGCCTTGCCGATCGCGGCGCGGCGTTCCGGCGTAAGGCCGGGTGCGGGGGCTTCCTCGATCACCTTTTGGTGCCGGCGCTGGATCGAGCAATCGCGCTCGAAGAGATGGATGATGTTGCCGTGGCTGTCGCCGAAGATCTGGGCCTCGATGTGGCGCGGCTGGGTCAGATACTTCTCGACCAGCACGCGGTCGTCACCAAAGGCGTTCTTCGCCTCGCGCTGCGCGGATTCGAGGGCGTCCTTGAACTCGGCCGGGCTGGCTGCGACCTTCATGCCCTTGCCGCCGCCGCCGGCCGAAGCCTTGATCAGGACCGGATAGCCGATCTTGTCGGCCGCCTGCTGGAGCACTTTCAGCGACTGGTCGGTGCCGTGATAGCCGGGGACCAGCGGCACGCCGGCTTTCTCCATCAGCGCCTTGGCCTCGCTCTTCGAGCCCATAGCGCGGATCGCCGAAGGCTGCGGGCCGATGAAGATCACGCCGGCCTTGGCGCAGGCCGCGGCGAAATCCGCATTCTCGGAGAGGAAGCCATAGCCGGGATGGATGGCGTCGGCGCCGCTTTCCTGCGCGGCTTTGAGGATATTGGCCTGGTTGAGATAGCTTTCGCGCGGCGCTGCGGCGCCGATCTCATAGGCGGCGTCGGCCAGCGCGACATGCAGCGCATTGCGGTCCGCTTCGGAATAAACCGCAACACTGCGGATGCCTATGCGTTTCAGCGTCCGGATGATCCGGCAGGCGATCTCGCCGCGGTTGGCAATGAGAACGGTGTCGATGGCGCGGTTCATTTCACCCAGTCCGGCTTGCGCTTTTCCAAGAACGAGGTGACACCTTCCTTGCCTTCCACACCGGCACGGATTGTAGCGATACGCTGCGCGGTATCGGCAATGACCGCGGCACTGGGCACGGCGTCGACGGCAGAAACCAGTGCCTTCGCCGCCGCCAGGGCATGGGGTCCAGCCTTCTGGATCGCGTCGAGCCAATGCATCACGCAGGCGTCGAGCTCGTCGGCGGCGACCACTTCATGCACCAGGTTCATGGCGAGCGCCTGCTCGGCCGAGAAACGCTCGGCAGTCAGGAACCAGCGCCGGGCCTGGCGCGCGCCCATGGCGCGGATGAGATAGGGGCTGATGACGGCGGGGATGAGACCGAGCCGGACCTCGGTCACCGCGAACTCCGCTTCCGGAACTGCTGCGACCAGATCGCCGCAGGCGATGAGGCCGATTGCGCCCGCAAAAGCATTGCCCTGGACCCGGACAATCACCGGCTTGGGGCAGGTGTCGATCAGCCGCAGCAACTCGGCAAGGCGCTGGGCATCAGCCAGGTTCTCCGCTTCGGAGAAGGCCGCCATCCGCTTCATCCAGTTGAGGTCGGCACCGGCCGAGAAGCTCTTTCCATTGGCGCGCAGCACGACGGCGCGCACCTTGTCGTCGCCGGCGGCTTCGGCGAAGGCAGCGGTCAGCGCCGCGATCAGCGCGTCGTCGAAGGCGTTGTGCACCTCCGGCCGGTCGAGCGTCAGCGCGGTGACGCTGCCGCTGGTTTCGACGATCAGACTCAAAGGCTCATCCTCACATGCGGAACACGCCGAAGCGCGTCTCCTCTGCCGGTGCGTTCAGCGAGGCGGAAAGTGCCAGGCCCAGCACATTGCGGGTCTCGGCGGGATCGATCAGTCCATCGTCCCAAAGGCGGGCGGTGGCGTAATAGGCGTCGCTCTGGCGCTCGTATTGCGCGGCGATCGGCGCCTTGAAGCTGGCCTCTTCTTCCACCGACCACTGGCCGCCCTTGGCCTCGATGCCGTCGCGCTTCACCTGCGCCAGCACGTTGGAGGCCTGCTCGCCGCCCATGACGGCGATGCGGGCATTGGGCCACATCCAGAGGAAGCGGGGATCATAGGCGCGGCCGCACATGCCATAGTTCCCGGCGCCGAAGCTGTTGCCGATGATCACGGTGAATTTCGGCACGGCGGCGCAGGACACCGCGGTCACCATCTTGGCGCCGTCCTTGGCGATGCCGCCACTCTCGTATTTCCGCCCGACCATGAAGCCGGTGATGTTCTGCAGGAAGACGAGCGGAATGCCGCGCTGGCTGCAGAGCTCGATGAAATGCGCGCCTTTGAGCGAGGATTCCGAAAACAGCACGCCGTTGTTGGCGACGATGCCGACCGGATAGCCCCAGATATGCGCGAAGCCGGTGACCAGGGTTGCGCCATAAAGCGGCTTGAACTCGTCGAACTCCGAGGCATCGACGATGCGGGCGATGATCTCACGCACGTCGTAGGGTTTCCGCGGATCGGCGGAAACGATGCCGTAGATCTCGGCCGGGTCGTAGAGCGGCGCGCGCGGCTCCTTGAGTTCGAGGCCGTGGCGCTTCACGCGGTTCAAATTGGCGACGATCGAACGCGCCTGACCCAAGGCCTGTGCGTCGTTCTCCGCCATGTAGTCCGATACGCCCGATACGCGGGTGTGCACCTCGGCGCCGCCGAGGTCTTCGGCGGTGACGACCTCGCCGGTCGCGGCCTTCACCAGCGGCGGGCCGCCGAGGAAGATCGTGGCCTGGTTCTTCACCATGATGGTCTGATCGGCCATGGCGGGGACATAGGCGCCGCCCGCGGTGCAACTCCCCATCACCACGGCGATCTGCGGGATGCCGGCGGCGGACATCTGGGCCTGGTTGAAGAAGATGCGGCCGAAATGCTCGCGGTCGGGAAAGACCTCGTCCTGGTTCGGCAGATTGGCGCCGCCCGAATCCACCAGATAGATGCAGGGGAGATGATTGGCCTGGGCGATGGCTTGCGCGCGCAGATGCTTCTTCACCGTCATCGGAAAATAGGTGCCGCCCTTGACCGTCGCGTCATGGGCGACGATCAGGCATTCGCGGCCCGAAACCCGGCCGATGCCGGTGATCATCCCGGCGCAGGGCACCTCGTCCTCATACATGCCCCAGGCGGCGAGCTGGCTGAGCTCCAGGAAGGGCGAGCCGGTGTCGATCAAGGTCCGCACGCGGTCCCGTGGCAGCAGCTTGCCGCGTTTCAGATGCCGCTCGCGTGCCGCGGCACCGCCGCCTTCCGCGACCTTATCGACATTGGCGCGGAGCGTCGCGACCGCCTGCGCCAGCGCATCGTGGTTCTGGCGAAAGGTCTCCGATCGCCGGTCCAGACTGGTTTCCAAACGCGCCATGGGCTCTCCCTGAATGGGCGCATCCTAGCGGGCCGCCCGCCGGAAAGTCACGCTGCGGCGCAGCAATTGCGCAATATTGCGCCCGAGGCCCGGCGCGAAACAAGAAAGCGTCCGGTGGGTTGCTTGAATACGCAAGGACCTTCCCGGGCTTCGTGATTAGATTGCGGAGAAATCGGCAAAGGCCCTGCGACTCGGAGAGCGCGCAACCCATGCTTATTTCCCCGACGAACTCTTCCATTCGCGCCGACGTCCGGCTGGACGATGTCTACACCAAGACCAGCGGGCGCGTGCTGATGAGCGGCATCCAGGCCCTGGTCCGACTTCCCATGGTGCAGAAGCGCCGCGACCAGGCCGCCGGATTGAACACCGGCGGCTTTATTTCCGGCTATCGCGGCTCGCCTTTGGGCGGCTACGACACCGCGCTCGGCAAGGCGAAGAAGTTTCTGGCCGCCCATGATGTGATCGCGCAGCCGGCGGTCAACGAAGACCTCGCCGCGACCGCGATCTGGGGCACCCAGCAGGTCGGGTTGTGGCCGGGTGCCACCAAGGACGGCGTGTTCGGCATCTGGTACGGCAAGGGCCCGGGCGTCGACCGGTCCGGCGACGTGCTGAAGCATGCCAATGCCGCCGGCACGTCGAAGCATGGCGGCGTGCTCTGCCTCGCCGGCGACGACCATGGCGCCAAGTCCTCCTCGATCCCGCATCAGTCGGATCACGCCTTCATGTCGGCGGTGATCCCGGTGCTCTATCCGTCGAGCGTGCATGAGTTCGTGCGCATGGGTCTCCTGGGTCTCGCCATGTCGCGCTATTCCGGCTGCTGGGTGGCGATGAAGGTGCTGTCGGACACGATCGAGTCCAACGCGGTGGTCGATCTCGACCAGGAGGATTGCTCCTTCGTCGCGCCGCCGAATTTCGTGATCCCCGATGGCGGGCTGCACATCCGCTGGCCGGACGATCGCTGGTCGCAGGACCATCGGCTGCAGACCTACAAGGCCTATGCGGCGATCGAGTTCGGCAGCGTCAACGGCGTGGACAGATTGATCATCGACGCCAAGCGGCCGCGCTTCGGCATCGTCGCCTCGGGCAAGGCCTATGAGGATGTGCGCGAGGCGCTGCAACAGCTCGGCATCGACAAGGAGACCGGCGAGGCGATCGGCCTGCGCCTGTTCAAGGTCGGCATGCCCTGGCCGCTGCCGCCCCATGGCATCCGGCAGTTCTCCGAGGGGCTGGAAGAGGTCCTGATCATCGAGGAGCGGCGCGAGATCATCGAGAACCAGATCAAGCAGCATCTCTTCAACTGGAAGACCGATGTCCGCCCGCGCATCGTCGGCAAGTTCGACGAGCAGGAACGACCATTCCTGCCGCTCGACCGCGAGCTTTCGGAAAGCCTGGTGGCACAGGCGATCGTCGCGCGGCTGATGCGGATGAGCATTCCGGACGACATCAAGGCGCGGCTCCAGGAGCGGCTCGAATGGTTCACCGCCCGCGAGCAGCGCCTCAAAGGCTATACGCCGATCGTCAACCGGATGCCGCATTACTGCCCCGGCTGTCCGCACAACACCTCGACCAAGGTGATCGAGGGCAGCCGCGCCGCGGCCGGCATCGGCTGCCATTTCATGGTGCAGTGGATGGATCGCCGCACCGAGACCTTCACCCATATGGGCGCCGAGGGCATCACCTGGATGGGCATCTCGCCCTTCACCACGGAGAAGCACCTCTTCACCAATCTGGGCGACGGCACCTATTTCCACAGCGGAATTCTCGCGATCCGCCAGGCGGTCGCGGCCAAGATCAACATCACCTACAAGCTGCTCTACAACCAGGCCGTGGCGATGACCGGCGGCCAGCAGGTCGATGGCGAACTCTCGCTCGGCCAGCTGGTGCAGCAGATCCGCGCCGAGGGGGTTCAGCACATCACGGTCTTGAGCGACGATGTCGATGAACTGCCGCTTGGCGAATTTCCGGCAGGTGTCACCGTCCATCCGCGCGAGCATATGGACCGCGCGATGGAGGAATTCCGCGAGATCGAGGGCTGCTCGGTCATCGTCTATGACCAGGGCTGCGCCGCGGAGCTGCGCCGGAAGCGCCACCGCAACCTGGCGCCGGAACCCGAGGAGCGGGTCTTCATCAACAAGGCGGTCTGCGAAGGCTGCGGCGATTGCTCGGTGCAGAGCAATTGCATCGCGATCGAGCCCGCCGAGACGCCGATGGGCCGCAAGCGCGAGATCAACCAGTCGGCCTGCAATGTCGATCTCTCCTGCCTCAAGGGCTTCTGCCCCTCCTTCGTGACCATCAAGGGCGCGCAGCCGCGCAAGGGCGAGGGTGTGGTGTTGCAGGACGCGGACTTGCCGGAACCGCCGGTGCCGCCGGTCCTGGACACGCCGTTCAACATCGCGGTGACCGGCATCGGCGGCACGGGTGTGCTGACCATCGGCGGCATCATCGGCATGGCGGCGCATCTGGATGGGAAGGCCGCCATGGTGCTGGAGGTCGCGGGCCTGGCGCAGAAGGGCGGTGCCGTCATCTCGCATATCCGGCTCTGCAGCGATCCCGACCATATCTCGACGCCGCGGATCGCGGGTGGCAGTGCAGACCTGCTGCTGGCGGCGGATTCGGTGGTCGCGATCTCGCGGGAGAGCATGGAGATGCTCTCGACCGAACGCACCGCCGCGATCGTCAACGGCCACAATGCGCCGGTCGCCAATTTCGTGCGCGACCGCGATTTCGATTTCCGCCAGGACGCGGTCCTGCAGGCGATCAGGGATTCGGTGAAGCCGCGCCCGCGGATCGTCGATTTCCACCGCTTCGCCACCAAGGTGATCGGCGACGCCATCGCCTCCAACATGATGATGGTCGGCTATGCCTGGCAGCTCGGCTTGCTGCCGCTCTCCGAGGCCGCGCTGATGCGGGCGATCGCGATGAACGGTGTGGCGATCGCGATGAACAAGACCGCCTTCCGCTGGGGCCGCGTCGCCGCCGCCGACCCGGAGCGGGTCGCCGAGCTGCTGGTGCCGGCCAAGGACGAGCGCGCCGTCGCCGACATGACGCTGGACGAGATCGTCTCGCACCGGGCGCGGCATCTCACCGCCTATCAGGATGCCGCCCTGGCGGAGAAGTATCGGGCGGCGGTGTCGCGCATCCGCGCCGTCGAGGCGAAGCTCGGCAGCGAGGCGCTGACGCGGGCGGTCGCCATCAACTATGCCAAGGTGCTGGCCTATAAGGACGAGTATGAGGTGGCACGGCTGCTGACCGATCCCGGTTTCGAGAAGGAGTTGCGGGAGACGTTCGAGGGCGACGGCAAGCTGAGCTTCCATCTGGCGCCGCCGCTGGTCTCGAAGATCGACCCGGATCTCGGACGGCCGAAGAAGAAGCGCTTCGGCGAGGGCATGCGGATGCCTCTGCGCTGGGTCGCGAAAATGAAATCGCTGCGCGGCAGCGCCTTGGACATTTTCGGGCGCAGCGCGGAGCGCAAGCGCGAGCGCGGGCTCATCAAGACTTATGAGGCGATGCTGGACGAAATCGCCGGCTCACTCAGCGCGGAGAACAAGCGCGCGGCCGTCGCCTTGGCTTCGGCACCGGATTCCGTGCGGGGCTTCGGGCCGGTGAAGCTCGCCGCGATGGACAAGTTCGACCGGCAATGGCCAGAATTGCTGAGGCGCTATCGCGTCGCACGCCAGGAGGCCGCCGCGCCGGCGGCAGAGGCGAAGCAGCCGGCACTTTAGGGGGATAGGATGCGCAACACGGGCAGCACGCTCGATTTCGATCTGGGCGACATGGTCGGTGCGCTCCGCAACCAGGTGGAGGCGTTCTCGCAGAAGGAGATCGCGCCGCGGGCCGCGGAGATCGACAACAAGAATGCATTCCCGATGGACCTCTGGAAGAAGTTCGGCGATCTCGGCGTGCTGGGGATCACGGTCGAGGAGGAATATGGCGGGGCGGGGCTCGGCTATCTCGAGCACACCGTCGCCATGGAGGAGATCAGCCGCGCCTCGGCGTCGGTGGGCCTCTCCTACGGCGCGCATTCCAATCTCTGCGTCAACCAAATCCGGCGCAACGGCAATGCGGAGCAAAAGAAGCGCTATCTGCCGAAGCTGATCGACGGGAGCCACGTCGGCGCGCTCGCCATGAGCGAGCCGGGCTCTGGCTCCGACGTCGTCTCGATGAAATTGAAAGCCGAGAAGAAGGGCGATCGCTACGTCCTCAACGGCAACAAGATGTGGATCACCAACGGGCCGGATGCGGATGTACTGGTGGTCTATGCCAAGACCGACCCGGCGGCGGGCTCGAAGGGGATCACCGCCTTCCTGATCGAGAAGTCATTCAAGGGATTCTCGACCGCCCAGAAGCTGGACAAGCTCGGCATGCGCGGCTCCAACACCTGCGAACTCGTGTTCCGGGATTGCGAAGTGCCGGAAGAGAACGTGCTGGGCGAGGTCGGCAAGGGTGTCCGCGTCCTGATGTCGGGCCTCGATTACGAACGCGCAGTGCTGGCAGCGGGACCGATCGGCATCATGCAGGCCGCGCTCGACGTCGCGATTCCCTATGTGCACGAGCGCAAGCAGTTCGGCGAGCCGATCGGCACCTTCCAATTGGTGCAGGGCAAGCTCGCCGACATGTACACGGTGCTCAATGCCAGCCGCGCCTATGTCTATGCGGTCGCCAAGGCCTGTGACCGCGGCCAGACCACCCGCAAGGACGCGGCGGGTGCCATCCTGTTCGCCGCCGAAAACGCGACCAAGGTGGCGCTGGACGCGATCCAATTGCTGGGCGGCAACGGCTATATCAACGACTACCCGACTGGGCGCCTGCTGCGCGACGCCAAGCTCTACGAGATCGGCGCCGGCACCTCGGAGATCCGCCGCATGCTGATCGGCCGCGAGCTGTTCGAAGAGACGGCTTAGCTAGCGGCTATTACAGGCGCGCCAGACTTTCTCCGCCGTGACCGGCATGTCGATCGTCGTGACACCGAGCGGCTGAAGCGCGTGCAGCACGGCGCTGACCAGGGCGGCGGGTCCGGCGATGGCGCCGGCCTCGCCGCAGCCTTTGACGCCCAGGGGATTGTTCTTGCAGGGCGTGGTGAGGGACTCGATCCGCATCGCCGGCAGGTCGCTGGCGCGCGGCAGCGCGTAGTCCATCAGGGAGCCGGTGAGCAGCTGCCCTGAGGCGTCGTCATAGGCGCAGTGCTCGAACATGCCCTGGCCGACGCCTTGCGCCAGTCCGCCATGGATCTGGCCGGCGACGATCATCGGATTCATCTGGTTGCCGAAGTCATCGACCGCAGCGAGCGCGAGGATGTCGATCTTGCCGGTCTCGGGATCGACCTCGATCTCGCAGAGATGGACGCCGTAGGGGAAGGTGAAATCCGGCGGGTCGAAATAGGTGGTCTCCTCGAGCCCGGGCTCGATCTCGGTCGGAGAGAAGGCGATCGGGTTGTAGGCCGCGCCCGCCACCTGCTTGAAGGTGACGCTGCGGTCGGTGCCGATCACGCGAAACTCTCCGTTCTCGAAACCGATATCGACCACGTCGGCTTCCAGGAGATGCGAGGCGATCTTGCGGCCTTTCTCGATCACCTTGTCGATCGAGAGCTTCATCGCCGAGCCGCCCACGGCAATGGAGCGCGAGCCATAGGTGCCGATGCCATAGGGCACGCGGTCGGTGTCGCCATGGGCGATCTCGATCTGGTCGAAGGGCACACCCAAGGCATCGGCGACGATTTGGGCGTAGACGGTTTCATGGCCCTGGCCGTGGGCGTGGCTGCCGGTCAGGACCGTGATCGAGCCGGTCGGGTTCACCCGCACGGTGCCGACCTCGTACTGGCCGGCGCGGCAGCCCTGCTCGTTCAGGAGCTTCGATGGGCCCATGCCGCAGGATTCCATGTAATAGGCGAAGCCGAGGCCGCGCAGCTTGCCGCGCGCCTTGGCTTCGGCGCGGCGGGATTCGAAGCCGGCGAAATCGCCCACCTCGACCGCGCGATCGAGCAAGGCGTGGAGATCGGCGGTGTCATAGGTCCAGAGCAAAGGCGTCTTATAGGGAAAGGCCTCGGCCGGGATGAGATTGCGGCGGCGCATCTCGATCCGGTCGATCGAGATCTCGCGGGCCGCGGCGTCCATCAGCCGTTCCAGAACATAGGTCGCCTCCGGCCTTCCGGCGCCGCGATAGGCATCGACCGGCACCGTGTTGGTGAAGGCGGCACGCACCCGGCAATGCACGGCGCGGGTCTTATACGGACCGGGCATCGGATAGGCGTAGAAGAAGGACGGGATCGCCGGGGCGAAGGTCGAGAGATAGGCGCCCATATTGGCGATGGTATCGACCCTGAGCCCGGTCATTGCGCCGTCGCGGTCAAAGGCGCCGGAGACCGTGGTGACGTGGTCGCGGGCATGGGTGTCGGAGAGATAGGCCTCGCTGCGGTCGGAGATCCATTTGACCGGCCGGCGGATCTTCTTCGCGGCGAAGACCACCAGCAGCTCCTCGGCATAGTGATAGATCTTCATGCCGAAGCCGCCGCCGACATCGGGCGCCACCACCCGGATCTTGTCCTCGCTGACGCCCAGGGTCGCGACCGAGAGCAGGACGCGGATGATGTGCGGGTTCTGGTTCGAGGTGTAGAGCGTGTAGCGCTCGGTCGAGGGATCGTAATGGCCGATGGCGCCGCGGGTTTCCATCGGCGAGGCATGGACCCGGTTGTTGACCAGCTTCACCGTGGTGACATGGGCGGCGCGGGCGAAGGCCTGGTCGGTTGCTTGAGAGTCGCCGACCGACCAGTCGTAGCAGAGATTGTGCTTGGCCTCCGGCCAGACCTGCGGCGCGCCAGGTGCCACGGACGCTTCCAGATTCGTGATATGCGGCAGCGGGGTATAGTCGATCGTGATCGCTTCGGCGGCATCGAGCGCCGCTTCGCGAGTCTCGGCGACCACGAAGGCGACCGGATCGCCGACATGGCGCACGATCTCGCCGGCGAGAACCGGATGCGGCGGCTCGACCTGTTTCTTGCCTTCGCCCAAGGGAACGCCCCAGCCGCAGGGCAGACCGCCGATCTTCGCAGCCTCGAGATCGGCGGCGGTCAGGATGGCGAGCACGCCGGGCAGCGCTTGCGCACGGTCGGTCGCGATGCGGGTGATGCGGGCATGGGCATGCGGCGACCGCAGCACGACGCCGTGGGTCATGCCGGGGAGGTGGATGTCATCGACATAGCGGCCTTCGCCGGTGAGAAACCGGCGGTCCTCCTTGCGGCGGACCGGCCGGCCGACGAGCGGGCCTGCGGCGTGCGTGCTGTCGTCCACCGCGTGTTACGCGCGCTTCCAGGCCCAGGGGAGCAGGGCACAGGCAAGCGCGATCTTCACCACCTCGGCGAGGAGGAAGGGAACGAGGCCGTTCAGGAGTGCCGCTTCGAAGCCGATCAGGCTGGAAAGCCAGGCGACGCCGCAGAGGAAGATCGCGACATCGCCGAGGATGAAGATCGGTGCGGCGCTGGCGACGCTGCGGCCCATGCCGCGGTTGGCGAGATGGCCGACCAGACCCGCGGCGACCAGAAAGCCGAAGAGATAACCGGCGGTGGGTCCGGCGAGGATCGCGACCCCGCCGCCCGCGGCGAAGAACGGCAGGCCGACGGCGCCTTCGACGAGATAGGCGGCGACGGTTGCCAGCGCCAGGTTGCGGCCGTAGACGGCGCCGATCATCAGCACCACGAAGGTCTGCATGGTCATCGGCACCGGCCAGAACGGCACCCTCACATGGGCCGAGACCGCGAGCAGCAGGCTGCCGGCGATGATGAGCGCCGCCTGCTTGACGAGGTTGGTGGTGGCGCCGGACCAGAGCTTATCGGCGAGGGTCAGTTGCATGCTTGTATTCCTTCTGGAAATCAACTCAGAGCCGCGCGGACCTTGCCGAGCAGCGCTTCGCGGTCATGGCGCGCCTGCAGCGCCGCGTTCATATCGACCTTCACGAACTTGGCCGGCGTGTGCGGCTGCAATTGACCGATCAGGTCCATGTCGGCGGAGATCACGGTGCCGACCATGAAATAGCCGCCACCGGAAACCGCGTCCCGGTGCAGCACGATCGGCTCGGTGCCGCCCGGCACCTGGATCGAGCCATAAGGGTAGCAGGCATCGACGATGTTCGAAGGATCGCTGCCGGCGCCGAAGGGCTGCTTGCGCGGTACGAATTCCAAGGGCTTGCCGCCCTTGAAGCGATAGCCGATGCGGTCGGCTTCCGGGGCGACCTTCCAGGTGTCGGCGAAGAATTGCGCGCCGGCCGCATCGGTGATGCGGTGCCAATAGAGGCCGGGGACGACGCGAAGCTCCGCCGGATTGCCCGGCAGCCGGCGGAGATTGGCCGGAACGCTGCGGCCTTCCTTGGCCGCCTTGGCGACGCCGTCGATCTTCAAGCTGTCGCCGGCGGCAAGCTTGCGGCCTTCGTAGCCCCCGAGTGCGCCGAGCGTATAGGTCGAGCGCGAGCCCAGGACCACCGGCACGTCGATGCCACCCTGGATCGCGATATAGGCGCGGGCGCCGCTTTTCAGGAAATCGAAGCCGAGGGTCTGGCCGGCCTTGACCTTGAAGGCGGTCCAGGTCGGCTGCACCACACCGTCCACCTTCGGCGGCAGCTCGGCGCCGGTGACGGCCACCAGAGCATCCGATGCGAATTGCAGCTCCGGCCCCATGAAGACGGCTTCCAGAACCGCGGCGCCTTCCTCATTGCCGACCAGCATATTCGCGGCCTGCAGCGAGAAGCGGTCCATGCCACCGGAAAGCGGGATGCCGAGATGATAATAGCCGGGACGGCCGAGGTCCTGCACCGTGGTCGAGAGCCCGGGGTTGATGACCTTAATTGCCATAGAGCGCCCCCATGAGCTTCGCGTTGGTCCCGTCGATATCCTTTTGGAACGCATCCAGCGAGAAGGTGACGTCGCGCATCAGCGGCGCGAACTTGCCGGCTTCCACATCGGCGACGGCGGCATCATAGGCGGCACGGTCGATCGGCTTCCACTTCACGATATCGCCCGGGCGGAAGAAGACCATGAAGTCGCGCAGATACTTGATCTCCTGCTTCGGGTCGTAGATCGGCATCGGCGTGATGCCGAACATCTGGTAACCGCCGGCGCCCCGTACCGAATAAATGCAGCCGAAGCAGCCGCCATGGCCGACGGTGAGCTTCGGCGTGTCGGTGCGGGGGCGGAGATATTTCGGCACCTCGATCTGCCGTTTCCGGTCGACCATCTGGTAGAGGAAGGGGAGACCGGCGACGAAGCCGACCATGGAGACGAACCAGGGCGCGCCGGAATGCGCTTTCACGAAACCGTCGACGCCGTCGAGATTGTTGATCCGCGCGGCGTATTCGATGTCGGTGCTCTTCGGATCCTGGTGGCGCTCGCGGAAGCGCATCAGCGTCTCGTGGGTCCAGGGATCGTTGTAGAGGACCGGGATCTCGACGATGCGGGTCTTGATGCTGGATTCCGCCTTCTCGGCCGCACCCTCCAGGCGTTTCAGCTCTGCCAGCATGTCATCCGGCTTGATCACGTCGGGATCGAACTTGATCTGGAACGAGGCGTTGGCCGGGCAGATCTCGGTCACGCCCTTGATCCGGCTTTCCTTCACCGCCGTGGTCATCGAGAGGCTCTTGAAGAAGGCCTCCAGCGACATCTCCTCGTCCACCTCGACGAAGATGTGCTCGTCGCCGCCAAACGAATATCGCGTGTTCATCCCCGCCTCGCCTTCATTCCGCCGCCAGTTTCGTTGCATTCGCTTCGAGCCAGCCTTCCAGCCAGCGTGTATGGAAATCCGCCTTTTGGACCGACGGGTCGCCGGCCAACGCCAGGTGCAGGGGCCGCGTGGTCTTGACGCCGCCGATCTCAAGCTCGTTGAGCGCGCGGGTCAGGCGCGCGATTGCCGCCGGACGGTCCTCGTCCCAGACGATCAGCTTGCCCAAGAGCGAATCGTAGAAAGGCGGGATCGCATAGCCTTGATAGAGCAGCGTGTCGAAGCGGACGCCGTTGCCGCCAGGGAC
>Ga0209257_1003347_pt1 | contig 13870 bp, 10 predicted proteins | sample AraplaCvi_mCL_r2_FD_184277 | JGI IMG/M metagenome (GOLD analysis project Ga0209257, IMG submission 184277) | Arabidopsis root microbial communities from North Carolina, USA - plate scrape MF_Cvi_mCL_r2 (SPAdes) (version 2) | ecosystem: Host-associated > Plants > Roots > Endosphere | place: USA...
CTCGCCATGTCGCGCCGCTGCGAAATCACGGGTGTCGGTCCGATGGTCGGCCACAACGTGAGCCACTCGAACATCAAGACCAAGCGCCGGTTCATGCCGAACCTGGCGGCGGTCAGCCTCCAGTCGGATGCCCTGGGCCAGACCTTCTCGCTCCGGATCACCAACGCCGCGCTCCGCACGGTGGACTCCAAGGGCGGCCTCGACCCGGTCCTGCTCAAGGCCAAGGACGAAGTCCTCTCGGCCAAGGCGCTGAAGATCAAGCGTCAGGTGAAGGCCAAGCTCGCCGAGACGGCCGCGGCCTAAGCCGCCACCGACCACGTGTCTTTCCGAAGGGCCGCCCCACCGGGCGGCCTTTTTGATTCCATTCGTCGGGTTACCTCCCCGGCGTCCAGTCCCAAGCCATCAGCAGCGTGCGCTGGCGGTTCGAGAAGTTGTCGTCCGAGATCAGGTAGAATCGCACCGAGCCATCGGGCCGGGGCAGGGCGGCGACACCTTCGAAATTGTCGACGGTCGCCGGCCGCTTGATCTCCAGGCGGTCCAGCCCGCGGCCCGCACGGTCGGTGATCAGCAGCCAGACGGTGTTGCCGATGACGGGGCTGAAATCGCGCAGCAGGAAGGCCCAACGCCCGCCGGGCAGCGGCCGGGCGGCCACCAGCGCCAGCGACCCGCCGTCGGTGATCCGGAAGTTCGGCGTGCAGCCGCCGGACAGGCGGCAGATCCACGTTTCGCGCGTATCCTCACGGCCCACGAGGTAGGCGTCGCGGCCGAGGGCGGGATCTAGCGCTAGAGCCTCCATGCCTTCGTTCTCGGGGAAGGGGGCGTCCGGCGACGGGACCGGGCGGGGCGGGCCGCCGTTCGCTGGATAGAGCCAGATGCGATGGTTGCGCTCGAAGCTCACCATCAGGTCGCCGTTCGGCCACAGCGCCAGGCCCTCGGCGTCCGAATCCGCCTTGCCGCCGCTCAGCGCCTTGCCGTCCAGCCCGGTCAGCGGGACCAGCGTCAGGTCTGCAAGGCCGACCAAGCGCCCCTGGTCGTCCAGGACGATCCGTCCCTTCACCAGGTCGCCCTCATCGCCGACCGACACGAAGCGGCCATCGGGCAGCACCTCCAGGTCGGAGAGTCCGTGAAGGCGCGAGGTGTCGGGCGAGGTCAGGGCCAAGCCGCCGGCGTAGGTGAAGGTGTTCGCGGGCCTTGCCGGCGTTCCGGGCGGTCCCTCCGGCACGGGTCCGGCCACGACCCGGATGCCCGGTCCGGCGGCCACCGGCGCTGCGGGCAGTTTCGCCGTCTGCGGAACGCAGCCGGCCAGCGCCAGTGCAAGCGCCAGCCCGGCCCACGGCCTCAAGCGGTGGCCCTCCGGACCTCTTTGAAGGACGAGCGCCGCGCTGGCCCCTGCGGGCCCTGGGTGCTGGGCGGCGGGGCCAGCAGGTTGGCGTTCCTACGCGTCACCCGGCGGACCTCCTCGTCGAAGAGGTCGGCCAGCTGCTCGACCATGGCGCCGGCCAGCTGCTCCACGTCCACGATGGTTACGGCGTTGCGGTAGTAGCGGGTCACGTCGTGGCCGATGCCGATGGCGATCAGCTGCACCGGGCTCCTGGCCTCGATCTCGGTGATCACCTCGCGCAGGTGGCGCTCCAGGTAGTGGCCGGAGTTCACCGACAGCGTCGAGTCGTCCACCGGGGCGCCGTCCGAGATCACCAGCAGGATGCGGCGGGCCTCAGGCCGGCCGATCAGGCGCTGGTGCGCCCACATCAGCGCCTCGCCGTCGATATTCTCCTTCAGCAGCCCCTCGCGCATCATCAGGCCGAGGTTGCGCCGCGCGCGGCGCCAGGGGGCGTCGGCGGCCTTGTAGATGATGTGGCGCAGGTCGTTCAGCCGGCCCGGCTGGGCGGGCTTGCCGGCCTTCAGCCAGTCCTCGCGGCTGGAGCCGCCCTTCCAGGCGCGGGTGGTGAAGCCCAGGATCTCGGTCTTCACGCCGCAGCGCTCCAGCGTGCGCGCCAGGATGTCGGCGCACACCGCCGCCACCATGATCGGCCGCCCGCGCATCGAGCCCGAGTTGTCGATCAGGATGGTCACGACCGTGTCGCGGAACTCGGTGTCCTCCTCCTCCTTGAAGGAGAGCGGCGCCGTCGGGTCGATGATCACCCGCGTCAGGCGGGCCACGTCCAGGATCCCTTCTTCCAGGTCGAACGACCAGGAGCGGTTCTGCTGGGCCAGCAACTTCCGCTGCAGGCGGTTGGCCAGGCGCGAGACCACGTTCGACACGCTGGCGAGCTGCTGGTCGAGGTAGGCGCGCAGGCGCGTCAGCTCCTCGGGGTCGCACAGCTCTTCCGCCGCCACGACCTCGTCGTGGGCGGTGGTGAAGACCTTATAGGTGATCGCCCGGTTGTCGCCGGACGGATCGGGGCGGGCGGGCTGCTCGCCGTCGCCCATGTCCGGCGGCTCGTCGGTGTCCTCGGCGTCGGGGTCCTGCTCCGACTGCATCATCTGGCTGTCGGCGTCCTCGGCCTCGCGCGCCTGGGTCTCGTCGTCGTCCATGGCCGACTGCTGCGGCGACTGGCTCTCGCCCTCGCCGTCGTCGTCGCTGTCCGAGGCCTCGGGCTCGCCGTCGTCCTTGCCCTCGGCGTCGTCGTCCGGCTGTTCGGGCGAGTCCGACAGGTCGTCGCCCATCTCCAGGTCGCGGATGATGGCGCGCGCGATGCGGGCGAAGGCCTTCTGGTCGTGCAGCGAGGCTTCCAACTTCGCCATGTCCTCGCCGGCCTTGGCGTCGATGTCGGCGCGGAACATGTCCACCAGCGCGCGGGCCATCGGGGGCGGTGGCTCGCCGGTCAGGCGCTCGCGCACCATCAGGCTGACCACCTCCGCCAGCGGCGGATTGGCCATGGCCTCCACCTCGTTATAGACCCGCCGCTGCCAGGCGTGGTCCATCACCGCCCGCAGGTTGTTCTTCACCCCGCCCATGGCGTTCGCGCCGATCGCCTCGATGCGGGCCTGTTCCAGGGCGTCGTAGATCGGCTGGCCGGCGCCCGAGTGCGGGCGGGTCTTGGCGTGGGCCGCCGGGTCGTGATGGGCGACGCGCAGCGCCATCTGGTCGGCCAGGCCGCGGATGCGCGAGGCGTCCTCGGGCGTCAGGTCGCGCGGCGGATGCGGCAGCACCGCCCGGTTGCCCGACAACTGCGGCCCTTCGCCGGAATAGACGATCTCCAGGTCGGGCGTCTCGGCAAGCGAACGGGCGGCGTGCGCCAGCGCGCGCTTGAAGGGCTCCAGGGGGCTTTCCGGGTTCTTCGCCATGTCAGCCGGTCATAGATCAGGCTTCACGCGGCGTGAAACAAGGAATCGTGTGCGCGAGGAACGGTGCAGGTTTCGCGGCGTTTCCCCGGCCGAGCTTTTCGACCTGAGGAGAAACGTTCATGCTCAAGTGGGCCCTGATCTTCGCGATCGTCGCCATCGTGGCCGGCGCGCTCGGCTTCGGCGGCATCGCCGGCGCCGCGGCCGGTATCGCCAAGCTGTTGTTCTTCGTCGCCGTGGTCGCCTTCCTGGTGTTCCTGGCGATGGGCGTCTTCGCCGGCCGCAAGCTGACGGGACGATAAGCTTCCAATTGCTCCCCCGGCGGGGGAGCTCCCGCGAAGCGGGTGAGGGGGTCCTCCACGGCCTTCCGTACGGACCCCCTCCACCACTTCGTGGTCCCCCTTCCCCAACGGGGGAGGAACGGGTCTAGTTCTTCGCCGCGTAGGCCTTCGCCTGCTTCCCCACCACGTCCACCAGGTCGCCCATGGCGATGTTGGCGTCGATGAGGTGCAGCCCCCAGTCCTTGGCCACCACGCCGCCCGGGCCCACGATGTCGCCGTTGATGTCGTCGGTCCGCGGGTCCGCCGGGTCGGCGTTCAGGTGCGCTTCCAGATAGTTGAAGCCGTCCTTCGCCACGCACTGGCCGGTGATCAGGCCGGGCAGGGACACGAACGGCGTCTTGGGGTTCGGCTTGCCCTTCACCCACTCCGGGGTCGGCGCCGCGGCGCTGGCGATGTTCGCCTGGTTCGACAGGTAGGCGTGCAGCTCGGTCTTGCCGTTCAGCGCCGCCGGGTTGACGCAGGCCGCCTCCCACTCCGGATTGACCACCTTGCCGAACCGGCTGTTGGCCGGCGGCGGGGTGGTGTCGCGGAAGGTCACGTAGCTGATCGCGCAGCCGGTCTGGGTCGCGGTCTTGCACAGCGGGATCGACTTGAACTGCCCCGTGTCCTGGCCCTTCGCCACCGGCAGGTTCGAGCCCAGGATCAGCGCCGACACCAACCTGGCCTGCACCGGCTTGCCGTCGATCTCGGCGGTGATCAGCCGCTGCAGCACCCCCGAGCCCTGCGAGTGACCGATCAGGACCACGCCGCGGCCCTTGTTCTGGGTGGCCAGATAGTGGTTCCAGGCCTCCAGCACGTCATTGTAGCCCACTTGGCGCACGGCGGGGTCGGTGGAGCCGGGCAGGGGTGCGCCCGCCACCCCGGCCCGGAGCGCCGTGACCGTGAACTGGCGGTAGAGCGGGGCGTAGATCCGGCACTTGGAGCCGAAGCGGGCGAGCTGCTGCTTCACGACGTTCAGCTCTTCGGCGTTGGCGGTCATGTCCGAGACCACGCCGGGGTCGTTCGATACGGTCGGATAGACGTAGAAGCAGTCGACCGGCGCCTTCGGATCGGCCTTCCAGGTTTCCACGGTCGACGACCCGTCGGCCTTGATCACCGTGGTGGTCATGTCGATGGCGCAGGCGTCGCCGGCCTTGCCCGGCCAGCACAGCCAGGCCTCGGGCCTGGCGTAGTCGTTCTTGGGATAGCTGGCGGTCTGCGCGGCGGCCGGCTGGGCCAGCAGGCCGACGGCGGCGAGCGCCAGGATGGCGAGCGGTCTTGCGGTCATTTCGGTCTCCCCCGGGAAGGCTTCTTGTTTTCGAAGAATGCGTACGATCATCGCGCGCGTGCGGGGCCAGGTCCAGCACCCTTCAAGCGGGCCGCGATTCGGGCCTAAGGTCCCCGCCACCATTTGGGGGAACTGCGCATGGTGTCCGACAAACCTGCAGGCTGGCCGGCCAGGATCTGGGCCGCGATCGGCGGCGGGTTGGTCGCGCTGGTGGGGGCGGTGATCCTCGCGGGCGGCGCCTGGCTGATCTTCCTGCAGGGTTCGCCCTACTACATGCTGGCCGGGGCTGCGATCCTCGGAACGGGCGGCATGCTGGTCCGCCGCCACCCCGCCGCGGGGTTGCTCTACGCCATCGTGCTGGGCGTGACCCTGGCGTGGGGCCTGTGGGAGGGCGGCTTCGAATTCTGGCCGCTGGTCCCGCGTCTGTTCGCCCCTGCGGTGATGGGGCTGTTCATCCTGCTGGTGATCCCCACGGCGCCCAAGGGGCGGATGCGCGACTACGCGGGCCTCGCCGTCGCCGTGCTGTCCGTCGCCTGCGTGGGCGTCCTGGGCGCGGCCGTGCCGGCCACCTACACGTGGGGCCAGGCCGAGATCCCGGCCCAGATCACGGGGGCGGCGCCGCCGGCCGAGTCCGCCTCGGACTGGCGCTATTACGGGCGCGACCCTGGCGGCTCGCGCTACGCCCCGGTCGACCAGATCAACCGCGAGAACGTCGAGGAGCTCAAGGTCGCCTGGACCTTCCGCTCGGGCGAAAGGCCCAGCCGCGGCAGCCAGGACCAGAACACCCCGGTCCAGGTGGGCGACACGCTCTACGTCTGCACGCCCACCAACGTGGTCATCGCGCTCGACGCCGACAGCGGCAAGGAGAAGTGGCGGCACGATCCGAAGGTGAAGCCGCGGTTCTGGAACCGCTGCCGCGGCGTCGGCTACTGGGACGGGACGCAGCCCAAGGTGGCCCTGGCCGGCGCGCCCGCGGCTGCTCCGGTCCCGGCCGCCAAGGCGACGCCTGCGAAGACGCCCGCTCCCAAGGTCGCCCCGGCGAAGCCTGCCGCGGCCGCACCCGCGCCCGTCGTCCAGGCGGCCTCCGCGCCGGCCTGCCGGCGCCGGATCATCTCCTCGACCATCAACGCTCAGCTCTTCGCCCTGGACGCTGAGACCGGCCGGCGCTGCCCCGGTTTCGGCAAGAACGGCGTCGTCGACCTCACCACCGGCGTCGGCCCGATCAAGCCGGGCTTCTACTTCCAGACCTCCACGCCCACGGTGATCGGGAACAAGATCCTCATCGGCGGCTGGGTGGCCGACAACCAGGAGCTGGCCGAGCCCTCCGGCGTGGTCCGCGCCTTCGACGTGGTCACCGGCGAGCTGGTCTGGGCCTGGGACCTGGGCAATCCGGCGATCGACAAGCTGCCGCCCGAGGGCCAGACCTATACCCGCGGCACGCCCAACGTCTGGTCGACGCCCGCCTTCGACCCGGACCTGGGCCTGGTCTACCTGCCGATCGGCAACGCCACGCCGGACTACTGGGGCTCGCACCGCTCCATGGCGTCGGAGGCCTATTCCTCGTCCGTCGTCGCCGTCGACGTGAACACCGGCAAGATGCGCTGGGCGTTCCAGACCGTGCACCACGACCTGTGGGACTACGACGTCCCGTCCCAGCCGATGCTGATCGACTTCCCGGTGAAGGGCGGCACGGCGCCGGCCCTGGTCCAGCTCACCAAGCGCGGCCAGATCTTCGTGCTGGACCGCCGCGACGGCAAACCCCTGACCCGCGTCGTCGAGGTGCGCGTGCCCGGCGGCGCCCAGCCCGGCGAGTGGGTGTTCCCGACCCAGCCCTATTCGGTGGAGATGCCCACCATCGGGGTTGAGCGGCTGTCCGAGAAGATGATGTGGGGCGCCACCCCGCTGGACCAGCTCGCCTGCCGGATCGCGTTCCAGTCGGTGCGCTACGAGGGCGACTTCACCCCGCCCGGCAGCGCCGAGCGGCCGTCCCTGCAGTACCCCGGCAACGCCGGCGGCATGAACTGGGGCTCGGGCGCCTTCGACGCCCGCCGCGGCCTCCTGATCGTCAGCGACGTGCGGATGCCCCAGACCGTCGCGCTCAAGAAGTCGGACAAGCCCGAGCTCGCGCTCAGCCGTGTGAAGGCCGACCGTCCGCCGCCCAGCCTCAAGGCCATCCCCTACAAGGCCGAGGATCGGTGGTTCCTGAGCCCGCTGTTCGCCCCCTGCGTCCAGCCCCCGCACGGCATGCTGACCGCCATCGACGTCCGCACGCGCCAGATCGTCTGGCAGGTGCCGGCCGGCACGGCGGAGGCCCAGGCCCCGCTCGGCCTGAAGTCGAACCTGCCGATACCGATCGGCACGATCGGCATCGGCGGCCCCATCACCACCGCCGGCGACGTCACCTTCCGCGCCGCCACCACGGACGCCTACCTGCGCGCCTACGACAACGCCACCGGCAAGGTCCTGTGGCAGGCCCCGCTGCCGGTCGCGTCCTCGAGCACGCCCATGACCTACGTCTCGCCCAAGACCGGCAAGCAGTACGTCGTGGTCAGCGCCGGCGGCGCCGCGATGAGCGCGGCGAGGGGGGACTATGTGGTGGCGTATGCGCTGCCCTAGCGCCGCGTTCGCGCGGGTTATCGCGGCCCCTTAATCGCGCGGAAAGGGTGCGTCGGGATACTTCCCGGCATGTCCGGTTCCGATCGCTCCCGACGCCTAAGCCTGCTGCTCGATGGAGCGGAGCGGATCCTGATCGTCGGCCTCTTCGCCTGGCTGACGGTGCGGGTCGCGGCCTCGCTGGGTGAGACGCCCGGCAACATCGTCTTTCTGTTCTCCGAAGGGCTTGTCACCACCTTCGTCCTGCTCCGCCGCCCCACCGACATGATCAGCCTGCGCCCGTTCGACTGGATCATCGGGACCGCCGGCACCGCGCTGCCGATGCTGATCGCCCCGGTCGGCGGGGGATGGATCGGCGCGGTCGCGTTCTGCCTGCTGGGTCTGGCGATCAGCGTGGGGGCCAAGCTGTCGCTGCGCCGCAGCTTCGGCGTCGTCGCCGCCAACCGTGGCGTCAAGAGCGACGGCCTCTACGGCGCGGTCCGCCACCCTATGTACCTGGGCTACTTCATCCTCAACGGCGGGATGCTGGTGCTGAACCCGTCCATCTGGAACGCCGTGATCCTGGTCGTGTGGGCGGGCTGCCAGCTGGCCCGCATCGCCGCTGAGGAGCGGATCCTGGTGCAGGACGAGGCCTATCGGCGGCACACCGAGAAGGTCCGCTTCCGCCTCCTGCCACTCGTCTACTGACGCCTCAGACGCGCTCCAGCCGCGCGTGAGGGAGCGGCGGCAGCTCGACTGCAATCCGATCATCGGGCCGCACCTCGCCGCTCGCCAGCACGATGCCCATGACGCCCGCCTTGCGGATCAGCGTCCCGTCTTCGGACCGGCCCAGCACCGCCGCCGTCAGGCCGGGCTGGAAGCGATCCAGCTGGCTGCAGGGGTTGCGCAAGCCGGTCACCTGGACGACCGCGCGGGCGCCGATCCGGAGCACCGCTCCACGCGGCAAGGCCAGCAGGTCCAGCCCGCACGTGGTGATGTTCTCGCCCATGTCTCCCGGCGCGACCTTGAAGCCCGCGGCCCGCAGCTCGTCGTGCAGTTCCCCGTGGATCAGATGCACCTGCCGCAGGTTGGGCTGGGTGGGGTCCTGCGCCACGCGGGAGCGATGCTGCACCGAGATGCCCAGGTGGGCGTCGCCCTCGACTCCCAGGCCGGCCAACAGCCGGATGGCGCCCTGGACGGGCTTGCTGAAGTTGTGCGCCGCATCGCGGCTGACGCTCGTGACCACGCCGTCGGGGTAGGGCATGGCGGCCTTTATCTCCGGAACCGGTGCGATCCGCCATCCCGGGGCGGCTACCCTTCCAGATGCCGCCGCAGGAAAGCGAACGTCTCCGCCAGGATCTCCAGCGTCCGTGGCGTCGGACCGGTGATGTCGAAGCTGTGCGGCGCGCCCGGGTTGTTGGCCAGCGTCAGCGGATAGTCGCGCCGGATGGCCTCGGCGATGAACCGGTCCAGTCCCGGCAGCAGGTCGGGAATCTCGTCCGCCCCCGCCCGCGCGAGGAACAGCGGCGCCTTGCGGCCCGGATCGACCAGGTGGCGCAGCGGCGACCAGGCGGCCAGCACCTCGGCCTTCTCGCCCGCGCGGTGCCGGGCCGAGGCCTCCAGGTCCATCATCGGGTAGTAGGCCACGATGCAGCGGAGCCAGGGCGGTGCGTCCCTGAGGTACGGCGTCAGCATCGCCCCGCCCAGCGAATAGGCCGCCAGGCACAGGCGATCGGGATCGATGCTCAGTTCGGCCGCGTGCGCCCGCACATAGGCGATGGCCGCCGCCACGTCCGCGCCGCCGGCGGCGGTCCCCTCCGGATAGCCCTGCCGATGGGTGAAGGTCACGCCCACCAGCCCCTGCGCCGCCATCAGCCGGCCGTAGGAAGTGTAGACGCCCATCTCCTTCATCGGCGCCCCGGGCGGTCCGCCGCCATGGATGAAGATCACCGCGGGCCGCCGCTCGCCGGCCTTCAGCCCCGGCGGCCGATAGACGTCCATGGCGACCCTCGCCTCGGCGACGTCCGAGTAGCGGATGTCCTTCGTCACCACCGCCTGGTCCATGCCGGGCAGGGTCATGACCACGGGCCGACGCGCGGCGGCGAGGACGTTGGGCGGAATGGGCAGGTTCTGGGCCATGGCGGCGCCTGCGATGAGCGTGAACGCCAAGGCTAACAGCAAGCGCATCGCAGGACCTCCGTCGGGGGAGGCAGAACCTAGCCGTAGCGCCGGCCCACCGCCCAGCCCGTCCCGACGAACGGCCGTTGCCGGAGGGCGTCATGCCGGGTCACGCGCAAGGCGGAGAGCCCCGATCTCGCGGAGATCGGGGCCCCGCGCGCACTCTGGAACGAGGGTGCGTCGTCCAGGATTGCACAGCCAGGATGCCGACGGCGCGCCTCTGCCCCCAGGAAGAGCAGCGCCGCCGGCAAAGGGGTTCAGGCGGCGAAGGCCAGCCTGTGGCGACGGCGGCGAAGCATGACGCCCGCTCCACCGAAGCCGAGGATCATCAGGGCCCAGGCGCCCGGTTCCGGTACGACGGCTTTGCTGAACGTGCCTGTGCCGCTGAAGACGGCCTGCGGGCCGCCATTGCCCTCAACCACCAGGACCTGAGGGCCACCCGAAACCACTGGATACGGGCCGTCGGCGGCCTGCACCGTCCACCCGCCCTGAGCATTGAGCGTGTTGGTGAAATCGACGTCCGCGCCGTTGAACTTCAGGCTGGTGAGCATCAGCGAGCTGTTGGTCTCGAAGCCCATGGAGCTCAGCGTGAAGCCGATGATGCCGTTCGGCAGCATGAAGCTGAAGGTGTCCGTGAAGGCGCCGGTGCCGGCGTTGTAGCTCTGGGTCGTGACGGTCTCGCCCGGAACGGTCTCCGCTCCCGGAGTCCCCAGGCCATTGTCGCCGAAGACCACCGAGATGCCGCCAGTGGCGGAAACGGTCCAGTTGTCTGCGTAGGTCGCCGCAGATGCGGAAGTGGCGAGCAGGGTCGCCGCCGCGGACGCGGCGAGCACCATGGTGAGTCGTTTCACAGTTAGCCTCCCAAGCATTCCCAATGCAGCCCGATGAAATCCGGCGGGGGCGCGTCAGCGCCCCGTAACGTGGATTCACCAACGGTGTGATCGAATGCCCGCGGGGAGAGGGCAGCAAGTTGATTCTCTTGAGAGGCGAAGTAAGGCAGAGCATCCAACGGGTGATTACAAACAAGCTTGGCCATAACGAAAGCGTGAATTGTCGGAGTTCGACTTAGAATTCGCGAACCAGGTACGTGGGTTTAACGCCGAAATCGCATCGGTTCCGGCCTCATTTGTTTAAGTCACGCCAACTCAGAGTGCCAAAATACTCGTGAGCTATCGGCTTGGTTGTGATGGAGCCGCGTGGCGCCCGGGCCCAGATAACCCGACCGCCCAGGTCGGCTTCACGCAAGATTGTCCGCGGCCTCGCGCCGGACGTTGGGGGCGAGCGCGAGGCCGTCGGACGCCACGTCACCTAGTGGGTGACAGCGGCAAGGGTCGCCGGCTTCGGCGTGCCGTTCAGCGCCGCAAGCACCGGGCTGTCCACGGACGCGACCGCACGATCGACCGTGGTCTTCAGGCAGCTGCGATACCTCGCCTGTTGACGGAGCAGCCGCACATCCGGTTCGTGGCCGCAGACTTGGCTGGCCGCGACGCGAATGCGGTCGAGGGCCATCATCGCGCCCGCTTCCTTCTGCAGGTTCAGGCCGGCCGTCCGGACCGTCACCGAGATGGAATCGTCGGTCAACGAGGCGCCGTAGGGGCCGCCCGTGGCGCTGGTGGCGAATCCCAGCGCAACGAGCGCGGCGGCGAAGGCCGTGAGCTTGGTCATGTGGCTTTCTCCCGATCGATGCGCGGCGCGCAGGGCGCCGTCCCGAGGAAGCAAGCGCTCAAGTTGCGCGGTCCGACAGGACGGCCAGCCGATCAAAAAACGATCAAAACCCGATCATCGCCGCGGTCGGCGCGACCGCTCCGGCGCCCGCGATCATGCCGCCTGGTGATCCGCCGCCAGCTGCTCGAGAAGCGCCCTGGCGTCCGTCAGGTCGGCGGTGTCCTGGCTCTCGGAGAAACCGTCACAGGCCGGAGCCAGCAGGTCGCGGGCGGCGGGCGCGTCGCCGCGGTCGTGCAGCAGCCGGGCGAGCAGCGTACTCGCCCGCAGCTCCATGGCCTTCGCATGTCGTGGTTGCGCGAGGCCGATGGCCGCCCGCAGGTCGGTCTCCGCCGCCTCTGCCCGACCCAGCTCCGTCAGCAGTTCCGCCCGGCAGATCAGATGTGCGCACAGGATGGCGGGGTTCTCGGTCGGAGCGGCGCAGAGGGCGTCGAGTCCGGCGAGGGCGTCGGCGGTCGCTCCGTCGAGCGCCTGGACCTCGGCCAGGACGCGCCGGGCCTCGGCCAGTCGCGGCAGGCCGCCCCCCACCCAGCCGGCGAGGCAGCTTTCCGCCAGTGCGACGGCGTCGGCGGTGTCGCCCATGCGCGCCTTCGCCCAGGCCAGGCTGCTGCGGATCTGGTGGGCCTGGTTGAAGCCGTGCGCCTCGGCCAGCACGAGGGCCTGTGCAGCGGCGTCGGCCGCGGCCGCCGCGTCCTTCAGCAGGACGCAGAGCCACGCCTTGGTCAGCAGCACGACCATGATCTCGAAGGGGCTCTGCGACGCCTGGGCCACCGCCATAGCTTCCGCCAGGCGGTCATAGGCCAGATCCGCCCGGCCCAGCTGGAAGGCGGTCTCGATCGCCGCGCCGTAGACGGCCGCCGTCTCGCCGAGGAACGGGCCATGGCCGGATCTCGCCACGATCCCGCTCCAGATCTCGAAATGCGCCTCGGCGCCCACGAAATCGCCCACGCCATGACGGCCGGTCAGCTGCGCCATATGCGCCATGCGCAGGCTCGCGTCGCTGCCTTCCCGCGTGGCCAGGTCCAGAAGCCGGTCGGCGACCTCGGTGGCTCGCACCTGCTGGCCGGACGTCAGCGCGGTCACGAACTGGATCATCATCTGGATCACCAGTTGGGGCAGGCCGCCGCCCTTCGTGGCCAGGACCGCGCCGCGCTCGTGCAGTTCGAGGTACGCGTCGGAGGGATAGCCCAGGAGGACCCCGACGATCTCGCTGAGGGGGACCAGGAGCTCCAGCTCGCGGGCGTCGCGCTCCGGCCCCGCGGGCAGCGTGGCCAGCATCGCCAGCGCCTGCCGGTAGTTCTGGATGGCCTCGTTGTAGGCGTGCCTCGCCGAGGCGGCGGACGCGGCCCTGACCCAGGCGCTGACCGCCTTGTCGGGCTCGCCGGCCTCGGACCAGTGCCCCGCCAGGACCTCGGGGTGGTCCTGGGCCAGCGCGGGGAACCGTTCGCTGATCGTGTGCGCGACCAGGGCGTGCAGCTCGCGGCGCCGGCCCTTCAGCAGCGCCTCGTAGGCCACGTCCAGGATCAGGGCGTGCTTGAACTGGTAGTGCGCGTCCGGCGGGTGGCCGCGGACATAGATCAGTTCGGCGTCGGCGAGCCGGGACAAGGCGGTCTGCAGCTGCTCCGCGGGCAAGGCCGATACGGCGGCGATCAGGGCGTAGGAGAACTCGCGGCCCAGCACCGCGCCCAGCTGGGCGACCTCCTTCGCGCTCCCGGTCCGGTCCAGCCGCGCCGCCAGGGAGTCGTGCAGGGTCGCGGGAATCTCATGCGGGCCCGCACGTCCGTCGCTCTCCAGCATGAGCCGGGTGAGTTCCTCGGCGAACAGCGGCACGCCGTCGGTGCGGGCGATGACGGCGTCGATCATGTCCTGGCTCAGCCCGGCCTGGGCGGCGACACCCATCACCAGTTCCTGGGTTTCCGCGGGGCTCAGGCGATCGAGGGTGATCTGGGCGTGGTGCGATCGCACCGGCCAGCCGGCGCGGAACTCCGGACGGGCCGTGCACAGGATCATCAGGGGCGCCGTGGCGCCCTGCTCGACCAGCGTCACCAGCAGCTGCATCGTCGAGGGATCCACCCAGTGCAGGTCCTCGACCACGATGATCAGGGGCTGGGCCCGGGCCAGGCTGAACACCCAGGCCGTCAGCGCCGCGAGCAGGCGTTTGCGCTTCTCGTCCGGCGCGAGCGTCAGGGGCGGGCGCCCGTCCGGGAGGTCGAGGTTCAGCAGCTCGCCGACGAGGGGGGCCATCTCGGCCGCCTGCAGCCCACTCCGCTCCAGCGCGAGTTCGAGTGCGTCCAGGCGCTCCCGCGGGCTCTCGTCGCCACGCCAGCGGAAGCCCTGTTCCAGCATCTTCGCCACCGCATGGAACGGCGTGTTGGAGAGCAGCCGCTCGCCCGCGCACTCGATCCACATGTGCGGCTCGCCCTCGATCCGCTTGCGGAACTCCTGCACTAGGCGGGTCTTGCCGATCCCCGGCTCGCCGATGAGC
>Ga0209257_1003348_pt1 | contig 13870 bp, 11 predicted proteins | sample AraplaCvi_mCL_r2_FD_184277 | JGI IMG/M metagenome (GOLD analysis project Ga0209257, IMG submission 184277) | Arabidopsis root microbial communities from North Carolina, USA - plate scrape MF_Cvi_mCL_r2 (SPAdes) (version 2) | ecosystem: Host-associated > Plants > Roots > Endosphere | place: USA...
GAGGTCTACCGACTGCAAGGCGTGCCGATCAACGACAAGCACATCGAGACGATCGTCCGTCAGATGCTGCAGAAGGTCGAGATCCTCGAGCCCGGCGACACGGGCCTGCTGAAGGGCGACCACCTGGACAAGCAGGAGGTCGAAGACGAAAGCGCCAAGGCGGAAGCCCGCGGCGGTCGTCCGGCCCTGACGCAACCGGTGCTGCTCGGTATCACCAAGGCCTCGCTGCAGACGCGCAGCTTCATCTCCGCCGCCTCCTTCCAGGAGACGACGCGGGTGCTGACCGAGGCCGCGGTCCAGGGCAAGAACGACACCTTGGAAGGCCTGAAGGAGAACGTGATCGTGGGCCGCCTGATCCCGGCGGGCACGGGCTCGTACCTCCGCGCCCTGCAGCGCATCGCCGCCAAGCGCGACGAAGCCCTGACGGCCAGCCGCGAGGAAGCCATGGAGCCGCTGCCGGTGGAGATCGCCGATGCGGCGGTCGCCGAGACCGCGGAGTCCTAAACGCTCCAGTACTGTTACGCGTAACGAGCGGCCCGGGAGCGATCCCGGGCCGTTTCGCTTTTCAGAAGGTCCGCGAGACCGAGGCGACGATGGCCCGCCTGGCGGGCTTCGACAGCCCGCCCGCGGGGTCCACCGTCCAGCCCCCTTCGCCGAAGGCGTTGTAGGCCGAGAGCCGCAGGCTGAGCGGCTTGCCGTCCAGGGTTCCACGCCACCGGGCGCCCAGCTGCACCTCGGTCCGGGCGTCGGCGTCCAGGTCGTCGCGCACCACCGTGTCGCCTTGGTGGGTGATCCGCACGTCGAAGGAGACGCTCGGGCGACGGGGCAGGGCATAGTCCACATAAAGCTGGGCCTGGCGGCGGAACGAGCCCAGCGGCGCGCGGCCGCCGTCCAGCTCCGGCTTGGCCGCATAGAGGCCTGCCAGCACGGTCAGGCCCTGGGCGGGATGCGCCAGGGCGGAGACCTCCACGCCCTTGTTCTTCAGCGTCCCCACCAGGTCGTAGCGGCCGCCGGCGGAGAACCCCGGATAGGGCTTCTCGAGGTGGAAGGCCGCCGTCGTGACGGTCAGCGACTTTCCCGCCTGGACGCGGAGCCCCACCTCCCGCTGCTTCGACAGGATGGCCGGCAGCACCTCGCCGCGGTTGGCCGCGCTGGCCGGCGCGATCCCGGTGTCCTCCAGGCCGCGGTTGGCGGCGGCGAAGACGGTGAGCCTGGGCCGCACCTGCCAGGCCGCGGCGACGTTATAGAGCCAGGCCTCGGACACCCCGCGGGTGCGGGCGCCGCCAGGCGGCGCGAAGCCCTTCTCGTAGCGCACCCGTTCCAGGCCGCCGGTGAACTGGCCATGCTTCGCCCAGCTGATCTTGATCTGCGCACCGAAGCCGATCTGGTCGATGGAGTCGCGCGACTGTTCGGCGAAACGGAACGTCGGCGGCTTGGGTCGGCGCGCGTCGCCGGTGAGATCGACGGTCCCCAGATCGATGGCGTCCTCGCCCCCGAACCGCCGGTCCACCGCGCGGCCCCGCACCGCCAGGATGCCGCGCACATCGAGCGGGCCCAGGGCCTCGTCATGGATCAGCCGCGCCTCGCCCGAGATCGAGGCGAACCGGCGTTCGGGGTATGCGTAGACCGTCAGCGCGCCCCGGCCGTCGGCGACGGGGTCGTAGACCTGGTCGTAGTCGCGCTCCGACGTCCAGACCGAGCGGAAGAGGCCGGCCCGCAGCGCTGTTTTCGACGAGAGGGCCACGTCGGTCAGCACACCCTCGTTGTTGTAGTAGCCGCGGCCGCCGGTCCAGGTCTGCAGCAGCCGGCCATGGCGCGCCACCGGGCCCGGCAGGTCGGGGCCGGCCACGTAGAACGTCGGGTCGTAGTTGGTCTTGCGATAGACCTCGCTGGCCCCAAAGGCCGTCAGCCGGACACGCCTCTCGGGCGAGGCCCAGCGCAGGATCGCGGCCGAGGCCAGGAAGTCGGTCCCGCCGCCCATCGGATAGTCGCCGCGGACGCCGCGCAGGCCGCCGGCGAAAGAGAAGCCGCCGCCGAGATCAGCGCGGGCCAGGTCGAGGGTGGCGTCATAGCCGTATTGGCTGGGACCGCCGTTCGCGTAGACCGTGGTGACGTCCCTGTCGCTGGGCTTCAGGCCGTAATCGGCGATGCCCGAGGGTGCGGGGAAGGGGAAGTCCAGGGCGGTCAGGCCGACATGGATGCGGGTATGGTCCAGGGCGTCTTGCACCAGGAAGGCCTGGCGGTCGAAATACAGCCCTTCCAGCCGCAGGTTGCCGGCCCGCGAGGGGCTGAAGCCACGGACGCTCGCGCTGGAATAGAGACCCACCGCGTCGCCGGCCTTGGAGAACCCGAACGCGTCGGCCGCGTCGGTGAGGACGTTGGCGTCGGCGCGCTGGGCGTGAGCGGGCGAGTCGAGGGCCAGGGCGCCGAGCGCCAGCAGGGCGCCGAAGGACCGTTTCATCACGCCGCTCCGCATAACCGATATGAGCGATGTTATCGGTTACGATCCCGGGACGAACAACTTCTAAAGGTGATGTTACAGGTTGTGACCATCAAGGCGCAGCTTGTTTCTGCTAGGCGCCGCGAACGGGCGCCGGCTAGGCTGTGACTCACAGGGGAACAAGTCAGGGTGGCGTCGGTGCGGGGTGTTGTGTGGGCGGCTGCGGTCGCTCTTTGTGGCGTGGCTGCAGGCGCGCAGGCCGCGCCGCCGCCAGCCTCGGCGTTCGGGCGGGTTCCGGCGGTGGTGGATGCGGAGATCTCGCCGAACGGCCAGCGCGTGGCGATCCTGGGCGGGACGAGCGAGCAGCGCGTCATCTCGATCGCGACGATCGACAAGCCGGACCTGCCCGTCCTGCCTCTCGGTCAGGTCGAGGCCGTCAGCCTGCGCTGGGCTGGTGACGACCACGTCCTGGCGCGGGTCGCCTATTGGGAAAGCACCAGCCAGCGCGTCGCCTATCGGTTCGAACGCAATATCTCTGTCACGACGGACGCCAAGCCCGTCGCGCGGCTGCTCGACAATGACGTGATGTCGCAATACCTCGTCCAGCAGCCGATCCTGGGGGTGACGGGGACGTCTTCTCCCCGCGTCCTGGTGCCGGGTCTCGCCGACAACGGCCGTGCGGACGATCGCTTCGACACGCGGATGAAGCGCAAGGGCGAAAGCGGAACGGTCTTCGCGCTCTGGCAGGTCGACCCGGCCAATGGTGACGGCAAGCTGCTCGAACGAGGAACCGACGACACCTTCAGCTGGGCGGTCGACCTGGCCGGCCAACCGCGGGTGCGGCTGGACATAGACGAGATCAATCACCGCTTCTCCGTCTTCGGCAGGCCGGGCGGGAAGGGGGAGTGGAAGCCCGTTTGGGATGGCGGCAGCTATGAGAGCCGCCGTGCCTACTTCGGCTATTCGGAGCCCGACGACGCCATCTATCTGGCGCTGGACGGTCGCCTGGTGAAGAAGCGCCTGAGCGATGGCGCCGTGGAGCCCGTGGGGCAAACGGGCGCCGGCCCCTCCCTCTCCCTGATCTGGGACCGGCACCGCAACACCGCTGTGGGCCTGTCGAGCGGCATGGAGCGGGCGACCTATGACTGGCTGGACCCGGAGATCGGGGGAGCTGCGAACGCGCTGGGTCGCGCCTTCAAGAACCAGCAGGTCGACCTCGTCAGCTGGTCGAAGGACCGCACCCGGTTCCTCGCGCGCGTGGCGGGCCCCGCCTCGCCTGGCGTCTGGTATCTCTACGATCGGCCACGGAAGGAAATTTCGCCGATGGGCGAGGAGTATCCCGAGCTGAACGGGGCTCAGCTGGGAACCACCAGGTGGATCCACTATCAGGCTCGGGACGGGCTCGAGATCCCCGCGTATCTCACCCTGCCTCCAGGCGCCAAGCCGGGCGCGAAGCTCCCGCTGGTGGTCTATCCGCACGGTGGGCCGCGAGCCCGCGACACCTACGATTTCGACTACATCGCCCAGTTCCTGGCGACCCGCGGCTATGCGGTCCTGCAACCCCAGTTCCGTGGGTCCTGGGGGTTCGGCGACGCGTTCGAGGAGGCTGGCAAGGGCGAGTGGGGCGGCAAGATGCAGACGGATCTGCTCGACGGAATCGCGGCGCTGGCCAAGAGCGGCGAGATCGATTCCAGCCGGGTCTGCATCGTGGGCGCGAGTTTCGGCGGGTACTCCGCTCTGGCCGGCGCGACGTTGTTCCCCGGAAGCTATCGATGCGCCGCCTCGATCGCCGGCATTTCCGACCTTGGCCTGCTTCTGGTTGAGGAGGCGCGACCACAAGGCCGGGACACGGCCTCCATGAACGAACTGCGCGCAGATCTCGGCGCGGCCTCAAGCGCCAAGATCGAGGCCTCTTCGCCACTGCGTCACGTGGCGAACGCTGTCCGCACGCCCATTCTGCTGATCCATGGCGACAAGGACACGGTGGTGCCCGTCGAGCAGTCCCGACAGATGGCGGCGGCGCTGAAGGCCCGGAACATCGAGCACGAGTACGTCGTGCTGCCGAACGAGAACCACTATCTCACCCGCACGGCCACCCGGACCCAGACACTGGAGGCGCTGGAGCGATTCCTCGCGAAGCACCTGCCGGTGAACTGATCGCCCCTTGGCATACGCGTATGAGTGACTAGATCAGGTCCCCATCAGAAGGACCGACCGTATGCCGCTGCTGCTCTGCCCGAACTGCAATACGTCGATGCAGAACGTCTCGCGCTCCGGCGTGGAGATCGACATGTGCCCCAGCTGCCGGGGCGTTTGGCTGGACCGCGGCGAGCTGGAGAAACTGCTGGCGGGCCAGCGCGATGAGCAGACGGGTCAGCAGCAGGACCGGCAGCGCTTCGAGCGCGAGGTGTCGGACTTCCACCGCGACCCGGACGACTGGAAGCGCAAGCATCCCTACGACAGCCGCGACGGCCGCCACCGCTACGATGACGACTATCACTACAAGAAGAAAAAGAAGGGCTTCGACATCTTCGACATCTTCGACTGACGCCGCGGCTCAGAAGGGGACCTTGGCCTCCCGCCGGGAGTCGTTGCCCGTGACCCCGCCGATGTCCTGGGACGAGGCGCCCATACCTAGGTTCGGGGCGCCCGGGGACGCGATGCGGCCGGAGTTGTAGCCCGAGCCTGTCGTGCCCGGGCCGCCTCCGGCCGAGCGCTTGTACCCATAGTCCTGCTCCTTGCGCAGGGCGGCGCGGGCCAGGTCGGAGGCCTTGCCGCTCTCGATCCCGAGGCCCAGGGCCGGCGCGTCGCGGCCGCCGCCGAAGAGGCGCTCCTGGCACGCCTCGCGCTCGACGCGCGACAGGCCGGGGTCGTCGCAGTTCCGGCGGCTGCGCAGGGCGTTGCGCGCGTTCGCGGCCAGCGCGTCTTCATAAGGTGGGATCGTGAGGGTCTTCGGGCCGGGGGGCGCGGCAGGGCGGGGCGCCGTCTCCGGCGTCGTGGGCGCGACGAGGGGCGCGACCGGCAGCGCAGCCTCGGAGAAGCGCGTCTGGCGACGGTGCAGGCGGATCTGCGTCGGCGCCGCGCCAGGCTGGGCGACCGGCGGCGGGGTTCGCGGCAGGATCAGGATCGGGATGATCGGCTCGGGCGGGCCGGACCGCATCTCGGGGATGCGCAGGCGAGGGGCGTGCAGGACGAGCAGGGTCGCCAGCACGCCGTGCACGGCCAGCGAGGCCGCGACAATCCCGTACCTTCGGCTCCGATGCGCCGCCGGCATCAATGCTCCTTACGTCCCCGCGAAGCTGCGCCTTACGGAAGGGGCGTTCGCGAGGCGAATTCATGGCCGCCCGCCATCTGGACGCACGCGCGCCGCGCAGATTGACGGGAGAGCCCTTCCCGACTATGTAGCGCGCTCTTTCGAGGCCGGGGATTCTTCCCAGCTCCGATGAGCCGCTCCCGCCGGAACGCCGCCAAGGTGCGCCGGCGAGTTTTTGCGTTTCATCGGATGGCTTCGGACAACGAGCAAAATGAACCCAACTGAGGCGCTACGGCCAAACGGCACACGCCTCCACGCAAGCGAGACTAGATGCCGACAGTTAACCAGCTCATCCGCAAGCCCCGGCAGAACAAGCCGGCGCGGAACAAGGTCCCGGCCCTGAAGGGTTGCCCGCAGCGCCGCGGCGTCTGCACCCGGGTGTACACCACGACCCCGAAGAAGCCGAACTCGGCCCTCCGGAAGGTCGCCAAGGTCCGTCTGACCACCGGCATCGAAGCTGTGTGCTACATCCCCGGCGAAGGTCACAACCTGCAGGAACACTCCGTGGTCCTGATCCGTGGCGGCCGCGTGAAGGACTTGCCCGGCGTCCGTTACCACATCCTGCGCGGCGTGCTCGACACGCAAGGCGTCAAGGATCGTCGCCAGCGCCGTTCGCTCTATGGCGCCAAGCGGCCTAAGTAAGGAATTCTGAGATGTCCCGTCGCCGTCGCGCAGACAAACGTGAAGTTCTCCCGGATCCGAAGTTCGGGGATCTCGTCGTCACCAAGTTCATGAACTACGTGATGTACGAAGGTAAGAAGGCTGTCGCCGAGACGATCGTCTATGGCGCCTTCGATATCCTGGAGAACCGCCGCAAGGACATGGGCCCGCTGGAGACCTTCCACGCCGCCCTGGACAACGTGGCGCCCGCCATCGAGGTGCGCTCCCGCCGGGTCGGCGGCGCCACCTACCAGGTCCCCGTGGAAGTGCGCCCCGAGCGCCGCCGCGCCCTGGCCATCCGCTGGCTGATCAACGCCGCCCGCAATCGCGGCGAGAACACCATGACCGAGAAGCTGGCCGGCGAGCTGCTGGACGCCTCCTCGAACCGCGGCTCCGCCGTCAAGAAGCGTGAAGACACGCACAAGATGGCCGAAGCCAACCGGGCGTTCTCGCACTACCGCTGGTAAGCCCGACTTCCAAGTGAGCTTTCCGGCGCGGGCGGTTTGAGATAAACCGCCCGCGCCGTTCGTTCAGCCTCCCGGAGCCTCTCGGGCTCCAGACCAGAAAGCTGGTACGCGACGGTCGCCTGAACCGGTTCCGACTTCAGGCCGTCACGCACTGGACACACCCTTTTTCGCAGAGCATCCGCTATGCCCCGCACGCATAAAATCGAAGACTACCGCAACTTCGGCATCATGGCGCACATCGACGCCGGCAAGACGACGACGACGGAGCGGATCCTCTACTACACCGGCAAGAGCCATAAGATCGGCGAAGTCCACGATGGCGCGGCCACCATGGACTGGATGGAGCAGGAGCAGGAACGCGGCATCACGATCACGTCGGCCGCGACGACCGCCTTCTGGGAAGGCAAGCGCCTCAACATCATCGACACCCCCGGGCACGTGGACTTCACCATCGAGGTGGAACGTTCGCTGCGCGTCCTCGACGGCGCCGTCGCCGTGCTGGACGGCAACCAGGGCGTCGAGCCGCAGACCGAGACCGTCTGGCGCCAGGCCGACCGCTACAACGTTCCGCGCATCGTGTTCGTCAACAAGATGGACAAGATCGGCGCCGACTTCCAGATGTGCCTGCGCACCATCCGCGAGCGGCTGGGCGTGAAGGCCGTTCCGATCCAGCTGCCGATCGGCGCGGAGTCGAGCCTGAAGGGCATCGTCGACCTGGTCCGCATGAAGGCGGTGGTCTGGGACTCGGAAGGCCTGGGCGCGAACTATCACGACGAAGAGATCCCGGCCGACATGAAGGCGGACGCCGAAGAGGCCCGCAACTACATGATCGAGAACGCCGTCGAGCTCGATGACGAGGCGATGGAAGCCTATCTGAGCGGCGAAGAGCCCTCGATCGACGTCATCAAGAAGTGCCTCCGCAAGGCGGTGCTGACCGGCGCCTTCTATCCGATCCTCGCGGGCTCGGCCTTCAAGAACAAGGGCGTGCAGCCGCTGCTGGACGCCGTGGTCGACTACCTGCCGTCGCCGGTGGACATCCCGCCGACGCCGGGCCTGGACTACAAGACCGAAGAGCCCGTGGTCCGCAAGGCCTCGGACGAAGAGCCGCTGTCGGTCCTGGCGTTCAAGATCATGGACGACCCCTTTGTGGGCTCGCTCACCTTCTGCCGCATCTACTCGGGCAAGCTGGAAGCCGGCATGGGCCTGCTGAACTCGACGCGCGACAAGCGCGAGCGGGTCGGCCGGATGTTGCTGATGCACTCCAACAACCGGGAAGACATCAAGGAAGCCTTCGCCGGCGACATCGTCGCCCTGGCCGGCCTGAAGGACACCCGCACCGGGGACACCCTGTGCGACCCGAACAAGTCGCCGGTCATCCTGGAGAAGATGAACTTCCCCGAGCCGGTGATCGAGATCGCCATCGAGCCGAAGTCGAAGGCCGACCAGGAAAAGCTGGGCGTCGCCCTGGCCAAGATGGTCGCCGAGGACCCGTCCTTCACCGTCCACACCGACCAGGAGTCGGGCCAGACGATCATGAAGGGCATGGGCGAGCTTCACCTCGACATCAAGGTCGACATCCTGAAGCGCACCTACAAGGTGGAAGCCAACATCGGCGCGCCGCAGGTGGCCTACCGTGAGAGCCTCGGCAAGGTCGCGGACATCGACTACACGCACAAGAAGCAGACCGGCGGTACGGGCCAGTTCGCCCGCGTGAAGATCAAGTTCGAGCCGGGCGAGCCGGGTTCGGGCTTCGTCTTCGAAAGCGCCGTCGTCGGCGGTTCGGTGCCGAAGGAATACATCCCCGGCGTCCAGAAGGGTCTGGAGTCGGCGAAGGACAACGGCCTGCTGGCCGGGTTCCCGCTGATCGACTTCAAGGCCACCCTGTACGACGGCGGCTACCACGACGTGGACTCCTCGGTCCTGGCCTTCGAAATCGCCTCGCGCGCGGCCTTCAAGGAGCTCCGTGAAAAGGGCGCCCCGAAGCTGCTCGAGCCGATCATGAAGGTCGAGGTCCTGACCCCCGACGAGTACATGGGCGACGTCATCGGCGACCTGAACTCGCGGCGTGGCCAGATCCAGGGCACCGAGACCCGCGGCAACGCCCAGGTGGTCACGGCGTTCGTGCCGCTGGCCAACATGTTCGGCTACATCAATACCCTGCGCTCGTTCTCGCAAGGCCGCGCGCAGTTCACGATGCAATACGACCACTACGACCCGGTGCCGCAAGTCGTCGCCGACGAAGTCATCAAGAAGTACGCCTAATCCCAACCCTAGTTTAGAGGACAAGCCCGGACAGGGCTGGAGCTTGAAATGGCCAAAGAGAAGTTCGAACGCAACAAGCCGCACTGCAACATCGGCACGATTGGTCACGTTGACCATGGGAAGACGACGCTGACGGCGGCGATCACGATGACGCTGGCGAAGGCGGGTGGTGCGAAGGCGATGTCGTATGCGGACATCGATGCGGCGCCGGAAGAGAAGGCGCGCGGGATCACGATCAACACGGCGCACGTGGAATATGAGACGGCGAACCGTCACTACGCGCACGTGGACTGCCCTGGTCACGCCGACTACGTGAAGAACATGATCACGGGCGCGGCGCAGATGGACGGCGCGATCCTGGTGGTGAGCGCCGCCGACGGCCCGATGCCGCAGACGCGTGAGCACATCCTGCTGGCGCGTCAGGTGGGCGTGCCGGCGCTGGTGGTGTTCATGAACAAGGTGGACATGGTCGACGACGAGGAGCTGCTGGACCTCGTGGAGATGGAAGTGCGCGAGCTTCTGTCGGGCTACGAGTTCCCGGGCGACGACATCCCGATCGTGAAGGGCTCGGCGCTGGCGGCGGTGGAAGGCCGTGACCCGGCGATCGGCGAGGACCGGATCCTCGAGCTGATGACGCAGGTGGACGCCTACATCCCGCAGCCGGACCGTCCGGTGGACCTGCCGTTCCTGATGCCGGTGGAAGACGTGTTCTCGATCTCGGGCCGGGGCACGGTGGTGACCGGCCGGATCGAGAAGGGGATCGTGAAGGTCGGCGAGGAAGTCGAGATCGTCGGCATCCGCGACGTGCAGAAGACGACCTGCACGGGCGTGGAGATGTTCCGCAAGCTGCTGGACCAGGGTCAGGCGGGCGACAACGTGGGCGTGCTGCTGCGCGGCACCAAGCGTGAGGACGTGGAGCGCGGCCAGGTGCTGTGCAAGCCGGGCTCGATCACGCCGCACACCGAGTTCCTGGCGGAAGCCTACATCCTGACCAAGGAAGAGGGCGGCCGTCACACGCCGTTCTTCACCAACTACCGGCCGCAGTTCTACTTCCGGACCACGGACGTGACCGGGATCATCAAGCTGAAGGAAGGCGTGGAGATGATCATGCCCGGCGACAACGCCGAGCTGACCATCGAGCTGATCACCCCGATCGCCATGGACCAGGGCCTGCGCTTCGCGATCCGCGAAGGCGGCCGCACCGTGGGTTCGGGCGTCGTCTCCAAGATCATCAAGTAGGCACACCGCTTACCTGAACGAGAGCAAAGGGCCGCCGTGGGCAACCTCGGCGGCCCTTCTTGATTCCGGGCGGGCGTGTTCGTCGCCCGCGGTAGCCTTCTCGAAACACCGCCGGTGGTTGAGGTCGCGCCGCGAGTTGGTAGCATTGGCGCTGCGTGGGGGGATCGCATGGCGAGCTACGAGTTCCAGTCGATAACGGCCGCCCAGGCGCTTGCGTTCGATAACGCCGACATCCTGCGAATCTTCGACAGCCTCAACCGCTTTACCGTCAGCTTCAACGACGCGGCCGGCGCCGTCACGCTCACCGACACAGGTAGCGGTCGCGCGGTGGTCTTCGGCTCGGGGATCGCCAACGCGCTCATCACAGGGCCCGCCGCGGTCCTGAGAATCGGGTCCCCCTCGTCAGATTTCTCCGAGGGCGGCACATACGTCTATGCCGGCTCCGGAAACGACATCATCACGGGCGGCAGCTTCGTCTACGGCGGTCCCGGGGACGACATCTTCGTCACGACGTACGCCAAGTCCATCAGTGAAATCCGTGACTGGCAGGTCGGCGACAGGCTCTACATGTCGACGATCGCGGCCACGGCGGCGAACTACGTCGAGTCCATCCAGCCCACGGCGACCGCCGCCGAGACCTTCGCGAAGGAGCAACTGCTCGCCGGCAAGGACTATGTGGTCGTGGCGGTCGGCGCCGACCTGCGGATCTTCGCCGACTATACCGGCGGCAACGCCATCATGTCGCAGACTACCGTCCTCGGGCGCGGCTTGGCCGACATCTCGGAGGCCAGCTTCCTCAGCGGCGCTGCGCCCCGCGATCCGCTGCTTCCGCCGCTGGTCACCGGCGCGCATGGCCAGATCACCGGCAATATGGACGCCCAGCACCTTCACAGTCTGTTGGGCGCCGAGATCACCGATGCCGAGCCGACCTTCCTGACCCTCGAAGGCGAGGCCGACCTGCGGCTGACGGGCCAGAATTTCACCTATGACGGCGACGACCAGATCACCGGCGGCGTGGTGACGCGGATCGTCTACAGCTCGGCGAACTTCAAGCTCGACCTGGAGGTCCCGTCCATCCCGGCAGCGAGCTTCGGCGCGTGGCTCTTGGCCGACGCCACCGAGCTGGCCTTCAGCACCATCCTGGCCGGTGTCGACGGACTGATCGGCTCGACGGGCGCCGACCTCCTGCGCGGCTATGGCGGCAACGATCTGTTGCAGGGCGCCGGCGGCCAGGACAGCCTCTTCGGCGGACTCGGCGACGACTTCATCTATGCGACCTACAAGCCCGACGTCGTCCTCGCCATCGGCGTCGGCGCGTCCTACCTGCGCGGCGACGAGGGGAACGATCGCATCGGCGGCGCCGGCAGTTTCGACGACATCAACGGCAACATGGGCAACGACACCTGCTCGGGCGGGGCGGGTGACGACTGGGTCGTCGGCGGCAAGGACAACGACAGCCTCACCGGCGACGCAGGCGGCGACCTCGTCTACGGCAACCTCGGCGCCGACACCTGCGAGGGTGGCGACGGCAACGACATCGTCCGCGGCGGCCAGGACGACGACGTCGTGGGGGGCGGCGCAGGCGACGACTTCGTCTCCGGCGACAAGGGCTCCGACACCATGACGGGCGGCGCCGGCGCCGACAGCTTCCACACCTTCGGTGATGCGGGCCTCGACCGGGTCACCGACTTCCGCCCGAGCGAAGGCGATCGCGTCCAGCTCGACCCCGGCACGCAGCACACCGTCGCCCAGGTGGGCGCGGACACGGTGATCAGCATGGCCGGCGGCGGCCAGATGATCCTGGTGGGCGTACAACTCAGCGCGCTGACCCCCGGCTGGATCTTCGGCGCGTAGGGGGCGTGGGCGACGGCTCCTGCCGGAGTGCAGCGCTCCGCTCGATGACAACCGAGTCATGACCGCGAATTAAGCTGCCCGCCGCCGAAGCCGCGCCTAGCTTCCTGTCGAGCTGGGGAGTTCAGATATGCGTCGTTCGATGGCCATCCTCGCGGCGGCGACGCTTTTCGCAAGCGGCGCACAGGCCGCGACGGTGGAGATCCGCGATGCGGTGGCGCGGGTGACCGTGGTCCCGCAGGACCGCTCGGACATCAAGGTCGAGATCGTGCGGGGCCACCCGCAGCTGCCTCTGTCGGTGAGCGTCGCGGGCGACCGCACGGTGATCGACGGCGACCTGCGCCGCCGCATCCGCGACTGCGACGGCATGGGCGGCGGCAAGCCCCGCATCAAGGTCCGCGGCGTTGGCAAGGTCGACTACGACGACCTGCCCCAGGTGGTGATCTACACGCCGAAGGCCGTCGCGCTGGAGTCCAACGGCGCGGTGAGCGGGGTGATCGGGCGCTCGGCCAGCCTCGAGCTGCACAATTCCGGCTGCGCCAGCTGGACCATCGCCGACGTGGCCGGCGAAGCCGAACTGCATCAGTCGGGTGCGGGCGCGGTGAAGATGGGCGCCGCGGGCACCCTGGACCTGCAGCTCTCGGGCGCGGCCAGCATCCACGCGGTCTCGGTGCGCGACGGGCTGGACGCCCACCTGTCCGGGGCCGGCGGCCTGACGGTGGACAGCGTCTCCGGTCCGATGGAGGCGCGGGTCTCGGGCGTGGGCCAGATCCATGTCGCGGGCGGCCGGGCCAGCCGCATACGGGCCTCGGTCTCGGGCATCGGCCAGGTGGAGTTCGGAGGCGCGGCCGGCGACCTGGACGCCTCCATCTCGGGCCTGGGCCAGATCCGCGTGAAGGAGGTCACCGGCTCCGTCTCGAAGTCGGTGACCGGCGGCGGCCAGATCAAGATCGGCAACCGCTCCTAGGCCTTGCGGCCCGCGCCGTCGGTCTGGTCGGTCTCGGCCTGGTTCGGCGCGGGGCCGGTCTCGCGGTGCTCGCCGCTGGCCGGGTCGGTGGCGGTCTTGGACGAGCGGGCCGAGCCCTCCGCGCCCTTGGGCTCCTGGGCCATCCGCTGGGGCGAGCCCGGCTTCTGGTCCTGGTCGCGGTTGTAGGCCTGGTCGTGGGATGAGGTCGGGGACTGGGGCATGCGGCCCTAACGGCCCACGGCGCCGTTCGCTCCCAAGCAAGAGGCTTGAAAATCGGGGACGCTTGCGTCATACGCCTGCGTCCTATCCGACATCGTGGAGTCTTGAGTTTTCTAGCCGCCGCGCGCGGTTCACGGGCCTTCGCCCGGGACGGGAAACCAGGCGAGACGGTAGGATAGGGGTGCTGAAGGAGTGTAGCTCAGCTGGTAGAGCGTCGGTCTCCAAAACCGAAAGTCGTGGGTTCGAGTCCCTCCACTCCTGCCACCACCTATATAGTTCCCAGGATTGAACCGGAGCGCGGCCTTGGGCGCGCGTTCCAGATGAGAGTTTGAAGCGCCGCATGGCCAGGAAACCGGGACAGAGCCCGCAAGCGATCCGCGACCGCGCCGCGAAGACGGCCGCGGTCATGGCCACGCCCAGCGCGGTCGCGGCTCAAGCCCCCAAGAAGAAGA
>Ga0209257_1003363_pt1 | contig 13812 bp, 12 predicted proteins | sample AraplaCvi_mCL_r2_FD_184277 | JGI IMG/M metagenome (GOLD analysis project Ga0209257, IMG submission 184277) | Arabidopsis root microbial communities from North Carolina, USA - plate scrape MF_Cvi_mCL_r2 (SPAdes) (version 2) | ecosystem: Host-associated > Plants > Roots > Endosphere | place: USA...
CGAAGATCACGGTTGCGGCCCAGAGCCTCGCGCTCGGCGGCGCCAACGTGACTGTCGCGGCGGCGGGCTCGATCGGCACGATCACCACGGCGACCGCCATGATCGCCACGGTCAACGCCTCGATCACCAACGTCTCGACCGCGCTGAGCCAGCTCGGCACCGGTTCGAAGTCGCTGGGTTCGCACCTGGACTTCATCAACAAGCTCCAGGACTCGATCGACGCCGGCGTGGGTAACCTCGTCGACGCCGATCTGGCGAAGGAAAGCGCGAAGCTCCAAGCCCTGCAGACCAAGCAGCAGCTCGGCGTGCAGGCGCTCTCGATCGCGAACCAGTCCTCGTCGATCCTGCTCGGCCTCTTCCGTTAAGGCCAAGCGCCGGGGAGCCGTCCGCGGCTCCCTGGTTCCTCGGTTGCATCGGCGGGCAGGGGAAACCCTGTCCGCCGGTCGCCTTAGTCTGGAGCGCTGCACTCAGGTTCAGCGAAGGGAGACATGGACAGAAAGGTCGCGGCCGTCGCGCCCGCGCCAGAGTCCGGAATGCCCCAGCTTCCGACCGCGCCCGCCAAGAGCGAGCCGCCGGTCGCCAAGGGCCCGGACCCGGTCGAAATGCGACTGGTCATCGAAATGGATCAAGCCAGCGGTTCCTTTATCTACAAGACGATCAACCGGCTCACCGGCGAGGTCGTCCAGCAGCTTCCCAGGGCCGAGGTCCTGAAGCTTCGGGACGGCGGCCAGTACGCAGCCGGAACAATCATCCGCACCAAGGCCTGATCTGGAATCCGCGCCGCCGGCCGGCGAGCGCCTAGGACAAAATGTCCCAACCGCCCCAGGAAGCCCTGGCGGCGGCGATGGTCGTTAATGTTGTTAACCATATTGGAACCACGGCTTCCTAGCCTGATGCCACGCCCGGGAAGCGAGTCGCTGCCGAGGGGCGTCCCGCCGCTAGGAGAGCGTCATGACGATCAGCGTCAACACGAACAAGTCCGCGCTGACCGCGCTGCAGAACCTTAACCGGACCAACGACGAGCTGGCGAACGTCCAGAACCGCGTCAACACCGGTCTGAAGATCGCCAACGCGAAGGACAACGCCGCCGTCTGGGCCATCGCGCAGGGGCAGCGGGCCGACATCGGCGCCCTCGGGGCGGTGCGGATGAGCCTGGATCGCGCCCAATCGATCGCCGAAGTGACCATGACCGCGGGCGAGACGATCTCGGACCTGCTGGTCGACCTGAAGTCCAAGGTCGTGGCGGCGATGGACACCTCGCTGGACACCGCCTCGCGCACGGCGCTCAACTCCGACTTCCGCTCGCTGCTCCGCCAGATTCAACAGGTGACCTCGAACGCCGCGTTCGACGGGGCGAACCTGCTCGACGGCTCCGTGGGCGCCAACATCCAGTTCCTGGCCAACGCCGAGGCCACCCAGCGAATCACGCTGTCGACCCAGAACATGTCGCTGGGCGGCTCGATCGTGACCGTCGCGTCGACGGCCTCGATCAGCACCGTCACCACGGCCACGAACGTCCTGACCGCCCTCAACAACTCGATCAGCCAGGTGAACCAGTCGCTGGGCAACCTCGGATCGCAGGCCAAGCAGATCGAGGCCCACCTGGGCTTCGTCGGCAAGCTGACCGACGTGCTCGAAGCCGGCGTCGGCAATCTGGTGGACGCCGACCTCGCCAAGGAAAGCGCGCGCCTCCAGGGCCTGCAGGTCCAACAGCAGCTGGGCGCCCAGGCGCTGTCGATCGCCAACCAGGCTCCGCAGATCGTGCTGCAGCTCTTCCGCGGCGGCTAAGCCATCCAAGTTTCCGTTGGGGCGTAGTGAAGGAGCCTGGGCGCCGGTCGCCCGGGCTCTTTTATTTTGAGGCCTTAGCGAGCCGTAAACGATCCCTGCCATACCGTGCTGGATGGCGGATCAGCTGACCGCCGAAGAGCGCCATGGTCACCCCGATCGACACCAGTCTGCTGCTCGGCATCTACAACACCCGTTCGGGTGTTGGCGGCGCGAGCCTGGGCGGCAGCTCGGCGCCTCGCCAGAGGGTGGCGCCGACCGCGCCCTGGACCAAGGAAACCACGCCCGCGGAGGCGACGGCGGCGGTGAAGGCCGCGCTCGCGGGGCGGAAGTTCATCAACGAGAATGCGGCCCAGCTCGACCTGCCCGGCGCCAGCACGGACTACCGGAAGCTCTTCGCGATGTACCAGGGCCTCGCGACCCTGAACGGCCTGGTCGAGCAGATCCAGAAGAAGGGTGTGACCAGCCTCGAGAAGACCCGCATCCAGACGACGTTCGCCAAGGGCCTCGAAGAGGTGATGTCCTATGCGAAGGCGGCCGACCTGGACAAGGTGAGGCTGACGTCGGGCGAGGTGAACGCGACCACCAAGACCGGCCTGCCGGTCCAGGCCAGCAAGACCGAGTACACCACGACCCCGATCTTCGCCGGGACCAGCTCGGACCCGGTTCCGAACTTCGCCGGCGACGTGAAATTTTCCATCGCCGTCAAGCGCTCAGGCGTGACTTATAATGTGGATGTCGACCTCAACGACATGGGGACGCAGACGCGTTCCATGGCCAATGTGGTCAATTTCATCAACGGCAAGCTGCAGGCCGCGGGCGTCGATACGCGCTTCGCCACCCAGCGCCTTCCGGGCGCCGAGCGGACCGTGACCGCGGGCGGCCAGACCATCAAGCTGGGCCCCGGGCCGGACCAGTGGGCGCTCAAGATCAAGCCCGGCGGCGAGACGGTGACGTTCAGCGCCGCCACCAGCGCCCCCGCCGTCTACATGACCCAGGCCGTCGGCGATCCGAACCCCGACGGCAAGGTCGACACCAAGGACGGCGTGATCAATCAGCAGTTGGTGAAGTTCCAGACCGAGACGCCGGTGGGGATGTCGGCGCCGGTGGCCGGCCAGAACGATCCCAACTGGGTCGACGGCCGCGCCTTCGCCAAGACGCTGGGCTCCGAGGTCAGGGCGGTTCGCGCCACCAAGGTCGGGCCCGATGGCTCGGTCTACATGCTGGCCGACGTGAGCAACAAGACGGGCGGACAGGAGATCAAGGGCGCGCAGGACGTGGCGCTGCTCAAGTACGACCCGGCCGGCAACCTCGTCTACACGCGCACGTTGGGCGCGTCCGACGCCGCCTCCGGCCTCGGCCTGGCCGTCGCGGCGGATGGCCGGGTGGCCATCACGGGGTCGGTCGTGGGCGGCCTGAACGGCGTCCAGGAAGGCCCGATGAACTCGGGCCCGACCGGGGCCTTCGCCAAGGAGACCGACAGTTTCGTCACGGTGTTCAACGCCGAGGGCGAGGAGATGTGGACGCAGCGCCGCGGCGCGCGCCTGGCCGACGAGGCGAGCCAGGTCGTCTTCGGCGACAACGGCATGGTTTATGTCGCCGGCCGCTCGAAGTCGGCCCTGCCCGGCGCGGCGGGCCTGGGCGACTGGGACAGCTACATCGAGGGCTTCGGCCCGCCGTCCACCGATCCGCTGACCAAGGGCAAGGTCCCGGCCACCTTCACCCAGAGCTTCGGCACGGCGGGCGCCGACCGACCTGCGGGCATGGTGCTGGACGGGACCAACCTGGTGACCGCCAGCGTCGAGAACGGCCACGCGGTGCTGCGCCGGTTCGACATCTCGTCGGGTTCGCCCGTACTGACCTCGACGCGCGACCTGGGCGACCTGCAGGGCGGCGACATCGCCGGCCTGGCGCTCGACGGCGGCGACGTCGTCATCGCGGGTTCGACCGCGAATGGCGCGCTGGCGGTCGGCTCGATCACCAAGGGGCTCACGGGCGGCATCGACGCCTTCGCGGCGCGCATCCCCAAAGACCTCTCGCCCGGCGGAACCCTGGCCTACTACGGCGGAACGGGGGACGATAAGGCGACCGCGCTCTCGGTCTCGAACGGCAAGGTGTATATCGCCGGATCGGCCGGGACCGACCTGCCGGGCCAGCCCGCGGTCGGCAAGAAGGACGGCTTCCTCGCCAACATCAACATCGCGACCGGCGCGGCCGACTGGTCGCGGCGGTTCACGGGCAAGGAAGGCTTCGCCACGCCCGGCTCGCTCGCCGTCGACGCGACCGGCGCCAGCGCGCTGGACCGCCTGGGGCTGCCGAAGGGCACGCTCGACATGACCGATTCGCAGAAGATCACCGCCGCCAGCAGCATCCGCGCCGGCGAGCAGTTCACGGTGCGCTCGGGCACAGGGCGGCCGCAGACCATCACCATCGAGGCGGACGACACGCTCCAGACCCTGGGGACCAAGATCAAGCGCGCGACGGGTTTCCAGGCCAAGGTCGCGGTGACCTCCTCGGGCGGGGTGCGCAAGCTGACGATCACGCCGCTGAACGCGCGGACGATCATCGAATTCGGCGCCGGCAAGGTGAACAAGGACGCCCTGGAGTTCCTGGGCATTCCCGAGGGCATCGTCCGCAACACGATCGTCAACGACAAGGGCGTCTCCGAGCCCGCCGACGGCAAGGGGCAGATCTTCGGCCTGGGCCTCGAGGCCGACCTCAAACTGGACACGGCCGTCGAGATCGCCCACGCCCAGGCCGATATCTCCACGGCCATGGGCGCGGTCCGCAAAGCCTACAAGGACCTGGTGGCGCAGGCGACGCCGAAGTCCGCCCTGGCGGCGGCGGCGGCCCCGATCACGGGACAGGTTCCGCAGTACCTGCAGGATCAGCTCGCCAACTATCAGGCGGCGCTGGCCCGCCTCGGCGGCTAGAGGCGCCTTGAAAGCGGCCCGCTGGGGGGCTAGCGAGACGCCATGGAGACGCCGCCTCCGGCCCCCGAGTCACACACCGACCTGAAGCCGCCCCGTCGCGGCCTGCCGCTGATTCTGCTGGGCGGGCTGGGCGCGCTGGTCGCCGGAGGCGCCATCGCCTGGGCGCTGGTCGCGGGCGACGGAACCCCGACCTCCGCGCCGACGGCCTCGGAGGGCGGCCTCGTCATCGATTCCAGCGCTGCCGAGGACGGTCGCATCGACCCCGGCAAACCGCTGCGCTGCTTCGTGCAGGGCCAGTTCGTCGGCGAGCTCAGCCTGACCGACTGCGCGCGCCGCAACGGCGTGGCCACCGACGCCCTGGACGTGGGCCTGGACGAGACCGGCGCCCTGGCGGCGGCCCAGCAGGCGGGCGCCCAGCTCGTGCCGCTGCCGCCGGCGGAGGACGGGGCGCCCGCGCCGACCGAGGAGTCGTCGCTCCCGCCGGCCGAGGACGAGGAGGCCGCGCCGGCCGACACGCCGGCCGGAACCTGCTGGCGCCACGGCGGCGGCCGTTGGCGGCGCGTGTCCGACGGCGACGACCTGAACGCCTGCATCCAGACTCTGTTCGCCGGCCGCTGCGAACGCCCGGGCGGGGCCACCTACGGCCGGTTCGGGAGCCAGACCCTGCGGCTGGTGGCCGGAAAGGTCGAGATTTCGGACGACAACCGCAGCTTCCGCACTCTCGCCCCACAAGCGCCGGATTGCAGTCTCCCGCCCGTGGGATAGGTTCCGCCCATGACGCTCAGAACGATCTTGGTCCTCGCCGCCGCCGCCCTGGCGCTCAGCGCCTGCGCCAAGAAGACGACGCCGCCGGGCGACGCGGGGATCTGCTACCACGTGGTGCCGCAGAAGGACGGCACGCTGAAGTACAACAAGCTGGTCAAGGCCGAGAACTTGGAGCGGTGCGCCGCCAACCTCGAGGCCATGCGCATCAAGTTCCTCACCCTCGGCGGCAGTCAGCAGGAGATCTACGGCGCGTACCAGGCCAACTTCCTGTTCCTGCAGAAAGAGGGGGTGCTGACGTCCACCTCGCTGGAGGGCCCGCGCTACGTGGCCCTCGTGCGGACCGGCGACGGCCGCCTGGCGATCCCGGGAGCCATGCCGCAGACGCCCTGAGGCGCCGCGAGATTCTGCTGTGGACGGTTGCCGCCCAAGCGGAACAATAAGAGAACATCTTGCTTGTTAACGGATTTGCGAACGGCTAGCGTGCGCGCCGGGCGACAGGCCCGCTTTCTACGGAAACCAAGGACCACATCGACATGGCGGGCAGCGTCAACAAAGTCATCCTGATCGGCAATCTCGGGGCCGATCCCGAAATCCGCTCGCTGGGCTCCGGCGACCGGGTCGCCAACCTCCGCATCGCCACCTCCGAAACCTGGCGCGACCGCAATTCGGGCGAGCGCAAGGAAAAGACCGAGTGGCACCGCGTCGTGGTGTTCAACGAGAACATCGTGAAGGTCTGCGAGAACTACCTGCGCAAGGGCGCCAAGGTGTATGTCGAGGGCTCGATCCAGACCCGCAAATGGACCGACCAGTCGGGCGTGGAGAAGTTCTCCACCGAGATCGTGCTGCAGAAGTTCCGCGGCGAACTGACCATGCTGGACGGCCGCGGGGGCGACGCCGAGCAAGGCGAAAGCGGCGGCTACGGCGGCGGTTTCTCGTCCTCCGCCCCGCGCCAGTCCAGCTCGGCCCCGCGCGAAGACTTCTCCGCCAACCTCGACGACGAGATCCCGTTCTAGAGAACTCTACGTGGTGTCACCCCGGTTTTCGCCGCAGGCGAAAGACCGGGACCCACAGTCTCGGCGGCGCCGACCCAACACGGGCGGCGCCGTTTCGATTCTGTGCACGATCAGGCGCTTGTGGATCCCGGTCTTCGCGTTCGCGAAACCGGGATGACACGGAAGCGGTGCCTACAGCCGCGTCCGCAGCGACCAGAGCTCGGGGAAGCAGCGGCGCTGCAGGGTGCGCTGGAGGTAGCCGGCGCCGTCGCTGCCGCCCGTGCCGCGCTTGCCGCCGATGATCCGTTCGACCGTCAGGACATGCTTGTGCCGCCAAGTGAGGAGGGCGTCGTCCAGGTCGACCAGCTTCTCGGCCAGCTGGTAGAGTTCCCAGTAGCGCTTGGTGTCGCGGTAGACGGCGAGCCAGGCGTCCTCGACGGCGGGGGACGGTTCGTACGGCAGGGTGACGTCGCGGGTCAGCACCTCGGTGGGCACGTAGAGGTCGTGGGCCGCCAGGCGCTGGATGGCGTCGTCGTAGAGGCTGGGCGCCTCCAGCGCGGCCTTCAACGTGTCCAGCGCTTCGCTGCCCTCGTCCTGGAACGACAGGAACGAGGCGTCCTTCAGCCCCAGCATGTATTCCAGCGTCCGGAACTGCCAGGACTGGAAGCCCGAGCTGGTCCCCAGCCCGGCGCGGAAGCTGAGGTAGTCGGCTGGCGTCAGCGTCGCCAGCACGTCCCACGACAGGGTCATGATCGTCTGGATGCGCGAGACGCGGGCCAGGGCCTTGTAGGCCGGCTCCACCTCCTGCGAGCGGATCAGCCGCTTGGCCAGGCGCACCTCGTGGATGATCTCCTTGAGCCACAGCTCCTTCGTCTGGTGGATGACGATGAAGAGCATCTCGTCGTGGCGATCGGTCGTCGGGTGCTGAGCCGTCAGCAGGCGGTCCAGGCCCAGGTAGCTGGCGTAGGTGATCGTATCGGTCATGGCCTAGCGGCCTCCGCCGCTTGCTCTGGCTTCGGCTCGGGCGGCGGGCAGACGTCGCCGATGCGGTGGGCCTCGGTGCTGGCCTTGCCGGCGATGTCCAGACCCAGGAACTCGGTGGCGATCTCGGCGGTCAGGTTGAAGCTCGTCGGGGTGTAGGCGCCCGTTCCCTGCACGGCGACCTTGCGGCCCTTCTTGCTCACGCATGTCCCCTTGAGCGTGATCTTCCCGCCGGCGAACACCTTGGTCGGGTAGGTGCAGGCATAGTGGCGGTTCGACGGGCCGGCCATGAACTTCTCCACCTCGGCCGGGGTGATGCACCGCCGCTCGGTCTTGCTCTGCCGGATGGGCGACAGCAACCGGTTGGTGGATTCCCAGTAGCCCGGCTGGATCAGGTGCGCGGCCGCGATGGCCGGCGTAGCGGCGCCGAGCGCGATCAGGAGGACGGGGAGGGCTTTCATGTGGCGGCGGACTCTACGTCTGATTCCGGCGCCAGCGTGACCGGCGCCCGATGAACCTGGGCTTATCGCGCGCTGACCGCGTTGGCCGAGGCGCGATCGAGAAACGCGGCGTTCTGCTCCCGGATGCGCTGGCCTTCCTCGTCGTAGAAGAAGGGCAGGAAGGCGAAGCGGCGGCCCGCGGTGACGGGCGTGGCCTCATGCATGAGGTTGCAGCCGAAGACCACCGCGCCGCCGGTCGGCGGGCGGTAGGTGCGCACGCCGAACTCCGGAAAGCGCAGGTCGCCGCCCTCATGCTCCTCGGCGTTCAGGTTGATGGAGCAGGCGAAACGTCGATGCAGGGTGCCCAGGGTCTCGTTATCCCGGTGCGGACGGAAATGGCCGCCCTCCTTGGCGTCGTAGCAGGCGACGAGGTAGCGCTCGATGCGGGTCACCTGGAACTGATAGGTGCGCCGGATCATCGGCAGGATGCTGCGCTCGATCTTCCGCATGATCTCGGTCCGCAGCTCGACGTCCTCCTGCAGGTTGACGTCGCGCCGGCTCTTCATGTCGTCGAGCACGCCGACGGTTCGTCCGCCGATGTCGCGCATCACGCCCGAGGGCACGCCGCCGCGCGCCTCGTAGATGTCGATCAGCCGGCGGCAGAACTCCGGCTCGAACACCCTGGGGACGATCAGGACCGGCGCGACGAGCGGCGTCCCGGCATAGTCGCTGACCGACGGCAGGCCCGTGATCTGGTCGAACACCGCCGCGGGCTGGTCGATGGGGGCCCGCGCCATCAGGCGCATCGCGGGATCCAACAACAGCCAGACGCCCTCGCCCTCGTCCAGATGGAACAGCGGGGCGATGGCGTCGCCGGGATCGAAGAACCAGCGATGGCCCGGCGGATTGTCTGTCAGACTGTCGTTCTCGGCTTCGCGCGCGACGTAGAAGGCCGCCAGGCGCCGACCCTCGAACTGCGGCGCCAGCGACGCGGCGGCCGCCACGGCGGCCTCCCGGCGGGCGGGGTCGCGCGGCATGATCGCCAGCAGGACATAGCGTCCGGCCACCGCGCTGAAGTGGAACCGCGGGTTGACCCGGCTGACGGCGGAGAAGTCGGGGGCGAGGTCGCCGACGCCGAACGGGGGCAGGGTCCAGCGGCCGCTCATGCCGCCGCTCCGTCGGCCAGGGCCACCTGCGCCCGGTAGGCCTCCAGCGTGGCCGCGCCGGCCTCGTCGTAGAAGAACGGCAGGAAGGCGTAGCGGCGGCCCGCCGTCACCGGCGTCGCCTCGTGGGTCATGGCGCACGAGAAGACCACCGCCCCGCCGGGCGGCGGCCGGTACTTGCCCGGGCCGTACTCGATGAAGCGCAGGTCGCCGCCGACGAAGTCGTCGTTCAGGTTCAGCGAGCAGGCGAACTTGCGGTGCGCCGTGCCCTGGGTGGTGTTGTCGCGATGGGGATGGAAGACCGCGCCGTCGTCGGCGTCGTAGCAGCTGACCAGGTAGCGCTCGATCCGGGTCACCGCGAAGCCCAGCCCGCGGAGGATCATCGGATAGAGGCGCCGCTCCAGCCGTTCGCGGATCGCGGCCTGCAGCTCGGGATCCTCGATCCAGATGTCGCGGCGCTTCTTCAGCTCGTCCATCACCGGCACCGTGCGGGGCCCCACGTCGCGCATGACGCCGGTGAACGCGCCGCCGTCGGCCTGGTGAAGCGCGATCAGCGCCTCGCAGAGCTCGGGCTCGAAGATCCGCGGCACGGTCAGGACCGGCGCATGCAGGGGCACGCCGGCGTGGTCGGCCGGGGCGGGCAGGGCGGCGATCCGGGCGAACATCGCCTCCGCCGCCTCGATGGGCGCGCTGGCGATGACCCGCAGGGTCGGATCCAGCAGCAGCCAGTGCGGCTCCGGACCGTAGCGCTTGGTGACCGCCCCCACAGGGTCGAACAGCCAGCGCAGGCCGCGCACGTCGCGCAGGCCCGCCGTGATGGCGGGGTCGCGATAGACGACCAGGGCGCAGGCCTTCACCTCATCGAAGAGCCGCTGGTTTCCCGCCAGCGCCCGCAGCGCCGCCACCCGAGGCTCCTGGTCGGTGGGCAGGAACAGCATCAGCACGTAGCGGCCGGCGGTCGTCTCGAAGGCGAACTCGGGATTGGAGGGCGACGGGACGATGAACCAGGGAGCGTTCTGGCCAGGAAGAAGCGGCATCGGGCCATGCTAGAGCCTCGCGGCGTCCAGGTCACGAGGCCAGGCTGTGGAGCTTCGCGCGCACGCGTGTACGTGCGTGCGTACGCGTGAAGTGGCGCAGCGGGCTTCCGGGTGCTAACTGGAGTTCCTATCTGAACAGTCCGATTCGAACGGCGTTTCCCTCCCTTGACCGACGACAGCACCACGACCCCTCCCGAACACGGGCCCGGGGGCATCGCCCCTATCGCCATCGAAGACGAGCTGAAGCGCTCGTACCTCGACTACGCCATGAGCGTGATCGTCAGCCGCGCCCTGCCGGACGTGCGCGACGGCCTGAAGCCCGTGCACCGGCGGATCCTGTTCTCCATGGGCGAACAGGGGCACACGCCCGACCGCAGCTATGTGAAGTCGGCCCGCGTCGTTGGCGACGTGATGGGTAAGTATCACCCGCACGGCGACGTCGCGATCTACGACACCATGGTCCGGATGGCGCAGCCGTTCTCCATGAGCCTGCTGCTCATCGACGGGCAGGGGAACTTCGGCTCGGTGGACAACGATCCGCCGGCGGCCATGCGCTACACCGAGAGCCGCATGACCCGGGCCGCCATGGCGATCCTGGCGGACCTCGACAAGGACACGGTCGACTTCAAGGACAACTACGACGGCTCCGAGCAGGAGCCGGTGGTGCTGCCGTCGCGCATCCCCAACCTGCTGGTGAACGGCGCCGGCGGCATCGCCGTGGGCATGGCCACCAACATCCCGCCGCACAACCTGGGCGAAGTGGTCGACGCCTGCCTGGCCTATATCGACGATCCCGAGATCGGCCTGGACGCCCTGCTGGACATCGTGCCGGGCCCCGACTTCCCCACCGGCGGCCAGATCGTGGGCCGCACCGCCGCCCGCACGGCCCTGATGACCGGCCGCGGCTCGGTGATCATGCGGGGGATCGCCAACGTCGAGGAGATCCGCAAGGATCGCGAGGCGATCATCATCACGGCCATTCCGTACCAGCTGAACAAGGCCGGGCTGGTCGAGCGCATCGCCGAGTTGGTCCGCGAGAAGCGGATCGAGGGCGTCTCGGACCTGCGCGACGAGTCCGACCGCCAGGGCATGCGCATCGTCATCGAGCTGAAGCGCGACGCCTCGGCCGAGGTGCTGCTGAACCAGCTCTACCGCTACACGCCGCTGCAGTCCTCGTTCGGGGTCAACATGCTGGCGCTGAACCGCGGGCGGCCCGAGCAGATGGGCCTGCGCGACATGGTCACCGCCTTCGTGGATTTCCGCGAAGAGGTGGTGGTCCGCCGCACCAAGTTCGAACTCTCCAAGGCCCGCGACCGCGGCCACGTCTTGGTGGGCCTGGCGATCGCCGTGGCCAATATCGACGAATTCATCCACATCATCCGCTCGTCCAAGGACCCGACCGAGGCGCGCGAACGCCTAGTGGCCAAGGACTGGCCGGCGGGCGACATGCTGCCGCTGGTGGAGCTGATCGCCGACCCGCGCACCCTGGTCATCGACGGCAAGGAGATCCGGCTCACCGACGAGCAGGCCCGGGCGATCCTGGCGCTGACCCTGTCGCGCCTGACCGGCCTCGGCCGCGACGAGATCTTCGGCGAGGCCCGCGAGCTGGCCGACACCATCCGTGGCCACCTGGAGATCCTGGCGTCGCGCGAACGCGTCATGGCGATCGTCCGTGAGGAGCTGGTGGCCGTGAAGGACGCCTTCGCCGTCCCGCGCCGCACCGAGATCATCGAGGGCGACGCCGACGTCGAGGACGAGGACCTGATCGCGCGTGAGGACATGGTCATCACCGTGACCCACGGCGGCTATGTGAAGCGCACGCCGCTCGCGATCTACCGGACCCAGCACCGGGGCGGGAAGGGCCGCTCGGGCATGGCGACCAAGGAAGAGGACGCCGTCACGCGGGTGTTCTCGGCCAACACCCATACGCCGATGCTGTTCTTCTCCAGCGGCGGCAAGGCGTTCCAGCTCAAGGTCTGGCGCCTGCCGGTGGGCACGCCCACCTCGCGCGGCAAGGCCTGGGTCAACCTGCTGCCCATCGAGCCGGGCGAAAGCATCACCTCGATCCTGCCGCTGCCCGAGGACGAGGCGACGTGGGACCAGTACGACGTGATGTTCGCCACCCGCTCGGGCAACGTCCGCCGCAACAAGCTCAGCGACTTCATCGGCATCAAGCGCAACGGCAAGATCGCCATGAAGCTGGACGAGGGCGACGCGATCATCGGCGTCGGCGTCTGCAACGCCGAGCAGAACGACATCCTGCTGACCACGGCTCTGGGTCGTTGCATCCGCTTCGCCACCGAAGAGGTCCGGGTGTTCGCCGGTCGCGATTCCACCGGCGTGCGCGGCATCCGCCTGGCCGAGGGCGACAGCGTCATCTCCATGGCCATCCTGCGCGCCGTGCCGGCCACCCCGGCCGAGCGGGCGGCGTATGTGAAGCAATCCAACGCCAATCGCCGCGCGACCAGCGGCGAGAGCGATGAGGTCGAGGACGTCGCCGCGCCGGACGAGGACGAAGAGCTCGGCGACGAGGCCGCCCTGTCCGTGGCGCGCTTTGCCGAGCTGGGCGCCCTGGAAGAGGTCATCCTGACGGTCTCGACCGAGGGCTACGGCAAGCGCTCGTCGGCCTATGAGTTCCGGCGCACCGGCCGCGGCGGCCAGGGGCTGCTGGCGCAGGACCTGACCAAGAAGGGCGGCCGCCTCGCGGCGTCCTTCCCGGTGGACGACGGCGACCAGATCCTGCTGGTCACCGACCAGGGCCAGCTCATCCGCACGCCGGTGAGCCAGGTCCGGATGGTCGGCCGCAACACCTCGGGCGTCATCATCTTCCGCACCAGCGCCGAGGAGCATGTGGTCTCGGTGGAACGCCTCGCCGAGCAGGCCGAGGACGACATCGAAACCGAGGTTCCCGAAGCGGGCGGCGAAGGCGACGCAGGCCCCGAAGCGGGTCAGGAATAGCCCTGCGCGCGAAGCCCCGGGGCGCCATCCGGGGTTTCGCGTGCTCGACCCTCACCGTGCGGAAGGTCGATTTCCGCTTGCCATCCGCGTCATCGGCGGCGAAAGGGCGAAGGTCGAGTTTGGGGGATCTTCAAGCGCATGACCCGCGTCGGACTCTATCCGGGCACCTTCGATCCCATCCATAACGGGCACACCGACATCATGGGCCGCGCGGCCAAGCTGGTGGACCGCCTGGTCATCGGCGTGGCGATCAACGCCGGCAAGGGCCCGCTGTTCTCGCTGGAGGAGCGGGTCGCCATCGTCGAGGAGGCGGTGAACCCGCTCCGGAACCAGACCGAGATCATCGTGCAGCCCTTCGAGGGCCTGACCATGCACTTCGCCCGCGAAGTCGGGGCCAGCGTCATCGTCCGCGGCCTGCGCGCCGTGGCCGACTTCGAGTTCGAATTCCAGATGACCGCCATGAACCAGCAACTCGACCGCGAGATCGAGACCGTGTTCTTCATGGCCGACCCCCGCCACCAGGCCATCGCGTCCAAGCTGGTGAAGGAGATCGCCGTCCTGGGCGGCGAGGTGGCGAAGTTCGTCAGCCCGTCGGTCAAGGACCGGCTGATGGCCAAGGTGGGCCGCGCCTAGGCCGACGCCTAGCCTCTGGCGGACCGGCGCCGACCCCGCTACGAGAGCGCCATGACGTTCAAGTCCGTCCTTTTCGCCGCGGCGTTCGCGGCCCTCGCCACCACCGCTGTCGCGCAGAAGAGGGC
>Ga0209257_1003367_pt1 | contig 13806 bp, 11 predicted proteins | sample AraplaCvi_mCL_r2_FD_184277 | JGI IMG/M metagenome (GOLD analysis project Ga0209257, IMG submission 184277) | Arabidopsis root microbial communities from North Carolina, USA - plate scrape MF_Cvi_mCL_r2 (SPAdes) (version 2) | ecosystem: Host-associated > Plants > Roots > Endosphere | place: USA...
TCACCCACTTCTGGAAGACCACGGGCTCCTCGGGAACCGGCAGGTTCGATTCCGCGGCGTGATCGGCGAAGTTGGTGCCGATCGCGATGAACTGGCGGGTGCCGCCGACACAGGCGCCGTAGCGGACGTCGCCTTCGACCAGCGGCAGGCTGGCGGGATCGATCGCGGCAAGCCTCGCGAGGGCGTCCTTGCCGAGCGCGTCGGGGCCGATATCGGCGACATGCGCGGAGAGGTCACGGATGCGGCCATCGCTGTCGATCAGGCCGGGCTTCTCGGCGCCCGGGGCGCCATAACGGCAAAGCTTCATGAGATACTGTCCTTAGCGGGAATAGGGGCGGTGAAGGGGGATGTCGCGATTGAGCTCGACGCCGAAGCCCGGCTTGTCGAGTTCGCTCGCGCGGATCTTGCCGTTTACCGGCACCGGCTCGCCGAGCAGCTGCGGCGCGAACATCGGTACCACTTCGGTCGGCCCCGGATGCATCATCAGGAACTCGGCGAAGGGCGAATTGTGGCGGGTGATGACGAAGTGATAGCTGTAGACCGACGAGCCGTGCGGGACCATCAGCACGCCCTTGCTGTCGGCATAGTTGGCGATCTTGATCAGCTCGGTCACGCCGCCGCACCAGCCCACATCGGGCTGGATGATGTCGCAGCATTCCATGTCCATCAGCATGCGGAAGCCCCAGCGGGTCGCCTCATGCTCGCCGGTGGTGACGAGCAGGCCCTTGGGAGCGTTCTTCCTGAGCTGCGCATAGCCCCAGTAATCGTCGGGGCTCAGCGCCTCCTCGATCCACTTCAGCCCGCATTCGTTCCAGGCACGGTGGGCGAGGCGCGTGGCATAATCGATGTCGAGCGACATCCAGCAATCGTACATCAGCCAGAAATCGTCGCCGCACTTGGCGCGCATGTCGGCGAGCAGGGCGATGTTCTTCTCCAGCCCCTCGAACCCTTCGGCGGGGCCGTGGTGGAGCGGCAGCTTGCCGCCGATGAAGCCGAGTTCCTTGGCGATGTCCGGCCGGGCGCCGGTGGCGTAGAATTGCAGCTCGTCGCGCACTGCGCCGCCGAGCATGTGATAGACCGGCTCGCCGCGCAGCTTGCCGAGCAGGTCCCAGAGCGCGAGGTCGACACCCGAGATCGCGTTGATCACCAGGCCCTTGCGGCCATAGTACTGCGTCGAGAAATACATCTGGTCCCAGATCTTCTCGAACTCGTACGGGCTGCGCCCTTCAAGGAAGCGGGCGAGATGCTTCTCGACGATATAGGCTGCGGGCTCGCCGCCGGTGGTGACCGCGAAGCCGATCGTGCCGTCCTCGGCCTCCAGCTCGACGACCAAAGTGCCGAGCACGTTGATGCCGAAGCTCTGCCGCGAGGCGCGATATTCGGGATAGCGGGCCATCGGCGTGGCGATATGGTCGTCGATCCAGTGACCGGAACCCTGGTCGTGATAGTCGCCGCCACCGCCGCGCGCGACGAAGGCGCGGACGTGCTTGATCTTCGGCAGGCTCATGCGCATTCCCTTATTGACCCGCGCGCGGCGTGCGCGCGTCGTCGAGCACCAGCACCCAGTCATTGCCCGGCGCGGTTTCCCCCGGCGGATCGAAGCGGTGCTGGCCTGTGTTGTTGAAAGTCCCGATTGCGACGGACTGCCCGTCGCGCGGCGAATACCAGTGCGCGCGGACCTGCTTGCCGCTGGTCGCGCCGAGCCGCACCGAGAAGGGGCGGCCGGTATAGGTATAGGCAAAAGTATAGCCCTTGCCGCGGCTCGCGAGCACGCGGTCGTACCGGGTGCCGTTGTCGGTGATCAGCGTCTGGTCGGGCACGCGCTCGAGCATCGGGCGCGATTCGATCAGGCGGCGCAGATACTGCATCTGGTTGGCGCCGGGTGCCTCGATCGCCTGCTGCCAGGGCGTGATCGGCTCGAAATTGGCCGTGTCCGCACCGGACGTGAAGAACTGCATGACGTGGTTCTCGCCATAGGTGTGGCCGAACGCGCCGGCCATCACTGCCCACCAGGCATAGCGGCGCGCGTCCGGCGCCAGCCAACGCGGCTGGTTCGCTTCGTGCAGGCCGTGCGGGATGCCTTCGTATGAGGGCTCGCCGTCGATCACCGGCTTGGCGGGCAGGCGGATCCAGTCGGTGGCGACATAGCGCCAATTGTCCTCGCCGATCGCGCTCGCGCCTTCCTGCGCATAGGAGCGGTGGCCCGACTGGAACATGTTGAAATCGAGCCAGGGCGCGTCGTGATACTGCCACGAGGAATCGGTGCGGCCGATCGGGTGGAAGGTCATCAGATGGCCGGGATCGTAGCGCTTGATCGTCGATCCCAGCGCGTCCCACACCGCGGTGCGCATCTCGGAGCGGGTGTCGCCGCCATTGAGCCAGATGATGTTGGGCTGGTCCTTGTAGCGCTCGGCCAGGAAGCGGCCATAGGCGGAGGCGTTCTGCAGGTTCAGCTTGCCGCCATCGGCGATCGAACCCCAGCAGGGCACCAGCGCCAGATAGATGCCAAGCTGTTCGGCGCGCTTCGCCACCCAGTCGAGATGGTCCCAATAGTCATATTCGCCGGCCTTGGCCGGATCCTTGCCCGGCGTGGTGCGCGGGCGGCCGGGATCGCCATCGATCAGCGCCGGGCCGGTCGCCGGATTGGTCATCTTCTCGGTGTGCAGCACCATGATCTGGACGACGTTGAAGCCCTGGCGCTTGCGGGTGAGGAGATATTGCTCGGCCTCGGCGCGGCTGGTGCGGCTGAGCAGCAGCCAGCCGGTGTCGCCCATCCAGAAGAACGGCTTTCCGCCGGCGAGCAGGTAGTGGCCGTTCGGCGCGACCGAGAGGGGCGGGGTCTGCACGGCAGCCGGCGTGGCGACTGCCGCAGCGGCCGCAAGCGCGGCCAGCAGAATCGAGCCGGCGTGCATCAGACCTTCCTCTCCCGAAGCGCGGGAATCGTGGTGCCCGCTGTCTGACGTTCATTGTATAATAGTATTATTCAAGTCAACTGGCGTTGCGCGTTTGTGCCGCTAATTGCTGTGGAATCGGGCCGCCGGTGGCCCAGTCGAGCAGCTCGACCGTGTGCACAACGGGGATGCCGGCACGCGACGCGATCTGCATCGCGCAGCCGATATTGCCGGTGGCGATCACATCGGCGTTGAGGCGGGCGAGGTTCGCTGCCTTGCGATCGCCAAGCTGGCCGGCGATTTCGGGCTGGAGGATATTGTAGGTTCCTGCCGAGCCGCAGCAGAGATGCGCCTCCGCCGGTGTGCGCACGGTGAAGCCAGCCTGGGCGAGCAGCTTCTTCGGCGCGTCGGTGACCTTCTGGCCATGCTGCAGCGAGCAGGCCGCGTGATAGGCGATAGTGAGCCCGTGGCCGTTACCGGCGGGCAGCTCGATCTCGGCGAGCAACTCGCTGACGTCTTTCGCCAGTGCGGAGACCCGGGCGGCCTTTTCGGCATAGGCGGGATCGTTCCGCAGCATGAAGCCGTAATCCTTGATCGTCGTGCCGCAGCCCGATGCGGTGACGAGGATCGCGGCGAGCCCGCCGGCCTCGATCTCGCGGGTCCAGGCATCGACATTGCGGCGGGCGGCGGTGAGGCCGTCTTCCTCGCGGCCCATGTGATGGACGAGCGCACCGCAACAGCCTTCGCCGGCGGCGAAGATCACGTCATAGCCGACCCGGTTGAGCAGCCGGATCGTCGCGGCGCGGAATTCGGGGCGCAGCACCGGCTCGGCACAGCCCTGAAGCAGCGCGATGCGGCCTTTGGCGCCGGGGACGAGCGCGTTTCCGGTGGGGGCCGGTGCGGGCAGGCTGCTCGGGGCGAGGGCGAGCATCGCCGCGAGCGGCTTGAGCGGGGCAATCTTGGCGAACAGCGGCGCGAACGGGCGGCCGAGCTTCGCGGCGTTCAGAGCGAGGCGGAAGCGACCCGGATAAGGCAGCACCCAGGCGAGGATGCTGCGCAGCATCCGCTCGTGCCAGGGGCGCTGGTAATGATCGTGGATATAGGCCCGGGCGTGATCGACCAGATGCATGTAGTTCACGCCCGAGGGGCAGGTGGTCATGCAGGACAGGCAGGACAGGCAGCGATCGACATGCTTGACCACTTCGGCGCTGGGCGCGCGTTCATGCTCGAGCATGTCCTTGATCATGTAGATCCGCCCGCGCGGGCTATCGAGCTCGTCGCCGAGCAGCACATAGGTGGGGCAGGTCGCGGTGCAGAAGCCGCAATGGACGCATTTGCGGATCACGCCTTCGGACGAGGCCATGGCCGGATCGGCGAGCTGGGCGGGGGTGAAGCTGGTCTGCATGCTAGAAGCGCCCCGTCTCGAACAGGCCCGCCGGATCGAACGCACGCCGGACTTTGGTCTCGAGCGCGGCGAGGGGGGCGGGCTGGGGGTGAAAGGCGGGCACCGCTGCCCGCATTGCGGCGTCGGCGCGGATCAGCATGGCGTGGCCGCCCGCATTGGCTGCGGCAGTGCGGATCGCCAGCGGGTCCGCGTCGCTGGCCAGCCAGACCAGGCCGCCGGCCCAGTCGAACAGCCATTCGGCGCCGGGCAGCGCCCCGACCAGCGCGGGCGCGTTCCGGCCGGGCACGATGATGCGCCACAGCGGCTTGTCGCGGGGCAGGGGGGATGCGTGGCAAACCGCGTCCCATAGCCGGGCATCGTCATCGAGCGGATCGAGCCCGTCGATCAGATGGTGGAGCGTTTCCGCGCGGGCGCGGATCGAGGCGGGGAAGCCGTCGAGCCGGAGCGCGGTGACCGCGCCGCCCTCCCAGGTGGGCAGGTGCGCCGCCGCGGACACTTCCGCCGCCGATCCCATCGCGCGTGCCATCGCCGCCACTGCCGTGACCGGATCGAGCCCGCGCGCGACCAAAGTCGTCCGCGCGCGGGGGGCCGGTAGCACCTTGAGGGTCAGCTCGGTGATCGCGGCGAGCCGCCCCCAGCTGCCGGTGAGCAGCTTGGGCAGGTCATAGCCGGTGACATTCTTGACCACCTTGGCGCCGGCGACGAAGCGCTCGCCGCGGCCCGATACGCCGGTGAAGCCGAGCAGATGGTCGCGCGCGGCGCCGCGGCTCAGCCGGGCCGGGCCGGCGACGCCCGAGGCGATCACCCCGCCGATCGTCGCCTGGCCGGGTGTGCCACCGAGCAGCGCGGCATGGTCGAACGGCTCGAAAGCGAGCATCTGGCCTTCGCTGGCGACCAGCGCCTGGATTTCGGCGAGCGGGGTGCCCGCGCCCACGGTGAGCACCAGCTCGGGCGGATCATAATCGACCACGCCGTTGAAGCCACGCATGTCGATCACCGTCGCGTCGCTCGGAGCGCCGATCGCGTCCTTGCTGCCACCGCCGCGCAGCCGGAACGGGCCGTTGCCGCCGGCGACGATCTCGCACAATTCGTCGATGTCGGTCGGGCGCAGCATCAGAAGCGCGGCAGTTCGGGGAAGGGCACGGCGCCGCCATGCACGTGCATGCGGCCCAGCTCGGCGCAGCGGTGGAGCTCAGGGAACATCTTGCCGGGGTTGAGCAACAGTTCGGGATCGAAGGCGCATTTCACCCGCTGCTGCTGGGCGAGATCGATGGGGCTGAACATCACCGGCATCAGGTCGCGCTTCTCGACGCCGACGCCATGCTCGCCGGTGAGCACGCCGCCCACCTCGACGCACAGGCGCAGGATGTCCGCGCCGAACGCCTCGGCGGTTTCGAGCTCGCCCGGCTGGTTCGCGTCATAGAGGATCATCGGGTGGAGATTGCCGTCGCCGGCATGGAAGACGTTGATCACGCGCAGGCCATATTGCTCCGACAGCACGCCCATGCGGCGCAGCACGTCGGGCAGACGGCGGCGCGGGATCGTGCCGTCCATGCAGTAATAATCGGGCGATATGCGGCCGGCGGCAGGGAAGGCGGCCTTGCGTCCGGCCCAGAAGCTCGCCCGCTCGGCATCGCTGGTGGAGGCGCGGATCGAGACGGCGCCATTGGCGCGCGCGATCGCCTCGATCTCGCCGATCAGATGCGCGCATTCGCCTTCGGGGCCGTCGAGCTCGACGATCAGCAGCGCCTCGACGTCGAGCGGATAGCCGGCATGGACGAACGCCTCGGCGGCATGGATCGCGGCGCGGTCCATCATCTCCATGCCTGCCGGGATGATGCCGGCGGCGATCACCTCGGCGACGCATTGCCCGGCGGTTTCGATCTCGGCGAAACCGATCAGCAGCGCCCTGGCGGTCTGGGGACGGGGGAGGATGCGGACGGTGACTTCGGTGACGACGCCGAGTAGCCCTTCGGAACCGACGACCAGCCCGAGCAGATCGAGCCCCGCCGATTCCAGCCCGCGTCCGCCCAGACGGACGATCTCACCCTCGATCGTCACCAGCTCGACGCCAAGGACGTTGTTGGTGGTCAGGCCGTATTTGAGGCAGTGCACGCCGCCCGCATTCTCGGCGACATTGCCGCCGATCGAGCAGGCGATCTGGCTCGACGGATCGGGCGCGTAGTAGAAGCCTTGCTCCTCGACCGCGCGGGTGATCGCGAGGTTGGTGACGCCGGGCTGCACCACGGCGATCCGGTCGGCATAGTCGATGTCGAGGATGCGGTTGAGCTTGGACAGGCCGAGCAGCACGCCGTCGGCCAGCGGCAGCGCGCCGCCCGACAGCGAAGTGCCGGCGCCGCGGGGGACGACCTTGACGCGATTGGCGTGGCACCAGGCGAGCACGCGCGCGACTTGCTCGGTCGTCTCCGGCAGCACCACGACCAGCGGGGGCTGGCGATAGGCGGTGAGTCCGTCCGCTTCATAAGCACGCAGGCCGTCCGGGTGATCGATCACGCCCTCGCCGGGGACGATCGCGCGCATCGCGGCGACGATCTCCCTGCGGCGTGCGAGCACGCCGGCATCCGGCTCGGGCATGCAGAGCGACATTATTGCAGGTTCACGTACATGCCCCCGTCGACCAGCAGCGCGGCGCCGGTGACATAGGCTGCCATGTCGGAAGCGAGGAAGACGATCGGCCCGGCGAGATCCTCGGGCATGCCCAGGCGACCGAGCGGGGTGCGCTCTTCCATGTAGCGGCGCTTCGCTTCGTCGGCGAGATCGTCCTTGTTGATCTCGGTCAGGATCGTGCCGGGCAGCACGCTGTTGCAGCGGATGCCGTGCTTGCCGAGCGCGATCGCGGCCGACTGCATCAGCGAATGCACGCCCGCCTTGGTGGGGGTGTAGTGCGTCTGGAACTCGCCGCCGACCAGCGCCGAGATCGACGAGACCGCGACGATCGCGCCGCCATTACCCTGCTTGACCATCTGGTTCGCGGCGGCCTGCACCATGTAATAGGCGCCGTGCAGGTTGACGCGGAAGGTGCGGTCGACCGTCTCGACGGGCATGTCGAGAAAGGCGTGGAACGGGCAGATGCCGGCGTTCGAGACCATCACGTCGACCTTGCCGAGCGCCTCGACGGCCTTGGCGACGAACTCTGTCGCGGTCTCGGGCAGGGCGACATCGCCCTTCACCGCGATCCCCTTGCGGCCCAGCGCCTCGATCTCGGCGATGCAGGAATGCGCCTTCTCGTCGCTCGCGACATAGTTGATCGCGACATCGGCGCCGTGCTGCGCCGCGCCGATCGCCGCGGCGCGACCGATGCCGGTCGAGCCGCCGGTGACCAGCACGGTCTTTCCTTCGAGAAGCTTCATCTCATGTCCTCTGCGAGGATCGAGCGGTCGATCGCTTCGATCCGATTGACTCCGGTCAGCGTCATCGCGACCGTCATTTCCTTGGCGATCAGCTCGAGCAGCTTGGCGACGCCGGCCTCGCCCTGGGCGGCGAGGGCATAGACCCAGGCGCGGCCGAGCAGCACGGAGTGGGCGCCGAGCGCGAGCATCCGCACCACGTCAAGCCCGTTGCGCACGCCGCCGTCGGCGAGGATCGTCAGCCGGTCGCGCACCGCATCGGCGATCGCGGGCAGGGCGCGGGCGCTCGACAGCACGCCGTCGAGCTGGCGGCCGCCATGGTTGGAGACGACGATGCCGTCGGCGCCGATCGCGGCGGCCTCGCGCGCGTCCTCGGGATCGAGGATGCCCTTGATGATCAGCGGGCCGTCCCAGGCAGCGCGGATCCATTCGAGGTCGCGCCACTGGATCGACGGATCGAAATTGGCGCCGAGCCAGCCCATATAGTCGTTGAGCCCGCTGTCCTTGCCGAGCACCGGAAGCAGATTGCCGAGCGTGTGCGGGCGGCCGCGCAGGCCGACGTCCCAGGACCAGTGCGGCTTGCCCATCGCCTGGAGCACGCGGCGCAACGGCGCATTGGGGCCGGACATGCCGGAATGGGCGTCGCGATAGCGTGCGCCGGGCACCGGCATATCGACGGTGAACACCAGAGCCTTCGCTCCGGCCGCCTTCGCCCGGGCGATCAGGTCCTTCATGAAGGCGCGGTCGCGGATCACGTAGAGCTGGAACCAGAAGGGGTCGGCGGCCTGGGCGACCTGCTCGATCGGGCAGATCGACACCGTGGACAGGCACATCGGCACGCCTGCCGAGCGGGCGGCGCGGGCGGCCTGGAGTTCGCCGCGCCGGGCATACATGCCGCTGATCCCCACCGGACCCAGGCCCACCGGCAGCGCGATATCGCTGCCGAACAGGCTGGTGGTGAGGTCGATCGACGCGACGTCCTTGAGGACACGCTGACGCAGCGCGATGCCGGAAAGGTCGCTCACATTGCGGCGGAGCGTCTCCTCGGCATAGGCGCCGCCATCGGCATAGTCGAAGAGGAAGCGCGGCAGGCGGCGGCGGGCGGCTTCGCGGAAATCGGTTGCTGAGGAAATGATCATGGCCATGCCTTATGGCGTCCTGCGCGCGCGTGGGAAGTGGATTGCGCGATCATCGGCCATGCATTTCCGGCAAGCATGAGGTGCGCGCGAAGCGACGGCCGTCGCGCTCCACGAACCCGTACGACTCGCGCATTTGCGCCATTTCGGTTCCTGAAATCTGCCCGTGCGACTGCATGGCGGCGAACCCTCTCCGGCCTGCTCCGGGCCTTCTGATATTGTCATTTCTTGCGCTAAGCGATGGAAAACAAAAAAGATCGTAAGCCACATACGAAGCAGATTGAAGATATTATAGTACTAATCGTTGCAATTGTCTCCCCCTGCGGCTAACCAATGGAAAGGAGAGATGAATGCATAACCTGGAAAGGCCGGGTGCGACGGGAGCGAATCCCGCGCGTCTGGACGCCCGAGCAACCCATGTCCGCGAGCGCGCCAACTGGATGCGCCGCCGTCTGTTGCGCATGATCGTGGAGGCTGGGCAGGGCCATCCGGGCGGCGACCTGTCGGCCGCCGACATCATCGCATCGCTCTATTTCGATATCCTTCGGATCGATCCGAAATCGCCGGATGCGCCGGATCGCGATCGCTTCATTCTCAGCAAGGGCCATTGCACGGGCGCGCTCTACACCGCGCTCGCGGGCGCGGGCTTCTTTCCCGAAGCCGATCTCGACACCTATCTGAAGCCGGGATCGCGGCTGAACGGCCATCCGAACCGCAACTATCTGCCGGGTGTCGAGACCAATACCGGGCCGCTCGGCCATGGCTTCCCGGTCGGCGTGGGCGTCGCGGTGGCCGGGCAGATCGACGGCGCTGACTATCGCGTGTTCGTGCTCACCGGCGACGGCGAACTGCAGGAAGGCAGCATGTGGGAAGCGGCGATGTTCGCCGGGCACCGCGGGCTGGGCAACCTCACCGTGATCGTCGACCGCAACCGACTGCAGCAGGGCGCGGGGACCGAGGACACCAATTCGCTCGAGCCGCTCGCCGACAAATGGCGAGCATTCGGCTGGGACGTGGTCGAGCTCGACGGCCACGACCATGAAGCCCTGCTCGCGGCATTCGACGCGGCAACCGAGCCGCGCGACAGGCCACGCGTGCTGATCGCCAACACCCACAAGGGCCAGGGCGTCAGCTTCATGCGCGACCAGGCGAGCTGGCACCACGGCGTGCCCAATGCCGAGCAATACGCCCAGGCGATTGCCGAGCTGGAAGCGGAGATGCGCGCGTGAAGGACGTGATCGCACCCGACATGTTCGATTGCCGCGACGCCTATGTGCGCGCGGTGGAGGAACTGGCGGCGGCGGACGATCGCATCGTCGCGGTGGTCAATGATTCGGTCGGCTCGTCCAAGCTCGGCAAGTTCCGCGAGCGCTTCCCGGCGCGGCTGATCAATGTCGGCATCGCCGAGCAGAACATGGTCGGCGTCGGTGCCGGCCTGGCCAATGGCGGCAAGATCCCATTCGTGAGCGGCGCCTCCTGCTTCCTCACCGCCCGCGCCATGGAGCAGATCAAGGTCGACTGCGCCTATAGCGAAGCCAATGTGAAGCTGTGCGGCATCTCGAGCGGCGTCGCCTATGGCGAGCTCGGCGCCACGCACCACAGCATCGAGGACGTCGCCTGGCTGCGCGCCATCGACAAGCTCACCGTGATCGTGCCGTCGGATCCCTGGGAAACCGCGGCGGCGATCAAGGCGGCGGCGGCGCATCAGGGCCCGGTGTACGTGCGGATCAGCCGCATGCCCGTGCCGCTGCTCGCGCGCAGCGAGGATGCGGTCTTCACGATCGGCGAGGCCGAGCTGCTGCGCGACGGCGGCGACGTGGCGATCATCACCAATGGCACTTTGGTGCACCGCGCGCTCGACGCGGCCCGTGCGCTGGCGGGCGAGGGGGTCGAGGCGCGCGTGGTCAACATGGCGACGGTATCGCCGCTGGATGGCGAGGAGATCCTGGCCGCGGCGGCGACCGGCGCGATCGTAACGGCGGAGGAAGGCCTGGCGACCGGCGGGCTCGGCGGCGCGGTCGCCGAATATTGCGCGCGTCATCTCCCGGTGCCGATGCGGATGCTGGGCTTCCCCGGCTTCCTGCCGACGGGTTCGGCCAGCTGGCTGATGGAACAGTTCGGGCTCACCGCGGAGGGCATCGCCGATGCCGCCCGTGAGCTGGTTGCGGGGAGGGGCTGATGGCGGCGCCGTCGGCATCGGATCGCACGGGGGCGCAGGGCTTCGCGCTGCCGCCGGAAGGAGACGCGACGGAGCGGCGGTGGGGCCGCACCGAATGACGTGACGTGCTTGGGCACGAGAAAATAAGGGAAGGGAGTGGAAATGAAAAAGGCATTCAAATCAATGCGTACCGCGCCGCTGCTGCGCGGAATGCTGCTCACCGGGGTCAGTGCGATGACGCTGGTCGTCGCGCCTGCCGCCTTTGCGCAGACTGCGCAGACGCCGCCGCAGGACACCACCGTCAGCGAGACGCCGCAGGAAGCGACGACCCAGAACGACGCGATCGTCGTCACTGGCAGCCGCATCAAGAGCCCGACGCTGACCTCGCCGTCGCCGTTGCAGGCAGTCACCGCCGAGACGATCCAGAACATCGGCGCGACCAACGTCCAGGAAGCACTCGCCCAGATCCCGGCGGTCGGCGTTCCCGGCCAGACCCGCGTCAGCAACGCCGGCGACACCAACCCCGGCCTCGCCACCGTCAACCTGCGCAACCTGGGCGACAACCGCACCTTGGTGCTGATCGACGGCCGCCGCTCGGTCGCCGGCATCCCGGGTACCTCGACGGTCGACCTGTCGATGATCCCGACCTCGTTCGTCGAGCGCGTCGACGTGCTGACCGGCGGCGCCTCGGCCGTCTATGGCTCGGACGCGATCGCGGGCGTGGTCAACTTCGTCTACAAGAAGAACTTCCAGGGCTTCCAGGCGAACGCGCAGGCCGGCATCTCCGAACTGGGCGACGACAAGCGCTATTCGATCAACGGGACCTTCGGCCAGAATTTCGCGGACGGCCGCGGCAACGTGATGATCTTCGCCGGGTACAACCACGAAGGCGACGTGCCCAACTCCAAGCGCGAGCGCACCGCCGCGGGCTTTAGCAGCCTGGGCAACACGCAGCGCGTCGGCGGCAACAGCGATGCGAACCTGACCGCCGCGCAGAACCTGTTCACGCGCTTCTACCAGCCGTCGAACGTCGGGCCGGGCGGCGTGTTCAACTTCGGTGGCGTCGGCAGCCGGCTGATCCTGCCGGACGGCACGCTCGATACCTATCCGGCGGTGAACGGGACGAACTACAACGATCCCACGGTCGTCGCGAAGATCAACAAGTACGGCTACAATGCTGCCGCGCTCGGCCAGCAGGCGTCGCCGTCGAACCAGATCACGGTCGCCACGCGCGCCAATTACGATGTGAGCGACAGGCTCAACCTGTTCGTCGAATCGACCTTCTCGAACTACAAGACCAAGGGCCGCCGCGAAGCCTCGCCGATGCGCACGGACAGCGCGCTGGGCGCGTTCAACGGCACCAACGGGTTCTTCCCGATCCAGTATCAGGTCGTGAACCCGACCAACCCGGCCGACGTCCGAATCCTCACCAACCCCTTCGTCCCGGCGGCGGTGTTCAACGCGGCCGACAATCGCGCCAACAACGACGCGATCGCTTCGAAGGACATCAGCTTCCTGCTGCGCACGACGATGTTCGGCGACGGCACGCGCAGCACCCCGACCGAGCGCGACAATTTCCGCGCCGTGGTCGGTGGCACCTACAAGATCGGCGGCGACTGGACTGCCGACTTCTACTATCAGTACGGCTTCACCAAGCAGCGCCAGAGCATGACGGGTCTCGCCGACCTCAATCGTCTCGCCCAGGCGGTGCAGGCGATGCCCGACGTGTTCGACTATGACAAGGACGGCAACACCACCGAGGCTGTCTGCGTCGACGCGACGGCGCGTGCGAATGGCTGCGTGCCGATCAACGTCTTCGGCCTGAACGCGGACGGCAGCTCCAAGGTCTCGAAGGAAGCCGCCGCGTGGCTGATGACCGAGATGAGCCGCTATTCGAAGCAGGAACTGCAGACGGCGGCGATCAACGTCGGCGGTACGCTGTTCAACCTGCCGGCGGGTCCGGTGCAGGTCTCGGTCGGTGCCGAGTGGCGCTCCGAGTACAGCATGGACGACTTCGATCCGCTGACCAACACCGCGCGTAACGGCTATGTCCAGCTGCTCGACACCAAGGGCAAGTTCAACGTCAAGGAAGCCTATGGCGAACTCGTCGTGCCGATCCTGCGCGACACGCCCTTCTTCCAGAACCTGACGCTGCGCGGCGCGGCGCGCCTGTCCGACTATTCGACGGTCGGCAGCTTCTGGGCTTGGAACGTCGGCGGCGAATGGGCCCCGGTCGAGGACATCCGCTTCCGTGCGGTCTATGCCCATGCCGTTCGCGCGCCGAACATCGGCGAGCTCTACGCGGCTGCGGCGGCCGGCATCATCACCATCACCGATCCGTGCCAGGGCGTGACGCTGGCGCAGACCACGGCGGTGGCGGTGAACTGCCGCAAGGATCCGGGCGTGCTTGCGAACATCAATGCGAACGGATCGATGACGCTGACGTCGTCGGATACGGCCGGCGTCGGCAGCATCACCGCGAGCAACCCGGGCATTCAGGAAGAGACCGGCAAGACGATGACGTTCGGCGTCGTGATCAACCCGCGCTCGATCCGTGCGCTGCGCGGGCTGACGATCACCGCCGACTACTACGACATCAAGCTCGAGAACGCGATCAACCGCCTGGCGGCGGCGACCGTGCTCAACAAATGCTATGTCGCGGGCCTGCCGGAATTCTGCCAGTTCGTGACGCGTCGCCAGCAGCCTTCGGGCGCGTTCAGTACCGGCTCGGTCGAGCAGGTCGTGCGCGGCCTGGTCAACAGCGGCGGCCAGTTCACCCGCGGCATCGACGTCACGCTGAACTACAGCCACAAGCTGTTCGGCGGCACCGCGACCTGGTCGGGCAGCT
>Ga0209257_1003368_pt1 | contig 13805 bp, 9 predicted proteins | sample AraplaCvi_mCL_r2_FD_184277 | JGI IMG/M metagenome (GOLD analysis project Ga0209257, IMG submission 184277) | Arabidopsis root microbial communities from North Carolina, USA - plate scrape MF_Cvi_mCL_r2 (SPAdes) (version 2) | ecosystem: Host-associated > Plants > Roots > Endosphere | place: USA...
CTCGGCGCTGGACCTGTTCGCCTACTCGCGCGACCTGGACGATTCGCTAGTCGTCGCGGCGGGCATTCCGTCGGCCTGGCTGGCAGGCGAGGGAGTGAGCGTGGCGAACCTGCGCACGACGTACGGGCCCGTGGGGTACTCGCTCAAGGAGCGCGATGGGCGCGTGGTGTTCACGCTTTCGCCCGATACGAAGGTGCCGCCGGGCGGCGTGGTGCTGACGTGGCCGTATGCGACTGCGCCGGGCGCGACGACGGTGGATGGGCGTGCGGCGACGTGGACCGGTGGCGAGCTGAAGATAGAGCGCGCTGGGGCGAGGGTAGAAGTCGGGCTGCGTTGAGTTCGCGAGAATGTCTTGAGCCCCTCTCCCTCCGGGAGAGGGGTTGGGGTGAGGGGCGGCGGAGTGGAGCCGCTGCCGGTCACGAATGCGCTCTCTTTCGCTTGGACCATAAACAGCGCAGCGCTGCACTTCAAAAGTTGTTCGCCGCTGTGCCTTCGTTGCCCCTCACCCCAACCCCTCTCCCGATGGGAGAGGGGCTCAATCGCTTACTTCTTCTCCGCCACGAACGCCCGCGCCTTCACTGGGCTTCCCGCCGTCAGCAGCGCATTCGGCGCCAGGACGACGGTCTCGTTGGCCGCAACGCCGGAAAGCACTTCGATCTCGTTGCCGAGATTGCGCCCCAGCGTTACGTCATGGAAATCGAGCTTGCCGTCCTTCACCGTCGCCACCTGCGAGACGGTGCCGCGCTGCACGATCGTCGACACCGGCACGACCATCGCCGGCACCGAACGCTGCAGGTGCAACGCGACGCTGCCGACCATGCCGGCGGGGATGCGGCTGTCGGGATTGGGCAGGCGTAGCTCGGTGCGCATCACGCCGGCGTCGCGCGAGATGGCATTCGCGCTGCGCACGACCTGCGCCTTGAACGTCTGGCCGGGCAGCTCGGGGAACGTGACATCGCCTTCCACGCCGGGCTGGATCTGCAATGCGACGTTCTGCGGAACGTCGACCACCACGCGCAGCGGATCGAGCGCGTTCACTTCGAACATCGGCTGCGCACTGGCCACGTCGCCGACCACCCGGTCGCCGCGTTCGACGTTACGCGCGACCACGACGCCGGAGAACGGCGCGCGCACGGTCTGGAAGCCCTGGCGCTCGCGCGCCGCGGCCAGTCGCGCTTCGGCGGCACCGCGCGCGGCGACGGCCACGTCGAAGTTCGCCTTGCGGTCGCTGTACAGCTCCTTCGAGATCGCACCGGAACCCACCAGCACGTCGGCGCGGTCGTAGTTCACCTTCGCCAGTTCCTGGTCGGCCTTCGCCTGCGAAAGCTGCGCGGCGGCTTCGTGCACGGCCTGGTCGGATTCGGGCGCGGAGATCAACGCCAGCACTTGGCCGGCCTGCACCTTGTCGCCGAGGTCCGCGCGGCGCTCGCTGACGAAGCCGGTGGCGCGCGCGAACAGCTGCGCCGATTCGCCCGCCAGCGCACGCGCGGGCAGGCGCAGTTCGAACGCGGGATCGGCGGCCCTGGCCTGCACGGTCAGCACTTCGGGAATGCTCTGCGCTGGCGTCGTTTCGGCCGAACTGCGATTGCAGCCGGCCAGCGCGATGGCCAGCCACAGCGCACTCGCGGTGAACATCGCGGTTCGCGTCGACATGCGCGCGTGGTTGAGGGCGGTCGTCATGGCGTGGCTCCTGCCTCGGCGTCTTCGGCGCCGGGGATTTCTTCGGGATGGGCGGCGTGGCGGGCCGTGTCCGGCATGCGCCGGCCGAGCACCGCGAGAATCGAGGGAACAAGGATCAGCGTGGCCGGCGTGCCGAACAACAGGCCGCCGATGACCGCGCGGCCCAGCGGCGCATTCTGTTCGCCGCCTTCGCCCAGGCCCAGCGCCATCGGAATGATGCCCAGCACCATCGCGCTGGCCGTCATCAACACCGGACGCAGGCGCACGGCGGCGGATTCGTACGCGGCCAGTTCCGGGTTGTGCCCGTTGGCGACGAGCCCGCGCGCGAAGCTCGTCACCAGCACCGAGTTCGCCGTCGACACACCGATCACCATCATCACGCCCATCAGCGCCGGCACGCTCAGCGGCGTGCCGGTGACGAACAAGCCGATGGCGGCGCCGGCGATGGCGATCGGCAAGCCCGACATCGCCACCAGCGGCTGGACCCACGACTGGAAGTTCACCACCAGCACCAGGAACACCAGCGCGGCCGACATCAGCAGGCCCGCGGCGAGTTCGCCGTAGGCGCTCTGCATTTCGCCAGCCTGGCCGACGATCTCGATTCGGTTGCCGGGCTTGAGGCGGCCTTCCAGCTGCTTCGTGATGCCGGTCAGCGCGTCGTACACCGAGCCCAGGTCCGTGCCTTCCACGTTCGCGAGCACGCTGATCGTCGGTGCGAGCGTGGTGCGCGCGAGACTTGCCGGCACCTGGCGCGGCGTCACGGTCGCGATGTTGCGCAACAGCACCGCCTGCCCGTCGCTGCCGATGCGCAGCGGCGCGTTGAGCAGTTCGTCGATGTTGGTCATGTTCACCGGCGGCGCCTGCACCTGCACGGTGTACGCGAGCGCGTTGACGGTGTCGGTCCAGTACACCGGCGATACCGTGCCGGCCGAACCGAGCACCGCGAGCACCGCGCGACTGGCCTGCTGCGCGTCCAGGCCGAGCTGCGCCGCGCGCGTGCGGTCGATGTGCACCTGGTATTCGGGCAGGTCCAGCACCTGGCGCAATGCGACGTCCACCGCGCCCGGCACCTGGTGCAGGCGTTGTTCGACTTCGCGCGCGAGGGCGAGGTTGCCCGCGCTGTCACGGCCGATGATGCGCACTTCGAACGCGGCCGCGGCCGAGCCGGCCAGCGTGCGGCTGGTCGCATCCGGCGGACGCTCGAACATCTTCACGTCGGGGAATTTCTCGGCGATGCGATGACGGATCTGCGTGAGGTATTCGTGGCTCGGACCATGCGGCGTCTTCAGCTGCAGCATGATTTCGGCTTCGAAAGAGCCCACCACCGCGCTGTCGACCAGCGACAGGTTCACCGCATCGGGCACGCCGATCTGTTCGTACACGGTCTGCAGTTCGTTGGGCGGCACGATCTTGCGGATCTCGCGCTGGATCTCGGTCACGCGCGCGGCGGTCTGCTCGAGTCGCGTACCCGACGGGAAGCGCACCTGGAACCGCAGCTGGCCCGCATCGACATGCGGGAAGTACTCACGTCCCAGCGACACCGCCGACAGGCCGCCGATGGCGATCACCAGCAATGCCGCGATGGCGAGCACGCCACCGTGGTGGCCGAGTTTCACCAGCAGCGCGTGATGCTTCTCGCGCAGCGCATCCAGGCGGTGTTCGACGACGTGGTTGATCTTCAGCAGCACCTTTTCCGGCGCCCAGCGCGGGTTCGCGCGGCTCTTGATGTCCGCCGGAAGCAGCAGGTAGCACAGCACCGGGATCAGCGTTCGCGACAGCAGGAACGAGGCGAGCATCGCGAAGATCACCGCCAGCGCCAGCGGCGTGAACACCCACGCCGACAGGCCCGTCATCAGCAGGATGGGCGTGAGCACGATGCAGATGGCGATGGTCGAGACCATCTCCGGGAACACCACTTCCTTCGCGCTGTCGAGGATCGCGGTGCGCACGTCCTTCCCGAGCGCGATGTTGCGATTGGTGTTCTCCACGTCCACCACCGCGTTGTCCACCAGGATGCCGATGGCCAGCGCAAGGCCGCCCAGCGTCATCACGTTGAACGTGTAGCCCAGCAGGCTGAGCATCGCGACCGAAGCCAGCAGCGCCAGCGGGATGGCAGACAGCACGATCAGGCTGGAACGCCATGAGCCGATGAACACCAGCACGACCAGCGCCACCAGCAGGCCGACCAGCAGCGCTTCGTGGCGGATCGAGTCGATGGCGTTATCGACGAAGACCGACTGGTCGAAGATCGGCTGGATGCGCGTGCCGGCCGGCGCGGAGGCTTCGATTTCCGGAAGGCGTTCGCGCACCGAGCGGACCAGTTCCACCGCCGACGCATTGCCGAGCTTGATCAGCGCGACCGCGACGGCGCTCGATCCGTCCATGCGCGCGACGTTGGTCTGCAGCGCGCCGCCATCGCGGACGGATGCGATATCGCGCACGTACACGAGCGTGCCGTTGCGCGAGGCGACGGGGATGTCGAGGAAGTCCGCTGCGGTGGCCGGGCTCGAATCGAGCGAGATCTGCATCTCGCGCGCGTTCTCGCGGATCGAGCCGGAGGGCAGGGTGGGGCTGCCGCGTTCCAGCGCGCCGGTGACGTCGGCCGGCGTCAGGCCGTAGGTCTGCAGCGCGGCCGGATTGAGATCGACCATGATTTGCCGCGCAGCGCCGCCGTAGGGCAGCGACATGCGGATGCCGGGGATGGTCTGGATCTGCGAGCGCAATTGCAGTCGCGCGTAGTCGTAGAGCTGCGCTTCGGTGAGCGAGTCCGACGACAGCACCAGCATCAGCACCGGTGTGGACGAGACGTTGTTTCGGATCACCAGCGGCGGCGACGTGCCCGGCGGCATGCGGCGCAGGATTGTCTGCGACACCGAGGTGATCTGCCCGAGCGCGCGATCCAGGCTCACGTTCGGCTGGAAGTCGATGCGCACGATGCTGGCGCCGTTGATCGTGTCGGAACGGACTTCCTTCAGGTCATCGACCGTGTTCAGGATCGCCGCTTCCGAGAACGACGTCAGCTTCGCCGCCATGTCGGCGGCCGGCAGGCCGTTGTACGTCCACACGAGGTTGATCGACGGGATGCCGACCTCCGGGAGGATGTCGGTCGGCATCCGCCGCGCGGCAAGCGTGCCGAACAGCAGGATCAGGATCGCGAGCACGCCGATCGTGTATCGGCGACTCAGGGCGTACTGGACAATCCACATCGGGCGACCGGCCTTAAGGTGGGCGAAGCGTCGGGGGAGGCGCCCGCGCACCGGTTCGGCCCCGCGCGCCTTGGGAGGCGGGCTCGCGGGGACGCGCGACGTGGGGGCGTGGCGTATTCCAGCTAAAGGTAGTGCGGGCCACCGGGTCGCGATAGTCCATTGCTGCTGGATCATTGCCCGATCCTGCAAATCGACCGCGAGCCGGCAATGTCGGCAACATGCGGGATAGCCCGGAAGTCATAATCGAAGCGGCTCACGGAACGCCCGGAACTCCAATGCCTCCCGCCGATTCCTCGTTCGAACGCCCCCGCTGCGCCGCATTGCCGGAACTGGCCGAGCGGATTGCCCGATCGACACCGCGCGACGGCGTCCACGCGACCGCCTACGCCCCACTCAGCCTCGTCCGCCTGAGCGGGCCGACTGCCTGCACGCCGGTGGTGTACGAACCGCGGCTGGTGATCGTCGCGCAGGGCAGCAAGTCGGCGACGCTCGCCGGGCAGACGTATGTCTACAACCCGCTCAATTACCTCGTCGTGTCGGTGACGTTGCCGGTGACGGGGCAGGTGATCGAAGCGACGCCGGAGGAGCCTTACCTCTGCCTGCGCCTGGACATCGACCCGGATGATGTCGCGGCGCTGATTGCCGAATCCGGCCAGCCGCAGGCGCCATCGCCCGGCGTGGCGGACGAGGCGAACGGACCGGCGCACGGTATCGATCCGGGCCTGTACGCCGCGCGCGTCAACGCGCCGCTGATGGACGCCGTGCTTCGCCTCATGCGCCTGCTCGATACGCCCGAAGACCTGCCGGTGCTCGCGCCGATGACGCAGCGCGAGATCCTCTATCGCGTGCTCACCGGCGAACTCGGCCATCGGTTGCGTGCGCTGGCGACGACCGACACGCGCTCCAGCCGCATCGCGCGCGCCGTCGCGCGCTTGCGCCAGGACTATCTGGAGCCGCTGAGCATCGACGACCTCGCGCGCACGGTGCACATGAGCACCTCGTCGTTCCACCACCAGTTCAAGGCGGTGACGACGATGTCGCCTTTGCAGTTCCAGAAGCACCTGCGCCTGCACGAAGCACGGCGCCTGATGATGGCCGGCGGCATGGAAGCCTTGTCGGCCGCGCGTTACGTCGGCTATGAAAGCCCGTCCCAGTTCAGTCGCGAATACAAGCGGCTGTTCGGTGCGCCGCCGCGTTCGGAAGTGGGGCGGTCGCGCGGCGTGCCGCAGGTGTAGACACCTGTCGCACTTGTAGCCCGGGTAAGCGCAAGCGCACCCGGGAGCGCGCAGGACCCCGGGTGCGCTGCGCTTACCCGGGCTACAGTGACGCCTCATCCAAGGCCTCACGCACGCATGGATCGCGACGACCTTCTGCTCAAGCTCACCCGCACGCGCGCCGGATTGATCCGCACCCACCTGCTGCACGTGGTCTGGTTCGCGATCATGTGCACGTTCACCGCGATGCAGTGGCGCCACGACGGACTGAAGGCGTCGGTGCTGCTCACGTTGATCACCGTGCCGCCGGTGTTGTTCTACACCGTGCGCGCGCACCGGCTCTGCCGCGCGCTCGATCCGCGCGCGCGCACCGTCGGACTGGTGCCGGTGCTGGTGACCACGGTGATCCTCAGTCCGTTCGAATCCGGCCTGCTGTTGCCTCTGAAAAACCTGCTGGTGGCCAATCGTCTCCTGCGCGAGGCGCGCAGTGCAGCGGGCAACAAGGAACCTGCCATCGACAACGCGACGCAGCTGGAAGCGTCATCCTGACGCTCACGAGCACCAGTGCACGTCCAGCGGCGTGCCCTGCGCGCTGTCCATCGCGACCAGGACCGGCCAGCGCGTCCGATCGCCCGAGGCTACCGCCTGCTCGAAGACGGCACGCTTTCGCGCGCCCTGGATCAGCAGGACACGGTGCGCGATGCGCGACATCCCGTGGGGCGTGAGGCTGATGCGGATGGGCCATTGGCGGGCACCGGGACATCCGCTCGCATCGACGGCGACGTAGTCGCGCGGACTGGCCAGGATGCGATCGAGGTCATCCACGCCGGGAAACAGCGAAGCGGTGTGCCCATCGTCTCCCATGCCGAACACGGCGACAGCGGCCTGGCGGCGCGCATGCGCGTTCGCGGTCGCGACGGCGCCTTCGAGGTTGCGACCGGCCTGCGTCATCGGTTCGAAGCGCGCGACGGCGGCGTGGTCGCGCAGGAGCTCGCGATGCACCAGCCGCGCATTGCTGTCGGGGTCGTCCGGCAGCAACCAGCGTTCGTCGACGAGACCGACATCCACGCGCTCCCAGTCCAGCGGCGCCTGCGACAGGGCGCGATAGACCGGCCCCGGTGTATCGCCGCCGGACAGCAGCAGGCGCGCGCGCGGCTGGAGGACCAGTTCGCGGCGCAGTTCCGCAGCGATGGAAACGGCGGCCGCCCACGTCCAGACATCGCGATTCGCGTGCGCGTGGAACGCGTACGCCGCGGCGGGTTCGGGCTTCGGCTGGGGCGTGCGGTCGGCCATGCGGGGATCCTCGCACAGGCCACCTCAACGCCGCGTTGGCTTGCGCGGGCTAGGCGAGGTCCTGCGCCAGGGCAGCCGCGCCGAGCAATCCCGGCTGCGGATGCACCACGGCGAGCGTCGGGATGCGCGCCATCACCGGCGAGAACCGGCCCTTGTACTCGAAGCGCTGGCGGAAGGCCGAATGTGCGATCGACGGCAGCATCTTCGGCACCAGGCCGCCGGTGAGGAAAACCCCGTCCCACGCGCCCAGCGTCAGCACCAGATCACCCGCCGCGGCGCCGAACACCGCGCAGAACACGTCGATGGTGCGGAGGCTGCGCTCGTCGCCGTCCTTTGCGCGCGCGGTGATGTCGGCCGGCTTCAGAGGACCGGGATCTTCGCCGGCGATGTTGCTGAGCGCACGATGCAGGTTCACCAGGCCCTGGCCGCTGACCAGTCGCTCGTTCGACACGCGGCCGAACTCGGCGGACATCTGCTGGAGGATCTCGATTTCCTCCGGCGAATTCGGCGCGAAGCTGACGTGGCCGCCTTCGGTCTGCAGCGGGAAGTAGCGGCCTCCGCGGCGCAACAGCCCGCCCACGCCCAGGCCCGTGCCGGCGCCGATTATGCCGAAGGTGCGGTCCTGCGCGTCGTGGCCGTTCCAGCCGATGCCGCCCAGCGCCACCACGTCCTGGGGACGCAGCAGGGACGCGCCCATCGCCTGCGCGGCGAAATCGTTCACCAGCCGCAGCGAATCCAGGCCCAGCGATTCGCTGGTGCGCGCGGCGGAAATCACCCACGCATGGTTGGTGATGCGCGCTTCGTCGCCGTCCACGCGGCCGGCGACGGCAAACACGCCCGTGCTCGCGACCGCGCCCGTTGTGTCGAGGTAATGCCGCGCGGCATCGGAAAGCGAGGGGAAATCGGCGACCGCGAATTCGCGCACGCTTTCCATCAGCAACGGATCGACCGCGTCATGCCGTGCAAGCGCGAAGCGCGCGTTGGTGCCGCCGATGTCGGCGAGCAGGGCGTGGGTGTCGGTCTGGGAACTTTCGCTCAAGGGATCACCGCGGCGGCGCGTCATGCAGGTTGGCCCGCAGCGTAATGGACCGGCGGGCGCCTGTCTGCGGCGTGGGCGCCGTGATGTGCGTTCGCAGCGACTGAATACGAAATCAGTCGGTGCGGCGTGGCCTTCGTGGCCCGGGCAAGCGGAGCGCACCCGGGGAACCCGACGCACGGCCCGGGTGCGCTTGGCTTGCCCGGGCTACGACAGCAGAACAGGATCGGCGGGACCCGCTGCCAGTGGGAGGGAGGGGGCAGCGGATCTCGCCGTTGAAACGTCCGCGCCTCAGTAAGGCAGCGGTTCGGACAGCGAACGGCCGTGGCTGCCGATCACCTTCGAGTACCACAGCGCGCTGTCCTTCGGCGTGCGTTCCTGCGTCACGTAGTTCACGTGCACCATGCCGAAGCGCTTGGAATAGCCCAGCGACCATTCCAGGTTGTCCAGCAGCGACCACAGCATGTAGCCGCGCACGTCGACGCCGGCTTCGATTGCGTCGTGGATCGCGCGCAGGTGCTTGCGCAGGTAATCGGTGCGGAGCGGATCCTTCACGCGACGCTTGCCGTCGTCGTCGACCATCGCCGCCGGCGGATCGAAGAACGCCGCGCCGTTTTCGGTGATGTAGACCGGAAGATCGCCGTAGGTCTGCTTGAACCACACCAGCAGGTCGGTCAGGCCTTGCGGGAATACTTCCCAGCCCGTTTCGGTGTATGTGCCCAGCGGCTGGCGCACCACGCCGGTGTTGAGCGGGTAGCTCTCGGCGGCCTTGGTGACGCTGCGCGTGTAGTAATTGATGCCGACGAAATCGAGCTTCTGCTTGATGAGCGCGTAATCCTCGTCCTGCCATTGCGGCCATGCGTCGCCGAAGATTTCCTTCAGTTCCGGCGGGTAATGGCCGAGCAGGGCGGGGTGGAGGTACTGCTCGTTCATGTAGGCATGCGCGCGGCGAACGGCGGCGGCATCGTCGGCCGACTCGGTGGCGGCGTACTTGGGCTCGATGTTCACCACCAGGCCGATCTCGTGCTTGCCCAGCTCGCGATACGCCTTCACCGCCGCGCCGTGCGCGCGCATCAGGTTGTGCGACGCGATCGGCGCTTCGTACTTGCTGCGATGGCCCGGCGCCAGCGCGCCGTGCAGGTAACCGCCGTCGGTGACGACCCACGGCTCGTTGAGCGTCACCCACTTCTTCACGCGGCCGTCGAGTTCGCGGTACATCACGCTGGCGTATTCGGCGAACCAGTCGGAGATCTCGCGATTGAGCCAGCCGCCGCGATCGTCGAGTGCCGCGGGCAGGTCCCAATGGAAGAGCGTCAGCAGCGGCTCGATGCCGTTGTTCAGCAGCTCGTCGACCAGGCGCGAATAGAAGTCCAGGCCTTTGCGGTTAACGCGGCCCGTGCCGTCCGGCAGGATGCGCGACCACGACACGCTGAAGCGATACGCCTGCAGGCCCAGCTCGCGCATCATCTTCACGTCGTCGCGCCAGCGGTTGTAGTGGTCGCACGCGACGTCGCCGGTGTCGCCGTTGAGCATCATTCCCGGCGTGTGCGCAAAGCGCGTCCAGATGCTGGGACCGGCGCCATCGGCGAGCGGTGAACCCTCGATCTGGTGGGCCGCGGTGGCGGCGCCCCACAGGAAGCCCTTGGGGAATGCGTACTGCTCGGACGGCTGAGTCATCTGTGCGGTGGCCTGGCGGGGTGGATAGGCATGAAAACGGTTACATGGCAGGATAGCCGACACCGGCGATATTTGCATCGCCGGACGTGGCGAGAATGCGGCGCGGCCCCGCACGGCCGCTGGTGCTCACCCGAGGAACTCAATGGCGAAGGTCACGCTGGAACGTCTGCGCAAGGTGTACCCCAACGGTTTCGTGGGCGTGGACGATGCGACCTTCGACATCGGCGACGGCGAACTGCTCGTGCTGGTCGGGCCATCGGGCTGCGGCAAGTCGACGCTGCTTCGCATGATCGCGGGCCTGGAGACCATCACCAGTGGCGAGCTGCGCATCGGCGATCGCGTCGTGAACGACATGGCGCCGAAGGATCGCGACATCGCGATGGTGTTCCAGAGCTACGCGCTGTATCCGCACATGACGGTGGCCGAGAACCTTGGCTTCGGCCTGAAGCTGCGCGGCGCATCGAAGGAAGAAATCGCCAGCCGCGTGCGCGAATCGGCGCAGATGCTGGAGCTGGAATCTCTGCTGGATCGCAAGCCGGCGGCGCTTTCGGGCGGCCAGCGCCAGCGCGTCGCGCTGGGTCGCGCACTGGTGCGGCAGCCGCAGGTGTTCCTGCTCGACGAGCCGCTGTCGAACCTCGATGCGAAACTGCGCGCCTCCACCCGCGTTGAAATCGCGCGCCTGCATCGCAAGCTCGGCACGACGATGATCTATGTCACGCACGATCAGGTCGAAGCCATGACGCTCGGCCAGCGCATCGTCGTGCTCGACAAGGGCCGCATCCAGCAGATCGACACGCCGATGGCGCTGTACAACCGCCCGGCAAACCTGTTCGTGGCGACGTTCCTCGGCAGTCCGAAGATGAACCTGCTGTCGGGCGACGTGGTGCAGCAAGGCGAAGCGCTTGCGCTGCGCATCGCCGACAACGTCGAACTTCCGCTGCACCCCGAACCGGAGCTGCGCGAACGCGTGCGCGGCTACGTCGGCAAGTCGCTCACCGTCGGCCTGCGTCCCGAAGACTTCTCGCTCGCCGCACCGGGTCCGGGCCATCTGCAGGCGAAGGTCGAGACGGTCGAACCGGTGGGCAACGAAGCCTTCCTCAACCTCGACTGCGGCGGTAGCGAGCTGGTCGTCCGCCTTCCGCCGCGCAGCCTTCCGAAGGTTGGCGACGTCGTGCACCTGGGCCACAACCCCGAGCACATGCATTACTTCGATCGCGAAGACGGGCGCAGCCTGCGGGCCTGACGCCCTCGCCGCACCGGTCCGGGTGCGAAAAGTTTGCATAGACACGGCCGACTCGAAACCCGAAGTTGCGACCTTCCATCGGAAGGGATTTCAACATGGCGCACGACGCGGGATTGCGCTTCAGATTCGAGGCAGACGCGGGCGAATTCGAGGTCGTCCGGTTCGAACTGAAGGAGGGCGTGTCGCAGCCGTTCCGGCTCGAACTCGCGCTTTCCAGTTTGGACGATGCAATCCAAGCAACTTCGCTGCTCGATCGCGAGGTTCGATTCACCATTGAACGAAATGGCCTGGCCGAGCGCGAGGTGGTCGGCATCGTCACCGCGTTCGAGCAGGGAGGAACCGGCTTCCGGCGCACGCGCTATCGCGCGATGGTCGAGTCGCCGCTGGCGCGGCTGACGTTGCGACACGGCAGTCGCATCTTCCAGCAGGTCAACGCCACGGAAGTACTCGCGACGGTATTGAAAGACGGCGGGGTTCCCGGCGTCCGCACGGCGTACTTCGCCCCGCATGAGCCGCGCGAATATTGCGTCCAGTACCGCGAAACCGACGCGAGCTTCTTCGACCGTCTGGCGATCGAGGACGGCATCGTTTACTGGCATGAAGTCGAGGCGGGCCGAGCGGCGCTGGTGTTGAGCGACAAGATCGGCCACGCGCCGGTGCTGTCCGGGCATGCTCCAGTTCTTTACCAGGCCGCACTGACCGCCGATGGCTCGGGCCAATGCCTGTCGCGCTTCGCCTACCGACGCCAACTCGCGCCCACGCGCGTCACCCAGCGCGAATACGCGTTCCATGAGCCGCGCTACCCCCTGCAACACGAAGCCAAGGCGTGGGCCGTGGAAGACGCCGTCGGCAACTACGAGCATTACGACCACGCCGCCCGCTACAAAGCCGATGCGGCGGGCCAGTCGTTCGCCCGCAACCGGCTGTCGGGCCTGCGCAACGCGGCCGACATGGCCATCGTTGCCGGTGACGACGCCCGCCTGTTCCCCGGCTTGTCGTTTGACCTGACCGGGCATCCCAGCGAATTTCTCAACGACCATTGGCGAGTGGTCTGGATGCATCACCAGGGCGAACAGGGAAGCAGCCATGGAGCAGGCGGCGCCGGGAATCGCACGCGTTACGGCTACGAAGCAAGCGTGGTTCCTGCCCACTACGACTGGAAGCCCCAACCCGCGTCGCGTCCCGTCGTGGACGGCCCGCAGATCGCCCACGTCGTAGGGCCCGATGGCGAAGAAACTCACTGTGACGTACACGGCCGCGTGCAGGTCCGTTTTCCGTGGGATCGCCAGGAGTCGCAGGAAGGTGCATCGTGCTGGGTGCCGGTCTGGCAGGGCTGGGCTGGCGTGATGCACGGCTTCCAGGCGCTGCCGCGCATCGGCCAGCAGGTGATCGTCAGTTTCCTGGAAGGCGACCCGGACCAGCCCATCGTCACCGGTTGTCCCTGCGACGCCCGCCAGCGCCTGCACGAATTGAATCAGGAGAAAGCGGCGACTTGAGCCGCATTGGATTGACGTTCCGGCCAGACGGTTACAGCGGTTCGACCGTTCCGGGCTTCGCCGGATCGGCCGCGTTCACATCCTCCGCCCCCGGCGAAGTCGTCTGCGCCGCATTCTCCGGCGCACGCGCCTGCCGGGATTCGCTATCGCCCGCCGCCCGGATCGCTCGCGCCACGCGAACGCGCGGCAACGCATACGGGTGCGAGGCGTTGAGGAATTCGATCATCCGTTCGCGAACGGCGCAGCGCAGGTCGAAGAGGTCGCCGGAATTGCGGGCGCTCACCAGCAGTCGCACCTGCAGGGTGGAGCGGTCGGAATCGGTGACCTGCGCGACGCAGACGCGACCGTCCCAGCGCTCGTCGCTCTCGCAGATGCGCTGCAATGCGACGCGCACCTCGGCCATCGGCGTCCGGTAGTCCAGCCACAGGAAGGCCGTGCCGAGCAGTTGCGAGGTCGTACGCGTCCAGTTCTCGAACGGGTTCTCGATGAACCACTGCAGCGGGACGACGAGCCGGCGTTCGTCCCAGATGCGCACGACCACGTAGGTGCTGTCGATTTCCTCGATGCGGCCCCATTCGCCCTGCACGATGACCACGTCGTCCAGGCGGATCGGCTGGGTCATGGCGATCTGCAGTCCGGCGATCAGGTTGCCGAACACCGGCTTGGCGGCGATGCCCGCGACCAGGCCGATGATGCCGGCCGAGGCGAGCAGTGTCGTGCCGAACTGGCGGACGGCGGGGAACGTCATCAGGGCGATCGAGACGCCGGCGAGGATGATCGCGCCCTGCACGATCCGGCTGAGCACGCGCGTCTGCGTCTGGATGCGTCGGGCGTCGAGGTTGTCGGCGACCTCCACCGGATGCTCGCGCAGGATTCGCCGCTCCACGGCGCCGACCGCGCGCACCGCCAGCCACGTCAGGCATAGCAGGACGCCGATGCCGAGCCCGTGCTGGGCGCGTT
>Ga0209257_1003373_pt1 | contig 13795 bp, 12 predicted proteins | sample AraplaCvi_mCL_r2_FD_184277 | JGI IMG/M metagenome (GOLD analysis project Ga0209257, IMG submission 184277) | Arabidopsis root microbial communities from North Carolina, USA - plate scrape MF_Cvi_mCL_r2 (SPAdes) (version 2) | ecosystem: Host-associated > Plants > Roots > Endosphere | place: USA...
GCCATGTCGGGCCGCTCGAGCGCGATCGCGAGATTGGCCTGGATATAGCCGGCCTTCGATCCGCAGTCGTAACGCGCGCCGTCGAAGGTCACCGCGTGAAAGGGCTGGTTGCCGATCATCGTCGCCATCGCGTCGGTGAGCTGGATTTCTCCCCCGGCTCCCTTTTCCTGATTTTCGAGCACGCGCATCACCTCGGGCTGGAGGATATAGCGGCCCGAGATGATGAGGTTCGAAGGCGCCTCCTCGACCTTCGGCTTTTCGACGAGGCCGGTCACTTCGGTCAGTGCGCCCTCGCTTTTGCCCGGCGCGATCACGCCATAGCTCGACACCTGTTCGTGCGGCACTTCGAGGACAGAAATCAGGTTGCCGCCAACCTTGTGATAGGCGTCGACCATCTGCTTCATGCATCCGGGCGAACCGTGCATGAATTCGTCGGGCAGGAAGATCGCGAAAGGTTCGTCGCCGACGATGTCGCGCGCGCACCAGATCGCATGGCCGAGCCCCATCGGTTCCTGCTGGCGGACATAGGCGCAATTGCCGGGGCCGAGGCGGGTCGCCTCGAGGACCGAAATGTCGCGGCCGCGTTCGGACATCGTCTTTTCGAGTTCGAAGGCGATGTCGAAATGATCCTCGATCGCGCCCTTGCCGCGGCCGGTGACGAAAATCATCTGCTCGATCCCCGCCTCGACCGCTTCGTCGACCGCGTACTGGATCAGCGGGCGGTCAACGACGGGCAGCATCTCCTTCGGGATCGCCTTTGTCGCGGGAAGAAAGCGCGTGCCGAGGCCGGCCACGGGAAATACGGCTTTGCGGATCGGTTTCATGCCGGGACTTCTAGCGGGGAGGGCAGGAAGAGGAAAGGAGTGGCTGAAGAGTGCGTCAGGGCGGCGTGACGATGACGACGACGCGGCGATTGTCCTGCCGTCCCTCGGGGGTATTGTTCGGGGACAGGGGCAGGGTCTCGCCGCGGCCGACGATCTGGTCGGGCGTAAAGCGCATCCCGCCCTCCTGCAACGGCGCAGCCACAGCCTGCGCCCGCGCCAGTGACAGCGTCTGGTTGTAGGCGGCGCTACCGGTCGAGTCGGTGTGCCCCTCGACCCTGGCCGTCGTGATGTCGACCGCCGCGAGATTGCGGCCCATTGCCGCAAGACGCGTGAGCTGGTCGGGAAGCAGGGCACTCTGGTCCGACGCGAAGAGCAGGCGTTCGTTGAGGGTCAGCTCCCATCCGGCGCTGGCTTCGACGAAACCTTCGGTCTTGAGCGCCGCGACCTGGGCGGGACTGAAACCCGTCGGGGCGGGCATGCTCTGGCACGCCGCGAGCAACGCGCCGACCAGGGTCATCAATATCAGGCGGATGGGGGGAAGCTTGGGGGTCACAGCAAATCTCCGCGGATAATCATATCTTGGGCCGGTTGACCATCTTGTCGGCATACATGGCGGCATCGGCGATCGTGAGCAGCGCCGTCGCATCGGCGCCATGGTCGGGATAGACGGCCACGCCGACGCTGATCCGCAGGCGATACTCGCCGCCGCCGGGCAGGGTAACGGGCTGCGACACGCTGCTCTGGATGCGTGCGGCAAGCGTCTCGGGCGCGATGCCCGGATCGAGCGGGTCGATGATGACGATAAACTCGTCGCCGCCGATGCGCGCCGCGAAATCGCCCTTGCGCAGCGTTTCCTTGATCCGCGCCGACAGGGCGACGAGCAACGCGTCGCCGGCGCGGTGGCCATGGTTGTCGTTCGCCGCCTTGAAATTGTCGGCGTCGACGAAAAGCACTGCGAAGCGTTCGCCGCGCTGCTTCGCCGACTGGATGCGCAGCGCAAGCTGCTCGTCGAAAGCGGAACGGTTCGGCATCGCGGTCAGCATGTCGTGCGACGCGCGGTGCGCGAGCAGCGCCTTTTCGCTTTCCATCGTGCCCTGCCAGCCCTGCAATTCGTCAAGCAGCGCGTTGATGTCCCCGCCGAGACGGTCGAGTTCTGCAATGCCGAGCGGCTGTACCCGTTTGTCGAAGCGGCGATGGAGGCGCACGTCGTGCGCGACGGTCGCGATCTCGTTCAGCGGTTTGACCAGCTCATATTCGAACCGCCGGGCAAGGACGATCGTCCCCAATGCGGTCACGAGCAGGCAGCCGAGCCCCGCCAGCAGGCCGAGCCGCACATAGTCGATCAGCGTCGAGCTGTCGCCCCAGACCTCGATCCGTCCGATGACCGATCCGTTCCGCTGTACGGTCGCGGCGAAAGGCCTGGGAAAGAAGAGGCTCGTAAGCAGCGGCGCGGGGTCGCCGACCGGCGATGTCCATTCGGAAAGGGCGCGGCCACGGTCGTCGAGCACGCGAAGCCGCGCGATGCCGGGAATGCGCATCAGCGGTTCCAGCCCCTCGCGCGCCGCTTGCGGGTCGTTGAAGACGAGCGCGGGCTCGACGCCATACGCACCGAGGCGTGCGGCGAGTTCCATGTTGCGGTCGGCGTAACCGCGCAGCGTCGTGACGCCGGCGAGCAGGATCGTCGCACCCGACAGCGCGACCGCGAACAGCGTGATGCCGAAGTGGAAGCGCGACAGCAGCTTTTGCAGCGTCGTGCGCGGGCCGGTGCGTTCGGGAGGACGGCCGCTCATCGTCCGCCTCCGTCGCTGCCGATCTTGAGGACGCGCGGATCCACGCGGAGCGTCCCGCGTCCGATGGCATCGAGATTGACCGAGAAGCTGACACTGCCGGTTCGCCCGGAAAGGCAGAACATCGCACCGAAGCTGCAGTTCGGGTCGTCGTCGGTTATCGTCAGCACCGGGCGGCCACGTACCCAGGCAATCAGCCGCTGCCGATCGGCAACCGGCATCTGACCGAGGAATATGATGTCGCAATTGCCGCCGCCGGTCACGCCGGCGGCCGTCATGCGGCGGACGCTGATGGTGGGCCCGCCCGCCACGGCCGGTGCGATGCGATCGGTAAGGCGCGGGTCCCCCACGATGCACATCGTGCGTGCGGCTCCGGGGCGTTCGCCCGGCCATTTCGCGTAGCTGATGATCCCGCCGAGCACACGGTTGACGCCGCGCGTCGTCCCGTCGGCGCCGCCCTCGACGATCGTCTGGCTGGCCGACTGGATCGCCAGCTGTGGTGCCGCGAACGACGATCCCATCAGAAACAGCGAAACCAACAACGGACAGCGACCCCCAACTGCGCCTGGACGTTGATCCTGCCTCCAGACGGGCGCGTCCGCTAGTCTAAACCGCCGTCAAGTCAAGGAAAAGCGGCGATATGCTGCCATTTCGCAACAATATTGCCGCCGATCCGGTCTTTGTGTCAGAACCTAATCGGCACGCAATCGTTCGGCGAAGCCCTTGCGCAGCTTCGCAAGCTTCGGGGGGATGACAGCCATGCAATAGGGATTGCGCTGGCCTTCGCCCTCCCAATAGGACTGATGATAATCCTCGGCCGGATACCAGGTAGCCGGCGGTTCGATTGCAGTGACGATCGGGGCCGGCCAGTCGTCCTGCGCACGTTCGATCGCTGCACGCGCTGCGTCCGCCTGCGCATCGTCGAGGGGGAAGAGCGCGCTGCGATACTGGGTGCCGATGTCGTTTCCCTGCCGGTTGAGCGTCGTCGGATCGTGCGTCGCGAAATGGACGTCGAGCAGATCGTCATAGGAAATGATGGCGGGATCGAAAGCGATGCGGATCGCCTCGGCATGACCCGTATCGCCGCTGCACACCTGCTTGTAGGTCGGATTGGCGACGCTGCCGCCGATATAGCCGCTCTCGACGCTTTCGACGCCGGCGAGCGACTGGAAAACGGCCTCGGTGCACCAGAAACAGCCGCCGGCAAAGATTGCGGTTTCACGGGTCATGGGATCATCCTCGAAAAGGGGAAGGCGTTGCCCCTCAGATAGGAAGCGGCCCCGGCTATTCCAAGGGCGGAGGATCGGCGATGAGCGGCGGTTCGAGCGGGCGCCCGGCCGCGCGGGCAGCGTCGATTGCGCGAATCTCGGCCTCGAACGAGGCGACCCGGTCCTTCCACCGGGGATGGGTGCCCGGCTGAAACCAGGGTTTGCCCTTGCGCTGGCCGAAGCGCGTCCAGAAGCGCACGGCGGCATGCGGATCGTAGCCGGCGTTCGCGAGCAGCCATATGCTGAGCCGGTCGGCCTCGATCTCCGTCTGCCGGAACAGGCGCGCGCTGCGGCCGAACTGCTTGCCGGGTCCGCGATCGACGCCGGCGGCGTCGAGCCGGGCTCGGTGGCGGAGAATATTATGCGCCAATTCGTGCGCGATCGCGGCGGCCAGCTCTTCATCATCTGTAGCGAAATCGGCGAGCCCGGCGTCGACATAGACGGCGCGGCCGTCGGCGACTGCGCCTTCGCGCCGCCGGTCCTCGACGCGAAAATCGCTCGCGCAACCGGCGACCGGCGTGACGGTCCAGTGCCTGCCGTCGCCTTCGATGCGCGCAGGCGCCGTCGGCAGCGCAGCGAACAGCATCTCGATCGCCGTGATCCTTGCGAACGGGTCGTCGCCTTCGCCGGCCGCGATGGCGCTATCGTTGATACGCGTGACGGACGCCCCGATGCGGATTCCCGCCATTGCAGCCGGCGAGCGGGGTGCGATGGCGGCGACATAGGGCGCGTCGAGCTCGCCAACGCCATAGACGGTGTGCAGCGCATTCCGCCCCGCGGCGGGATAGAGGCGCGGATCGCCCCAGATCCATCCGAACTGCGGCTGCTGCACCGGGCACCACGCGGCATTGGCGGTGGTCAGCCGAAAGCCGATTGCGGCGACACGCGCTTCCTGCGCGGCGAGCGCCGCGACAGGCGAAGCGGACTCGGCGGCGGCGAACGCCGGCCCCGATGCGGCAAGACAGAGCGCGGTCAGCGTGAAACGAAGGGGCGAAAACATCGCGGCGGCTTAACAAGCGTTGGCTGTCGCCACCATGAAATTCGGGGGTGCTGCGCGGCGCCCCAGCAACCTCTTGCCTATCGCCGGGCAAGCGCCGATAGGGCGGGCGATGACGAAAGCTTCCAATCCCCGCCCCGCCGCGCTTGCCCGCTGGCTGTGGGCGGTCGCGCTGCTGGTGATCGGGGTGGTTGCCGTCGGCGGCATCACCCGCCTCACCGAATCGGGTCTGTCGATCACCGAATGGAAGCCGGTGTCGGGGGTTCTCCCGCCGCTGACCGAAGCGGGCTGGCAGGCCGAGTTCGAGAAGTACAAGCAAATCCCCGAATATAAGGCGATCAACCTCGGCATGACGCTCGACGGATTCAAGGCCATCTTCTTCTGGGAGTGGCTGCACCGGATCCTCGGCCGCCTCGTCGGCATGGCGCTGCTCGTGCCGCTCGCCTGGTTCGCCTGGCGACGCGCGGTGCCGAAGGGATATGGCTGGCGGTTGTTCGCGCTCGCAGCGCTTGTGGGGCTGCAGGGCGCGATCGGGTGGTGGATGGTCGCATCGGGACTGGAGTATCGCACCGACGTCAGTCACTTCCGGCTTGCGACGCACCTTCTGACGGCATTGTTCCTGCTCGCGGGGCTTGTCTGGACGGCGCGCGACCTGTCGTTGCTCGCGCGGGATCCCGCGGCAAGGCCGGCGCGGCTGACCGGAACCGCGGCGCTGGTCATCGCGATCCTGTTCGTCCAGCTGCTCCTCGGCGCATGGGTCGCCGGGCTCAACGCCGGCTATGTCGCGAGCACCTGGCCCTTGATGAACGATCATTTCGTCCCCGAAGGCATCGACTGGTCGGGCGGGGCCTGGACGGCGATCACCAACGATCCCTTCCTGATCCACTTCCTGCATCGCTGGTGGTCGTGGATGGCGGCACTGGCGCTGGTGCTGCTTGCGCGGACGCTCGGACGTCGCGATGCGCGTACCGAAGCGACGCTCCTTCTGCTGGTGGTGGCCGCGCAGATGACGCTTGGCATCCTGACCGTCGTTACCGGCGTGTCGATGTGGATTGCGGTGCTGCATCAGGTGACGGGTGCCATCCTTGTCGCCGTCGCTGCGGCATCGTTGCACCGCCTGGGTCGCTTGCCGGCATGATCGTGGCGGCTTTGCTGCTGCTCGCGGCAGAGCCCGCAGTTGCCGTTCCCGCGCCTTCGACGATGCTTCCCGCGCCGGTGCAGTTCGCACCGCCGCTTGGCCAGCCGATGACCTATCGCGTCACGACGCGGCGCCTTGCCCGCGACGGCTCGATGACGAATTATTCGATCGTCTATGCGCTGCAGTGGGAGCGCGTGGGGCGCGGCGTGCAGCTGGTCGCAACGTTGCAGCGCGTCGAATCGGATGCCCGGCCCGAGCTGGCGGGGATGGTGGCAAAGCTGCTTCAGCCGCTGGTGGGGCAGGACATGACCTATCTGGTCGCCCCCGACGGAAGCCGGATCGATCTCGTCGATCCCGAGGGGTTGTGGCAGCGCGTTCTGGGGACAACGCAGGACTTGGGCGCCGCTTCGGGGCAGGCTGAGGCGCGTCAGATGGCGATGATCCTCGCCGGGCTTTCCCCCGGCGAGCGTGACAGACTCGCGACCTCGGACATTCGCGCGCTCGTGGCGGGAGCCAATCCCATCCCGCCCGAAGGCGAAGGCGTGACGATGGCGCAGGACGGCGGCATCAGGACGGTTACCAAGCGCGAACGGGCCGAGACGCCCGACGCGAAGCCGCTGGAGATCGAGCTCGGCTGGCGGATCGATACCGCGACGGGGCTGGTGGTCGAGGAGCGGCGCCGGAGCTGGACCGGTGACACCGCCGGCGAACGAAAGCTGGTCGAGGAGCGTATCCGCGCGCTCGAGCCGCTTCCCCGAAACTGACAGGTATCATAATACCCGTCAGGAAAGCCGCCCTGCAGTTGACTTTCAGGATAAGTTTCGCCATTGGCCCGCTCCGAAGCGCCGCTTCGTCCGTTCGGGACAGGCGGCGCGGTTTGTTTCGGGGCGGCCGGCAATAAGGCCGGAGCGCTCCGGTCCATATCTGTCAAGGAGCGTGCCATGAAGGCGCTGACCAAGACGACCGCTTCGGCGAACGCCGGTACGGTCGAAAAGAAATGGGTGCTGATCGACGCCGACGGTCTCGTCGTGGGCCGCGTCGCCTCGATCATCGCCAACATCCTGCGCGGCAAGCACAAGCCGTCGTTCACCCCGCACGTCGATTGCGGTGACAATGTCATCGTCATCAACGCCGAGAAGGTGGCGTTCACCGGCAAGAAGCTGCAGGACAAGCGGTACTACAAGCACACCGGCTATGCCGGCGGCATCAAGGAAACCAGCCCCCAGAAGGTTCTGGAAGGCCGTTTCCCCGAGCGCGTGCTCGAAAAGGCCGTCGAACGCATGATCCCGCGCGGCCCGCTCGGCCGCCAGCAGATGCGCAACCTGCGCATCTTCGCGGGCACCGAACATCCGCACGAAGGGCAGAGCCCCGAAGTGATCGACGTCGCGTCGATGAACCGCAAGAACAAGGTGGGTGCATAATGGCTGACGAACAGACCATGACCGATCTCAAGGATCTCGCCGGCGCCGTCGAAGGCACCGTCGCTCCGGCAACGCCGACCGCGCCGCTGCGCGAGAAGGTCGTCGACAAGCAGGGCCGCGCCTATGCGACCGGCCGCCGCAAGGACGCCGTCGCCCGCGTGTGGGTCAAGCCCGGCACGGGCAAGATCACCGTCAACGGCCGCGACCAGGAAGTCTATTTCGCACGTCCGACGCTGCGTCTCGTCATCAACCAGCCGTTCGGCCTGACCGATCGCACCGGACAGTATGACGTGATCGCGACCGTCAAGGGCGGCGGCCTGTCGGGCCAGGCGGGTGCGGTGCTGCACGGCATCGCACAGGCACTGACCCGCTTCGAACCGGCGCTGCGCAGCCCGGTCAAGGCGGCCGGCTTCCTGACCCGCGACAGCCGCGCGGTCGAGCGCAAGAAGTACGGCAAGGCCAAGGCCCGCCGCAGCTTCCAGTTCTCGAAGCGCTAAGTTTCTTCCGCCGACGGGCGGAGAAAGGAAGGGCGGTCCGGCGACGGGCCGCCCTTTTTCGTGCGTATGACAACGCTGGAATCGGCTCGTCGCAAAGGGGTTAACGACCTCTAACCAGATATTGTGTAATTTTTACGTACGGTTAAGCTGCCCCTATGTCGCCGAGTCCCCGACCCGGACGAGGCGTCACCAAACTACGGGGGTAGTATATGAATAAGTTTGATTTTTCGCGGCGCATGCGCCGCGGAGGCCTGATGGCGTCGGTGTGCGTTGCAGGTCTGATGCAGGTTGCGCCTGCCTTTGCCCAAGACAGCGGCATCGCGCCGGTAACGCGCGACGATATCATCGCCAGCATCCAGCCCGAGGCGCAGAGCGGCGCAGGCTATATCACTGCCACCGATCCCGAGCCGCAAGCACGGCTCCTGCCGACCGGGCCGGGAGCGACGATCATCAAGGTCGATCCCGAACCCGAAATCCTGATCGCCAACCCGAACACGCCGACCACCGCGCGCGATCCGAACAACATCACCGGCATCGGCCAGATGATCGTCGATGCGGGCGGCGGGTTCATCGGACTCTGCACCGCGACGCTGATCAATCCGCGCACCGTGATCTTTGCCGCGCACTGCGTGAACGACGCCGCCGCGACGAACTATGGTGCCAATTCGGGCGGACAGGCGATCGGCTTCGGTTTCGAAACCAACACCCGCGCCAATGCGCCGGGCCAGACCGACGAGCTGGTTCGCTGGCTGCTGGGTGGTGCCGGCGGCGCGGGCAAGTATCAGACGAACCTCGCGCAGTCCTTCTACAACTCGAACTGGGTCAACTATAACCCGCTTTCGCTCGAGCCCGAGGCCAACGGCTTCCTCTATGGCGACGTCGCGATGGCCTCGCTCGACACGCCGGCTGCCAATATCCCCACCTGGGCGCTGCTCTTCTCGCCGCTCGCCGACCCCGGAACGATCGGCGCCGCAGGGACCGGCTATAATGTCGGGATCGTCGGTTACGGCAACAACGGCACGGGCACGTCGGGCGCGGCGGGCAGCGATTTCCGTCGCCGCGCGGCCGAGAATATCCTTGGCGCGCTCACCGATCTCGAGACGTTCGAAGGCTTCCTGTTCGGCGGTGCGCCGAACGGGCTGCAGCAGAATCTCTATTTCCTCGACTTCGACGATCCGCGCCGCGGTCTTAGCGGGGCCAGCCCGTTCGACTTCAACGCGTTCCGCGACAACGCGCGTGCCAACCCCAATGGCGACTCGCTCGAAGGCATCACCTCGCAGGGTGACTCGGGCGGTCCGCTGATCCTTCAGAACTTCTCGAAGCAGGTCGTGATCGGCGTGCTGTCGGGTGGCTATACGCGCTTCTTCAACGGGCAACCCGCGAACGGCTATGGCACCGTATCCTTCTATCAGCCGCTCTATCTCTATTGGGACTGGATCGCGGCGAACAACCCCTACCACTATGTCTCGGCCAAGGCGGGCAACGGGGCGTGGACCGATCCCAACCACTGGGTAACGACGCTTGACCCGTCGTACATGATCCTGTCGGGCGGACAGCCGGTCAACGGCCTGCCGACCGTGACGGGCGAGCAAAGCACCGGAACCGACGGTGATTTCGGCCAGATCTGTTTCCAGAGCGGCGGCGTCAGCGATTGCTACGATACTGCAACAGGCGTCGAAACCGTCGAGTCACGACCGATCGGCACCTCGGGCAACAATGCCGGAACGGCTTCGGCCGACGAGATTGCAGCGGGCACGACCGCGACGCGCGAAGCGCTGCTTCCCGGCGTGGAGCCCGAGGCGCAGGCCGCGGCGCAGCCGGCTCCGGCCGCGACGCTCACCAACGGTCTGCCGGGGGCGAGCAATTTCGTCCCGAATAACGCCGATCCGGTCCGCACCGCGGGCACGGCTCCGCGCTACTTCGACGTGACGCTGACGGCGAGCGGCCTGACCACCCTGTCGGGTGCGAACATCACGATCGACCGCCTGACCATCGGTACGGCAGGCGCGGGCCTGCAGATCGACTCGGGCGCTTCGCTGAGTTCGCTGATCAACGTGAACCAGCTTGCGGGCATGGTCGCGGTCAACGGCACGCTGTCGTCGGTCGGCGATTACAGCCTGATGGGCGGCGCGCTGATGGGAAGCGGCCGGGTCAATGCGCCCTTCCTGACCAGTGTTCTCGGCCAGATCGCGCCGGGTACCGGGTCGACGATCGGCACGCTGACGATCGGCGGCAACCTTGTGTTGTCGTCGGGCAGCGGCCTGTTCATCAACTTCGGTCCGAACGGAACCTCGGACGTGCTCGCGGTGGTCGCGAACGGCACGTCGACCGGCACGGCGAACCTTGGCGGCGCGGTGAATTTCACCCCGGCGGCGGGTTATGTCGTGAAGGCGGGCGACAAATATACCTTCCTGACTGCGGCGGGCGGCGTCACCGGGACGTTCGCGACACCCACCTCGATGTCGGCAATCCTGACGCCGAAGCTGACCTACACCACCAACGCGGTGTCGGTGGAGATCCAGGCCGGGCTCTACGCCAATGTCGTGTCGCCGACCTCGTCGGTCCAGAACCCCTATGCCCAGCTTCTCGACCAGTCGCGTGGCAATGCGGGACTGACGGGTATCTACAGCCTTCTCGACATGCAGAATGCGGCGACGATCCAGTCGACTCTCGAAAGCTGGGCCCCGCGTACGGAAACGTTGCGCGGTTCGCTCGGAACGACGGCGGCCGATAATATGTCGCGCTTCTATCGTGATCGCCTCGCGAGCATCGATCCGGGCGATATGGGTGGCAAGCTTGCGATGATCGGCCGCCCCGTCCAGCTCGCCGCGCTCAACCTGAACGCGATGGGCATGGATCAGACGCGCACCGATGCCGGCGGCGAAGTGACCGTGCAGGAAGGCCGTCTGCCCGAGAATGTCAGCGGCTTCCTCGCGGGCGGCTATCTCGACGGCGACAGCCGTCCGATGGCGACCGCGACGCCGTTCGGCGGGCGCGACCAGTTCGACGGCTTCTACATCGCCGGTGGTCTCGAAACCGCGCTCAACGAGAACAGCGTCATCGGCCTGTCGCTGAGCTACACCGACATCGACGGCGACGCCGCGGTGGCGGGGCAGACCGCAAGCGGCAAGCTGATCCAGGGCACGCTCTATGGCAAGACGCTGCTGGGTGGCGGCATCGAGCTGGCGACGCAGATCAGCGCGGGCTCGTTCGATTCGAAGACGACCCGGGTCGTCGGGCTGGTCGGGACGCCGTTCACGCTCACCGGCAAAGACAACTCGCTGGTGTTCACCGGCGAGGTCACGCTCGGCAAGGACTTCGATCTGGGCTCGGTCGAGCTGGGGCCGCGTGCCGGTCTGCGGGCAAGCCACATCGGCTTCTCCGACATCAGGGAGAATGGTGGCGGTCCGGCGCTTCGGATCGACCGCGACAGCTTCAACAGCGTGCAGGGCCGTCTGGGCCTGCAACTGTCGGGCAAGTCGGGTGCGAGCTTCAAGCCGAACCTGCGGGCCGACTATGTCCATGAATTCATGGATGCGCCGGCGTCCTTCGGTGCGACCTTCGTGGGCGGTCCCGGACCGAATGCGATCTTCGGCCTGACCGGCGGCGACAAGGACTGGTTCGAAGTCGGCGGCGGCGTGACCGTCACCACCGGCAACGTCGACCTGTCGATCGGCGCCGAAACGACGATCGGTCGCAAGGACGTGTCGTACCAGAGCTATCGCGGCACGGTGACCTTCCACTTCTGATCGCGTTTGCAAGCATCAAGGGGGCGGTCCGGCGACGGGCCGCCCTTTTTGCATCCATTGAGGCCCCGCGCCGGGCGAGCTAGACTGGCGCCATGGCTTTCGATCTCAGACGCGCGCTCCTCAGCAAGGAGGAGAAGGATTCGGCCCGGCTGATGGACTTCGAATTCCGCCAGCGGGCGCGCAGCTTTCGCCTGATGGCGGAGGCGCTGGGCATCGACAGCGCCGTGCTGGTGCGGGAGATTGCGCTGCACGACGACCGGGCGATCCTCGACGGTCTTGCGAATGATTTGCCGAAGTCGCGCGAGGAACTTGGCGACCTCTATGTGAAATGCCGGGCGCAGGCCTACCGGCAACTCGTCGCCGAGATCGGCGATCCGACGCCGCACCGGCTGGGCTAGAGCAGGTCGAGGCTCCCGAGCGCGAGCGCCTGGCGGGCGGGGCGTTCGGCCATCACCGCGAACATCTCGTCACCGCGTTCGGTTCGCTCGACGCTCATCGAGGCGAAGACCGCCATGAAATAGCCGCTGAGCGCGCCGACGCGATAGTCGATCCACAGGGCCTCGGGGTCGGGGTCGATACCGCGCTGGCGCAGCGCTGCAATCCAGTGATCGAAGGCGGGGCGATCGGCCGCCGCGCGTTCGAACGGGTCGGCGATGCTCGTGCCGACCAAATAGGCAAGGTCGGTCGCGCCGCTGCCGCGGCCAAGCGTCTGCCAGTCGACGAGCCAGCAGCGGTCTCCTTCCGGCGAAAAGAGGATATTGTCGATACGCAGGTCGCCGTGGATGATCGTCCGTGCTGCCGTCTGGCGGGTGAGATAGGCGTCGATGCGCTCGACGATCCCGGCGCCGAGGTCGAGCGCCTCGGGTTCGAGCCGCGTCGCATAGCGTTCGCGAAAGCCGGCGTAGAGTTGCGGGAACATCGCGCGGATGACATCGCCATTGTCGCGGGCAAGCCAGGGCAGGGCGTCGAGCTTTGGGTCATTCCACAACAACGCGTGTAGTCCCGCCGCAGCGTCGATGCAGGGGACGAGACCGGCGAGACCGAGGCCGGCGAGCTGGTCGCCCTGTTGCGCGGGGGCGAGGTCGGACAGAATCAGGACGAAGTCGACGTCGTCGTCCGCGATCTCTGCGTGATGGCAGATTGGCGCCGCGACCCCGCTGCTGCCTGCAAGTTCGCGGTACCAGCTCACTTCCTTGATATAGGTGCCGGTGATCTTGGCGATGTTGCGGCTGGCTTCGTCATGGCTCGGGCATTTGGCGACGACGGTCGCGGGCGCGTCGACCTCGCCCGCCCAGTCGAGCGTCAGGCGGAAACTGTCGCACATCTGCCCGGTGCCGACCTTGCTCACGGTGAAGCCGCGCAGGGCTTCGACGTCCTGTCCCAGCTTGCCGGCGAGCCATGCGGTCGACATCGCCCCGGGCGCGGTGGGGAAGCTCAAGATGCGGGGTCCATCAGGCCGGTGAGACCGGTGGGAGCATGCGGGCCGACGAACAATTGTTCGAGGACGCCGACGCCGCGATGCGTCGTGCCGCCGTCGGTCAGCTCGGCAGTGACGAGCGCCTGGATATGCATCGCGAGCGGATTGCCCCAGCCGCGCTCGACCTCGGCCACGCTGTCGTGCGCGACGGCAAGCTCGGGTCCGTGATCGAGTCCGTGACCCCAGAGCGGATGCGTGTAGCCAAGCCCGCTCATCGCGAAGACCGGGCCGGTGGGGGTGAGCGTCAGCGAACGGTCGCTACCAAGGTCGGCGGTCATCGTCGCGATACGGCGCGATCCCGGCTGCCATGTGGCATCGAAGGTGGCGGCGTCGAAATGCTGCTCCGCGCCCGCATCGGCGACGATAACCGCGCGGCGGTTCCACGGGTTGCCCGCGCCGTCGTCGTTGCTGTGGAAGAAGAGCGAGCGGTCGCCTAAATTGCACGGGGTCCACAGCCAGAAGAACTGGTTGAAATTGCCCTCGGGCGGCGGTTGCGGTTCGCTCGCGCCAACTGGGCGGACACCCCAGCTGCGGTCGCGGGTACCGGTCCAGCCGTTCGCAATGTCGACGCGCTTTCCTTCTACGGCCAGCCAGCCCGACCAGCGCCCGTTCTGCGTCATGCGCGTGTAGTCCATGA
>Ga0209257_1003374_pt1 | contig 13794 bp, 12 predicted proteins | sample AraplaCvi_mCL_r2_FD_184277 | JGI IMG/M metagenome (GOLD analysis project Ga0209257, IMG submission 184277) | Arabidopsis root microbial communities from North Carolina, USA - plate scrape MF_Cvi_mCL_r2 (SPAdes) (version 2) | ecosystem: Host-associated > Plants > Roots > Endosphere | place: USA...
CCGCTCGCAGGCGCCGCCGTCGGTCCGAAGATCGCCCCTGCCCTGCTGCTCGTGATCGACGGGGTGACGACGCTCGGCATGCTGCCGGACGGCTGGAGGCGGGCGAACCGGCGCGAGGTGGGCACGATGCTGATCGGCACCCTGGTCGGCGTGCCGGCAGGCACGACACTCCTGGCGATGATCGATCCGACGGCGCTCAGGTGGCTGATCTCGGTCGTGGTGCTCTGCCTGCTGATCTTCCTGATTTCCGGCTGGCGTTACCATGGCAAGCCGAAGCCGACGCTGACCATCGGCGTCGGGGCGCTGGCCGGGCTGTTCGGCGGCGCGGCGCAGCTTTCCGGTCCGCCGGTCGTCGCCTACTGGCTCGGCGGCGCCATTCCGCCGCTCACCGTGCGCGCCAACCTCATCCTCTATTTCGCGCTTTCGACGGTGATTTCCGCGACCGCCTATATTGTCGGCGGTCTCCTGACCTTCGACGTCCTGACACTCGCGCTGATCGCCGGACCGGGTTACGGCCTCGGCCTTATCGCCGGTTCGCGATTGTTCGGTTTTGCCTCCGAGGGCACGTTCCGGCGGATCTGCTTCATGCTGATCGCCATGGCGGCGATCGTCGGCCTGCCGCTTTTCGATGCGCTGCGGCCCTGATCAAGATCAGGCCTCTCTTTCTTCAGCAAGGCTTAACCGGGCGGGAGTAGGGTCGCGCTCACCGAAGTAACGTGGGCGTGATCGCGGTGGGGAACACGAGGGACAGGTTTCAGGCGCTTTGGCGCCGGGATGTCAAACGACGGCTGGTCGCCGGCGGGCTCGACATGGCCGCAGCCCTTGCGCGCGCCGGGATGATGCCCAATGCCCGCGGCCACGGCGCCATCTTCACGCTTCATCATGTGCGACCGAAACAGAGCCGCCCGCTGCAGCCGAGCGGTCATCTGGAAGTGACGCCGGATTTTCTCGGCGAAGCGATCGAACGGCTTTCGGCGGAAGGCTACGAGTTCGTTCCCCTGAGCGACGTGCCGGCCCGGCTCGCCGCGCCGACCAAACAGCCTTTCGCGGCCTTCACCCTCGATGACGGCTATCGCAACAATGCCGAACATGCCTTGCCCGTCTTTGCCCGCCACAACGTGCCCTTCACCATTTTCGTAACCCGAGGATTTGCCGAACGCACCCATTCTCTCTGGTGGGAGACGATTGCCGAACTGCTCGGACGCGAACGGGAAGTGATCTTCGATTTCGGCGGCGGCTCCGAAGTCCTCGACCTTACCTCCGAGGCACGCAAGTTCGACGCCTTCGACCGGTTTTCCGCCTATGTGCTGGAGGTCGAGGAATCGACCGCCGTCTCACGGCTCGATGCGCTGGCGAGGAAACACGGGGTCGATCCGCTGCAGATCACCGCCGACCTTACCATGAACGCCGAGGAGCTCCGCTCGGTCGCCGCCCATCCCCTGGCCACGCTCGGCGCCCATACGATCAGCCACCGCGCCGTCGCCCGCCTTTCGGCGGAGGATGCCCGCGCGGAAATGCAAAAGTCGGCCGACTGGATCGAGGCGCTGACCGGCGAACGGCCGCGCACGATCGCCTATCCCTATGGCAGCCGCACCGCGGTTTCCGAGCGCGATCAGGCCATCGCCAGGGAGATCGGCTTTACGGTTGCGGTGACGACGCAGCCGGGCACGCTCTGCGCCAAATACATGAACAGGCTCACCGGCCTGCCGCGCATCTCGCTCAACGGCTATTACCAGCAGCCGCGCTACGTCTCGGCGCTCGCATCGGGAATCCCGTTCGCTATCGGACGGTGAGCCCCTTCTCCCTTTACGGATACATCCGCACCTTTTCCCAGGGACCATCGGCGACGGTGCGGCGGAATTCGATGCGGTCGTGCAGGCGGAACTGGCGGTCGTGCCAGAATTCGATCGACAGCGGCCTGATCCGGAAGCCGGACCAGTAAGGCGGGCGCGGAATGTCGCCGATCGCATATCTCGCGGTATATTCGGCCACCGACTTTTCGAGCGCGAAACGGGTCTCGAGCGGGCGCGACTGTTTCGAGGCCCAGGCGCCGATGCGGCTGCCGCGGGCGCGCGACGCGTAGTAGGCGTCCGCCTCCGCATCACTTACCACTTCCACCTCGCCACGCAGGCGAACCTGGCGGCGCAGCGACTTCCAGTGGAAACACATGGCCGCCTTTTTCTGGCCGAGGATCTCGCGGCCCTTCTGGCTTTCGAAATTCGTGTAGAAGACGAAACCCTTCTCGTCATAACCCTTCAGCAGGACCATGCGGACGTTCGGCATGCCGTTTTCGTCGACGGTTGCAACCGCCACGGCATTCGGATCGTTGGGTTCCGAGCTCTCGGCGTCCTTCAGCCAGGAGCCAAAAAGCGCGAAAGGCTCGTTCTGCGCGGTGAAGTCACCAGTTGTTAACCCGCTTTCAGACATATTGACTAAAATACTCCCAATCTTATGAAAAATGCCCGAGTTTTTCCGTCGGACAGGACGCACGGTGGTAGTGATAGCAAAGTCGAAGAGCTGCACAAAGAGGTCGTTTCTCCTCGGAAGGCGGGCAGCAGCCCTCTGCCTGACCGGGCTTTCGCTTGCCGGTTGCACCAGCAGTCTCGATCTCTTCGGGAGTTCGCAAAAGGTCGACCGCACGATCTCGACCGGGACCGTGCCGGGCACGCCGCAGCACACGGGCGCCGCGCTTTCCGACGAGGCGACGGTGCGCAACGCCGTCTCCTCGGCCGATCTTGCCAAGGTCGGCACGGCTTCTGTGCCGTGGGCCAATACGGCAACCGGCAGCGCCGGGGTCGTGTCGCAGATCCGCGAAGCCCGCAACGGCGAGCAGATCTGCCGCGCCTTTACCACCACACGCCATTCCTACGAGGGCATCGCGATGTTCTCCGGCCAGACCTGCCTCACCGGCAGCGGCGACTGGATGCTGACCGCCTTCGACCGCCAGTAGTCGCGGTCACCCCTCCTCCGCCCGGCGCGGCTGCGCGGGAATCGCGTCGGGCCGTCGCGCAAAACCGAGCCGGAAACGATTCGTTTACCTTAACCCGCGCGACTGACGGCTGCGTAACCACTGATTCACAAGTCCTAACATAGGCTCTGGTGGAACAAACAGCAGTCTGCCCGGAACATGAGGAACCGGCGGCTGGCTGTCGGAGTTGTGACGAGTATCGGGGGGCCAAGGATCAAGCGGGGGCTCGCCGTTTCAGGTAACCGGTGGTCCCACAATGCGTGATCCCTATTCTCTCCTCGGCGTGAAGCGCAATGCCGAGCCCGAAGAAATCAAGGCAGCCTGGCGCGCCAAGGCAAAGACAGTTCACCCCGACCAGAATCAGGACGATCCGTCTGCGACCAGCCGTTTCGCGGAAATCGGCCAGGCCTACGAGGTCCTGAAGGACCCCGAGCGCCGCAAGCGATACGACAGGGCCGCCGAGATGCACCAGACCATCATGCAGCAGCGAAACGCCGCCCGCGAAGCCGCCGAGCGTGCCAAGGCCGCAAAGGCCAACGCGGAAAAGGTCATGGAAGAACTCGCCAAGGCCAATGCGCAGAACGCCAAGGCGCAGGCACAGGCGCGCGGCCAGTCGCAGGCCCAATCCCAGGCGCAGCCCCAGAATCAGTCAGGCCCCGCAGGCGAAACGCCGGAGGACATGATCGAGCGCATATTCGGCGCCGCGGCCGCCGACCACGTCAAGGCCCAGGCGGCCGGTCAGGCGCAGGCCGCCGACGAACATGCCGAACCGGTAAGAAGCGACGCGGCCGGCGAACGACCGCCGCTGCCGGCACTCGCCATCGACCTGATCGCCTCCATCGTGCGCCGCTTCCGCGGCACGACGCCCACCCCGGAAAAGGCTCCGGATATTTCCGTCGAAGCGACGGTCACCGTCGAAGATCTCCTGAAGCTCAACACGATCACGCTGAAGGCGGCCGATGACCGTGAAGTGCGGCTGGCGCTGGAAAAAGGCATGACGGAAGGTCACGTGGCGCGGCTGAAGGGCCAGGGCCTCAAGCTCACCGGCATGAAATCCGGCGACCTCCTCGCCTCTCTCAAGATCGCCCGCGACAGCCGTTTCCGCGTCGAAGGTTTCGACCTCCACACGACCCTGTCGATTTCGCTGGAAGATGCCGTGCTTGGCGGCGACGCATCGGTAGAAACGCCGGACGGGAGCCGCAGCATCAGCATTCCGGCCTGGTCCGGCTCCGACCAGACGGTGCGGCTGGACGGTCTCGGCCTTTATAACGATGCCGGTGGCCGTGGCGATCTGGTCGTCGAACTGCGCGTCGTCCTGTGGGAAAAACCGAACGAAAAGGTCACCGATCTGATGCGGCACATGCGCCACGGGCTCTATGTCTGACAAACACCGCCGAATATGACCGTTTTGCGTCGGTATTCACCGCTGCGCACCCTTTGTTACGGCCACTAACACGAGATGATCCAAGCCAGCTTGAACCCTAGAGCTGCCTATGTCATAGGCAGCGTTCATCTAAGGTATCAGGGGACTATGTATGGTTCAGGCTTCCGGCCTCATGGCAGGCAAACGCGGTCTCATCATGGGCGTTGCCAACAACCGTTCGATCGCGTGGGGCATTGCCAAGGCCATCCACAGCCAAGGCGGGGAAGTTGCGTTCACCTACCAGGGCGATGCGCTAAAGAAGCGCGTTGAGCCGCTGGCCGCCGAATTGGGCGCCTACATGGCCGGCCATTGCGACGTCGGCGACGAATCGACCATCGACGAAGTCTTCGGCAACCTCGAAAAACACTGGGGCAAGATCGACTTCCTGGTGCATGCGATCGGCTTTTCCGACAAGGACGAGCTGACCGGCCGTTACGTCGACACCTCGGCGGACAATTTCGCCAAGACGATGCAAATCTCGGTCTATTCCTTCACGTCGGTCGCGCGGCGGGCGGAAAAGCTGATGACCGACGGCGGCTCGATGCTGACGCTGACCTATTACGGCGCCGAAAAGGTCATGCCGAACTATAACGTCATGGGCGTCGCCAAGGCGGCACTCGAAGCGAGCGTCAAATATCTCGCCGTCGATCTCGGCCCGAAGAACATCCGCGTCAACGCGATCTCGGCAGGCCCGATCAAGACGCTCGCGGCGTCGGGCATCGGCGACTTCCGCTACATTCTCAAATGGAACGAATACAACGCGCCGCTGCGCCGTACCGTCACCATCGAGGAAGTCGGCGATGTCGGCCTCTACATGCTGTCCGACCTGTCGCGTTCGGTGACCGGCGAAACCCATCACGCCGACAGCGGCTACCATGTCGTCGGCATGAAGGCCGTCGATGCGCCTGACATTTCGGTCATCAAGGACTGATGCTCTTCCAGGGACGTCTGCCGTGCTCATCTACATGATCCGCCACGGGCAGACGGACTGGAATGCCGAAGGCCGGCTCCAGGGCCAGCAGGATATCCCGCTCAATGCGCTTGGCCGCTCCCAGGCGACGCGCAACGGCGAGCGGCTGCGCGAGATGATCGGCGCGGCCGACGGTTTCCGCTTCATCGCCAGTCCCCTGTCGCGCACGCGCGAAACCATGGAACGGCTGCGGAGCGCCATGGGCCTCGATCCCCTCGCCTACTGTACCGACGAACGGCTGGTCGAGGTGTCCTTCGGTGACTGGGAGGGCCATACGCTCGACGAGATCCGCCAAATTTCCCCGGACCGTCTGATCGCGCGGGGCGAGCAGAAGTGGAGTTTCATACCGCCGGGCTCGTCTGCCGAAAGCTACGAAATCCTCTGCTGGCGGATCGGCGCCTGGCTGCAATCCCTCGATGGCCCGACCGTCTGCATCAGCCATGGCGGGGTGATCCGGTCGCTGTTCCGGCTGATCGGCAATCTCGACGAGGACGAAGCGGCCACCGTTCCGACCCCGCAGGACCGTATCCTCAAAGTCGAAACCGACAAGAACCGGATGGAATGGCTCTGACCGGACATGCAGGGGCGCCCGGCATTCCAGATTATACTTCGGTGATCCTGCAGTATTACTGGACGATCTCGAGGTCGTCGACCACCCGGTTGCCATCGACGACGGTGTAGAAGACGAGCACTTTCACGCCGGCCTTGAGGCCCTCGAAATTGAACTCCTCGGGCACCTTGTAGATCTTTCCGTCATCGAGCGTGAAGCTCAGCGCCTTTGCGTCCACGGCCTTGATCGTGGCTTCGACGTCGGCACTTTGGGCCCAGCTGTTGAGGGGCGAAAAGATGCTGGCCGTGGCAAGCAGTGCAGCAATCAGAATGCGCATGGTCGGAAGCCTTGATGAGGTCGATAATGTCTCGTTTCGACGCACAGATAGCCTCCTGATTGTGGCGAAAATCGCCCCTCACCATGACATTTTCGGTACAAGTAATGACCTGATTGTTAACGCTTTTCAAGAGCCGGACGCGCCGTGCGACCAAGGCGGACCGCCTCCGCTGAACCATTTAATGCATCTCCCCCACAATAAATGGCGCCAAAGTTTGTAGGGTGCGGGGAAAGCGTAAATTAACCCCCGTCCCATAGGCTGTTTCGTCATGCCACAAGGGTTAATGAAAAGGTTCGCGCGCGTGAAATTCTGGCCGTCGTCCGGTTCCAAATCACTGGGCCTCGTGCGAAGCACCAAGGCTCCGACGGCAATCGCGTTCGTTATAACCCTGACGGTGATCGCAATCGCCGTGATGGTCGATCACCGGTATACCGAAAGCTTCCGCAGCGATCTGCGAGCAACGACGGAAAGAGTCGGCGGCCTGTTGGCTCGACGCGTCGTTACACGCGTGGAAACCGACATCGCAACCGCGGACCATCTGGTTCATGCGCTGAGAGACGATGCCGAGGGCTCGGCGGATGCGTTCGAGCACTATGTCGACAAGGAACTCGGCGAGGCAGCGCATTTTTCCGGCGTGGCGATTGCGCCCGATTTCGAACTCGCCCAGTTCATCACGCGTGACGGCATTTCCGAGGGCGCTTCCGGCAAGGTCGGCAGGATCGATCTGTCGCGTCTCGCAAACGACCTTAAATCCGTCAGTGGCCGCAACCGCGTCTCTCTGTTGAGCGGCAGCCAGGAAGGCGACCTGACCCTGGTCCTGCCGGTGACGAAGCAAGAGGATGGCACCGACCTGTGGGGGGCGATGGCCGTGCTCATCGACAAGCAGGGCCTGATGGAGGCATCCGGCGTCACCTTTTCCCCCGCGACGGCAAAAAAACCGAACCTGATCAATCTCGACTGGCTGAACGTCGTGTTCCGGGACGTGGACAGGCCGGAATATTTCGCCTTCTTCGGCAACGATGCCATCGAGGACCAGTCTCCGATGAAATGGACGGTGCCGGTCAACGGCGCCCATTGGACGCTGCTTGCCGCCCCTCGTTCCGGCTGGGATATCGTGCCGCCGAACCAACTCGGATTTCGCCTCGCCATCATGTTCGCCGCGCTCGCGATCATCGTGCCGATCTTCGTCGCCACCTCGCTGATTTCCGAGCGCAACCGCAATATCGATGCGTTGAAGGCGCGCGAACTCAATCTCATCGAGCTGTCGCAGCGTTTCAACCTCGCCATGGAAGCTTCCAATATCGGCATCTGGGAGGTCACGGGCAGCAGCAACAGCCTGTTCTGGGACAGCCGGGCCGCCGGGCTGCACGACAAGCCCGCGGCAAGCGAAGGCAATCGTCTCTACGACTGGCTGGGTTCGATCTATCCCCCTGACCGGACGGCGGCGGAGGCGCATTTCGTCAACTGCGCCTCCAGCAACACGCCCTGCAGCGAGACCTATCGCGTGCAGTTGCCGGATGGCACGCTGCGATACCTGAGGTCGGCGGGCGCGAACTATCGCAACGCCGACGGCACCCTGCGCACCACCGGCATCGTCTGGGACGTGACCAGCGACGTGGTAATGACGCAGACGCTGCGCAACGCCAAGGAAAACACCGACATCAAGAATGCCGAGCTGGAGCTGGCTCTCGATGAGTTGTCGAACCGCGAGCAGGACCTGGAAGAACTGTCGCAGCGCCTCGACCTGGCGCTTGACTCCTACAACTGCGGCATCTGGGAGGCAGACCTGCGCGACAACAGCGCATTCTGGGACGAACGGATGCACCAGCTCTACGGGCTCGCCTATAATGGCCGCCGCACGAGCCGGGAAGACTGGTTGCACTGTCTGCATCCTGACGACCGCGAAGCCGCCGTGAGCGCCGCGGACAAATCGGTCGCTGTCGGAGAAAAGCTCAATTCCGTCCATCGGATCGTGCTGGAAAACGGCCAGATCCGCTATATCCGCTCGGTTGGCCAGGTCCATATGGCGCGCAGCGGCATCGCCAAGATCGTCGGCATCGCCTTCGACATCACCGCCGACGTGCTGCTTGCCGAACAGCTCAAGAGCGCCAAGGACGAGGCCGACGCGAAAAATGCCGAGCTCGAGCTCGCCAAGAGCCGCATCGAGCACAATTCGCTGCACGACCCGCTGACCCTGCTCGCCAACCGCCGCAAGCTCGACATGGAGCTCGACCGGCTGTCGCGCTCCAGCCATAACGAGCGCCAGAAGTTCTCGATCCTGCATCTCGATCTCGACCGCTTCAAGCAGATCAACGACACGCTCGGCCATGCGGCGGGCGACGCGATGCTTGTGCACGCCTCGCGCATCCTGTCGCGCAACGTCCGCAGCAGCGACATCGTCGCGCGCATCGGCGGCGACGAATTCGTCATCCTCGCCACCAGCAATTCCGGCGCCGAACAGATCGCTCAGCTCGCCCAGCGTATCATCGCGGAATTTCACCAGCCGATCGATTTCGAAGGTTTTGCCTGCCGCTGCGGCGTCTCCATCGGCATCGCCCAGGCAAGCGGCACGAATGTCGATGCGCGCCGCACGCTCGTCAATGCCGATATCGCGCTCTACCGGGCGAAGGGCATGGGCCGCAACCGCTACGAATTCTTCACCCAGAACCTGCAGGCCGAGATCGTCAGCCACAAGCGCACCGCCGACGAGGTGCTGGCCGGCATCGACAACGACGAATTCATCACCTTCTATCAGCCGCAGTTCGATGCCCGCACCAACCAGTTCACGGGCGTCGAGGCGCTGATCCGCTGGAACCATCCGCATCACGGAATTCTTGCACCGGACAGGTTCCTGAAGATCGCCGAGGACCTCAACGTATCCGCCACACTCGACCACATCGTGCTCGAGACCGTGCTGAAGGACAAGATGCGGTGGGCCGCGCTCGGCATCCGCGTGCCGAAGGTCTCCGTCAACGTCTCCTCGAAGAGGCTGCATGACGAAACGCTGATCGATACCCTGCAATCGCTGGCGATCACGCCCGGCGAGATTTCCTTCGAACTGGTGGAATCGATCTTTCTCGATGAAAGCGAAGCCTCGGCAGCCGGCAATCTCGAACGGATCAAGGAACTCGGCATCGATATCGAGATCGACGATTTCGGCACCGGCCATACATCGATCGTCAGCCTTCTGAAACTGAAGCCCAAGCGGCTGAAGATCGACCGCCAGCTGGTGATGCCGATCGTGACCTCGCCGCAGGAGCGGGCGCTGGTGCGCTCGATCATCGATATCGCCCGCTCCCTCGGGGTCGAAACGGTGGCGGAAGGGGTCGAGACCATGCAGCATGCAAGCCTGCTGCGTGAACTCGGCTGCGATCTGCTGCAGGGTTATGCCTTCTCGCGGCCGCTTTCCTTCAACGATTTCACCGCAGCCGCGCATGCGGGGTGGCGCAAGGCGGCCTGAACCCCGCATTGTTCACCCTTGCGGCGGGACCGTTCTCCCAAGAAAGACTTGTCGCCCGGCAACCTTTTCCATATGACAGCCGCGTCAGAAGTTGGCGGAAGGCCAACTCCGCCACAGCTGGTCTTGTCACGTCATGTCGCACAACACGTTCGGTCATCTTTTCCGCGTCACCACCTGGGGTGAAAGCCATGGCCCGGCACTCGGCTGCGTGGTCGACGGTTGCCCGCCCGGCATCCGTTTCACGCTCGCGGAAATCCAGGCCTGGATGGACAAGCGCAAGCCCGGCCAGTCCCGCTTCGTGACGCAGCGGCGCGAGGACGACATCGTCAAGGTGCTCTCCGGCGTGATGATGGAAACCGACGGCGAGACGATGATCTCGACCGGCACGCCGATCTCCATGCTGATCGAGAATACCGACCAGCGCTCCAAGGATTACGGCGAGATCGCCCGCCGCTACCGGCCCGGCCATGCCGACTATACCTATGACGTCAAATACGGAATTCGCGACTATCGCGGCGGCGGCCGTTCCTCGGCCCGCGAGACGGCCGCCCGCGTCGCCGCCGGTGCGCTGGCCCGCAAGGTCGTGCCGGGGTTGAATGTCCGTGCTGCACTGATCCAGATCGGCAAGCACAAGATCAACCGCGCCAACTGGGATTGGGATCAGGTCGGCCAGAACCCGTTCTTCTGCCCGGATGCGGCCATCGTGCCTGTCTGGGAAGAGTATCTGGACGGCATCCGCAAGGCCGGATCGTCGATCGGCGCCGTGGTGGAAGTGATCGCCGAAGGCGTTCCCGCCGGCCTCGGCGCACCGGTCTACGGCAAGCTCGACCAGGACATTGCGAGCCTGCTGATGTCGATCAACGCCGTCAAGGGCGTCGAGATCGGCGACGGATTCGGCGTCGCGGAACTTTCCGGCGAGGAAGATGCCGACGAAATGCGCATGGGCAATGACGGCAAACGCATCTTCCTTTCCAACCATGCGGGCGGTATCCTGGGCGGCATCTCCACCGGTGAGGCGGTCGTCGCCCGGTTCGCGATCAAGCCGACGTCCTCCATTCTCACCGAGCAGCGCTCGATCGATGCCGACGGCAACAATGTCGAGGTACGCACCAAGGGCCGCCACGACCCCTGCGTCGGCATCCGCGCCGTGCCGATCGGCGAGGCGATGGTTGCGTGCGCGATTGCCGACCACTATCTCCGCGACCGGGCCCAAACCGGACGACATCTCTAGGGAGCGACATTCATGGCCTTTGATCAGAAGCGCGTCGTCGACGCCATCCGTGCTTTCGAAGCCGGCGAAATCGTCGTCGTCACCGATGACGACGACCGCGAGAACGAAGGCGACCTGATCGTCGCCGCCGTCCATTGCACGCCGGACAAGATGGCCTTCATCGTGCGCCACACATCGGGCATCGTCTGCGCCCCCATGCCGCGCGAGGAAGCCAAGCGCCTGAACCTCAACGCCATGGTCGCGGAAAACGACAGCGCGCATACGACGGCCTTTACCGTCAGCGTCGACTTCAAGCACGGCACCACGACGGGCATCTCCGCCGACGACCGGACGCTCACCGTTCGCAACCTCGCCAACCCGAATGCCGGTGCTTCGGATTTCGTGCGGCCGGGTCACATCTTCCCGCTGATCGCCCGCGAAGGCGGTGTGCTGATGCGCTCGGGTCATACCGAAGCGGCCATCGACCTCTGCAAGCTTGCAAACCTGCCGCCGATCGGCGTCATTTCCGAACTGGTGAACGACAACGGCACCGTCATGCGCGGTCCGCAGGTCGCCGATTTTGCTGCTCAGCATCAGCTGAAGCTGGTTTCGGTCGCCGACCTGATCGCCTATCGCCAGCGCAAGGAAACCCTGATCGAGCTGCAGTCGAAATTCGATGTCGAGACGCCGCATGGCAAGGCGAAGGCACATGCCTATTCGCTGCCCTGGGACCCGATGCAGCATGTGGCGGTGATCTTCGGCGACATTCGCGATGGCGTCGACATTCCCGTTCGCCTGCATCTGGAAAACGTCACGCAGGACGTGTTCGGCTCCCAGCGCTCCGTCGATCGCTACATGAGAAAGATCGAGGAAGAGGGCCGCGGCGTCATCATCTATCTGCGCGAAGGTTCGGTCGGGGTTGGCCAGAAGGATCACGGGCGCAAGCTGCGCCAGGGCGAAGAGGCACATGCCGAAGCCAAGGCGCGCGAGAGCGAATGGCTGGAAATCGGCCTCGGCGCGCAGATCCTGAAGGACCTCGGCGTCAGCTCTATCAAGCTTCTGACCCGCAGCGAGCGCCACTATGTCGGCCTCGAAGGTTTCGGCATCGAGATCGCCGAAACGGTGATCTGCTGACCGCCCTCAATCCTTAGGGTTGCAAAAGATTTCGGACCGTTCCATCGTCGCTCGTTGTCGGGCGGCGATTTTTCGTGTACGGATATTAATTGAAGATCATCTGGGACGAGACGAAGCGGATTGCGAATATCGAGAAGCACGGTCTCGATTTCGCCGATCTATATTTCGAGTTCTTTTTGACCTCGGCCATCGTGCCTGCGCGACATGGGCGGATGAAAGCCATCGGTCGAATGAAAGACGGCGTAGTCGCGGCAATCTTTGTAAGACTCGGCTCTGAAGCGCTCTCGGTCATTTCGATGCGCCCGGCCCGAAAAGATGAGAGGAGCCTGGTCGAATGAATATCAAGGTCCAGAAACAGAAGGAATTCCAGCCCGGCCGTGGTTATACCAAGGAAGACTGGGATGAAGTCTCGGACAATCCTCCCTGGACAGAGGAAGAGCTGAGGAGTGCGCGGCCTTTCAGGGAAGTCTTTCCCGAGATGGCCGCGAAGATGGAACAGGCGATTGCCGCCCGCGGCCGGCCAAAGCTCGAGGCGCCCAAGGTGGCCGTCACGCTGCGGCTCGATCCCAACGTGCTCGAAAAATTCAAGGCGGCCGGCAAGGACTGGCGAGCCAGGATGGCCGAGGAACTGCGCAAAGCGGCCGGGCTCTGAGACGGCTTACCGGCCGGCGGCGAGGATTTCCGCGATGAAGCGGTGAGCCTTGAGCGCATCTTCGCCGGTGACGCGCAGCGGCGTGCCGTTGCGGATCGCATCGATGAAATTCTCGATCAAAGCGCGATGCATTTCATGGCCGAACGCCATCGGATTGGCCCCTGCCCCGCTGCCGGTTTTTTCGCCGGCCTCGACAACGCTGGTTCCATCCGTGAAGGCTGCATTGAGCGTATCGCCGCTAAAGACGGCTGTGCCTTTGGTACCGAGCAGCTCGATGCGCTCCGGCAGGCCGGGATAAGCGCAGGTGGTGGCATTCAGCGTGCCGATCGCGCCGTTTTCGAAGGCGAAGGTTGCCGTGACGAGATCCTCCGTCTCCATCGAATGAATCGGGCTGGTGCGGACGAAGGAGGAAACGTCTTTCGGCGTGCCGGCGAAGCTCAGGAGCAGATCGATCGTGTGGATGCCCTGGGTGAGCAGCACGCCGCCGCCATCGCGTGCCATCGTGCCGCGGCCTTCCACGTCGTAATAGCTCTGCGGGCGCCAGTTGCGGATCGCGGCCGATGCCTCGATCAGTTGGCCCAGCCGGCCGGATCTGACGATCTCGTCGAGCTTGAGCGCCGCCGAGCGAAAACGGTTCTGCAGCACCATGCCCAGCAGCACGCCGGCGTCGCTCGCGGCGCGGACGATCGCTTCCGAGCGCGCGAATGAAATGTCGAGCGGCTTTTCCAGGAGGATATGCTTTTTCGCCGCTGCGCATTGCCGGACCAGCTCCAGATGACTGCTCGGCGGGGTAAGGATCAGCACGGCCTCGATCGTCTCGTCGGCCAGGGTCGCGTCGAGATCGCCGGTCACGGGGATCGGGTATGCGGCGGCGAATGCCTCCCGCCGGGCGGCGGTCGGGCTGAAGGCCGCGACGCATTCGATCCGATCTGGAAGGTCGAGCAGGGCGCGGGCATGATGCCCCGCAGCCATGCCGAGCCCGACCATCGCCACCTTCAGTTTCGTCATCGCTCCCTCCCCCTCAAGATCTGCGTTGTCAGCCGAGAATGTCGAGCGTGCGCATGATGCCGCGCAGCTCCGCCAGACCTTC
>Ga0209257_1003375_pt1 | contig 13790 bp, 15 predicted proteins | sample AraplaCvi_mCL_r2_FD_184277 | JGI IMG/M metagenome (GOLD analysis project Ga0209257, IMG submission 184277) | Arabidopsis root microbial communities from North Carolina, USA - plate scrape MF_Cvi_mCL_r2 (SPAdes) (version 2) | ecosystem: Host-associated > Plants > Roots > Endosphere | place: USA...
TGGACGTAGACGCCCAACGGCTTGGAATCGCTCAAAGCAGGGCGGCCTTCAGCTTCGCGAAGGCCCGCGCCCGATGGCTCATGCCGTCCTTGGTGAGCGGCGCCATCTGGCCGAACGTGATGTCCAGGCCCTCCGGCAGGAAGATGGGGTCGTAGCCGAAGCCCTTGTCGCCGCGCGGCGGGAAGGTGAGCGTGCCGTCGACCCGGCCCTCCACCACCACCGCCGGCCCATGCGGCCAGGCCACCGCCAGGGCCGAGGTGAACCAGGCCGAGAAGTCGTCGCCGCCGACCTCCTCCAGGCGCTCCTCGACCTTCTTCATCGCCATGGCGAAGTCTTTCTCCGGGCCCGCCCAGCGCGCCGAGAAGATCCCGGGCGCGCCGTCCAGCGCCGTCACCGACAGGCCGGAGTCGTCGGCGAGGGCGATCAGGCCCGAGGCGTCGGCGGCGTGCCGCGCCTTCAGCAGCGCATTGCCCGCGAAGGTGGTCTCGATCTCGTCGGGTTCGGGGAGGCCCAGTTCGCCCGCGGCGACCAGCTCGAAGCTTCCGTCCAGGATCTCGGCCAGCTCGCGGGCCTTGCCGGGATTATGGGTCGCGACCACCAGGCGCGCGCCGGGTTCCAGCTTCAGGGCCATCGTCAACTCCGTCGTCGTACTGCCCGGACATTACCCCCGGTCCTGCCTGTTGCATTGCGAAAGTTTAATATCGTTACTCGATATTCACGTGATCGAAAATCGATGTGGGCGTATCGATAATCACACCAGGACGACGGGTCCTGAGCCACCCAACGCTGCAGTGCAGCATAGACGGAGACTGCAAGATGTTCGCCCAAGCCATGAACCACCTCGACCGTGCCGCCATGACCTTCGTGGTCGTCCTGGCCGCCATGCCGATCCTCAGCATCGCCGCCCGCGCCGCGTTCCTCTAAGACTCAGGCCCTGAGTTCATGAGGATCGTCCGATCCGCCCCGGCCCTGGCCTGTCAGGCCACGCCGCGGCGGATCCAGACGGCCACACGGGGGAGTTAGACAGGCATGCGCGCCCTGGGTCCGGGTTCGGTTTCGAGCTTCCTGAAGATCATCCTCGACGTCGTCTTCGCAGCCCTCTGGATCGGCGTCGTCGCCCTCTCCCTGATCACGCTCGCGGCGCTGCTGCTGAGCTTCAATCCCGACCTCCTCGCCAACCTGACCCAGGCGACCGACCCCGGCGCCGTCGCGCGGGACAGCGCGCTGGGCGAACTGGCGACCAAGGGCTCTTCCATCACCAGCGGCCTGCTGGCCGCCGCCCTCTACCTCGCGGGAATCCTGGTCATCGTGGGTTCGCTGCGCCGGATCTTCGCGACGCTCACCGCCGGCGACCCCTTCCACCCGGACAACGTGGCGCGGCTGCGCCTGATCGGCCTGATGCTCGCCGGCCTGGAGTTGGGCCGCTACGCCTTCTGGGCGGTGAGCGCCTGGCTCCTGCCCGGTGTGAACCGCATCGAGCCCAGCATGAGCCTCACCGCCTGGTTTTCCGTCCTTGTCGTCTTCGTGCTCGCGGAGGTGTTCCGCGAAGGCGCCCGCCTGCGCCGCGAAGCGGAACTCACCATCTAGGTCCGCCCGATGCCGATCCGTGTAAGCCTCGACCGCGTGCTGCTGGAGCGACGGATGTCGTTGACCGAGCTGGCCGACCGCGTGGGCGTGACCATCGCCAACCTCTCGATCCTGAAAACCGGCAAGGCCCGCGCCGTCCGGTTCTCGACCCTGGCCGCCCTGTGCCGCGAACTGGACTGCCAGCCGGGCGACCTCCTGGTCTACGAGGCCGGCCCCGACGACGGCTTCCTCGACGAGGATGAGGACGGCTAGGGCGAATCGAGATTTGCGGAGAGGCGTCTCGTCCTTCTCCCCTTGCGGGAGAAGGTGTCAGCCGTAGGCTGACGGATGAGGGGTCGCACTCGCTTTCCAATTCAGCGCGCCACAGGCGCTGTCTTCCGTGTTTTCCGTGTATTGAATCTTGGGGGCGCTGACGCGCCCTCGCAGGTGGCAGGCCGGCGCGACCCCTCATCGCACCTGCGGCGCACGCCGCGCCTCGCCATCTGCACCTACGCTGCACCGCAGTGCAGTTCATGCGGCATTGCAGCGCAGATTAATTCACCAACCTGAGAAATCCTTGATTCCGTCGAGTAGCGGAGCCATATGCCAAGCTACGTTGCGCTGCAAAAAAGGAGTGACGAGATGGTCGCCCTGATCGAAAAGTTCCTCGACGCGATGTTCGCCCCGCTGGCGCGCGAACTCGAGCGCCTGCCGCCCTCGGCCATGCGCTTCAACGTCTTCTTCTGATCCAGCTATCGGGTGTCATCCCGGTTTTGGCGTCGGCCAAACACCGGGACCCATAAACGCAAGCGGCGCCGTCCTTCGCTGGACGGCGCCGTTTTCGATTCCCTGATCGCTCGGAGCTCGTGGGTCCCGGTCTTCGCTTCGCGAAACCGGCATGACACGCCCAGGCGCTAGGCCGTCGCGGCCCGTTGCAGCTCGCACAGCTCGCCGATGCCCTTGCGGGCGAGCGAGAACAGCGCCTCGAACTCGGCCTGGCTGAAGCCGCGCTTCTCGCCGGTGGCCTGGATCTCGACGATGTCGCCCTTGCCGGTCAGCACGAAGTTGGCATCGGCCTCGGCGTTGGAGTCCTCCTCGTAGTCGAGGTCCAGCACCGGCGTGCCGGTGAAGATGCCGCAGCTGACCGCGGCCACCTGGTCCAGGATCGGGTCGGTGGTGATCAGCCCCTCGTCCAGCAGGTATTTCGTGGCCAGGCGCAGCGCCACCCAGGCCCCGGTGATCGAGGCCGTCCGCGTGCCGCCGTCGGCCTGCAGCACGTCGCAGTCGATGGTGATCTGCCGCTCGCCCAGCGCCTTCAGGTCGATGATCGCGCGCATCGAGCGGCCGATCAGGCGCTGGATCTCCTGGGTGCGGCCGGACTGCTTGCCCTGGGCGGCCTCGCGCCGGCCGCGGGTGTGGGTGGCGCGGGGCAGCATGCCGTATTCGGCGGTCACCCAGCCCTGGCCCTTGCCGCGCAGGAAGCCCGGGACGCCCTCTTCCAGGCTGGCGGTGACCAGCACCTTGGTGTGGCCGGCGGTGATCAGGCACGACCCCTCGGCATAGCGGGTGACCCCGGTCTCGAGCGTGATCGGGCGCAGCAGGTCGGGGGTGCGTTCGGAAGGGCGCATGGCGTCTTGGGTTCTTATGTGAGCAGCTTGCGCCGCCGAGGGCCGCGCTTATCCTAGATCGGGACGGCCGCGTCCATGGCCGCCGGAGAGACCTTGCCGAACCCAGTGCCGCCGCCGTTGTTCTCCCATGGGCCCACGCTCACCGACATGGACTCCCGCGCCAGGGAGATCTTCCGCCGGATCGTGGAGAGCTATCTGGAGACCGGCGAGCCGGTGGGGTCGCGCACCCTGTCCAAGGCGGGCGTCTCGCTGTCGCCGGCCTCGATCCGCAACACCATGCAGGACCTGACCCAGCTCGGGCTGCTGGGCGCGCCGCACGTCAGCGCCGGGCGGCTGCCGACGCACGCGGGCCTGCGTCTGTTCGTGGACGGGCTGATGGAGGTGGGCGACGTCGGCGACGAGGAGCGCCGGTCCATCGAGGCGCGCCTGCGCGCCCACGGCCGCAACTACGACGACGCGCTGAACGAGGCCTCCTCGATCCTGTCCGGCCTCGCGGGCGGGGCGGGGATCGTGGTGACGCCGATGCGCGACGCCGGCGTGTCCCACGTGGAGTTCGTGCCGCTGTCGGGCGACCGCACCCTGGCGATCATGGTCTTCGACGACGGGGTGGTGGAGAACCGCCTGATCCGCCTCCCGGTGGGCGTCACGCCGTCGGCCCTGACGGAGGCGTCCAACTTCCTGAACGCCCGGCTGCGCGGCCGCACCCTGGGCGAGGCCAAGATCGACCTGCGCGCCGAACTGGACCGCGCCCGGCAGGAGCTGGACGCCACCGCGGCCAGGCTGGTGGAGGACGGCCTGGCCGCCTGGGGCGGCGGCGAGGCCGAGGAGCGTGCACTCATCGTCCGCGGCCGCGCCAACCTGCTGGAGGACCGCGAGGCGCTGGAGGACCTGGAACGGGTCCGCTCGCTCTTCGAGGACCTGGAGCAGAAGGAACAGCTGATCCAGCTGCTGGACGGGGTGCGCGACGGCCAGGGCGTGCGGATCTTCATCGGGGCCGAGACGCGACTCTTCTCGCTTTCGGGTTCCGCTGTGATCGCGGCGCCCTATATGACGGGCGCGCAGAAGGTCGTGGGCGCGATCGGCGTGATCGGCCCTGCGCGACTGAACTATGCCCGGATCATTCCGTTGGTGGACTACACCGCCCGCGTGCTTGGCCAGGTGATGAACGCTTAAAGGTCCCAGAGAAGAGATGTCCGAAGACGATACGCCCGCCAACTGGGAAGCCGACAGCCCCTCCGTCGACGCCGAGGTGGAGGCGCTGCAGGCCGAACTCCAGGCGCTGAAGGAGCAGGTGCTCCGCTACGCCGCCGAGGCCGAGAACACCAAGCGCCGCGCCGAGCGCGAGATGAACGACGCGCGCGCCTACGCCATCACCAAGTTCGCCCGCGACCTGCTGGGCGCCGCCGACATCTTCGACCGGGCGCTGGCCGCGGCGCCCGCCGATGTGGAAGGCCCGATGAAGAACTACATCGTCGGCGTCGAGATGACCGCGAAGGAGCTGCAGTCGGCCTTCGAGAAGAATGGGCTGAAGAAGATCGACCCGGCCAAGGGCGAGAAGTTCGACCCGCACAAGCACCAGGCGATGATGGAACAGCCCGGAACCGACGTGGAGCCGGGCGGCGTGATCCAGGTGCTGCAGCCGGGCTACGAGCTGCTGGGGCGCTTGGTCCGCCCGGCGATGGTGGTGGTGGCCGCCAAGGTCGCCGGCGCGCCAAAGCCGGACGCTGGGCCCAATCCCTACGCCGCGGGCGATGACGCCGACGCCGGCGGCTCGGTCGACACCCGCGCCTGACCGCTTTCCCGTACGTCAGTGAGACGCCTCGCACACGCTGCGGGGCGTTTTGCTGTGGGTGAGGCCGCCGCGCTCTTTCACAGCGTTGCGATTTCGCTAATGTCGCAAGTCCCCTCTTTTCGGGGCGTGCGCCGGGTCGGGTGATTCGCCGACGGTGCGCGATTGGCGAGCCGGGACCGAAATGAAGCTTACGATCGAACGCTCCGCGCTGCTCCGCGCGCTGGGACATGTGCAGAGCGCCGTGGAGCGCCGGAACACGATCCCGATCCTGTCCAACGTGCTGCTGGCGGCCGACCGCGACCGGCTGACGTTTTCCGCCACGGACCTGGACCTGGAGATCATCGACGAGGCCATGGCCCAGGTGGACCAGCCCGGCCAGATCACCGCGCCGGCCCACACCCTCTATGAGATCGTCCGCAAGCTGCCCGAAGGCGCCGACGTCTCGCTCAGCTTCACCGGCGAGGATCCGCGCCTGACGGTCGCCGCGGGCCGCTCGCGCTTCAACCTGCCGGTCCTGCCGGCGGGCGACTTCCCGGTGATGTCCGCCGACGGCTTCGCGGGCCAGATGGAGGTCGACGTCAACGATCTGATCCGGCTGATCGACAAGACCCGCTTCGCCATCTCGGCCGAGGAGACGCGCTACTACCTGAACGGCCTCTACGTCCACACGGTGATCATCGACGGCGCCCCGCGCCTGCGCGCCGTGGCCACCGACGGCTCGCGCCTGGCCCTGGCCGACATGGCGGCCCCCGAGGGCGCGGCGGGCGCGCCGGGTGTGATCGTGCCCCGCAAGACCATTGGCGAGCTGCGCCGCCTGCTGGAGGACGCGGGCGAGAACGTCTCGTTGCAGATCAGCCCGCAGAAGCTGCGTCTGGAGATGAGCGGCGCGGCGCTGACCTCCAAGGTCATCGACGGCAACTTCCCCGACTATGCGCGGGTCATCCCCAAGGACAACAACCGCACGGTGATGGTCGACGCCAAGCTGTTCGCCCAGGCGGTCGACCGCGTGGCCACCATCTCGGCCGAGAAGAGCCGCTCGGTGCGCATGGCCATCGAGGCCGGCCGCGTGGTGCTGACGGTCCGCAACATGGAAGCCGGCCAGGCGGTGGAAGAGCTGGAGATCGACTACGACGGCGAGCCCTTCGAACTGTCTTTTAACGCCCGCTATCTGCTGGACATCACCGACCAGATCTCGGGCGGCAGCATGGAACTCCGTTTCGGCGGGCCGAACGATCCGGCGCTGGTGCTCGATCCGGGCGACGCGGACGTCCAGTACATCCTGATGCCGCTGCGGGTCTAAAAGGTGCGCCGGCGCGCGCCGCGGGGCGCGCGCCGGACACGATCACGCCATGACGGCCGGCCTGCGCCGCCGAACGGCCTGCCCGGCCAGTCCGAAGCCCATGATCATCAGGGCCCAGGTCGCCGGCTCGGGCACGCCTTCGAAGGCGCCCGGCAGGGCCTGGACATAGGTGACGTCGAAGCCGGGCGATGCGCCGAAGTTGTCGAGGCCGACGATCTTCACCGCCTTGACCTGGCCTACCCAGCCGATGCTGGCCAGGTCGAACGCTGTCAGCGCGTTGTCGGTCGCGGTGCCCAGCAGGAAGAAGTTGACGAAGTCGGACGAGACGAAGACGTCGGCCCTCTCGCCATTGCCGCCCGTCTCGCCGACGAAGAGGTCGTCTCCGACGCCATCCAGCACGATCTCGTCGGTGAAGCCGACCGTCACGAAGCTGCCGGTCGGCAGCGACAGGAAGTCAGGGTCCAGGGCGCTGTCCGTCCCGAGCACCACGGACGTGGAGACCGGAACCGGATAGGAGCCGAGCAGATTGCCGCCATACGGGCCCGCGATCGGTCCGGCGCCGGAGTCGAAGTAGTCCAGCACGACGTCCGCATATCCGACCACCGCGTGCGCCGGCGCGGCTAGCGCCAAGCTGGCCGCAAGGCCGATCGCTACAGTTCTCAATACCATCGGAGCACCCCTGAAGAGTTGGAGGAGCCCCCGCCCGATGCGACCTACCGTTGTCTACCGAACGTAGTTCGTCAATCGCGCTATTCAGGCGTGTGGAGCACGGGCGCCCGGCTAGTGCCCGTGCGGGCCTTCGTAGACGCCCGGCGCCAGGTATTCGTCTTCCGGGCCCTCGCTGCCGGCGGCCAGCACGAAGCGGCGGTCGCAATAGGGGCACTCGACGAACGTCGCCTCGCCCATCTCCAGCCAGACGCGGGGATGGCCCAGCGCCCCGCCGACGCCGTCGCAGGCGACACGGCCCGTGCGCACCACGATCACCTCGGGTGCGGGCAGGTCGGGGGTCAGCGCCGCTTTTGCGGGCGCGGGTTCGGCCTTGGGGGTCTTGGCGGCAGCTTTACGGGCCATGATCTTCGATACCTCGGTGGCCGGCTTGGCGCGGGCCCAGTGCGCGCCTAGGTATGCGAGCGCGGCTTTCGCCGTCAACGACAGGACGACATGGACCTTCCCGAATACGCCATCGAGGCCCGCGGTCTCACCAAGACCTACGCCGCCACCAAGACGACGCCCGAGATGCAGGCGCTGAAGGGACTGGACCTGGTGATCCCCCGCGGATCGATCTTCGGCCTGCTGGGGCCGAACGGGGCGGGTAAGTCGACCTTCATCAATATCTTGGCCGGCCTCTGCCAGAAGACCTCCGGCACGGTGGCGATCTGGGGCCGTGACATCGACAAGAGCCCGCGTGACGCCCGCGCCGCGATCGGCGTGGTGCCCCAGGAGATCGCCGCCGACCCGTTCTTCACGCCCAAGGAGGCGCTGGAGGTGGCCGCCGGCATGTACGCGGTGCCGAAGTCCGAGCGCCGTTCCGACGAGCTGCTCACCGCCCTGGGCCTGGCCGACAAGTCCAAGGCCTATGTCCGCCAGCTCTCGGGCGGCATGAAGCGGCGGCTGATGGTCGCCAAGGCGATGGTGCACAATCCGCCGGTGCTGATCCTGGACGAGCCTACCGCCGGCGTGGACGTCGAGCTGCGCAAGCAACTCTGGAACTACGTGCTGGAGCTGAACCGCAAGGGCGTGACCATCGTGCTCACGACCCACTACCTGGAGGAGGCCCAGGAGCTCTGCGACCAGATCGCCATCATCAACCGCGGCCAGGTGGTGGCCTGCGAGCCCACCACGACCCTGCTGCGCCGGATGGACACGCGCATGGTGCTGGTCACGCCCGAAGAGCCGCTGCCGGCCGCCCCGGTGCTCCCCGGCTTCGAGACCAAGCTTCTGAAATCCGGCGGCTTCTCGGTCACGTACCGCACCGGCCAGTCCAGCGTGGAACAGGTCCTGGCCGCCATCCGCGCCGCCGGCCTGCACATCAAGGACATCTCCACCGAGGACCCCGACCTCGAGGACGTGTTCGTGTCCCTGACGTCGGCGGCGGCGCCTGCCCTCCCTTGAGGAGGGACAGGCGCACCCTTACCCGGAACTACAGGTGGCGCGTCTCCGCGGGCGGGTTCCACCAGGCGTTGTTGCGGCCGTCGGCGTAGTTCACCGGCGCCTCCGCCAGCTCGGTCGGGTCGACCTCGTCCAGGGCGCACAGGCTGATCGAGACATAGTCGCCGCCGATCGCCTCGACATAGCCCCGGCCGAACGGGCGCACGCCGCAGGTCCGGCAGAACAGGTGATGCCCCTGCTTGTCGCCGAACTGGTAGTCGGAAAGGGCGTCCTCGCCGGCCAGGAGCTTGAAGGCGTCGGGCTTGATAAGGGCGCCCCAGTTCCGGGTCTTCGTGCAGATCGAGCAATTGCACTTGCCCGTTCCCGCCGCGAGATCGATGTCGGCCTGGAAGCGGACGGCGCCGCAGTGGCAGCTGCCGTGATAGGTTTTCAGCATGGGGCTCTCCTCCGAGGCCCCATCGATAGCGCGGTCCTGCTGACAAGCTACCGTCAGCAGCGGACTCCGCTTCGCATCTTTTCAGCCGATCAGCGCGCGGATGTCCGCCCAGGCATACGCCACCTCGTGCAGCATCGCCCCCCCGGGGCCGGGCTCGAGCCGGGAAGGCTCCGCCACACCGCCCAGGTGCTCGTAGAAGCCGCGGGCGGCGACGTTGTCGCGCAGGACCGAGACCACCAGCGAGGTGGCGCCGCGCGCCGCCAGCGCCCGGGCGGCCTCGGTCAGCAGGCGCGCCCCGACGCCGCGATTCTGGGCGCCCTTCAAAAGGTACAGGGTCGCCACCTCGGCTTCGGCGGGCCGCCCGCGCCGCGACGGTCCGCCTTGGGCATAGCCCACGATCCCGTGGCGGTCGGCGGCGGCCAGGGTCACGTCGTTGGGGCCGGGATGCAGCAGGACCCGGCCGAACCGGCGCGCGTGGCTCGCCTCCGACATGCGGGCGAGGTAGGCGTCGGGCAGCAGGCCTCGATAGGTCTCGCGCCAGGACGTCACGTGCACGCGGGCCAGGGCCTCGGCGTCCGCCGGGCCGGGCGGGAAGAGAACGAACTGCGTATCGACGCTGCCGTGAGCCATCTATCCACAGCTTGGCGCTCGCATGACGCGGTTCAAGGGGGTGCGGGACTCGAACGCGCCCGTTAACGTCTGCCGCTCGATGAACGCCCAGGTTCCCCCCGCACAGCCCGACCCCGCCGCCGGCGCCACGCCGGTGATGGCGCAGTATTTCGAGGCCAAGGCCCGCCAGCCCGATGCGCTCGTGTTCTTCCGCATGGGCGACTTCTACGAGCTGTTCTTCGAGGACGCCCAGAAGGCCGCCGCCACGCTCGGCATCACGCTGACCGCCCGCGGCCAGCACGGCGGCAATCCGATCCCGATGGCCGGCGTTCCGGCCCACGCCATGGAGGCCTATCTCGCCAAGCTGATCCGGGCCGGCTTCAAGGTGGCGGTCTGCGACCAGCTCGAGGATGCGGCCGAGGCCAAGCGCCGGGGCGGCCACAAGGCCGTCGTCCGTCGCGACGTGGTGCGGGTGGTGACGCCGGGAACGCTGACCGAGGACGGGCTGCTGGACGCGCGCGGCGCCAACCGGCTGGCCGCCGTTTCCGTGCGCGCCGGCACGGCGGCCGTCGCCAGCGTCGAGCTCTCCACGGGCGAGGTCGAGTGCCTGGCGATCACCGTCGCGGGCCTGGCCTCGGCCCTGGCGGCCCTGGGCCCCTCCGAGATCCTGGTCCCCGACCGGCTGTTCGCCGACGAGGCGGTGTCGACGGCGCTGAAGCAGGCCGGCGGCTTCGTCCAGCCCATGCCCAGCGCGCTGGCGGAACCCGGCGCCTCGGAGACGCGGCTGAAGCGGCTGTACGGCGTCGAGACCCTGGACGGCTTCGGGCAGCTCTCCGGCGCGGAGATCTCGGCCCTCGGCCTGATCGCCGCGCACCTGGAGACCACCCAGGCGGGCCGGATGCCGGCGCTCTCGGCCCCGCGCCGGGCGGGCGAGGCCGACGTCATGGTCATCGACCCGGCCACGCGCGCCAGCCTGGAGATCGAGAAGGCCACCTCCGGCGCCCGCGATGGCTCGCTGCTCTCGGCCATTGACCGCACCGTGACGGCGCCTGGCGCGCGGATGCTGGCAGCGCGGCTGGCGCGGCCGCTGCTGGATCCCGCCGCCATCGACGCGCGGCTGGACGCCATCGCCTGGTTCTGCGCCCAGCGCGGCCAGCGGCAGAAGCTGCGCGAGGCGCTCAAGGGCCTGCCCGACATGGCCCGCGCGCTCAGCCGCCTGGCCCTGGGCCGCGGCGGGCCGCGCGATCTCGGCGCCCTGCGCGACGGGCTGAACATCGGTGAGGCGGTCTGCCAGCTGTTCAGCGACACCAAGGACCCGCTGCTGACGCTGCCGGCCGAGACGGCCCAGGCGCTGTCGGCCCTCTACCTCGCCAACGCGCCAGACCTCGCGGCCTTCCGCGATTTGCTGGTCCAGGGCCTGGGCGCCGACCTGCCGGCGCTGGCCCGGGACGGCGGCTTCGTGGCCGACGGCGTGCGGCCCGAACTGGACCAGGCGCGCGCGCTGCGCGACGACAGCCGCCGGGTAATCCTGGCGCTGGAGGCGCGGCTGGCCGCCGAGAGCGGCGTGGCGCTGAAGGTCCGGCACAACGCCGTCCTCGGCTATTTCGTCGAGACCACCGCCAAGGCGGCCGAGCCGCTGATGACGGCGCCGCTGAACGCGACCTTCATCCACCGTCAGACCCTGGCCAACCAGATCCGCTTCACCACGGTCGAACTGGCCGAGTTGGACGCGAAGATCGCCCAGGCGGCCGAGCGGGCGTTGGCCATCGAGCTGGACACCTTCGAGGCCTGGCGGGGCGCCGCGACCGGGGTCGCCCAGGCGATCCAGGCTGCCGCCATGGCCGCCGCGACCCTGGACGTGGCCGCGGGGCTGGCCGAATGGGCCGACGACGTGGGCGCGAGCCGGCCGGTGGTCGACCGCTCCACCGCCTTCGAGGCCGAGGCCGCCCGCCACCCGGTGGTGGAAGCCGCCGTGCGCCGAGCCGGCGACGCCTTCACCCCCAACGACTGCCGCCTGGACGGCGCCGGGGTCGGCGCGGCGCGGCTGTCGCTGGTCACCGGGCCGAACATGGCCGGTAAGTCGACCTTCCTGCGCCAGAACGCCCTGCTGGCGGTGCTGGCCCAGGCCGGCTGTTTCGTGCCGGCGAAACGGCTGCGGCTGGGCGTGGTGGACCGCCTGTTCAGCCGCGTGGGCGCCGGCGACGACCTGGCCCGCGGCCGCTCGACCTTCATGATGGAGATGGTGGAGACCGCCGCCATCCTGAGCCAGGCGACGCCGCGCAGCCTGGTGATCCTGGACGAGATCGGCCGCGGCACCGCCACCTACGATGGCCTGGCCATCGCCTGGGCCTGCGCCGAGGCACTGCACGAGACCAACCGCTGCCGGGCGCTGTTCGCCACGCACTACCATGAACTGGCGGTGCTGGAGGGCCGGCTGCCCTACGTCTCCAACCTCAGCCTCAAGGCCAAGGAGTGGAACGGCGACCTGATTTTCCTGCACGAAGCCGGCCCCGGCCCGGCGGATCGGTCCTACGGCGTGCAGGTGGCCAAGCTGGCCGGCGTGCCCGCGCCGGTGGTCAGCCGCGCCCGCCAGGTGCTGGAGCGCCTGGAGCGCGAAGCCGCCGGCCCCGCCAACCTCGACGACCTGCCGCTGTTCGCGGCGGTGGCCGAGCCCGAGGCCAAGTTCGGCCCCAGCAAGGTGGAGGAGGCCCTCCAGGTGTTGGACGTCGACGGCATGAGCCCGCGCGAGGCGATGGACGCGCTGTATCGGCTGAAGGGGTTGATGGGCTGAGCGAGAGCTCTGCGAAGGCGCTCACGGCGCTTTGGCCCCACCCCTCGGCGCGTCATCCCCGGGGACAAGCCCGGGGATGACGAGCTGTGTGAGGGCGACGACCGCAAACTCCGCGCGCTTCGCTTCAACGCCGTCGCCGCCCGACCTCATTGCGCAAGGAAAAGCCCGGAACCTCCTTCGCGCGTTAACGAAGTCGCCTATATGCGTAGCCCGCCATGGTCACGCGCCTCAAACCTACCCGCCTGGAATACGTCGTCGACGGCGTGCGCCTGCGCGCCCAGCTCTCGGCCGCCGCGCTGGAGCATGCGGGCGATGAGGTGGCCCAGCGCAAGGCGGCGCTGGACATCCTCAAGGCGGCCCTGTTCCGCGGCCGGATGATCGCCAAGGAGCGGCTGGAGAACGGCGCCGGCGGCATCGAGACGGCGCGCCTGATCTCGGGCGTGACGGACGAGGTGGTCTCGGCGCTCTACGACTTCACCACCGTGCACATCTTCCGGGCGCGCAATCCCACCGAGGGCGAGCGCTTGGCCCTGATGGCCGTCGGCGGCTACGGGCGCGGCACCCTGGCGCCCTATTCCGACATCGATCTGCTGTTCGTGCGGCCCTACAAGCAGACCGCCCACGCCGAGAGCGTGATCGAGTACATGCTCTACGCCCTCTGGGACCTGGGCTTCAAAGTCGGCCACGCCTCGCGGACGGTGGAGGAGTGCATCAAGCTCTCCCGCGAGGACTTCACGATCCGCACCTCGATCCTGGAGGCGCGGCGCCTGACCGGCGACGAGAAGCTGGCCGAGGAACTGATCCGCCGGTTCCAGGCCGACGTGGTCAAGGGCTCGGGCGCCGAGTTCGTGGCCGCCAAGCTGAAGGAGCGCGACGAGCGCCACGCCCGCGCGGGCGCCAGCCGCTACATGGTCGAGCCCAACATCAAGGAGGGGAAGGGCGGCCTTCGCGACCTGAACACCCTCTTCTGGATCGCTCAGTACCTGCACCCCGGCCAGTCGATCGAGAAGGTGCTGCAGCTCGAAATGTTCGCCCGCCGCGAGGTGCGCGCGTTCATCCAGGCCTTCGACTTCCTGTGGGCCGTGCGCAGCCACCTGCACTTCACCACCGGCCGGCCCGAGGAGCGGCTGACCTTCGACCTGCAGCCCGAGATCGCGCGGCGGATGGGCTATGGCGACCGCGGCGACGCGCCGGCGGTCGAACGGTTCATGCGCCGCTACTTCCTGATCGCCAAGGACGTGGGGGCCCTGACCCGGGTGTTCGCCGCCAAGCTGGAAGCCGACCAGGTGAAGATGGCGCCCAAGGGCATCAGCCGCTTCATCCCGGGCCGCAAGGTGAAGCGCAAGCCGCTGGCCGAGCCCGGCTTCCACGAGATCGGCGGCCGCCTGGACGTCGACCCCGACCTCTTCGAGCACGATCCGGTCAACCTGCTGCGCATGTTCCGCATCGCCGACCAGCGGAACCTGGACCTGCACCCCGACGCCTTCACGGCCGCCTCGCGCAGCATCAACCTGATCACCTCGGCGGTGCGGCGCGACCGCCATGCCGCCAAGGTATTC
>Ga0209257_1003379_pt1 | contig 13777 bp, 15 predicted proteins | sample AraplaCvi_mCL_r2_FD_184277 | JGI IMG/M metagenome (GOLD analysis project Ga0209257, IMG submission 184277) | Arabidopsis root microbial communities from North Carolina, USA - plate scrape MF_Cvi_mCL_r2 (SPAdes) (version 2) | ecosystem: Host-associated > Plants > Roots > Endosphere | place: USA...
CGAGATCGACCGTCGCGGGCAGATAGACGCGCACCTCGGCGCCGGGTTCGCCGCTGACGGTTACGACGCCGGTCAGTGCAAAGCCGCCCAGATCGACGACATTGCCGCTGAGGCGCCGCGCACCGGTCAGCGGGTCGATCGCTACCTCGCCGCCGCCCGCGCCTGCCGCAACGCGGCCCATATCGAGCTGGGTCTCGACCTCGACGCGCAGCGGAGTTTCCGCCTTGTGCCTGACGAGCGCGGCACCGCCCTCGTCCTTGCCGCACAGCATGCACTGCGCCGCCGACGGAGACGGCGCGGCAAAAAGCAGCGAGAGGCCGATGATCAGGCGCAGTTTCACGCCCGCCACCCTAGACCGTCATGGTTAATCCGCGGTAAAATGGTCGCCGCGCCATTCCGCTGGCGGCGGCCCGCATTTGGGTCTAACCAGCGGCCGATGAGCAGCTCCCGGCTCCCCCTGCCCCGACTCAACGCCCTCGCGACCGCGGTCCCGACTCACGACATCCACCAGGCCTTCATCGACTGGGCGACCCCGCGCCTGACCGACGAACGCGTCCGCGCGCTCTTTTCGCGAATGGCGACGCGGTCGGGAATCGCCCATCGCTGGTCGGTACTGCCCCCGACCGCCGATGGCGGCTCGCCCGTCGCGCGGGGCGGCTTCTACGACGTTCCGGGCCTGCCGCCGACCTCCGCGCGGATGAGCGCCTATGCAAGCCACGCACCCGATCTGGCGATGCAGGCGATCGCGAAGCTGGGCGACGCGTTCGACGCGGCACGGATCACGCATATCGTCGTCGCGAGCTGCACCGGCTTCGTCGCGCCGGGTATCGACCAGATCCTCGCCCGGCGGCTGGGTCTGCGCGCGACTGTGGAGCGCGTGCTGATCGGCTTCATGGGCTGCTATGCCGGGGTCACCGCGCTGCGCACCGCGCGGCACATCGTCCGCTCGCAGCCCGACGCGGTGGTGCTGGTCGTGAGCGTCGAGCTTTCGACACTGCATCTGCAGCTCGAGGACAAGCCCGAGCCGCTGCTCGCCATGCTCCAGTTCAGCGACGGCGCCGCGGCAGGGATAGTTTCGGCCGACCCGACCGGCCTCACACTCGGCGACGGCATCAGCCTTGCGCTCGACGACAGTGCCGACCTGATCCGCTGGGACATCGGCGACACCGGCTTTGCGATGCACCTGTCGGGCGAAGTGCCCGGACGGCTGCGCGAGGCGCTGTCGGCACCCGCGGTACGGGCGCAACTCTTCGACGGAGCCGGCCCGCCCGGATTGCTTGCGATCCATGCGGGCGGGCGCTCGGTACTCGACGCGGTCGAACATGCCCTCTCCGTTCCCGCCGAAGCGCTTGCCGACAGCCGTTCGGTACTCGAACGCTTCGGCAACATGTCGTCGGCGACGATCCTGTTCGTGCTCGCCGAAATGATGGCACGCGGCGCGGAAGGGCAGGGGATTGCGATCGCGTTCGGCCCCGGCCTCGCCGCCGAGGCGATCCGGTTCGAAGCATGAACCCCTTCGCCAGCCTCGCCGAGCCGATCACGCGCGAGGAGGAGATGGACGCCGCCGATCTTCCGCCCGTCCGCTATGCGAAAGTGCTCGCCGACCTGTCGCGCGTCAACGCGCTGACCCTCGCCCGGCGGCCGACGATCGGCTTTCTGGAACGCGTGCGAGCGCGGGGCATCGGCGCGAAACCGTGGCGCATCCTCGACGTCGGCTTCGGCGCGGGCGATATGCTGGCGCGGATCGCTCGCTGGGCCGATGCGCGCGGCGTTCCGGTCGATCTCGCCGGCGTCGACCTCAATCCGAAAAGCGCGCCGGTGGCCGAAGCGAAGCTCGGCGGCCGCGCGACGCTGGTTACCGGCGATTATCGCGATCTGGCGGGGCAGGGGTGGGACGTCATCCTCTCCAGCCTCGTCACGCACCACATGACGCCGGCGCAGCGTAGCGAATTCCTCCGCTTCATGGACGCCGAATGCGCGCGCGGCTGGCTGGTCAATGACCTTCACCGGCAGCGCCTGCCCTTCATGGGGTTTCCGCTGCTCGCGGTGCTTGCCCTTGCCGACCCGATCGTGCGGCGCGACGGGCAATTGTCGGTCGGGCGCAGCTTTCGGCGCGCCGAGTGGCAGGCGATGCTCGCCGGGGCGCTGCCCGATACGGTCGGCGCATGCCGGATCTTCCGCAGCTTCCCCTATCGCCTTTGCGTCGAGCGCGTCCGGTGATCGGATGACCGCGACCGACGCGATCGTCGTCGGCGCCGGCCCCGCCGGCTCGGCAGCGGCGATCGGGCTGGCGCGCGCGGGAGCCAGAACACTGCTGCTCGAACGGTCGCGAGAGACCGGCGATGCGCTGTGCGGCGGATTTCTGAGTTGGCAAACGCTGGCACGGCTCGAAGCGCTCGGCATCGACCGCGCGGTGCTTGGCGGCCAGCCGGTCGGCCGAGTACGCCTGTTTGCGGGCGAGCGGCGGAGCGAGACGCGACTGCCCTCGGCAGCGATGGGGGTGTCGCGGCTCCGGCTCGATGGCGCCTTGCAGGCCATCGCCATAGCCGCCGGAGCGGGGCTCGAACGTCCGGTGCATGCGACTTCGATCGAAGCGGGCAGCGTCCGGACGCGCGACGGCGCAACGCTGACCGCCCCCTCGATCTTTCTGGCGGCAGGCAAGCATGGTTTCCGCGGTTTTCCGCGCGAACCCGCCGCGTGGCAGCGCGGCGACCCCGCGATCGGCCTGCGGCTGAGGCTTCCGGCGCATCCGGCGCTCGGCCGCTTGGTCGGCGACGCGGTCGAACTGCATCTTTTCGATCGCGGCTATGCCGGGCTCGTCCGCCAGGAAGACGGGACCGGCAACCTGTGCCTCGCGGTTCACAAGTCGCGGCTCGAAGAAGCGGGCGGCGATCCGGCCTCGCTGCTTCGGGCGCTTGGCGACAGCCTGCCGCATCTCGGCGAACGGCTGGCCTGTGCGGACTGGAACCGCGCGGTCGATGCAATCGGTCATGTTCCCTATGGCTGGCGCACCGGCGAGACATCACCCGGCCTGTTCCGCTTGGGCGATCAGGCCGGCGTCATCCCGTCGCTCGCGGGGGAAGGCATGGGGCTGGCGCTGGCAAGTGCCGAGGCGGCGGTGGCGGCATGGCGTCGCGCCGGGCCGGGCGCAGCGCCCGCATATCAGGAGCGGCTGGCCAGGCGAATGGCGCGGCCCTTTGCGCTCGCGAATCTCGTCTGGCGCGCCGGTGAAAGCCGCCGGACCGCGCAGCCGCTGACGATCATGGCGTCACTTTTTCCCGCGCTGGTGCGAATGGTCTCACAGGCGACGCGCATCGACCGGCGCTGACCGGCCGCCCCTTGCGGCGAGGCGGCATCGGACCGATATTACAGGCAATGGCGACGCGCCCGAAACGGCCCGTCCGAAGGAGACAGTCCATGACCGACCCGAAAACCGAAAAGACCCTCGATCCCATGGCGCACCACGTGCTGCGCGAAGGCGGCACCGAGCGCGCCTTCACCGGCAAATATACCGATCACAAGGGCGACGGCGTCTATCGCTGCGCCGGTTGCGGCGAACCCTTGTTCGACAGCGAGACCAAATATGACAGCGGGTCGGGCTGGCCCAGCTATACGGCGCCCGCCGGCGAGGGCTCGGTAAGCGAGCATCACGACCGGAGCCACGGCATGGTCCGCACCGAAGTGCGCTGCGCGAAATGCGAAGGCCATCTGGGTCATGTCTTCCCCGATGGCCCCGGGCCGACGGGGCTGCGCTACTGCATCAACAGCGCGGCGCTTGACTTCGCCGACCGCGGGCAGGATGAGGCTGACACCGGCAAAGGTTAGTTGGGCCCTGCCGGCACTGACGCATCAGGGGCGCAGTGAGGGAAGGAACACACAGCTTTGCGCCGCGAACGACAGCAGGCATCCGCAGGTAAATCGACATCTTCGGGCAAGGGTGGAGGCGCGTCGCCCCCGCCGTCGCGATTTCGCATCTGGCTCCGGCGGCTGTTCCGCTGGGGCCTTGGCCTTGCCTTCGTCGGGCTGGTCGCGGTCGCGGTCGCGGTCGGCATTGCGGTGCAGCGCATCCCGAGCTTCGAGGAGCTGAAGAAATCGCCCGCCGGCCAGACGATCCGCGTCCACGCCGCGGACGGCACCGTCTTCCTGTCGCTCGGGCCCAACTATGGGCGTTGGCTGACGCTTCGCGAGACACCGCAGGTGATGCAGGACGCGATGGTCGCGGTCGAGGACCGGCGCTTTCGCTATCACCCGGGCATTGACCCCGTGGGCCTGAGCCGCGCCGCGGTGTTCGCGGTCGAGCATTATGGTACCGGTCGCCGCATGCAGGGCGCGTCGACGATCACCCAGCAGCTCGCGCGCAATATCTTCTTGTCGAACAGCTATACCTGGACCCGCAAGGGCCGCGAGATGATCCTCGCGATGGCGCTCGAGTGGAAATTCTCGAAGGACGAACTCCTCGAGCTCTATCTGAACAAGGTGTATTTCGGCGGCGGCAGCTATGGCATCGACGCGGCGTCGCGCCGCTTCTTCGGACATAGCGCCACCGAAATGTCGCTCTCCGAAGCCGCCGTGGTCGCGGGCCTCGTCAAGGCACCGTCGCGCTATTCGCCGACCGCCGACGCGCAGGCCGCGCTCGGCCGCGCCGGCGTGGTGCTCGACGTGATGGTCGACGCGGGCGTGATCACGCGCAGCCAAGCCGACAATGCCAAGCCCGCCGATGTCCAGATGGCGCAGGAAACCGGACAGAACAGCGCGCGTTATTTCAGCGACTGGGCGCTGCCGCAGCTCGACATGCTGATCGACGAAGGCAGCGACGCCCTCGACGTCTATACGACGATCGACCTCGACATGCAGCGCGCGGCCACCGCCGCGATCCAAGCCGATACGCCAAAGGGCGTACAGGCCGCCCTCGTCTCGCTCGACCGCGACGGCGCGGTGCGCGCGATGGTCGGCGGCACCGACTATGTCGCCTCGAACTACAACCGCGCGACACAGGCGATGCGGCAACCGGGATCGGCGTGGAAGCTGTTCGTCTATATGGCCGCGCTCGAAGCCGGCTATAAGGTCGGCGATCCGGTGGTCGACGAGCCGGTGACGATCAACGGCTGGTCCCCGCGCAACTCGTCCGGAAGGTTCGCCGGCGCGATGGATCTGCGCACCGCCTTCGCCTATTCGGTCAACACCGTCGCGGCGAAGCTCGGCGACGAGGTCGGTTTCTCCGCAGTCGCAAACATGGCGCGGCGGTTCGGCATCACGACCCCGATCAACACCCACCCCTCGATGGTGCTCGGCAGCGCCGAAGTCCGCGTGATCGACATGACCGCCGCTTTCGCAGCGGTTTCCCGCAAGGGCGTGTCGGTCGAACCCTATGGCATCACCAAGGTGACGACCGCCGACGGACGCCTGCTCTATCAGCGCCCCGCCGAACGCGGACAGCAGCTGGTCGACAGCTGGGTCGCCGCCGGCATTACCGACCTGCTCCAGACCGCAGTCAACACCGGAACCGGCAAGGCGGCCCAGATCGGTCGCCCCGTCGCGGGCAAGACGGGCACGACGTCGAGCAACAAGGACGGCTGGTTCCTCGGCTTTTCAAGCGGGCTGACAACGGGCGTCTGGATGGGCCGCGACGATGCGAAACCCGTTGGCGGCCTGCAGGGCGGCCGCGCGCCCGCAAAGGCCTTTGCCGACTATATGCGCGTCGCGGTCGCCCGGCGCCCGGTCGAGGCGTTCGATACCGAGGTCAAGCTTCCCGAATGGCAGCTCGAGGACGAAGGCGATGCCTATATGGGCGAGCCCGGGTCCGAGGGGCTGGTCGACGAAAATGGCATGCCGATCGAGCTGCCCTCGGCCGCGCCGCCCCCCGACGCGGGCAACCCGCCACCGCAGGAAGGCGACGGCCCGGTGCTCAACCAGCAATGGATCGAAGAGCAGACGGGACGACGCCCGGCGGACAATGGTGCGGGGAAGAATAACCCGCCACCGCCGCCAAAGGCCATCCCGCTTATCAAGGGCCTGCCGCCGAAAACGCAGCAGAACGGCGAAGGAAACTAGGTAAAGCGGTAGCGGTGGAGGCCGCGCCCTTCGCGGCGCAGCCACGCACGCGCCGCGCCGACATCGCCGTCGTGCAGTTCGTCGACCAGCGCGTGGAAATCGGCCCCATGATCCATATGGCGAAGGTGCGCGACCTCGTGCGCGACCGTCGCGCGGCGGACATGGGCTGGCGCCATGACCAGCCGCCAGCTGTAGCGAAGATCGCCTTCATGGGTGCAGCTGCCCCAGCGGCTGCGCGGATCGCCCACGCCGACGCGGCCGACATTCAGCCCGGCCTGCGTCGCAATCTCGCGGCTCTCGCGCGCCATCAGGTCGAGCGCCTCCGCCTTCAGCCAGCGCTCGATACGGCGGCCCACGGTCTCTGCGGGGCCGCCCAGACATAGCCGGTCGCCTTCCAGCCTGACCGCGCGCGGCGCCGCGACGGACCAGTCGACCCGCCGTTCGATTCCGAAGACGGGCACGCATGCACCGGGGGTGACAAGAACCGGTGCGGCCGCCTTGCCGACCTGCTCGTGAAGCCAGTCCTGTTGCCCGCTTGCCCATTCGAGCGCGCGGACGACGCTGGCGCGGCGGGGCAGGGTCAGGCGCAGCTCGCCGCGGGCACCGTCGAAGATCAGCTTGTACCGCCGCGACCGTGCATGATGGACGAGTCGCACCGGCCACGCCGTCTCGCCGACACGGATGTGCGGGCCGTCGGCGCCGGGATCAAACGACGCGTTCGACAAGATGATTCTCCAGCGGTCCCGCCATATCCTCGCCCACGGTCCAGCCCACGATCGATTCGCCCGCGCGGTGCACCGCATCGCGATCGCCGCAGACGAGATAATGCCATTCGGGCAGCGGCTCGCCCTCGGCGCGCAAGCGATAGGCACAGGTTTGCGGCAGCCATTCGATATCGTCGACCTTGGCCTTCGTCAGCGTCAGGCAATCGGGAACATGGCGGCGGCGATGCTTGTAATCGCCGCAACGCGCGGTCGCGAGGTCGAGCAGGCGGCACGCGACGTTGGTCGGATAGATGCGCCCGCTATCCTCGTCCTCGAGCTTGTGGAGGCAGCATTTGCCGCAGCCGTCGCACAGCGCCTCCCACTGCCCCGCGTCGAGGCTGGCAAGCGGCGCCTCCCAGAAGGGGCGCTCCGGTGTCGCCCCCGCCATCGCTACCTGACCCATTTCGCCAGCTCGGCGGCGACCTTGTCGGGCGCGCCCTCGTCGGGATCGGTCGACGGATTGTCGAGCGGCAACAGCGCCACCGGCTTGCCTTGCGGATCCATCAGGAAGGCGAGCTGGCTGTGCGCCATCAGATAGCGGTCGGGCGCCGAACCCGGCACCTTGTTGTAAATGACCGCATAGGCCTTCGCGACGGCCGCAATCTGCTCCGGCGTGCCGGTCAGGCCCAGCAGCCGCGGATGATAGCGGTTCACGAACGGCTTGAGCGCAGCGGGCGTATCGCGTTCGGGATCGACGGTGATGAACATCGGCACGACCTTCGCGCCGCGCGCCGGATCCTCCTTTTCGAACTGCGACAGGCCGCGCATCAGTTTCTGAAGGTCGACCGGGCAGATGTCGGGACAGAAGCTGTAACCGAAATAGACGAGCCGGTACTTGCCGGCAAAGTCGGTATCGCGGACGGTCCTGCCATCCTGGTCGGTCAGCGTGAACGGTCCGCCGATCCGGGCATCGGCAAGCGGCGGCTCTGCGGTCGACGCGCCGCCCGACGGATTGCAGCCCGCCAGCATCGCGCCCAAAATCAGGAGCAGGCTTGAACGGGCCAGCTTTTGTCCCATAATATCGATATTCATCATGCGGCCAGCCTTGATCGGCTAAAGCGCGAAAATCAACCATTGTCGTCGTGCCGAGCGACGGACAAATTGCCCCAGGGGTCTCTCGATCATGTTCCGACGCGCGGAATTCCGCCTTGCCTCCCTCTCCCTGCTCGCCGCGGCGACCGCGCTCGCGGCCAGTCCGGCGCTCGCGCAGTTCCGCGGCGGCTTCGCCTTCCTGCAGGCAGTCGACAATCGCGACGGGACCAAGGCAACCGAGGCGCTGAAGAACGATCCCACCTATATCAACACGCGCAATCCCGACACGGGCGAGACCGCGTTGATCCTGACAACGAAGCGGCGCGATATCCAGTGGGTGCGCTTCCTGCTTGGCAAGGATGCCGACCCTTCGATCGGCGACCGCCAAGGCGTCACCCCGCTGATGCATGCCGCGCTGATCAATTTCCCCGAAGGCGCCGAAGCGCTGCTCGGCGACAAGGCGCCGGTCGACCAGACCAACCGGCGCGGCGAAACCGCGCTGATCCTCGCGGTGCAGAACAAGAATGCCGCGGTGATCCGCCTGCTGGTGCGTAACGGCGCCAATCCCGACAAGGCCGACCATATCGCGGGCATGTCGGCGCGCGACTATGCCAAGCGCGACGACCGCACCGGCGCGATTCTGGCGATGCTCGACGCAAAGCCCGACGCGATACGCGACAGCGGCGCAGTTTTCGGCCCCAAGTAAGCGCAATGTGATATTGCCATTGACGATCACACTGTGATGTGAAATATGCGTGGCATGTCCACGCAACTTATCGACCGCATCCGCGCCATCGTCGAAGAAGGGACCATGTCCCGCTCGGGGCTGGCGCGCGCCGCGGGCCTTCACGCCAACAGCCTTCGCGACCTCGATTCCGAGGGCTGGAATCCCACCGCCGACACGCTGCGCAAGCTGGAGAACTGGCTCGCGCACGGCAGCGACCTGTCGCCGATGGCCACCCCGGAAGAGATCATCGCAGAGGCGCGCAACGGGCGCATGTTCATCCTCGTCGACGACGAGGACCGCGAAAATGAGGGCGACCTCGTCATTCCGGCGCAGATGGCGACTCCCGACGCGGTCAATTTCATGGCGACGCACGGCCGCGGGCTCATTTGCCTGACGCTGACCAAGGCGCGCGTCGAAACGCTGGGGCTCGAACTGATGAGCCGCCAGAACGGCACGCGGCACGAAACCGCCTTCACCACCTCGATCGAGGCGCGCGAGGGCGTCACCACCGGCATATCGGCCGCCGACCGCGCACGCACCGTCTCGGTCGCGATCGACGCCGGCAAAGGCCGCGACGATATCGTCACCCCCGGCCATGTCTTCCCGCTGATCGCGCGCGACGGCGGCGTTCTCGTCCGCGCCGGCCACACCGAAGCTTCGGTCGACATCGCGCGGCTCGCGGGGCTCAACCCCTCGGGCGTGATCTGCGAGATCATGAACGACGACGGCACCATGGCGCGGCTCGACGACCTGATCCCCTTCGCACGGCGCCATGGCATGAAGATCGGGACGATCGCCGACCTGATCGCCTATCGCAGTCGCACCGACCGGCTGGTCGAGTGCGTGTCGGACGAGCCGTTCGAATCGGACTATGGCGGCGACTGGCGCCTCAAATCCTATCGCAACAAGGTCGACGGCAGCGTCAATCTGGTGCTCCAGAAGGGCCCGGTCGATCCCGAGGGGGTCACGCTCGTCCGCATGCACGCCGTGTCGATCTTCGACGACATCATGGGCCGCCCGGGCCCGAAGAAGCGCCGCCTGCAGCGCTCGATGGACGCGATCGGCGAGGCCGGCGCCGGCGTTATCGTGATGCTGATGCGACCCCTTCCCGGCTCGGCCGATGCCGATGCAGCGCCGCCGGAAGCCGGCGGCATGGACCTTCGCACTTACGGGATCGGCGCGCAGATTCTCGCCGACCTCGGTGTCCATGCGATGGAGCTGCTCACCCCCACTCACAGCAATATCGTCGGCCTCGAAGGCTATGGCCTGTCGGTCGTCGGCGAACGCCCCATTCCCGGAGAAGCCTGATGGCGCATGTCCTGATCGTCGAAGCCCGTTTCTACAGCCACCTCAACGACATGCTGATCGACGGCGTGAAAAGCGCGCTGGAGGCCGAAGGGCACAGCCATGAGGTCGTGACCGTCCCCGGCGCTCTCGAGGTCCCGGCCACCATTTCGCTGGCCGCCGACAGCGGCCGCTACGACGCCTATGTCGCGCTCGGCGTCGTGATCCGCGGCGAAACCTATCATTTCGAGGTCGTCTCGAACGAAAGCGCGCGCGGCATCATGGCGCTGACGCTCGACGGACTCGCGATCGGCAACGGCATCCTGACGGTTGAAAATGAGGAACAGGCGCTTGCGCGCGCCGACAAGACGCGCAAGGATAAGGGCGGCGAAGCGGCAAAGGCCGCCATCGCGATGCTGGCCCTGAAGGAACAATTCGGCATTGGCTGATCGACTACCCCCCAGCCGCTACTCCGTCGTCGAACGCGGCGGGCGGCTGGTGGTCATCGACCGCGATACCGGGCAAACCCCGCCGAGCGCCGCCGAACGTATGGCCGAGTATGACCGGCGCATGGGGAACGAGCGCGCGCAACCGTCCGGGCGTGTAACGGTCGTCGAACCCGAGGCTCCGCCGACTCCGATCGAACCGGCCGCACCGATGCGCCCGGAAACCCGCCCGCCCAACCCCCGCATGGCAGCGGCAGTCGCCGAAATGAATCGCAAGCGACCGTGGAAGGAACCCTCAAGGGCTTCCGCTGCCAAGCCCGAGCCCGCCCGGATCGCGCAGCGGCCGCAGCCGAAGGCGCAGGTATCTGCGAGCGGCCGCAAGACGATTGTCACCGGCAAATGGTGGGATTCGAAAGGACCGCGAACGATCGAACTAGGTCCCAAGGGTCAGCAGACGCTGAGCGGCGGCTTCGTTACGCTGTTTTTCGTGGCACTGATCGCGGCGATCGTGGCGCTGTTCATCGCGCCCGTGATTTTATTCGTGGTCGGCTTCCTGCTCTTCCGCTTCGGCAGCAATATCCTGGGGCCGATCGGCGCCGGCATCGTCGACAAGGCGCTCGCCGAAAGAAACTAGCCGGGCAGATCGCTCTGCCCGGCCAATTCGATATCAGGCTGCGACCAGCGCCGGATAGTCGGTATAACCTTCCGGTCCCGGCGAGTACCAGGTCTGCGGATTGTCCGCCGCCCATTCGGCGCCGGTGCGGATGCGCTCGACGAGATCGGGATTGCCGATGAACGGACGGCCGAAAGCGATCGCATCGGCGAGGCCGTTCGCGAGCGCGTCTTCCGCCAGCGCAATATTATAGTCGCTGTTGAGAATCAGCGGACCCTTGAACGCCTGACGGATCGCCGGCGACTGCTTGGGCACGTCGGTGCGGCCGAAGGTGCCCTCGGGACCGGGTTCACGCAGCTCGAGGAAGGCGATGCCGAGCGCGTCCAGTGCGGCAGCCGCGGCCGGGAACAGTTGCTCGGGCGCGCTGTCGTCGACGCCCTGCGTCTCGCCGTTCGGCGACAGGCGGACGGCTACGCGGTCCTTGCCCCAGACGCCGATCAGCGCCTCGGTGGTTTCGCGGAGCAGGCGGATGCGGTTCTCGACCGAGCCGCCATAGTCATCGTCACGCAGATTGCTGCCGTCGCGCAGGAACTGGTCGATGAGATAACCGTTCGCGCCGTGCAGCTGCACGCCGTCGAAACCGGCCTTCTTCGCATTTTCGGCGGCCTTCACATAATCGCCGATGACGCGGGGAATCTCGTTCAGCTCGAGCGGGCGCGCTTCCTCGAGGTCCATGCGGCCGACGGGCGTGTGCGCACGGCCGGTGCCGGTCGTCGCCGAGGCCGAAACCGGCTGCTTGCCGTCGTTGAACACCGAGTGGACGAGCCGGCCCATGTGCCAGAGCTGCGCGACGATGCGCCCGCCCGCGGCGTGGACGGCATCGGTGACGGGCTTCCAGCCTTCGACCTGCGCGTCGGTCCACAGACCCGGCGCGGACGGCCAGCCGAGGCCTTCCTGCGAGATGCCGGTGGCTTCGGAGATGATCAGCCCCGCCGAGGCGCGCTGGCGATAATATTCGAGCGCGAGTTCGTTCGGCACGAAACCCGGCCCGGCGCGGCCGCGGGTCAGCGGCGCCATGATGATACGGTTCGGCGCCTCGATGGCGCCCAGTCTGATCGGATCGAATAGTGATACGGCCATGGTTCCTCCACGTCTCACTTTGTTCGCGACGACCCCATCGGTCGCCGCTATGGCCCGCGAAGCTATGGACGTCGCGGCACCAAGACAATGGTGCGTAGCAAAAGAAAATCTAAATGACAGCGAAGATGGACAGCAGCGACGAAACCGGAGCGACCGCAGGCCGCTGGGCATTCGCAGCGCTCGTCGGCGGCAATCTGGCGTTGTCGCTGACCGCGATGGTCGTGCGTTTCGCCGACACCGGGCCGATGGCTGTCGGCGTGTGGCGGCTGACGCTGGCGTTGCCGGTACTTCTGCTGCTGATGCGCCGCGAGACCGGCGGCAAACTGCCCTCGGCACGCGCGCTGTGGATTGCGACCGGCGCGGGCGTCTTCTTCGGGCTCGATCTGGCGGCCTGGCATATCGGCATCCTGCAGACCAAGGTCGCCAACGCGACCTTGTTCGGTAACAGCGCCAGCCTGCTGCTCGTGATCTGGGGAATCATGCTGTCGCGTACGCTGCCGCGCGGGTGGCAGGCGCTCGCGATCCTGCTCGCCTTCGCAGGATCGGCGCTGCTGATGGGGCAGAGCTATGAAGCCTCGTCGACCTATCTGGTCGGCGACCTGCTCAGCCTGCTCGCGGGGGCGCTTTACACCGGCTATGTGCTGATGATGCAGCGCGTGCGCGGCGAGGTCGGCCCCTGGTCCGCGCTCGCCATCTCGTCGGCCGCCGGTATCCCGATCCTGCTCGCCGCCGCGCTCGCGATGGGCGAGACGATCATGCCGCACAACTGGACCCCGCTGATCGTCCTCGCGCTGATGAGCCAGCTCGTCGGGCAGGGTCTGCTGATCTGGGCGCTGCCGCGCTTCTCGCCGCTCGTCATCGGACTGACCCTGCTCGTCCAGCCGGTCGTCGCGGCGGTCGCCGGATGGCTGATCTTCCACGAGACGCTGAGCGCCATCGAAATCTTCGGCGGCGCGATGGTCGCGGCGGCGCTCGTATTGATCCGGTTGCCGAGCCGCGCCGCGCGGCCTATCTGATGGCCATGGCCTCTATCCTGCCCGCCGATCCGACCCTCGACGAGATTCGCGCTGCGCTCGCACCGCTGATCGCCGAAAGCGCGGCGTTCGACGGGTTCAGCAATGAAGCACTTGCCGGCGCGGCCGAACGCCTCGGCGTCGACGCCGACGTCGCAAAGCTCGCCTTTCCCGGCGGCGCACGCGATATGGTCGACGCGTGGTTCGCGAGCGTCGACGCCGCGATGGCCGAGCGCTGGCCCGCCGGGAAGCTGGCGACGCTCAAGATCCGCGAGCGGATCACGACGCTTGTCGAGACGCGCATCGACCTGCTCGCCCCCCACCGCGAATCGCTGCGCCGCGCGCTGGCGCTGCTCGCGCTGCCGACCAACGCGCCACACGCCGCGAAGCTCGGCTGGCGCGCCGCCGACCTGATGTGGAACCTCGCCGGCGACACCGCGACCGATTTCAATCATTACAGCAAGCGCGCGATCCTTGGCGCAGTCTACGGCTCGACGATGGCGGTGTTCCTGAACGACGAGAGCGAGGATTTCGCCGAAACGCGCGCTTTCCTTGCACGCCGGATCGGCGAGGTGATGCGCTTCGAGAGCTGGAAGCATCGCCGCGCCGCACGCAGCATCGAACGGCCGAGCCTGGCCCGCTTCGTCGGGCGGCTGCGCTATCCCGGCCGCTGACCGGTTTCGATAAAGGACTGGCGCCGCGCGATT
>Ga0209257_1003382_pt1 | contig 13774 bp, 13 predicted proteins | sample AraplaCvi_mCL_r2_FD_184277 | JGI IMG/M metagenome (GOLD analysis project Ga0209257, IMG submission 184277) | Arabidopsis root microbial communities from North Carolina, USA - plate scrape MF_Cvi_mCL_r2 (SPAdes) (version 2) | ecosystem: Host-associated > Plants > Roots > Endosphere | place: USA...
CGCAAACGCGCGTAACGGCGCGTCTTCCGACGCCCCGTTACGCTTTGCGTAGCACCGCATGACTGGAGGTAATGGAGTGTTTCGCAAGCCTCTTGTGGATCAAAGGCGGTAGAGGATCTGGTCGTTCCAGAAGCGGTCGAGGCGCTGGAGCAGCTTGTTCATCTGGGAGAACTCGCCCTCGCCGATGCCGCCGACCTTTTCGATCGAGCCGATATGGCGCTCGTAGAGCTTGCCGACGGTTTCGGCGATCGCCTGGCCTTCCGGCGTCAGGCTGATGCGGACCGAGCGGCGGTCGATGCGCGAGCGCTGGTGGTTGATGAAGCCGAGGTCGACCAGCTTCTTGACGTTGTAGGAGACGTTGGAGCCGAGGTAATAACCGCGGGAGCGCAGCTCGCCGGCCGTCAGTTCCGAATTGCCGATGTTGAACAGCAGGAGAGCCTGGACGGCGTTGACGTCGTCGCGACCCTGGCGGTCGAACTCGTCCTTGATCACATCGAGGAGACGGCGATGCAGGCGTTCGACCAGATGCAGCGACTCCATGTAGAGGTTGCGAATGGTTTCTTCATGCGGATCTGCTACTGCCGTTACCGCCTGCGGCTTCAGTTTCGTGTTCATCATGACTGCCTCATCCTGTTTTGTTTGGCGGTGTTTGTTTTCTTCCCGCCTTGAGACAGACACTATCCAATACGCATAAAATTCGACTTAAAACATAGGCTTAACAAGCGCTTAACGCGTTTCCTCGAATTCCCGCGGCTCTTTGCCGACCGGCTTCCCCCCTATCTCGACGTCAGTCAAATCAACTACTTAGTTGCGATTTTTCGACAAAATCCAGCCGTCAAAGCTTTAACATCAAGGTGAATCAATCCTTACCCGCTCCGCCTTGCGGCGTGCTTCGACCCATAGGGAGAGCCGAAACACGACATAAAGCGCGGCGACGAGGCCGTGCATGAGCGGGACGAGACGATTGTGTCCGAAGATCTCCGGCCAGACGATATACATCGACACCTGCGAGATCGCCGCAATCGCCCAGAGCACGGGTCCCCAGGAGACGGTGAGCCAGAGGCCGAGCGAGGCGACCGGAAACAGAACGGCAAGCGAAGACGCCGCCACCTTCCAGGGAAGCGTCAAGAGATCGAAGCGAGCCATGCCCTTCAGCGAATAGCCGACCAGCATGGCCCAGTATTGCAGGCCGAACCAGAAACAGGTGACCGCAACCAGTCTCAGGAAGATCACGTAGAGAATTTCGGTCAGCGTGCGCTTCGGCACCGTGAGTGAATCGGGTTCCATGGCCGCCACCATAACGGCGGGACGTTCCGTCCGCCAGCACCTGCAAGCGGCACGCATGCGGCGATCCCGCCCATTCATAATCGTTCGGCCGCATGATATGGACCCCACAAGCACGAGAACGGAGACATCAGTCATGGACAAGACGCATCTGGTCGACGAGATCACCGGCCATCGCCGCATGCGGCGCAACCGCAAGGCGGACTGGACGCGCCGGCTGGTGCAGGAAAACCGGCTGACGGTCGACGACCTGATCTGGCCGATCTTCATCGTGCCCGGCACCGGCATCGTCGATCCGATCGCCGCCATGCCCGGCGTCAACCGCATGAGCGTCGACAAGGCCGTCGAAGCGGTGAAGGAAGCGGCAGATCTCGGCATTCCGGCGATCGCCACCTTCCCCGATATCGAGATGGAGCTGCGCGACGAGACCGGCTCCAACAGCCTCGTCGCCAACAACCTGATCAACCAGGCGACCGCCGCCTTCAAGAAGGCCGTGCCGAATATCGGCATCATTACCGACGTGGCGCTCGATCCGTTCACCAGCCACGGCCATGACGGCATCCTGCGCGACGGCGTCATCGTCAACGACGAGACGGTCGACCAGATCGTCCGCGCGGCCGTCATGCAGGCGGACGCAGGCGCCGACATCATCGCGCCGTCGGAAATGATGGACGGCCGGATCGGCGCCATCCGCCGCGGCCTCGATGCGGCTGGCCACCAGGATGTCGGCATCATGTCCTATGCGACGAAATTCTCGTCCGGCTTCTACGGCCCCTATCGCGAGGCGATCAACACCAGCGGCCTCCTGAAGGGCGACAAGAACAGCTATTACATCTCGCCGGCCAACGGCACCGAAGCTGTCCGCGATGCGGCCCTCGACGTCGAGGAAGGCGCCGACATGCTGATGGTCAAGCCCGGCATCGCCTATCTCGACATCTGCTGGCGCATCAAGGAGGCCTTCGGCCTTCCCGTCTTCGCCTACCAGGTTTCAGGCGAATACACCCAGATCAAGGCGGCGGCGATGAATGGCTGGATCGACGGCGACCGGATCATGATGGAGACGCTGCTCTGCTTCAAGCGCGCCGGCTGCGACGGGATTCTCTCTTATTTTGCGGTGGACGTGGCAAAGAAGCTGGCAAAAGCCGCTTGAGTCTTGTTGCCGGGACGGTTTCTTCCCATATCATCGGGGAGAAACCGGAGATATTGAAACCATGAGCCTCGACCCGAACCCGACCTATGCCGCACCGGACGATTGGCGCGCCTATAGCGGCGTTCTTTCGCGCCGGGTGTTCGCCTTCATCATCGACTACGTGATCGTGCTCCTGCTCTGCATTCCGGCCGCGGTCGTGGTGTTCTTTCTCGGCATCATCACGCTCGGCCTCGGCTTCATGCTCTATCCGGTGCTGTTCGTGATCGTCGCCCTTCTTTATTTCGGGATGACGCTCGGCGGCCCCGCCCAAGCCTCGCCCGGCATGCGCGCCATGGGGATCGCCATGGCGCGGATCGACGGCCGGCGGATGGATTTCCTGACCGCCATGGCGCATACGGTGATCTTCTGGATCATCAATTCCGTGCTGACGCCGCTCATTCTGCTCGCGGGCCTGTTCATCGAGCGCTCGCGCCTCGTGCATGACCTGCTGCTCGGCACGGTCGTGGTCCGTACGCCGTAACGATTACGCCACTGGCCAAAAGTTTATGGCGCATGCCGGCTGCTAGTCGCAGCACATGGTTGACGTTTTACTTTTATGCGCCATGGTATGACATTTACGACACCAAAGACCGGACTGCCACGACGCAATGAACACCCAGGCAACGCCCTCACCGCAGTTCTATCTGACGGCCCCGGCAGTTTGTCCCTATCTGCCGGGTGAAATGGAGCGAAAGGTCTTCACTCACCTGGTCGGCCCGCGCGCCGCCGAGATGAACGACCTGCTGACCCAGGGCGGTTTCCGCCGTTCGCAGAACATCGCCTATCGGCCTGCCTGCGAATCCTGCCGCGCGTGCGTCTCCGTGCGCATCCTTGCGCATGAATTCGAACCGGTGCGGTCGATGAAACGGGTTCTCGCCGCCAATCGCGACGTGATCGCGACGGTCTATCCGGCGCAGCCTTCGACCGAACAGTTCTCTCTCTTCCGCCATTATCTCGACGACCGCCACCAGCGGGGCGGCATGTCCGACATGTCGGCACTCGACTATGCGATCATGGTCGAAGACACGCATGTCAACACCCGCGTCATCGAGTACCGCCGCCGCGAGCCGGGTTCCGGCATCCGAACCGAGGCGAAGGGAGAGCTGCTTGCCGTCGCTCTCACCGACATGATGAGCGACGGCCTGTCGATGGTCTATTCCTTCTTCAATCCCGAGTATGAAAAGCGCTCGCTCGGCACGTTCATGATCCTCGACCACATCGCCCGCACGAGAACGCTCGGCCTGCCGCATGTCTATCTCGGCTACTGGGTGAAGGGTTCGGCGAAGATGGGTTACAAGACCCGCTTCCAGCCGCAGGAACACCTGACCCCGCGCGGCTGGGAAATCTTCGATCCCGCCACGGACATCTGAAACGACCCCATGAACGATCATACGAAGGGCCTCGTGCTCACCTCGATCGGCGGACTTGCGCTTTCCTTCGACGTGCCGCTCGTGCGCCTCGGGCAAGGCGAGATGTGGTCGACGGTCGCGGTGCGCAGCACGGCCACCTTCGCCGCCGCCATCCTCCTGTGGCTGCTCGTCCGCCGCTTCGGTTCCAGCCGCCCGGTTCTGATTCCCGGCAAGGCGGGGCTTGCCGCCGGGTTCTGCTACGGCATCTCGACGATCGCCTTCCTCGGGGCCGTGTTCAACACGGCGACGGCGAATGTCGTCTTCATCGTCGCCTCAACGCCGATGTATGCCGCCATTCTCGGCTGGCTGATCCTCAAGGAACGCCCCTCGCCGTCGACGCTGATCGCCATGCTGGTGATGTTTTCGGGCGTCGGCCTGATCGTCTCGGGCGGCCTTGCCGGCGGCCATATCCTCGGCGATACCCTTGCGACAACCGCCTCCTTCCTGCTGGCGCTGGCGATCACGCTCAGCCGGGCGGCACGGATCGACATGGGGTTCGTGCCGCTGGTGGCGACCATCATTCCGGCGGCGGTCGGGCTTTCCTTCGTCGGCGTATCCTTGCTTGCCGGCACGGGCGGTTTTTCGATCGCCAATCCCTTCTGGGTGCTGTTCGACGGCGCGATCATGATGCCGCTCGCCTTCTGGTGCCTGGCGACCGGTCCGAAATACCTCTCCGGCCCCGAGGTCGGCATGTTCTATCTGCTCGAAACCATTCTCGCGCCGATCTGGGTCTGGCTGATCTTTTCCGAAGTCCCGTCCAGCCAAACGCTGCTGGGCGGGTCGATCCTGGTGCTCGCTCTGATCGGGTATTCTGCGTGGCAGATGCGGCGCGTGTAGAGGTTGCGGGTCAAGGTGCCAGTGTCGCGAACGATTTGATATTTGCCCGCACAAGCTCCTGTGATAGCATCAAAACACCACCACAGGTCGCAAACAATGAGTGCAAAAAGTACTGTTCAGAAGACTACCATTCAAAAGATCGGCCAAAACCACGTCATCGTCTTGCCGCAAGAGGCCCTTGTCCGTCTTGGTTGGAAAGAAGGCCAGATGCTGGAGCTTCGCACCGACGATACCGGCATCGAACTGTTCGATCCCAAGACGGTTTCGGATGAGGATTTCCAGCGTCAGCTCCTCTCCGCCAAAATGGCGATGAGGAAGTATCACGTAAGCCCTCAGCGTGCTCGCCAAAAGCTGATCACCCCGCAAACTTCCCACTTCTCGGAAAGCCCTTCGGAACCGCGCGGCCGGCGGTGGCGCGGTCGGCGATCCATTCGAGGAGCTCGTCCTTGTTGCGGGTGAACGAGCGGCCGGCGCTGTCTTCCCAGGAAAGTCCGTCGGCAATGGTGAAGCAACGGATGTCGGAAATGCCGCCGTCCTTGTAGCGCTGCAGGCGAACGCCCTTGCCGCGGGTCATTTCCGGCAACTGGGCGAGCGGGAAGACCAGCAGCTTGCGATTTTCGCCGACGACCGCGACGTGATCGCCCGAGACCGGCACGACCAGTTTCGCCTCGTCGGGCATGGCGACGTTCATGATCTGCTTGCCCTTGCGGGTATTGGCGACCATCTCGCTCTCGGCCACGACGAAACCGTTGCCAGCGGTCGAAGCAAGGATCAGCTTGCGCTGCGGGTCATGGACGAAGGCGGTCAGGATGTCCTGGTCGTTCTCCATGTCGACGATGATGCGGATCGGCTCGCCATGGCCACGGCCGCCCGGCAGCTTGTCGGCGCCGAGCGTGTAGACCTTGCCGCCCGTGGTGACGAGCAGCAGCTTGTCGGTGGTCTGCGCCGTGAACGCGATCTTCGGGCCGTCGCCTTCCTTGAAGGTGAGCGTCGATGTGTCCGAGATGTGGCCCTTCAGCGCGCGGATCCAGCCCTTCTGGGAGACGACGACGGTGATCGGCTCCTTCTCGATCATCGCCTGGTTGATCGCCTCGATATCGGCATCCGGCGCGTCGGCGAAGGTCGTCAGGCGCGCATAAGGTTTGCCGCGGCCCTTGGCGAAATTCTTGCGGACGTCCTGGATCTCGTGCTCGATGACCCGCCACTGCTTGTCCTCGGAGGCGAGCAGCGCCTCGATATCCGCCTTTTCCTTGGTCAGATTGTCGTTTTCGGTGCGGATCTCGAATTCTTCGAGCTTGCGCAAGTTGCGCAGCCGCATGTTGAGGATCGCGTCGGCCTGGATGTCGGTGAGCGACCAGCGCTCCATCATGACAGGCTTCGGTTCGTCCTCCTCACGGATGATGCGGATCACCTCGTCGATATTGAGGTAGGCGATCAGCAGGCCGCCGAGGATTTCCAGGCGCCGGTCGATCGCCGCCAGGCGGAAGCGCGAGCGGCGGACGAGCACGTCACGGCGATGCGCCAGCCATTCCAGCAGCACTTCGTTGAGCGCCATCACCTTGGGCACGCGGCCCATGGAGAGCACGTTCATGTTGAGCGGCAGGCGGGTTTCCAGCTCGGACAGCTTGAACAGCGATTCCATCAGCAGGGTCGCATCGACCGTGCGGTTCTTCGGCACCAGCACGACGCGCACGTCTTCGGCCGATTCGTCGCGCACGTCTTCGAGAAGCGGCAGCTTGCGGGCGAGCAAGAGCTCGGCGATCTTCTCGATCAGCCGCGACTTCTGCACCTGGTACGGGATTTCGGTGACGACGATCTGGTAGCCGCCCCGGCCGAGATCCTCGACCACCCAGCGGGCGCGGACACGAAAACCGCCGCGGCCGGTCTTGTAGGCCTCGACGATGGACTCTCTGCTGTCGATGATGATGCCGCCGGTCGGAAGGTCGGGACCTTCGATACCGCCCTTGGCTGGCTCGGCAGGATCCGCCATCAGATCCTCGATGGTCGCCGTCGGATGCTTGATCAGATGCAGCGCCGCATCGCAGAGCTCATGGACGTTGTGCGGCGGGATCGACGTCGCCATGCCGACCGCGATGCCGGACGTACCGTTGGCCAGCAGGTTCGGGAAAGCGCCCGGCAGCACCACCGGCTCCGAATTCGATTCGTCGTAGGTATCGCGGAAATCCACCGCGTCCTGGTCGATGCCTTCGAGCAGCAGTTCGGAAACCGCCGTCATCTTGCTTTCGGTATAACGCATCGCGGCGGGGCTATCGCCGTCGATGTTGCCGAAATTACCCTGGCCGTTGACGAGCGGATAACGCTGCGAGAAATCTTGTGCGAGTCGCGCCAGCGCGTCATAGATCGACTGGTCGCCGTGCGGGTGGAAATTACCCATCACCTCGCCGACGATCTTGGCGCATTTTCGGAAGGCGGCGTTGGGGCGCAGGCCCATCTCGCTCATCGCGTAGACGATGCGGCGGTGGACAGGTTTCAGCCCGTCGCGCACGTCCGGCAGCGCGCGATGCATGATGGTGGAAAGCGCATAGGCGAGGTAACGCTCTTCGAGCGCTGCTTTCAGATCGACCGGCAGGATATTGTCGCCGCCGTCGCCGGAAGGTGGTGTCAGATTTTTTCCCATGGGCCTTGACTAGCGGAAAGCCCGATTCTCGGCAAGAAAGTAGCAGCGACAGCCTGTGGATGAAGGCTTTTCCCGGACTGGAATCAGTGTTTGGTTTACCCTGAATCGTCAGCCGCAATTTTGACGAAAGGAATGTGGAACACAGCCATAAACCTTTTACTCCGCTTGCCTATAAGGTGCCGCGAACAAGCAGACTGAACTATCGACAAACCCTAAACAATCGCGGGCCGGACCGTCGCCCGCCAGGAGGAACTCCAATGCAATACTCCACCAAGGCCCGGCTTCTGCTCGCCGGCGCAGCGCTTTCGACTTTCGCGGGCCCGGCCTTTGCGCTCGACGGCAACGATCTCGTCGCCAAGATCAACAACGCGATCTCCATCCAGGGCGGCGCCGGCTTCTCGGCGGAAAAGGCCGTCGTCAGCGGGTCGAACGTGACCCTCACCAATGCCAAGTTCCTGATCGAAGCCGGCAAGCAGAGCCTGCCGCTCGGCACCGTGAAGTTCGAGGGCGTCGAAGAGGACAACGGCGGATACACGGTCGACAAGGTCACCTTCGACAATATCAACGCCACCGAGGACAAGACCACCTTCACCGCATCGGACATCTCGATCAGCGGCCTCACCGTGCCGGCCAACGCGACCGGCGACGGGCTCGATGCGATCCTGCTCTACGACGAAGCCCATGTCGGCAAGATCGCGGCCACCGTCGACGGCAAGCCGGCCTTCTCGATCGACGAAACGAACGTCACCACCGAAATCGCCGACGACCACTCCTCGGTCGGTTTCGACCTCGAGATCAATGGCATCAAGAGCGACCTCAGCATCGTCGATGACGCGCAGGCGAAGGACACCCTGCAGCAGCTCGGCATCACCTCGCTTGACGGCAAGGTCGCCATGTCCGGCAGCTGGACGCTGAAGGACGGCACGCTCGACATCGACGAATACGGCCTCGATTTCGCCAAGGTCGGGAAGATCAACCTCGCCTTCAGCATGTCCGGCTACACGCTCGACTTCATCAAGTCGGCGAACGAAACGGCCAAGGCGATGGAAAACAATCCGAACAAGGAAGAAGCCCAGCAGGCCGCAGGCCTCGCTATGCTCGGCCTGATGCAGCGCCTCACCTTCAACAGCGCCGAAATCCGCTTCGAGGACGCCGGCATCACCAAGAAGGCGCTCGACTACGCCGGCAAGAGCCAGGGCACCACCGGCGAAGCCATGGCGCAGATGCTGAAGGGCATGACGCCGATGATGCTGGCGCAATACAACGTGCCGGAACTGCAGAACATGGTGAGCGCCGCCGTCAACACCTATCTCGACAAGCCGGGCAGCTTCACGGTCACCGCGGAACCGGCCGATGCCGTTCCCTTCCCGATGATCATGGGCGCTGCGATGGGCGCTCCGAACACGTTGCCGAAGGTCCTCGGCGTCAAGGTCACCGCCAACGACTGAGCGGTCATGCCCCAGAACGGAAAAGCCCCGGCAATCTTTTGCCGGGGCTTTTTTATGTTCGCGTCGAACGTTTCCGTACTATTCCAGAACCTGGATCACGGTCCGGGTCTGCGGATTGACGATGACGCGGCGGTCGTTGACGACCGTGTAGGCGTAATCGTTATAGCCATCCACCGTATGCACCTCGACCGTGTCCGGAAGGGCGGCCCCGACTGCGATCTCGCCCTGATAGGAAACCGAGGGAACGCTCTGCTCCATGACGTAGGTGCGAACCGCGCCGGGCAGGACGACGGTCGAGCTGGTGGTGACCGGATCCTGGGTGACGATCGTCGTCTGGGCGTAAGCTGCGCCCGAGAGTGCGATCAGGACCGCCGACGCGGCCAGTAGGGTCTTGCGCATGTCTTTTCTCCCTGTGCTTCTGCTGCCCTAACAACACAAGCGCGCGGATATGGTTCCGCTATCGCGCTTGACACCGGGAAAGCCCCGGCCGGCATCTTGACGCCACGGGCAGGCGCGAGCGACAAGATTGTGATGGCGAGGCGGGGAGAGACGACCAGGCATCGGCAAATGTCGTTTTGACGAGAGGCTTGTGTTTCATGCTGTCCTGGCTTGCGGCCGACACCCAGACAATCGAAACCCTCGACGGCGCAGGCCAGCGGTTCGAGCCGGCGCGTCCCTCCTATTACAGCGGACGGCCTAAAAACCCGCTGCAGCGGCTGCTGACCGCGCGGCGTGATTTCCTGTCGATCTGGCGGCAGAGCGACTATTCCGAGCGGGTCAGCCAGATCAGGCTGTTCGGCCGGCAGATCGTCGCGGTGAACTCCCCCGAAGCGATCAAATACGTAGTCGCGACGCGGCACGAGAATTTCGAGCGGAAGACGCCGCAGATGCGCCGCGCGCTCGAATACCTGCTCGGCGACGGCCTGTTCATCTCGGACGGAGAGACCTGGAAACAGCGGCGGCCGCTGGTGTCCGACATCGTCCACAAATACCGGGTACCGGCCTTCGGCAGCATCATGAAGGACACGTCGCTCGAACTCGTCGAGCGCTGGACGAAGCTTGGCGAGGGTGCCTCCGTCAACGTGCTTTATGAAATGGCAGGCCTGACCGCGGAGATCATCTCCCGCAGCGTCTTCGGAAACGATCTCGGCGAGGAACAGGCCGGCAGCGTGACGGACGGCTTCAGCAGCTATCAGGCGCTGATCGACTCCATCAACATCGGTTATTTCCTGGGTTTCGACGAAGGCCTGCCGCTGGTGAAGACCCCCTCGCTGCGCCGTTCGGTGAAGCGTATCCACACCATTATCGACCGGGTCATCGAGGATCACCTCGCCGGCAGGGGCGACGACAATTCCATGGTCGAGCTGCTGATCCGCCGGCAGCAGCGCAATCCCGAACTGAAGCTCGACGTGGTGGCGCTGCGCAACGAGGCGGCCACCATCTTCATGGCCGGCCATGAGACGACGGCGGCGACGCTCACCTGGGCCTGGTATCTGCTGTCCAGAGCGCCCTGGGTCGAGGAAGCCGTGCATGCGGAGATCGAAACGGTCTGCGGCAGCAACGTGCCTAATGTGGACGACGTGGCGAAGCTGAAATGGTGCACGGCGGTGATCGAGGAAGCGCTGCGGCTCTATCCGCCGGTGCCGATCCTCGCCCGCCAGGCCAAGCAGGCCGACCGCATCGGCACGCTCGACATCAAGCCGGCCTCGCTGGTGATGATCGTACCCTGGATCCTGCACCGGACCCCGTCCCTTTTCGAGGATCCGCATCGCTTCAATCCGGAGCGTTTCATGGGGGGCAAGCGGCCGGTGCCCTACAGCTATATCCCGTTTGCGAGCGGTCCGCGCATCTGCCCCGGACTGCAGTTCGGGCTGACGGAATCGATCCTGTGCCTAGCGGTGCTCGCCCAACGGTTCCGGCTGCGGGTGCGGGAAGGCCACAAGGTGGAGCCCATCTGCCGGCTGACGCTCAGGCCCCGCGGCGGCCTGCCCGTCACGCTGCATCGACGGTGAGCGGCAAGATGGAAGAGAGCCGACCGCTGGAACACCACCACAAGGCGACGAAACGCAAGGCCTGGATTTTCGAAGAGGGCGCGCCGCTTCGCCTTTCGGATTTCCTTGCCGGCGGCGAGGCCCGGCGTCGCTTCCTTAAACATCTGCGCCGGGAAACCCCGCGCGACATCCGCGACCTTCTGATGGTCTTCGCCTTCAAGATGCTGCCGGCGAGCGCCGTCTCGAATATCGGCGGTTTTCTCGGCCGCCATGTCATACCGCGCCGATACAAGGCGATGTCGGCCCGGGCGCGCGAGAATTTCCGCATTATCCGGCCGGAAGCCTCAGAAGCGCAGATCGAGGCGTGGCTCGGGGAATTCGCGGATTCGCAGGGGCGGCAGCGGGCGGAATATGCCGTGATGCGGCGTCTTGCGGCCAATACCGGGAACATCCGTTTTGTCGGCGCGGAAAACCTCGTCCAGCAGTGTACCGGCCAGCCTGTCATCTTCATCGGCCTGCATATCGCCAATTGGGAGGTCGCCTGGCAGTCGCTGGTCGCCATGGGCCTGGACCTGACCGGCAGCTACGATCCGCCGAAGCGCCGCATGCACCACTGGCTGGTCAACCGCGAGCGACGACGCGACGGCCTGACGGTGCTGAAACCCGGAAAGGATGCCGTCCGTCCGGCGCTTCAGACGCTGAAAGACAACGGCAACCTGATCGTCTTCTGCGACGAGGGGTTCGAAGGCAAGGTCAGAGCCCCGCTGTTCGGCCGGCCGGCGCACCTGCAGGGCAATTATGCCTTCGTCGCCCGTCTCGCCCGCAAGACAGACGCGCTGCTCTATCCGGTCTACGTGACCCGCGACCGCGGCACGCATTTCACCTTCCGCACGATCGAGCCCTTCCGGCTGCCGCCGGAGGAAACTCCCGGCAGCCGCCTGATCGACGACGTGAAGCTGATCAATTCCGTGGTCGAACCGGTCGTCGCCGAACACCTCGCCCAATGGTTTTTCGTCGCCCACCGGATCGTCCCGCTCTAAAGCGGCCCTAGATGAAAGCGTCTTTAGCGGAGATTTCGTCCCATGAATTTACCCGTCCATTCATCCGCCCGGACAGCCTGCCCTACCATCGATGCGGTGATCGAGAACGCGCTTGCCGCCAGGCGCCTCGTCGGCACCGTCGTGATGGTCGCCAAGGACGGCGAGATCGTCTACCGCCGCGCCGCCGGGTTTGCGGACCGGGAAGCGGGCCTGCCTGCCCGCGAGGATACGATCTTCCGGCTCGCCTCGGTGACCAAGCCGATCGTCACGATCGCCGCCATGCGGCTCGTCGAACAGGGCCGCATCGGCCTCGACGATCCGGTGACGAAATGGCTGCCCGACTTTCGGCCCCGCCTCGAAGACGGTTCCGAACCGGACATCCTCATCCGTCACCTTCTCACCCACACATCCGGCCTCAGCTATTGTTTCCACCTCGAAGACGGGCCCTATGTCCGCGTCGGCGTTTCCGATGGCGTCGACCAGCCGGGCCTTTCGCTCGACGAAAACCTGCGCCGCATCGCCTCGGTGCCGCTGCTCTTTGCGCCCGGCACCGGCTGGCAATATTCGGTCTCCATGGACGTTGTCGGCGGCGTCATCGAGAAGGAGACCGGCAAACGTTTGGGCGAGGCGGTCGCTGAACTGGTGATGCAGCCGCTCGGCCTCTCCGATACCGGTTTCACCGTCACCGACCGCAATCGTCTGGCCGCTCCCTATGTCGACGGGTCGCCCGAACCGAAGCGGATGAGCGGCACGGAAAAGGTCCGCGCTCTCGACGGGTCGGTGATGTTCGCGCCCGACCGCATCTTCGACCCCTCCTCCTATCATTCGGGCGGCGGCGGCATGGCCGGGACGGCCTCCGACGTGCTGACCGTGCTCGAGACCATCGCCAGGAGCGGCGCGCCGCTGCTCTCCGAAAACACGGTCGAGGCGATGACGACCAACCAGATCGGCGACCTGCTGGAGCCGACCCGGCCGGGCTTCGGCTTCGGTTTCGGCTGGGCGATCGTGCTCGATCCGGCAAAGGCGGGCCTGCCGGTCTCGCCCGGTTCGCTGCAATGGGGCGGCGTCTACGGCCACCACTGGTTCATGGATCGGGCGAGGAAGGTCACGCTGGTGGGGCTGACCAATACGACGCTCGAAGGCATGTGGGGCCAGTTCACCCTCGACCTGAAAAAAGCCGTGGCCGCCGACCTTTAGGCCGGGCAACCTCAGAGATCGAATCAAAAAGCCCGGCACCTGGCCGGGCTCTTCCGTTGTTCAGGGAACTCAGTCCTTCTTCGGCGTCGGCATGACGCGGAGGGCCAGTTCGCGCAGCTGCTGCGGGGTGGCCGGCGACGGGGCACCCATCAGGAGATCCTGGGCCTGCTGGTTCATCGGGAACAGCGTGACTTCGCGCAGGTTCTTGGCACCGACGAGCAGCATGACGATACGGTCGATGCCGAAGGCAGCGCCGCCATGCGGAGGCGCGCCGTACTGGAAGGCGCGGTACATGCCGCCAAAGCGGTCCTCGACATCCGTCTGGCTGAGGCCGACCTTTTCGAAGGCCTTGACCATCAGTTCCGGCGACTGGTTGCGGATCGAGCCCGAAGCGATTTCGAAGCCGTTGCAGACCGCGTCATACTGGAATGCCTTGATCGTCAGCGGATCCTGGCCGTCCAGCGCCTCGATGCCGCCCTGCGGCATGGAGAACGGGTTGTGGGCGAAATCGAGCTTCTTTTCTTCCTCGCTCCATTCGTAGAACGGGAAGTCGACGATCCAGCACATTTCGAAACGATCGCGGTCGACGAGATTCAGCTCCTCACCGGCGCGGGTGCGGGCTTCGCCGGCGAACTTGTAGAACTTGGCCGGATCGCCGGCGACGAAGAAGCAGGCGTCGCCGTCATCGAGGCCGAGCTGGGTGCGGATCGCCTCGGTACGCTCCTCGCCGATGTTCTTGGC
>Ga0209257_1003384_pt1 | contig 13772 bp, 15 predicted proteins | sample AraplaCvi_mCL_r2_FD_184277 | JGI IMG/M metagenome (GOLD analysis project Ga0209257, IMG submission 184277) | Arabidopsis root microbial communities from North Carolina, USA - plate scrape MF_Cvi_mCL_r2 (SPAdes) (version 2) | ecosystem: Host-associated > Plants > Roots > Endosphere | place: USA...
GTCGGCATAGGTCTGGCGCATCTGCACCCGCTTCTTCGCGGTCGCCATGCGGATGGTGAGCGCCTTCTCCTTGGCCTTGGCTTCGGCAAGCTTCGCCTGCAGGCGCGCGAGATCCTCGTCGTGACGGGCGAGCGCCTCCTCGACCGCCTTCTGCTCGCCTTCCAGCATCTTCGCCGTCTCGGACAGCTTGCGCTTGGCGAGCAGCGCACCCTTGGCGAGATCGTCGCGGCCCTTGGAAATCGCGAACTCCGCCTTCTCCGCCCAATCGGCCTCGGCGGCGGTGAGCTGCTCCAGCTTGCGCTGGATCTCCTTCTTCTCGGTGATGGTGCGCACCGCGGCCGAGCGCACCTCGACCAGCGTGTCCTCCATCTCCTGGATCATCAGCCGCACCATCTTCTCCGGGTCCTCGGCATGGTCGAGGAGCGAGTTGATGTTGGCGTTCACGATGTCGGTCAAACGCGAGAAAATACCCATGGCAGTCGATTCCTTCGGCGGATGTCGGATTGGGATTCGGGGAGAGGGACGGCGTCTAGAACAGGATGGCGCCGAGCACGATGCCGGCCACGAAAAAGCCCCAGTCCGCCGCGGTTCGGCGGCTCAGATAGGCGCGGATGCGGTCGATCAGGCCATCGGCCTCGTTGGCAAAGCGGTAATAGCGGTAGTGGCGCGTCTCGTCGGTCATGATGCTCTCCAGGTCAAAACGACACGCCTCTATAGGCAGAAGTCGTGCCAAGCCCAGATTCTAACCAGATCAAAGACTTAGTGAATGTTCGCCCATTACTATGGCGATACTCACTCGACAATTTCGCCATCTCTAGCGAATATCGCCACCATGGCGGAGAACCTGCAGCAGCTTCCGGGCCTCATCGGCTCCGATCCGGCCTTCCGGGAGGTGCTGGAGCAGGTCTCGCGCCTCGCGCCGCTGGACCGTCCGGCCTTGGTGATCGGCGAGCGCGGCACCGGCAAGGAGCTGATCGCCGAGCGCATGCACTACCTCTCGCGGCGCTGGGAGGGGCCGTTCGTGAAGGTGAATTGCGCGGCGCTCAGCGAGACCCTGCTGGAGACCGAGCTGTTCGGCCACGAGGCCGGCGCCTTCACCGGCGCACGCAACCGGCATCGCGGAAGGTTCGAGCGCGCCGACGGCGGCACGCTGTTCCTGGACGAGATCGCGACCGCTTCCGCACGCGTGCAGGAGCAGGTGCTGCGGGTGATCGAATACGGCGAATACGAGCGCGTGGGCGGCGAGCGCGTGATGACGACCGACGTGCGGGTGATCGCCGCCACCAATGTCGATCTACCGGAGATGGCGGCGAAAGGCACGTTCCGCGCCGATCTTCTGGATCGGCTGGCCTTCGACGTCGTGACCTTGCCGCCGCTCCGCGCCCGGCCCGCCGATATCCTGGATCTCGCCAATGCCTTCGGCCTCGCCATGGCAAAGACCTTGGGGCTGCCGCTTTTCCCCGGCTTCTCGAAAGCCTGCGAGGAGACGCTGCTGCGCTATGCCTGGCCCGGCAATGTGCGCGAGCTGCGCAATGTCGTGGAGCGCGCCGTTTATCGCGCCGACGGCGAAGCGCCGATCGATGCGATCGCGCTCGATCCGTTCGAGAGCCCCTGGCGGCCCGGACAGACGACTGCACCCACCCAGGAGGCGGCGCCGCTGCCCAAGGATTTCACGGCGGCGGTGGCGGCGTTCGAGCGCGACCTGGTGCAGCGCGCCATGGCGGCCGCAGACGGCAAGCAGAGCGAGGCCGCGGCGGCACTGGGCCTGGGTTATCACCAGTTCCGGCGGCTGCTGCGGAAATACGCCTAAGCGCTTCAGCGGAACGTCGTGCCCGTCAGCTTCTCGCTCAGAGTCCAAAGCCGCTCCGCCAGCATCGGGTCGCGGGCCCAGGGACGCACGCCGAGCAGTTCCTGGGAGTCGGCGGGTTCCGGACGGGCGATGTTGCAGTTCTCGCAATAGACCCCGCCCATGCCGTTCAGCCGCTCGCCGACCGCGCACCAGACTTGGGTGGACGCGCCCTGCGCGATGGTCTTCTTGTTGTTCTCGGGATCGACCACCGGCCTGCCCTGCGCGTCGAGATAGCCCATGCCCTTCAGCCGCGCCTCATCGTAGCTGTGGCGGCCGAGGTCGGTCGCGACGATGCCGCCGGGATGCAGCGAGAAGGCGCGCACGCCATGGCGCTCGCCGATGCGATCGAGATGCAGGGCGAAGAGCGCATTGGCGCTTTTCGACTGGCCATAGGCTTTCCAGGGATCGTAGGCGCGCCGCTCGAAGTTGGGATCGTCGAAATCGACGCCGCCGAAATGATGGCCGCGCGACGAGAGCGCGACCACCCGTGCGCCCTTGGCCGCCTTCAACGCCGGCCAGAGCGCTTGCGTCAGCTGGAAGTGGCCGAGATGGTTGGTCGAGAATTGCAGCTCATAGCCCCGTGCATCGCGGTTGAGCGTCGGCAACGCCATGATGCCGGCGTTGTTCATGAGAATGTCGAGCTTCGGGTTCGTAGCCAGGAATCGCGCGGCAAAGGCATCGATCGATTTCGGATCGGCCAGGTCGAGGCTCTCGAGCGTCACGTTGCGAAACGCGGCAAGCGCCTTGCGCGCCTTGGTGAGGTCGCGCGCCGGGACGGTCACTTTCGCCCCCGCCGCGGTGAAGACCCGCACGGATTCGAGGCCGAGACCCGCATAGCCGCCGGTGACGACGACCGTCTTGCCGCTGAGATCATGCCCCTTGATGACGTCCTCGGCGGTCGAGGAAGCGCGGAAATCGGAATCGATCGGGGCTTGCGGCGATGACATGGACGGCTCCTGGTCTGATTTAACCAAAAGAAAGTCGGGACTTGCTGCAGCCGCCTCCCTCGTCCTGTACGCGGGAGAGGTAAGGGAGCCTCAGGGCGTCACAGCCAGCCGGCCTTCCTGAATCGCCAGTACAAGCCGGCGCAGATGATGGCGATAAACACCATCGTGGCGTAGAAGCCATATTGCCAGTTCAATTCAGGCATATGCGTGAAGTTCATGCCGTAGATGCCGGTGACGGCGGTCGGAACCGCCAGCATGGCGGCCCAGGCGGCGAGCTGCTTCATCACCTCGTTCTGCTTCATCGCATTCAGCAGCATCTTCGATTCCACCACCGTCTTCACCATTTCGCGCAAGGCGTCGATCCGCTCCAGCATGATGTGGCTGTGGTCATAGACGTCGCGGAAATAGGGATGCGTGTTGGCGTCGATGATCGGCACGTCGTAGCGCATCAGGCGCTGGCAGATGTCCGGGAGCGGCGCCACCGCATGGCGCATCTCCAGGAGATCGCGGCGGAGCTCGGCGATCTCCTCCAGCGCGTCGCGCTCCTCCTTGCCGGCGAAGATGCGCTCTTCGAGATCCTCCACCAGCTCTTCCAGATGGTCGATGATCGGGAAGTAGCGGTCGACGATGAAGTCCATCAGGGCATAGACGATGAAGTCCTCGCCCTTCTTCAGCTTCTCCGGCGCGTTCTCGCAACGGGCCCGGACGTCGGCATAGCCCATGGACGGGCCGTGCCGGACCGAGATCACATAGCCCTTGCCGACGAAGAAGCAGGTCTCGCCCATCGCGACATGCTCGCCGACGAACTGGCCGGTCTTCATGACGACGAACAGGGTCTCGCCATAGACCTCGAGCTTCGGGCGCTGGTGGGCGCGATAGGCGTCCTCGATGGCGAGGTCATGCAGGCCGAAATAGCCTTGGAGCTTGATCAGGACGTCCTGGGTCGGCTCGTGCAGGCCGATCCAGATGACCCGGCCGGCTTTGGGCTTCATCTGCTCCGGATCATTGATGTCGAGATCGGTGACCCGGCGGCCGTTCTCATAGGCGGCGCAGTTGACGACAGTGGCCATGATGGGCTCCGGAAAGCGGCTCTCCTGGCGGCTGATTAACCGATGGCACCAACCGCGGCAAGCCGCTTCAAAATCGCCCGGATTGCGGGGACCAAAAATGGACAGGGCGGCCGCCCTCCGGTAGCCTCTCCGGGTTCCCGGGCGGGGGGCCCGCAACCCTGGCTTTTCAGGCAGTTATGAAAGAAATCCGGCAAAGCTTACATTTTCCGGAACCGGATCGCCGGTTCGGGCGACGGACCAGATGAAGCTGGCCGGATCGCGGGGGAAGAGCGGCGACGGCACTGCCGAGGTCGCGCTGTTGCAGCGCGTCGCCGGCGGAGACCGCAACGCCTTCGCCGAGCTCTACCGCCGCCTGCAGCGGCCGCTCTTCGGCTATCTGATGAAGCTGGTGCGGGAGCGCGAGATGGTGGAGGACGTCCTGAACGAGACCATGATGGAAATCTGGCGCCAGGCCGCGCGGTTCGAGGGCCGGTCGTCGGTGAATACCTGGGTGTTCTCGATCGCGCATCACCGCGCGGTGAGCCGCCTCAGGAAGAAGCGCGAGACCGCACTGGACGAAGAGCAGGCAGCGGCCATCGAGGACGAATCGCCGACGCCGGACGAGCACGCGATGAGCGGCGACATGAGCCGGCTGATCGCCGCGCTGATGGAACAGCTCTCGTTCGAGCATCGCGAGATCCTGCATCTCGCCTATTACCAGGAATTCTCGGTCCAGGAGATCGCCGACGCGCTGGACCTGCCGGCCAACACGGTGAAGACGCGGATGTTCTATGCACGGCAGCGGCTGAAGGCGTTGCTGGAGAAATCCGGCGTCGAGGGGATGGTGGCATGACGAAAGCAAGCACCCGCGCCGAGAGCGATGTCGCCTTGAGCGACGAGGACATCCTGGAGCTGCTACCCTGGTATGCCGGCGGCAAGACGTCGGCGGCGGAGACAGCGGCGATCGAACGCAAGCTTCAGGGCAATGCGAAGCTGCAAGCGGAGCTCCAGCTCGTGCGCCAGGAAAAGCAGGTTTCGCGCGAGAGCGTGAAGGCTCTGGGCGAGCCCGATCCCGCCCTCTTGAACAAGATGCTCGGGCAGCTCGACAGCGTGCGGCAGCTGCCGCCGATCGCCCGCGAAGGCACCGAGGCGCAGCCCGGCTTTCTCGCGCGCCTGCTCGGCTTCGTCCCCTCGCCCGCCTTGCGCTTCGCCATGGCCGCGGCCTGTCTGGTGATCGTCGTCGAGAGCGCGGCTTTGCTGAAATTGGCGGGCAGCGAATCTGAGCAGAGCTATCAGACGGCGTCGGCGCCGGCAGCAGCCGCCGGGCCGGAGCTGATCGTGCACTTCCAGCCCGATGCGAGGCTGAGCGCGATCACCATGCTGCTCTCCGATCTCGATGCGACCGTGGTGAAAGGGCCCATGCCCGATGGCGCCTTCGTGATCGCGCTGCAGAAGGATGCCGACGCCAATGCGGCAATGACGGTCCTGCGTGGCCATGCCGATCTGGTCTTAGCCGTCGACCAAGGGTCTTGAGCGATGAAGAGCATGGTGGCCTGGCTGGGGCTCGGGCTGCTGTTGATCGCGGTCTCCGGGTTCTGTTTGGCGGTGAGCCCCGCCGAGGCGCAGCCGCGGACCACAAAAGGCGGCGGCGATACCCCGACCTTGACGCGACTGCCCAGCGATCCGCTGATCGGCGGTGAACTGCCGGGCGGTGGATTGCCGGGCGGACCGCCGGGCGGTCAGCCGAACAACAATGCGCCGCATGCGCCGGATCTGATCGTCGCCGTGTTCCGGCCGGGCACGCCGGACCAGACGCCGACGGATTTCGCGGAATCGCTCAATCTCACGATCGAGCGGCGCTATACGCTTTCGGGCCTTGGCCTGCGGGTCTTCCTGCTGCGGATTCCGGCGGGCGCGGATTTCGACGCCACCCTAAGGCAAGCCAACGCCGATGGCCGCCCGGTCTGGGTGCAGCCGGATTTCAGCTATCAGAGCCTGGGCGACGACAACGGTTCGGTCAGCAAGCAGCAATATGCGCTGGCGCGGATTCACGCCGAGTCCCTGCCACAGGCGGCGCGCGGGCAGGGCGTCACGGTGGCGATGATCGACAGCGGCGTCGCACGGGGCCATGAATCGCTGGTGCAGGGCAAGCTGACGCTGGTCGATGTGGTGGATGAGAAGGACACGCCGCCGCCCGAAACCCACGGTACGGCGATCGCCAGCATCATCGTCGGTTCCGGCAAGGTGAAGGGGCTCGCGCCGGCTGCCGAGCTTCTGGCGATCCGCGCCTTTGCCGAGGTGGATCCGAAAACCGGCGCGTCGACTTCGGATTCGTTCCATGTCTCGCAGGGGATCTCGTTCGCGCTCGACCGCAAGGCGCGGGTCATCAATATGAGCATCGGCGGTCCGAACGACCCGCTGGTGCGGATGGCGATCGAGCAGGCGGTGCTGACCGGCGTGATCGTCGTGGCGGCGGCCGGCAATCAAGGGCCCGATGCGCCGCCGGTCTACCCCGCGGCGCAACGCGGCGTGATCGCGGTAACCGCCACCGACGACAAGGACCGGCTGTTCAGCGGCGCCAATCAGGGCGACTACATCGCCGTCGCGGCACCCGGCGTCGCCGTGATCGCAGCGAAGCCGGGACGCGACAAGGGCGCCAGCGCCTATGACTATTTCACCGGCACGTCGATGGCGACGGGTTATGTCACCGGGCTCGCCGCGGTGCTGCTCTCGGCCGACCCGAAGCTCACCTCTGCCGACATAAGGCGGATCATGGAGGCGAGCGCCACCGATCTTGGCGCGCCGCAGAAGGATCCCGAGTTCGGCTGGGGCCGCATCGATGCGGCAGCCGCGCTCTCCGCGACGCCGACGATCGGCGCCGCCAACTGACTCACCAGGAACCGATCAGGCGCTTGACCGCCAGACGCCAGATGTCGCGCGGGCTGGCCTCGATGCTGCGCGCATCGAAAAGATCGTAACCGCAGCGCTGCAGCTGCGCGAGATGAGCGCGGGCCAAGGTGCCGATGCGCAAGGCCGGCAATAACGCTTTCGGCGCGCGGATGCGCTTCGCCGCATCGAGATGATCGCCTGCCGCCCCGGCGATCTCGGCGATGGCGGCGTTCAGGCCGGGCTGCGGCTTCAGCTCGTAAAGCAGGGCGGGCGAAACTCCGTGCTTCTGCTGAAGCGTCTCAGGCAGCATGGTGTGGCGGCGCTGCGCGAGATAGAGCGTCGCCCGCGCAATCCCGGTGAGACCGAAGCCGATGCCGACATGGCGGATCAGCGGCGCGAGATCGCGCGCTTCCGGGTCCAATCCGGCGGCCTCTGCCGCAAGGCGCAGCAGATCGCCCGATGTGGCGTCGGCATAGGCCTCGAGCGCTGCAAGATCGGCCGGCACGATCTCGTCGAGCTCGCTCTCGCGGCCATCGATCATGCGGTCGAAATACGCGCGGCTGAGCGGGACACGCGCCAGCAACCCGGCGAGGCTTTCGAGCACGCCGTGGTGGCGCGGACGGCCTTCATAAACCTCGGCGATCGCCTCGCGCCACCATTGCAGCCGGATGCGGCCCAGCATCGGCTCGGTGACCGAGTCGCGAACCAGGGCGATCTCCAGGTTGAAGGCATAGAGCACGGCGAGATCCGCCGCCCGTTGTTGCGGTGCCGCGACAACGGTCAGATAACGGTCGCGGTCGAAGCGCCGGAGTTGCTGCAGGCAGTAGTCGATGCCGGAATCGTCCAACGCGCGTCCTTGGGGCCCAAAGCCCTAATCTGCCAAGGGATTTCTGTAATCCCGTTGTCACCTCTAGCCCATTCTGTAGAATGCGGCGAGCGCCTGCCACGCCGACTCCATGACAAGTCTCGAGCGGCCATTGGGCGGTCCAAGGGGGAGTCACATGGGAAAAGTTCTGGAAAATCTGCATCGCACCCTGGCCATCGGCCTGGTGCTGGCCATCATCGTCGCCGTCCTGCGCCATTCGGAATTCTTGGGCACCGAAGCCTATTGGGCCGGCATCATGCGCTGGGTCCACGTCTTCTTCGGCATCCTGTGGATCGGTCTGCTCTACTACTTCAACTTCGTGCAGATTCCGACCATGCCGAAGATCCCTGCCGAGCTGAAGCCCGCCGTCGGCAAGCACATCGCGCCCGCCGCGCTGTTCTTTTTCCGCTGGGCCGCGGCCGCCACGGTCCTGTTCGGCCTGCTGACCGCCGGCGCCAATCACTATATCGGCGAAGCACTGACTTTCCAGAGCGGTTTCGTGACCATCGGCATCGGCATGTGGCTGGCTCTGATCATGGCCGCCAATGTCTGGTTCATCATCTGGCCGAACCAGAAGAAGGCGCTCGGCATTGTCGAAGCCACGGCCGACCAGAAGACGGCCGCAGCCCGACTGGCAATGCTGGCCTCGCGCACCAACACCATGCTCTCGATCCCCATGCTCTATTGCATGGTGATGCAGAAAATGGGCTGATCCCGATCTCACTTGGGTTCACGGAAGCGGCGCCGAAAGGCGCCGCTTTTCTTTTGGAGCGTGGCTATCTTTCCTGGGCGTGAATGGTCCAGTTCATCCCTGGACCGAAGACACCGATGATCTGAACCTCTTGGCCGGCCGCCCGAACGAAGAAGACGTAACCATCCTTCGTCACCTTCTTGGCACCAGGTACCGGTGCATCTGGCCAGCGTCGCGGTACGATCGTGTCGGCAAAATCGAGCAGCCAATGGCAGATTTCGTCTGCTCGTTCCTCTCCATTCCACTGCTCATGATGCTGCCAGATGGCATCGAGATCCATCTGGGCTTCAGATGACCAAGTCGCCACGTCAGCGTGAACTCAGCCGGCGCCCTTTCGCGTTGGCTCGGTCACGCTGCCGCTGCCGCAGATCCTCTCGAAGCTGCTGCGTCGTCTTTCCGGCTCCGGAATCAAGCGAGGCGACGCGGCGTTGAACATCCGCTTCCAGCGCGCGCTGGGTCACGCCAAATTCCGGCAGGACTTCGTCTCTGTTACGCTTGCTATCCTTGCCCATCGGGCATCTCCAAAAGCAGCCTTACCACGATATTGGCATAGGACCGCCTGGACTTCGAGATGGGATAGATAACGGCCGATTTCCAGAGGCTTATCGGCTCTCGTCTAGACCGCGATCAGCGCGGCGGCGACCTTGCGGCCTTCGGCGGCCAGCACATTGTAGGTGCGGGCGGCGGCACCCGTATCCATCGGCTCGATGACCACGCCGTGGCTCCGGAGGGCGGCACGGAGCTTCTGCGGGATCATCGCCATTCTGGCGCCGCAGCCGATCAAGAGGAGTTCGATCGTGCCGGCATCGCCCGCGGCGGCAACGCCGGCGAGGCTTTCCTCGGTCAGGCCGGCGCTCTCGCCGACAGGCCAAGCGACGGTCCGATCCGGGAAGACCAGCACCGATCCCTGGTGCACCGCACCCGTCACGCGAAACCGGCCGTCGCCGTAGCTCTCGATGATCTGCCGGCCCTGCGGGACGAGCGGGGTCAGATCCATCGCAGCGTTACGCGCCCTGTTGGGCGGCCGTGTCGCCCTTGGACTTCGGGTCGGTGGGTTCCTTGCCGCGGATACGGTGGAGATGCATGTAGATGAGGAGCGGTGCGGCGACGCAGATCGTCGAATAGGTGCCGATCACGATGCCCCAGATCATGGCAATCGAGAAGCCGCGGATGACCTCGCCGCCGAACAGGGCCAGCGCCAGCACCGAGAGCAAGGTCAAGCCGCTGGTGACCGTGGTCCGGCTCAAGGTCGAGTTCAGCGCGAGGTTGATCAGGTCCTTGATCGCCATGGTCTTGTAGCGCCGCATGTCGTAGCGGATGCGGTCGTAAATCACGACCGTGTCATTCACGGAGTAGCCGGCGATGGTGAGCACCGCGGCGACGGTCGTGAGGTTGAACTCCATGCCGGTCAGGGCGAACAGGCCGACCGTGGTGACGCAGTCGTGGATCAGCGCCAGCACCGCGTTGATGCCGAACTGCCACTCGTAGCGGAACCAGACATAGCCCATGATGCCGAGGATCGCGAGCAGCGAGGCCCAGACCGCGCTCGACTTAAGCTCCTCGCCGACCTTGGGGCCCACGGTCTCGGTGCGGCGGTAATCCCATTGGTCGCCGAGCGTGGCTTTGAGCTTGGCCACGGCCTGCTGGGTCGCCTGGTCGCCGCCCGGCTGCTGCGGGATGCGGATGAGGACGGTGTTCTCGGCGCCGAAGGTCTGCAGCGTGATCTCGCCGATCTCCAGCCCATCGAGCTTGCCGCGCAAAGCGCCGAGATCGACCACCTGCTCCTGCTTCGACTGCACTTCCATCAGGACGCCGCCGGCGAAGTCGATGCCGTAATTGAGGCCCTTGGTGAAGATCAGCACGATGCTGCCGATCACCATGATGACCGAGAGCAGGAAGGCCGGCTTGTGAAAGCGCATGAAATCGAAGCGCGTGTTGGCCGGAACGAGGTGGAAGGGCTTGTACATGGTCCGGCGCCTCAGAGCGGCAGCAGCTTCGGCCGCGCACGGCGGAGCCAGACCGAGGTCAGGAGCCGCGTCACGTAGACCGAGGTGAAGAAGGAGGTGACGACGCCGATCAGCAGCGTGATCGCGAAGCCCTTGATCGGGCCCGAGCCGAACTCGAACAGGAACAGGGTCGCGATCACGTGCGTGGCGTTGGCGTCGATGATGGTGCCCTGGGCCTCGCGATAGCCCGCCTCCATGGCGGTGACCGGCGAGCGGCCGTTGCGCATCTCCTCGCGCACGCGCTCCAGGATCAGCACGTTGGCATCGACCGCCATGCCGAGGGTCAGCACCAGGCCGGCGATGCCCGGGAAGGTCAGGGTGGCGCCCAGCGCCGAAAGCCCGGCGAAGATCAGGATCGCGTTCAGCACCAGCGCCACATTCGCGATCAGGCCGAAGAAGCCGTAGAGCACCAGCATCGCCACGACGATGAGGACAATGGCGATCAGGCAGGCCTTCTTGCCGGCCTCGATCGAATCCGCGCCAAGGTCGGCGCCGACGGTGCGCTCCTCGATCACGGTCAGGTCGGCGGGCAGCGCGCCGGCGCGGAGCAGCAGCGCCAGGTCCTGCGCACTCTGCACGGTGAAGCTGCCGCTGATGATGCCGCTGCCGCCGAGGATCGCGTCCTTGATCACCGGGGCGGTGATGATCTCGCCGTCCAGGATGATGGCGAAACGCTTGCCGACGTTCTGCGCGGTCGCCTGGCCGAACTTCTTCGCGCCGATATTGTCGAACTTGAAGGCGACCACCGGCTGGCCGCCGCCTTCGAAGCTCTGCTGCGCATCGGTCAGGTTCTGACCCGAGAGCAATGGCAGCTTCTGCACGATGAGCTGGACGGCACCGTCGCTCTTCGGATTGCGGACCTTCGCGACCATGTCGGTCGGCGCCGGCTGGCCGCTCACTTCCGCCGCCTCATCGACCATATGGAAGGTCATCTTGGCGGTCTTGCCGATGAGATCCTTGATGTGCTCGGGATCCTTCACGCCGGGCAGCTGGACCACGATCCGGTCCTCGCCCTGGCGGATGATGGTCGGCTCCTTGGTGCCGGTTTGGTCGATGCGCTTCCTGATGACTTCGATCGACTGCTCGATCAGCTGGGCCTTCAGGCGGCGCAAAGTCTCGTCGGTGTATTTCGCCGTGACCTTGCCGTCGCTCCCGATCTGGAGGTCCATATCGGTGGTCGCCTGCTGCAGCAGCGGACGCGCGGCGTCGATCTGGTTCGGATCGCGCAGGGTCAGCGAGACCGTGCCGTTGCTGGCACCGAGGTTGAGATAGCCGAACTTGGTCTGGCCCTTGGTCAGCTTGTCGCGGATGTCGTTGACGACGCTGTCCAGCCGCTCGTTCAGGAACTTCGCGGTATCGACCTCATAGAGCAGGTGCGAGCCGCCCTGGAGGTCGAGGCCGAGGCTGACCACCGTCTTCGGGACCCAGCCCGGCAGGCTGGCGAGCTTGTCCGACGGCACCAGGTTCGGCGCAGAGAAGATGATCCCCAGCAGGATGATGCCGAGGATGATGGTGACCTTGAATTTCGAGAACTGGAGCATCGCGCCTTGCTTTGGGTCTGCGAGCACGCCGATCAGGCGTCGTTCGCGCCCTCCTTGGTGTCCTTATTGGAATCCTTGGCGGCGGCTTCCTTGGCGGCGGGCTTCGCCGCTTCCGGATTGCGGTTGATGATGTCGGAAATGGCATGGCGCATGACGCGGATCTTCACGTCCTTGGCGATCTCGACCTCGACGTCGTTGTCGGCGTCGTTGGCCTTGGTGATGACACCGAGCAGCCCGCCCGAGGTGACGATGCGGTCGCCGCGCTTCGCAGCCCGGACCATCGCCTGATGCTCCTTCTGCTTCTTCTGCTGCGGCCGGATCATGAAGAACCACATGACGACGAAGACGAGGATCAGCGGCACGAAGAAGCCGATATCGCCCAACGGGCTGGCCGGCGCAGCGGCGCCGGCGGTCTGCGCTAAAGCCTCGGAAACAAACATCTTTTCATCCCATATCGTTGGCGGTTCCTAGGGGCGAAACCGCGGCGGGACTATACCGATCAGTCCCGGAAAAGCAACGCAGATGACAGCAATTGTTAACAAGCGGGCGGGCGCTGCCCTGCCTCAGTCGGCGCCGCGATGCTGCTGGAAATCCGCGAGAATCCGGCGGAGATGGATGGCGCCGAAATCGGCGCGCTGGCGGGCGAGGTCCGGCGAGACGCCGGCCGGCGCCGCGCCGGGGGCCCAGTCGATGATATTGGCGAGGGCGACGCTCCGCATCCCGAGCGAGCGGGCGATGATCGCCTCCGGGATCAGCGAGACGCCGACCATATCGGCGCCCAGGTCGCGCCCGGTGAAGTGGAGCGCCGGATCCGCCGACCAGCCGAAGCAACCGGAGGCGAGCGGCACCTCGACCCGCGCCGAAGCGGCACTCAAGCGCTCCTGCATCACCGGATCGTAAGCCGCCTGCCAGTCGATCGGATAGCGCGCGCCGAAACCCTGGGTGAGCGCCGCCGGATCGCCGAGCATCGCATGGCTGGTCACCAGCGCGAGACGGCCGGGACCGAGATCGGTGCGGAGCGAATGCGCCGCGACCGTCAGCAGCACCTTGCCGCAGCCGAGCCCGGCCGCGACCTCCAGCGGCTCGCGCATCGCGTCGATGCGGCCGGTGCGGTAATAGTCCTCATAGCTTTCGAGCAGCGCCACGCTGTGCCCGGCGAGCTTGCCGAGCAGCAGCCGGCCGCGATGGCTGGCGACGGCGGTCTTCGGAAAGCCGGGCAGCTCGGCATAGGCGAAGATGGTCGGATCCTCGATATCGCCGTCCACCGCCTGCAACCCGGTCGACAGCACGATCGCCACCTTCGGCTGGCGATGGCCGATGCGTTCGAGAATGCGTTCGACGGTGGTCGCTGTGCTCATGTCCGCTAAACCGACGGAACGCCGCGCAGTGCCATGAGCAGCGCCTTATTCGGATAGCCATCCTGCGGCCAGCCGATCGTCGCTTGGAACTTGCGCACCGCCTTGCGGGTCTTCAGGCCGAGCACGCCGTCCACCTTGCCCATGTCGTAGCCGCGGGCGGCAAGCCGGGTCTGGATCTCCTCGCGTTCGTCGAGATTGAGCGGCGGCTCGGAGGTCGGCCAGGCCGCCTGCACGCCGGGGCCGCCCATGATGCGCTGGCCGAGATAGAAGACCGAGAGCGCGTAGGAGGTCGAGTTGTTGTAGCGCAGGATCGCCTTGAAATTCTTGGTCACCAGGAACGCCGGACCCTTCCAGCCGGTCAGGACGACGATCGAGGTGGGGCCGGGAACTTCCGGCAGCGGCATGCCGCCCACCGTCTTCACGCCGAGCTGGCGCCAGGTCGCGACCGGCTGCTCGAGATCGAGCTCGGCCTGCTGATAGGGAAAGCCGAGCGGCAGCTTCACCTCGACGAGCGCCG